>ERZ860388.1599-NODE-1599-length-14089-cov-4.328132_pt1 | contig 14089 bp, 10 predicted proteins | sample MGYA00509978_ERZ860388 | MGnify/ENA primary metagenome ERZ860388 (study PRJEB30046, sample SAMN00715225) | human gut metagenome | study: EMG produced TPA metagenomics assembly of the A metagenome-wide association study of gut microbiota in type 2...
GGAAGCATTCTTCAATCTGCGCCTGCTTTTTGTATTGTTCGATAATCTCCCAGCCCGACAGTTCTTTCTTTTCTTCTGCCGGAAGTTTTACCCATTCCTTGTCGAACTCTCGAGAGTCTTTGAACAAATAGGCGTAATAACCGGCAAGCTTCTTATCTTTAGCAAGCTTCTTCTCGTTGATTTTTTGAGCTTTATTTTTCTCGGTCTCAATGTATTTTTTCCAACCGAATGTGGCCAGCGGGAGCTTGGCATGATGAGCAATAGCTTCTCTAGCTCCTTGCTCATGCATTTCAATTTTGAACATGTCTTCCCGATACCGTTTCTCGCTCCAGCCAATGACCATTCGGTAATTGGTTTGAACAACTCCGTCTTCATCGATGAGACTTGAAGGAATGATTTTTATCTTTCGTTCTTTTTCCTTATCCCATTGCCAGCCTGTGTCTTTAAGCCATTCATCTACAGAACCTTGCTTGGCTTTGGACAAGCTGTGCGCCAGCAGGAAGCCCTGATTTTCTTTGACCAGCCGGATCAGGTTCGCATTCGTATTGAGTCCGTTGTCTGCAACAACAACGGCGTTTGTAATCTTGTAAGTTTTGGCGAGTTCGTCAATCGAGCATTTCATGGTTGTCTTCTCCGAGCTATTGCCCGGATAAACTCTGAAGTCGATAGGGATTCCGTCCCTGTCGACAACCATCGCTATGGAGACGATCGGATCCTTTCTGCATTCTTTCGACGGTCCTCTCATGCGTAAAGAGCTCGTTCTGGCTCTTTCAAGCTTCTCAATGAGCTGTCTTCTCTCTTCAGGGGTGGCTCCGGAAGGAAGTGCACTGAGCTGCTTTTCTACTTCCATTGCCCACTGGTGCTCATCATCCCAGACCGTTTCGAACCAGGTATTTGTTACGTCGTAAAAGACCACGGATAAATCACGAGGCATTGCTTGATTCAAAGCTTTATTCAGACCTCGCAGGATAGGTTTTTTGATCCGAGCGGCAAAGGAAAGCATCCGGTAAAGGCTTCTTAAATTAGTCTCGGCCAAGGAATTTCCAAGCCAATTCGTTTGAGAGCGGTAATGTTTCAGATGAGAGCTCGGGGAGACGATTCTGTTGACAACCGTCTGCCAAAGCAGTGCCTCGGCATCAAATTCAATATCGGTCTTGGATTGCTGATACCGAACCAATGCTTTGAGCTTGAGGGTTTCATTCCAGATGGGCTTGAGGATGTAGTTTGCGTAACAAAGCACCGGCTCTCCGGCATACGGAAGAGACGGACGCTTCTTCGGAATTTCCTCTAAAAGCTGCTTTGTTCTCTCGGTAGCTTGATTGGGTGCGGATCTTTTCTTTAGTTCAGCGCGGAGTTTTTCTAGAGCCAAAGGATCCTTAGCAAGTAACTCTGACTTACTTCCCAAGGCTTTTCCGATACAGCCTTTTGTGGACTTTTTCCCGGACTTAGTCGTATAGACGATCGAATAGCCTTCGTAGAGCCGGTCTCCTCGGATTACTAAATACATAACGATCCTCGCTGTTGTGGACAACTAATTATACCACAATTCGCTATAAATTCGCCATCATAAAATAATTTAAAAGGTGGGCTAAAGAAATTCGGAGTTCCCTTGTTGAGATACTCCGAAAATTTTTGAGGTCTATTTAGCTGTCAAACGCAGGAAAATATGTCAAAACCGTCACCGGCTTGCTTGATGAAGTGGCATCCATCAGAAGAGTTTCTATCGGGAACCATCGTAAATTTTATAAGCGTCCCACGAAGCATCAACTGCAAATCATGCAAGCTTTAGGAGTACGACTAAACCCTAATCAATGGCCCTCGCTCTCTGACTTGAAAGATACCCAAAGCTAGAATTTACGATTAAAGAAGATTAAGATTCCTTCCGAATGTCTTCCTTTGTTAGCAGTAAGCAAAAAAGAAAGGTACCTCCTAACGAGGTAGATAGATTTATTCTGACAATTCCCGTTAACGTAGTCAGGAAAATGAGAGAGCCCAAGATATTTTCAGATGCTTACTTTGTCAATTGAATTAAAAGTCTTGGCAAGTTTTGCCACCCAGTTCCAGTCAATTGAATAGCCGGTCTCAAGGTCTAATGGAGAAAGAGCTTGGAGGAAAATGCTGTGAGTGCGACTTGGTGTATGGGCGATCCATCAAAGAATTTTGAAAATCGGGAAAAAATTGAAAACTGTTTTTACCCAGGGAAAATTAAGAGAGGAGGAACGAACTGTCGTCCGCCCTCCCATCTCCTACTGATTTTCTAGTGGGCGTTTGTCTGACAAAAAGTTTTTGCTAACTCCAAAGCGCGAGCGACAGCTTGATCCATATCGTAATACTTGTAGTCGCCGAGTCTTCCTAAGAAAGTGACTTTCTCGTTGTGCTTGGCTTCTTCGAGGTATTTTTCGTAAAGACGCTTATTTTCTTCGTTGATGATAGGATAGTATCTTTCGTTCTTGCCTAAAACAAAGGCTTCCGGATACTCATAAGAAACGACCGTGTTCTGAGATTGAGTATCTAAGAAGTACTTGTATTCTCCGATTCTTGTGAAATCGTAATTATTTGGATAATTAACGACAGAATTAGATTGGAAATAAGGCCGATTGAAGGTCAAGAAATCAAATCTCAAACTGCGATACGGTAACTGACCAAATTTATAGTCGAAGAATTCATCAATGGCGCCGGAGAAAAAACAATGGTCATATTCTTCCAACATACTTTTATCGAATTCGGTGTTTAGCCGTACTTCGATATTAGGATGATCAACCATCTTCTCGAACATTCGGGTATAACCTTCTAAAGGTATACCTTGGTACTTTGCGTGAAAATAACGATTATCTCTACCGACAAAAACAGGAACCCTGCCCGTCACGAGAGGATCTAAATCTTCCGGACGGACATCCCATTGCTTTTCTGTATAGTGGAGGAAAATTTTTTCGTAAACGTATTCAGCCAGGAATTGGAGGTCCGGATTTTTACTCTCACGGAGTTTGAGAATTGGAACTTTTTTGTTGAATTCAAATTCGGACAAAAGAGACGTAATCATCCTTGTTGCCAATTGTTTAGGAAACAACTTCTCAATGGAATTAAAATTAAAAGGAACCGGAACCAAGTGGCCGTCAACCAAGGCTTTAACTTCATGTTGATATGGGTACCATTGGGTAAATCGAGAGAGGAATCTCCAGACCTCAACATCTTCCGTATGGAATATATGCGTGCCGTAAGCATGTATATCGATAGAGTTTTGGTCAAAATAGTCGAAACAGTTTCCTCCGATATGGTCTCTTCTGTCTATGAGATTAACTCGTTCGCCACTCTCTGCAAGCAATCTGCCTAGACTCAAATTTGAAATACCAGCGCCAACCAATATAAATTTCATTTTTCTATCAATAAATTATCGTTAAAGAGAAAGTAGAAGACAGAAGCTTCTGAAATAGCAAAGAACATCCGTGTTTTAAGAACAGCAACCCCCAGGATAAGGAAGCTCATTATGAAGATCTGGATAAAAATAAAAAAGTAAGGAAATTGCTATTTTTAAGCCCAAATGAGATGGAGTAGGAAAAGATATCTCATAAATCATTATATAAACTAGTGTTAGATATATTTTTAACTTAGAATATAGGTGGTGGCGTCCCCTCGTCGTGTCTGGTTTGGGGGTTTTTCGCCACCTCCTTTTCTAGGGTATGATTCACCCTTTTATTTTCACTAAACGGAAGATATATATTTTAGGTGATTCTGAAAGTTGCCAGAAATACCATCTTTTAATCCGCGAAATGCAATAGACAGGCCTTTCTTATTAAATTTTGTCAACGTGTAATACCACAACACTTTTATTGTGAAAAGAGCCGCTTTTGTAACACCACTATACCGTCTCAAGTTATAAACGTTATTCCTACAGTAACAATAAAGTTTAATCTGTGAATTTGGCTCATTAAATCTGACGAGTCCAAAAAACATTGGATTTCCGACATTTTGCCCCTTAGGATGGAAATATAAAGAGTTAGAAACGGTAAAGATTTTAGCACCAGCCGCTCTGGCCCTTTCTGTGTAGTCCACCTCATCACCCCAGATAAAGAAATTCTTATCAGGATAGCCAATTCTTGCTATAAGATCGGAACTTATAAGCGTGCCATTAAAAGGAGCAACTACTCCTTGAATGATGTTACTTTCTAACCCACGTACGTCGGCTAGATTCTCAAGGATTTTAAGTGAACCACGCAGCCTCAAAGGGAATGATAAGGAATTTTTATCTTTATCAGAAAGAACAACAGGAGATATAAAAGAAAAGTCGAAAGCGAACCTTAGCAGTTCAGAAAGACAATTTTCAGAGGGGTAGCCATCATCATCCATAAGCCAGAGAAAATCAGAGTTCAGAGCAAAAGCTTTCTCCACTCCTAAAGAGAAACCCCCAGCCCCTCCAAGGTTTTTTTCTAAAGTAAACCATAAAATCTTCTGTCTTTCTTTTTCAGATAACTCATTGGTAGCAAAAATAAAATCCTTAGAGCCGTCTGAGGAGGCGTTATCTATGACAATTACTTTAGTAACCTTTGAGGTTTGGAAAAAAATTGCTCTTAAACACCTCAGCAAAAGTTTCTTTCTATTATGCGTGACTACAACTGCTATTACGTCAACCGTTCCATTCATGTTTAAAAAACCTTCCCTAAATTTTTAGGGAAGGTGGAAATTCCTCTTTTAGTTCTTTAAATGGTTCTTGCCAGCTAATGTTTCGTAAAAAAATACTCATCATTAGATGATCGAAAAACATGTGAATATCTTCAGTCACCTGCATACTGTTCACGGGGACATGCAACTTTATATCAGCAAGTTCTTTTAATTTGCCTCCTGAAAATCCCGTCAAGCCGATAACAATGTTACCTTGAGATTTTGCGTACTCTACAGCGTTAATAACATTAGGAGAGTTGCCGCTTCCAGAAATCGCGATTACTAAATCACCAGGTTTAATCCGACCTTTCAGTTGGAAACGAAAAACTTCTTCGAAACCAATATCATTGGCAATCGCCATTACAGTTGCAACATTGTCATTTAAACAAAGAAAGCGGAATTTTTTTTCTGTGAATTCAGAGATCCCTTTGTTGAAATCGTTCTGAAAATGAGAAGCCGTGGCTGAACTTCCACCATTTCCGAAAATAAAAATGGTCTTTTCTTCCTCGAAAGCTTTTTTTAATGCTTTAAGAGCAAGGTTAAGCTCTTCCAAATCGAGTTTCTTCAATGTTTCAATCTCTAAATCCACGTAGGATCTTATTTTGTCCTTATAATCCATGGTTGTTATCCTTACATAAAATTAATTCAACGGCCTTCTCAAGATTAGGAGCAATAATATCAGGGACGCAATCAAATTTTTTGTCCTCCCCTTTCTCCCCTGTCATCACTAACGCTGCATGCATCCCAGCATTTGAACCCGTTTGAACATCAGTTGTCGTGTCACCGACTATCCAGCTCGAGGCCAAATCAATATTGAATTTATCCTTGGCCTTTTCGATCATTCCGACTTTTGGTTTCCTGCAGGAACAAGAAATTTTATATGCCTTGTTTTCTCCTTCAAACCCTGCGTCGGGATGATGAGGACAGAAGTAAATAGCGTCAAGGTAAGCCCCCCCTTGTCCGAGAAGTGTTTCCATCTTTTTATTGACCAACTCTACATCGTCGATGCTAGCCAACCCCCTAGCAACCGAAGGCTGGTTAGTAACCACTATGGCCAAATAACCAGAAGCATTAATTTTTTTGATTGCTTCGATCACATGTTCTTCAAGTTCAAACTGATCGGGCCTAAAAACATAACCATTGGATTTATTGATAGTCCCGTCTCTATCTAAAAAAATTGCCTTTTGAAGATTATTTAAGTTTTTTTGACGTAACTTTCCGGCTTTTAATTCCTCTACAGCAGATTTAATCCTCTCTGGAGTCCCAATATCTTTAAGATACTCGGAACTTGAGTAAGCAAAAATAGGCTTGTCGGTCTTAGTGAGGGGCAACACTACATCCTTCTCTAAATCTTGCTTAATCTGGGCCGCTTTTATGTAGTCACAGATGCCTTTTTCCATGACATACATCCCAGCATTAACTTTGTTGTTGTAATAATAATTTCTGTTAGGATTTTTGGGATCTAAATCTATAACCCGATCATTTTCGTCTGTAATGACTAGATCCGAGTCAAAGGGATGGGTGTTTGGATGAACCATCATTGTAACGAATGCGTTCTTTGATTGATGGAACTTCAGGAGTTTCTGTAAGTTGAGGTCAAAAAGGACATCCCCGAATAAATAAAAGAACCTATCCTCCAACTTATCAACGAAGAGCGGAAGAGATCCCGCCGTTCCCAAGGGTTGGGCCTCCTGATAATAGTCAATCCTAACGCCTAATTTACCACCATCACCAAAATAATCTTTGATAACGTTGCCTAAGTGCCCAAGAACTATAAGAATACTGTGAACCCCTTCGCGCTTCAGCGTTAAAATTTGACGCTCTAAAAGAGGCATTCCATCTACATCGACCATAGGCTTAGGTATCTTTCCTCCAGTTAACGAAGATAGACGAGTTCCTTTGCCTCCGGCCATAATAACTGCTTGCATATTACAGTGCCTCTTTGACTGTTAATGCAACAGCTTCGTCACTTGTCATGGATGCTTTCCATCCAGCTTTATGGATTTTATCTAAGTTGTATGCAAAAACGGGCACATCACCTTTCCAACCACCTCTTCCGCCTGTGAATTCAAATTTCACGTTTTTCAGGCCCATTTCTTTACAAACGATTTCTGCGATCCCTTTAACGGTACTTTGGGTTGTTCCCCCAACGTTGTATATCGTGACACCCGCAGGAATATCTTTTGAAAACTTCAGGATACAATCAACCAAATCGTAGACGTGAAGATAAGGCTTACATTGATTTCCATCTCCCAAGATCTGTAAATGAGTGGGGTCTTTGTGCAACTTCTTCATAAAGTCAAATATGACGCCATGAGTAAGATGTGGACCGATCACGTTCGGGAAGCGGAAGATCATAGAATGGAAATCATTCATATAAGAGAATGCGCTGATCAATGCCTCACAACCCAGTTTACAAGCACCATAGTAAGAAATAGGAGCAAGGGGAGAAAAAAGTTCATTTACCTCTTCTCCTTGAGCGTCTCCATATACAGCACTTGTAGAGCAGAAGAAAAGTTTTTTCACTCCATTTACTCTCATACATTCCAAGATGTTGAAAGTTGTGGTGTAAGTATTCAAATATTCAATCTCTGGATTTTTAGCACTTGCTTGAATATCGGAATTGGCTGCCATGTGGTAAACAATATCAATCTTCTCAAGTTTGAAAATTTCATCTAACTTCGCTCTATCGCAAAGATTTTCTTCATAAAAAACAAAGTTAGGATTCCCTTTAAATTGCTCTATGTTCTTCCTTGTACCAATAAAGAAATTATCAATACAAACAACCCTTGAACCAAAAGAAAGTAATTTTTCTATTAAATTTGAACCAATAAAGCCCGCGCCTCCAGCCACTAATACATTCATATCCCCTCCGATTAATTAAAACGTTTGGACAATTCAAAACTTTCCCGGACAATCTTATCCATGTTCCAATATTCAAAATTACCGAATCTTCCATTAAGGATGATAGATTGAGAATGGAAAAAGTTTCTTATTTTTTCCATATTAGAACCATGGTTAAGGTCATAAATTACATACGCAAATTTAGCGCGTGTAATGTCTACGAAATCGCAATCGGACTCCTTCTCTGCAAAACCAATTCGCACAAGCCCCTTTGCTATCTTATTCTCGAGCTCGACTTTCGTCATGCGGGAAATATGGTCTCCTTCCCGATAGGTGACTTCAACCATATAAGTCGCACCTTCTCTGACGTGATATCTGGCCCCTAAGAAATCCATCTTAGAGATTCTGTGGAAAATTACATCTTTATCCGGAACCATGTATGCGTAATTATCTCCACAGTTATCGTAAGGAATATGTACAAAAGCAACTGCAATGGAGTTGTACCTCAGATCATCAACAGCGACCTTTATTTCGTTAGGAAGAGGCTTATACACTTTAGCCAATTCTTGAACTGGAATCGTGGAGATTAATTTATCAAAAACATATTCATTACCATTGGAAATAACAACAAACTTTCCTTCTCTTTTCTCTATTGACGAAATATTTTGATCCAACAATAAATGGCATTTGCCTTTGTTTAGTCTGTTCAAAAAACCCTGAGGAACAGCTTCAATTCCACCATCAGCCGGATAACTGAAATAAAGTTGGTGTACATAACCATCCACAGTTTCTCCACTAGCACTTCTTTCAATCTCTTCCTTTGTCGGTTTAGGAATTCGATCGACCATAGAAGTATTCATGAAAGCGGGGTCGTACTTCCAAATTTTTTCGTTATAAGGACGAAGATAACAGTTTGTAATTCCTTCTCCAAAAGTTTTCAGAAAAAATTGAATCATATTAGATGCCTTGTACTCCTCGTAAGGATTATTTTCAAAGGCGTTAATACAGTATTTCAAATCTTCTTCCGGTAATTTAGACAAGTCATTTTCGAAGGGATATTGCACTGGAATCCCTTTATACAAAATTTTATTGCTCCTCTTCAATGCATTCGGTTTATCTAAAACATTTAGCATTTCCTGAAGCATCTCTTTATCTTTAGAGAAAAGAATATGAGGTCCTATGTCATAAATCATTCCATCTTTTTGAATGGACTGACAAAGCCCAAAAGGTCTCTGCTCTTTCTCGAAAAGAGTTATGTTAGAAATGTTTTCAAATTTCTGAAGATAATATGCTGTTGTTATCCCAGAAAGACCAGCACCTAAAATAGCAATTTTCATTTTAATCCCAAGTTTTATCGCCAACGTAAATAATTTTTGAGCCGCTGTATTCAATATTGAAAGGCAATTCAGTCATGTCAGACAATGCAACTCTGAGGTCCTTTTGCTTTTCTTTCGGACAATAGAAAAGCATAAACCCTCCTCCTCCAGCACCCAAGAGCTTTCCGCCAATAGCGCCGGCTTCAATCGCTTTCGAGTACTGCTCTTCTATGAATGGATTAGAAATCTTATTTGATAACTGGCGTTTTAGAACCCAACTTTCATGAAGAATATGACCAAAATCCGAGAGTCTGCCCTCTAACAAAGACTCTCTCATGTCGCGGGCAAAATGTGTCATTTGCACTAGATTTCTAAACTTTGAATCGTCGTTCTCGACGTTATTGGCCTGCTCTTTCAATATTTCACCAGCGTTATGTGTAATACATGTGTAAAAAAGCAATAAGTTGTCGTCCAGAGCTTTAAGTACTTCACTACCGAGGGCCAACCTCTCGACATCGACGCGACCATTTGGAAGGAAACGTATGAACTTCAATCCACCAATTGCTGTTCCGTATTGATCTTGTTTTCCAATGTGACTGCCAACTCTTTCAATTTCTAGCTCACATGCCTTTTCAGCTATTTTTTCTTGAGAGTAAAGCTTTCCTTGAAAAGCAGATAAAGCATGAACCAAACCGACTGTATATGCACTTGAAGAAGAAAGACCAGTACCGGAGGGTATATCTGAAGTACTTACTATTTCAACTCCTGACAAACCAAGTTCTAATAATCTCTCGCGGGCGATATCGTGCTTAATAGCATGTACGTCTTTGACAATCTCCGTCTTGCTGTACTTTACGATCGTTTCTTCTCTATTAAAAGTTGGATGGACGATCACGTACATATACTTGTTTATAGAAGCCGAAATTACACAGCCTTCTCTTCTCTTATAAAACGAAGCGAGGTCACTACCACCGCCAGCAAAACTTATCCTAAAAGGTGTCCTTGTAATTATCATAAAAATTATCCAAAGTATTTTTGACAGACTTCGTCAGGTTTTCCGTCCATTAAAACTTTTCCATGCTCAAGCCAAAGCACTCTAGTACAACATTTTTCAATTAAATTCCTGGAGTGACTCGCCATAACCAAAATATTAGATTTTTCAATAACGCTATTTAGTCTTTTCTCTGCTTTATGTTGAAATCTCTCGTCCCCAACTGATAACCATTCATCCATTAACAAAATATCTGGTTGTATGAGAGTTGAAACAGCGAAAGCCAACCGCATATGCATACCCGTAGAATAAGTTCTCACAGGCATATTTATAAAATCTCCAAGTTCGGTGAATTCTAAAATCTCATCCAACGATTCAACCAGTCTTTTTTTTGGGATTCCAAGTAATGCTCCACGAAGGAAAATATTCTCAAGACCCGTAGCTTCGAGGTCAATTCCTAAAGATATGTCAATTAAGGAGCCAATAGTCCCATCAATCAAGGCAGTACCAGAAGTTGGGATGTAGACCTTACCTAAGATTCTCAATAACGTACTTTTTCCAGCCCCGTTATGTCCAAGTAAGCCTATTTTCTCTCTTTGATTAGCCTCGAAGGAGATTCCGTCCAACGCGGTAATGATTGTTTTACCGTCTTCTGTCAAGCCTATCTTGCCACCTGTAGCAAACCCTAAAACAGCCTTTTTAAGCGACCTCCCTTGAGAATTGAATATTGGTATATCTACTCTCACATTATCTAGTGCTATCTTAGCCATAATTTCTTTATAACCAATAAGGAATTTTGTTTTTATATTTATTAAAAATAAAGCATGTAAAAATACTGCCAATAAAAACAGAAATTAGACAGCTTAACCAAGTCAACACACCCGGTGCTTCACCGAGTAAAGGAGCACGCAAAAGTTGAATGAAGTGGTAGAAGAGATTGGGCTCAACTATCATTAACGCGGCTTTAGAAGGCAAAAGCGAAGGGAGCCAAATGATAGGCGTTAGATAAAAAACGACCTGAAGGAAACTTAAAACTATCTGGCCCATGTCTCTGAATCGGGTACAAACAATGCTTAGTAACAGAGAAATCCAAAAAAGGTTAAAGATCAAAAGTAAAAATCCTGGTATTACGTACAGAATATTCCAATTTATTGCTCTTCCAACATAAATAAGGACGAAAGGATAAATTATTATATTGTGAAAGAAAATTATAATATTCCTCGCAAGCACCCTCGTTACATGTGCGGACAGAGGGATATAAAGTTGCCGGATAACAGGCTCGGCAACTATAAAAGTACTGGTGGACTCAGTTAATGAAATTGAAATGAAATTCCAAATAATGAGACCCGCTGCCAAAAAAGGATAAAACTCGTAGAGTGGGGTCTTAAAAAGGTTTCCAAATATGAATCCCAGACAAACTATCATTACGGCCGTCGACAAAGTAATCCAAAAAGGACCCAAAGATGACCTTCTATAGCGTTGCCGTATATCCGAACTAGCCAATAAGAGAGGCAATCCAATCGAAGAAAAATTTCTCTTCAAATCCTGGAAGCCAGCTCCTTTAAGTATCTCAATAGACAATTTAGCACCTAACTAGTCAGTGACATTATCAAACAGAATTCAGCTCTCTTTTTACGAACCAACGATTCTTCTTGAATCCTAGGAAAACACAACGGAGGAACTCTATCGTGGTACAAGTCAACATTCTGCCAATTTGAACCTAAAGGAAGTAAGGAATCATGTTTAATGCCGTAATATGCGTCCGGAGAACCAAAAATTCCTCTACAGCCGCTCCTACTTGCTATAAGATGAAAATGGTATCTCGTGCCAACACAAATATCTGACTTATTTAATACCCGCCCATTCCATAACTTCTCGAATGAAATTACCATGGGAGATTTGAAAAGTTGTGAGATCTCTGAGACACAAGTTAAATCGTGGTTTGGACAGAATTCTGCTACCACAAGTTCTCTTTCAGGATCCTCCGCCAATAGCAAATGAATTTGTCTCAGCAGCAAAGCAGAAATAAAAGAATCTTTTATATCATTTTGAATGCAGATGACTATCCTCTCTTTTTGGTTTTCTTTTTCTGAAAACAAAGGAGAGTCGGTTATTAAAAATGTATCGTCAACCACAGTATCAGGATCGACACAACTTAACTTTTCAACGACTTTTAGAGATGGAAGATCCCGACATGAAACATGTTCAAAATTTTCCAAAGCTGTCTTAAAGATTGGGAGGAACACTTCATCTATTGGGCAAAAACCTTGTCCAGACATTGAAAGATTCAAGCGAAATCTTTTCTTGATGGCAATAGCTACACCCAAAAGCGAAAAGTGATTATCCCAACCTTTTCTTATAAATCCGCCGCCAATAAAATGCATCAATTTGGCTTTTTTATAATAGCCGAACATAAATCGAAGCCCGTTATTCTTATCACAAGCCTCGAATAGTTTTATTCCATAGTCAAAGGCGTCAACGGGACTGTGAGGCGCGCCCCAGACAATTTTCCAGACGGCATCCTGATATCGTACTCGTCCATCATAATCTCCTAGGAGGGCGGAGCAATTCCCAGGAACGGGACATTCGACGAGTACTTTTATTTTGCTATCTTTGAGAAAAATATTATCTAACCAACTCTTCAAGAGAAGTTCATCGCCGTAATTTGGGTACCCCGCGCAACATACAAGAACAATGTCTGCCTCGAATTCGGGTATATCCTCAATAGCGTTAGTTGCGGAAATATACACTTACAATTTTTCCTCTAGCCCTTGATAGTAATTTTTGAACAACTCTGGCACAAAGTGAAAATATAAAAATAAGCCCTAACGTTATTCCAGTTAGAGAAGTTATAAATCGTCCCTCTGCAATGTTGGAGGAGGCAAGAAGAAAAATCACCGCAAGACAAAAGAAGGAATACCTGACACTTTCTGAACCAAAGAAATTAATAAATTTATCAAAGTCGGCGTATACCCGCTTAAGACGGCGATAACGATTCATTTTGATTAAGAAACCCTCGGGATCCTTTCGACATGCACAAATTTCATTTTTTTGGTTCTCTGTGAGAACTGGTGAGTTTTCAATAGTTTCTATAGGTAACTTCTGAAAATTCGTCGAAATATCTCTAATTTCCTCCGGGGAACACTTAATAGTTTTCAACCAACCGATAGTATTGAGATATTCATCCTTTATGAGGAAAGGATAGAAATATTCATTAAATTTTTGATCTGTATGAGCTTGATGTACCTCACTCCATCTTTTTATCATTGGGGCAAGGCGAAAATTGTTAGTAGTTGAACCTTCCGCGTCAACTCTATAAAGATAGAATGGCTTGTCGTACCAGACAATTTTATTTGTATTAGTCAACGTGTCGATTCTAAATCCAACATCAACGTAAGCTCCTCCCTTCGCTTGGATAAATCTAATACCCTTTTCTCTCATATAAGATGTTTTGTAAATTGCAGCCCATAAAGAGGCATGAATTTCCAAGATTTCTCCATAGTCAACGGCAGAAAAACATTTTTTTTGAGGAACTGATGTTTTTAATTTTCTCCGGTAACTACAATCTCTCAAAGTTCCATTCGAAAAATATTCATAATAAGGTCCTTTGACAACATCAGCTCCTGTCTCGATGGCTAGGTTATAGAGTTCTTCGTACATATTTGGCGCGAGAACATCGTCTGATTCAACGATTGCAATAAATTCTCCCTTGGCCATTGAAATCCCCAGATTACATGAGGCACCATAACCGCCATTTTTCTGATGTGGAGCAACGATACGACCATCGATGCTTTGATAATAGTCAATGATCTTTCTGCATCTATCATCGTCCCCTTCGTCAACGATAATAATTTCTATGTTTTTAAGAGTTTGATTGATTATGCTTTCGAGGCATTCTGTCAAATACTTGTCGACCTTATAAACTGGAACTATAACTGAGACAGCTGGTTTCAAGGAAATATTTTGCATACAAAGTTCTTGACAATAGAAATTTCTAAAACTGATTTTAAATTTGAGCAACACTCAAGCGTTCAGAATTCTACACTAGTACTCACTGGTCTCCAAATAAAACTTAATTAGAGATCAGGCGATGGGCACGACTCTTTATTCAACTGCTTCATTCAGATATTTAACCTTTAATCTTTAATCTTTAAAAGGTTTAGATGAAAACTAGAAAGTTATAAGGAGATACGCTTATAAAAAACGAAATTAAATTTATACAAATTAATCACCTGGAAGATTTATATAAAGTTCTGGATCTTCTCCAAGAAGATAAGGCCAC
>ERZ860388.1605-NODE-1605-length-14048-cov-2.996784_pt1 | contig 14048 bp, 10 predicted proteins | sample MGYA00509978_ERZ860388 | MGnify/ENA primary metagenome ERZ860388 (study PRJEB30046, sample SAMN00715225) | human gut metagenome | study: EMG produced TPA metagenomics assembly of the A metagenome-wide association study of gut microbiota in type 2...
ACCAATTATTGATTTCCCGACGTGCTTCCATCACTTAATTACATATATTTATTAGTGTGACAAGTTTGGATATTTCTCAATAGCTGCTTTGTAGAAGTTATCAAGTGCTTTATCCTTAGTTACATTTCCATCGAAGTAATCCTTCATAGCTTTCTGGAATTCTTCGTTAAGACCCTGGTCATAAGCTGAAATATTCTTCATGTTAATCTTAGGTGCAGCCTGTGCAAACAGTTTGATATGATTCTGTCCGCCAAGGAATGCTGACTTGAAATCACTTGAAGCAAGTTCATTCATACCTGAAATTGTGTTTGTGTAATCCTGTGTATCTTTTGTTATCTGAACTTCTGTACTCTTATCACATGTAAGTGTCTTCATAATCTCTTTAATGAGGTTTGGATTATCTGTTCCTGCTGCTGCACAGATCCATGTACCACCCCAGTAGTAACTCTGTGGTCCCTGACATACTGCATAATCACCATAGATACCATTACCGACTTCTTCCTTACCACCTTCCTTTACAGGAGTTGCAAGTGAGTTACCAAGAAGTGTGAAGTTAATGCCCCATGTTGAATAGAAGAAACCAAATACCTTACCTTTAGGTCCCTGGTCTGCTGCCCATACATTATCCCAGAGAGATGACTTGTTATTATATCCTTTCTCTGTGAAAAGCTTTGTCTGGTCAACCCACTTCATAATATTGTCATCAATTACAATCTTGTTATTTGAATCAACCCAAGGTGCTGATACGTTGTTAGAAAATACCCTGTATGCATCATCATAACCTGAAAGCATCTTATAACCTTTGGCAGCTGCTTTTTCAGCAACAGAATTAAACTTATCCCATGATGAAAGTGCTTCCTGAACCTTATCCGGATTATCAGTTCCTAATACATCCTTTGCAATAGAACGTCTGTAAGCGAAAAGTCCCGGTGTTGCCTGCCATGTTGTACCTTTCTGGACACCCTTTGAATCAGTTACGATATCCTTTGTATACTGATACTGGTCAGCAAGGTCATCTTTTGTAAGACCAATATCATTTACAACATCAAGTGTATAATCACTGTCTACATATTTTAATGCATAATCGGCTTCTACAAGGAAAATATCAACCTTTTCATCTGCCGGTGCATCTTTTTGCTTTAACAGTGCTGCATCAAGTGCATTCTGATAAGCATTATTCTCATTTGGTGTAACAACGAAATTAACCTTTACATCTGAAGGTAATTTCCCTGATTTCTTAAAGTATTCAAATCTTTCCTGAAATTCCTGATTCCAGCAATAAATATTAAGAACCTTTCCCTGTGCTGCTTCACTTGTATCTACCTTTGCAGCTGTCTTTCCACCGGAATTACCGCATCCGGCAAGCGTTGTCATTACCATTGCTGTTGCAAGAAACAGACTTGTTAATTTTCTTTTCATCATAATAAAACCTCCTCTAAAATTTAACCAATACATAACCCTTTGTTTCTTTGCCTGTTGCATCACATCTGTTTACTTTTGTCTGATGTCCTTTACTGTCTCTCCTTCCAGTAATCTGCCATCAACAACAACTCTTTTAACCAATGCAGTCTTGGGATTCTCAATACATGCTATAAGCTCTCTCGCAGCAAGCATTCCTATCTTTCTTGATTGCTGTTCTACTGTCGTAAGCTTTGGATTCAATATCTGTGAAAGCTTAATGCCGTCATAACCTACCATTGAAATATCATCCGGCACTTTTAAGCCTCTGCTTTTTATAGCATTAAACCCTCCCGAATAAGATAAATCATCAGGATAAAAAATACATGTTGGTACATCCGTCATATTAAGAAGTTCATTTGTAAGCTTCTCTGCTTTAACTGCATTCAGATATTCAGATGACTTAACATATTCATCCGGAACATCTACATCCAGTTCTTCAAGTGTCATATAAAATGATGCAAGTCTTTCTTTTGTTACTTCTGAATTACTCTCACCATGTATATAAGCAATCTTACGATGTCCCATCTTATATACATACTGTACAAGTTCTCTCATCCCCTTTACATTATCTGAGCTGACGGAAGTACAGTTGTTAAATATGTAATCAATAGTCACTGAGGGAATAGCACCATTGACAACTTCCTGTACTTCAGGTTCTTCAAAATCCGCGCAGGCAATAACAACACCGTCAAGATTGCGATATTTGCAATGTTCATAGTATGTCATCTTTCTGTTATGGGTATTGATAAATGTAATATCATATCCACGACTTTCGGATTCGACCTTAACACCCTCCAGCACCGCTGAAAAATATTCATGTGTCAGACCACTGTGTGCTCTATCGTTCATTAACACGCCAATGTTATATGAACGATTAGTTTTCAATGCTCTGGCTGCTGAGTTAGGATAATAACCCATATCACTTGCAGTCTGACGTATCTTCTTTCTAGTCTCTTCACTGATGTCACTATGATTATTAAGTGCCTTGCTTACTGTCGCAACTGACACGCTGCATTTTTCTGCAATATCTCTCATAGAAACCATCGTATCTTACCCCTTTACCTGTGCTTGTTGTTATTACTTAATCGTTTTCGTAAGTTCACTATAGCACGACATCTATTTTAATGCAACTGTTTTTTATATTTTTATAGTTATGACAAATTTTGTATATACATTTTTGTGCAATATGACTATTTTTCTGTTTTTTATCATTAAACATTGCTTTTTCATTTTCATTAAAATATACTCAAATCAGATAAATATATTCTTAATTTTTTAATTAGGACAATCATATTATATAATATACAGGTTTTATCTTAATTTCTCCTGTGTTTTACTGTTTTTTGTCTCTTAATCGTTTTCGTAATATCTAATACAGCTTGCATATGAATAAAATATGCAGAAACGAGGTTTATATGAATTTGGGATATTTTGATGATGATAATAAAGAATATGTTATAACAACTCCCAGAACTCCTCTTCCATGGATTAATTACCTTGGATGTGAAAGTTTTTTCAGACTTATAAGCAACACAGGCGGCGGATATGCATTTTATAAAGACGCAAAGCTTTTAAGGCTTACAAGATACCGATATAACAATGCTCCGCTTGATTCTAACGGTCACTATTTTTATATTAATGATAACGGATGCATCTGGAATCCGGGATGGCAGCCTGTACAGACTGAACTTGACAGCTACGAATGTCGTCATGGTCTTGGATATACAACATACAAAGGCAGCAAAAATGGCATTGAAGCACATATTACATCATTTGTTCCAATTGGAGCAAACTGTGAGCTTACACGTTTAAGTCTTAATAATACTTCCGATAAATCTAAGACATTTTCAGTTTATTCATATATTGAATTCTGTCTCTGGAATGCCGTTGATGATATGAACAATTTCCAGCGTACATACAGCACCGGAGAAGTTGAGATTGAACCTTACAAAGCAAATTCATGTATTTATCATAAGACCGAGTACCGCGAACGCCGCAATCACTACGCTTTATGTGCAATGAATTCATCTTGTGACGGTTTTGATACTGACCGTGACAGTTTCCTTGGAACGTATGGAAGCCCTCAGATGCCTGATGCAGTCGCTGCAAAAACATCACATAATTCAAAAGCAAGCGGATGGAACCCTGTTGCATCTTTCAGAAAAGACATAACACTTAAACCAAATGAAAAATGTCATTTTATTTACATGTTAGGTTATATAGAAAATCCTGATGATGAAAAATGGGAAGCACCTCAAAAAATAAACAAACAACGTGCTAAAGCAATGATTGACACATATATGACTGATGAAGCTTTTGATAATGCATTTAACCGGTTGAAAGAACATTGGAACAATCTTCTTTCAAAATATACGCTTGAAACTTCCGATGACAAATTATGCCGTATGGTTAACATCTGGAACCAGTATCAGTGCATGGTTACATTCAATATGTCACGTTCCGCTTCATATTATGAGTCAGGAACAGGCCGCGGCATGGGATTTCGTGATTCATGCCAGGATCTGCTCGGATTTGTGCATCTTATTCCTGATGCCGCAAGGCAGCGTATTCTTGATATTGCCTCAACACAATTTGAAAACGGAAGTGCATATCACCAGTACCAGCCGCTCACAAAACAGGGCAATTCCGATATCGGAAGCGGATTCAATGACGACCCGCTCTGGCTCATAGCCGGAACTGCCGCATACCTCAAAGAAACAGGTGACTATTCTATACTCGACGAAATGACGCCTTTTGACTGTAACAAAGAAAATATGGCACCTTTAATGGAACATCTGCGTCGTTCATTTAATTTCACAACGACACATCTTGGTCCTCACAACCTGCCGCTTATCGGGCGTGCCGACTGGAACGACTGTCTGAACCTCAACTGTTTTTCAACTGTTCCGGGCGAATCATTCCAGACTACCGGACCATCAGAAGGACCTGTAGCAGAATCAGTGTTTATAGCCGGAATGTATGTTAAATATGGAAGGGATTACGAAGCAATATGCAGACATCTCGGTCTTGATGACGAAGCCGATGCTGTATGCAATCATGTAAATGACATGATTAAAGCTGTTACCGAATCAGGCTGGGACGGAGAATGGTTTTTACGTGCATATGATGCCGCAGGCGAAAAAGTTGGCTCCCATGAATGTAAAGAAGGTCAGATTTTCATTGAACCACAAGGTTTCTGTGTTATGGCAGGAATAGGAACCGATAATGGTCTTGCAGTCAGAGCACTCCGTTCAGTCGAAGAAAAACTTGACACAAAATATGGCATTGTTCTTTTACAACCTGCTTATACATCTTATCATCCTGAGCTTGGTGAAATAACTTCTTATCCGGAAGGTTACAAAGAAAATGCAGGAATTTTCTGTCACAACAACCCCTGGATTTCAATTGCCGAAACTATTGTCGGACATGGCAACCGTGCTTTTGATGTATACAAGAAAATCTGCCCGGCATATCTCCAGGATGTAAGTGATCTTCACAAGACTGAAAGTTATGTATACTCGCAGATGATAGCCGGCATTGATGCTGCTCATTTCGGAGAAGCAAAAAACAGCTGGCTCACAGGGACAGCAGCATGGACATTCACCAACATTTCACAGTACATTCTTGGAATACGGCCTGAATTTGACGGTCTGTGCATAGACCCATGCATACCGGATTACATGAAAGAATTCAGCGTAAAGAGGACCTTCCGTGGTGCCGAATATTATATCCACATTGACAACTCTTCCGGTTCACAGAAAGGCCTGAAATCACTTATCGTCAACGGAAAATCTGTTGAAGGAAATATTATTCCATATGATGAAAATATCAAAAAATATGATGTAACAGCTGTTTTATAAAAAAACTTATACAATTCAGAAAGAATCGAGGATACAATATGAATTTTCCAAAAGATTTTATATGGGGCACTGCAACAAGTGCCTATCAGATTGAGGGTGCATATAACCGCGACGGCAAAGGTGTTTCTATATGGGACACCTTCTGCCACACACCCGGAAAAATCAACGATAACGAAACCGGTGACATTGCCTGTGACCATTATGACAAATATGAGGATGACATTAAACTTATGGCTGAACTTGGCATAAGTGCATACAGATTTTCAATATCATGGACAAGGATTTTTCCTGAAGGCGATGACGAAATTCCTAATGCGAAAGGGTTGCAATTCTACGACAATCTAGTAAACTGCTGCCTTAAAAATGGCATAACACCACATATAACACTTTTTCACTGGGATTTGCCTCAGACTCTTGAAGATGACGGAGGCTGGCTTTCAGAACGCACAATAAATGCTTTTGTAAAATATGCCGAATTGATTTGTGAACATTTTTCAGATCGTGTTGAATACTTTTCCACTATTAATGAGCCACAGATAATAACACGCATGGGATATTCAACAGGCCAGCATGCTCCAGGGCTTACTCTCCCGGACGACACAGTTCTTGAAATTCTTCATTCACTTGCAAAAGCACATGCAGCTGCCGTCCGTGCCATGAGAAAATGTGCAAAAAGAAAAATAAAAATCGGTTTTTCAAGCACAGGCAATCTGTGCTATCCTTCGACCGGTTCCAAAGAAGATATTGAAATGGCTAAAAAGCTCACTTTTTCAACCAATAAAGAAGACTTCCTGTTCTGCCACCAGATTTTTTGTGACGCAGTAATACTAGGAAAAACATGTGAATACAACCGTTCATGGGATGATGTTGAAGCACTCAACCCACCACTTGATTTTCTTGGGCTCAACATATATAACGGGCACGAAGTCAGCTCTGATGGAATTGTAAAGCACGGAATTGGATTTGCAAGAACTGCATTGAAATGGCCTGTAACACCAGAGGTTCTTTGCTGGGGACCTGTTTTCATGTACGAACGTTACAAACTTCCAATCATAATAACCGAAAACGGATTTTCCTGCAACGACCACATTTTCCTTGACGGCAAAGTACATGATGCCGACAGAATTGATTATCTTACAAGATATATTAATGAACTTTCAAAAGCCCTTGATGCCGGAACCGATGTAATCGGATATTTCCATTGGTCATTTACTGATAATTTTGAATGGCACAGTGGATACAATGAACGATTCGGGCTTGTATACATTGATTATGCAACAGGCAGACGGATTCCAAAAGATTCATTTCGCTGGTACAGTCAGCTTATCCGACGATAATCTGTGATTATACCGGCAAGTTCTTCAGGTGTGATGTTTTTACCGTTTTTCTGCCACTGTAAAAAAACGTTGACCATTGCACCTGAATAAAAATATAATTCATATGTTTTTTTCTTCAGAAAATCCGCATCATCGCTTGTACTATAATTATCTTTATATTCCTTTTCCATAATAATATTGGCAGCATCAATAATAAATGAATACATCCCTGCATCTGCAAGAGTTACAAAAAATTTACCATACCTGTCGAAAAATTTGATTAAAAAAAGTATATGCACATAATCCATTATATTATTTTTTTCTTTTAAATTATTTTTTTCTTCCTCGAGATATAGCGATGTTATTTCCTCTATATAATCTTTAACCAATTCATCTTTCGTTTCATAATAATTGTAATATGTCATCCTTGACACTCCGGCTTTTTTAACTATATCAGAAACTGATATCTTGTCATATGCTTTCTGCTGCATAATATTTACAAGTGCATCTCCCATACACATTCTCGTGAAACGATTTCTTTGGGTCTTTTTCTTTTCTCCGACAATCTTACGCAAATTTCCACCTCCGCATGATTAAATAACATAAATTTAACAGTTAAATCAATACTCTTATTTACATATTTCCTTTATTTGTAAATTGTATCACATCACGTTATATAATACAATATAATATAGTTTTAAAAACCACATCTTATTTTTATGCCGTAAAAAATATGTTAATACACAAAAATGGCAGAACGGAGATTTTTTATGAAATATGCAATTGTTACTGATTCAAGCTGTGATTTAAAATCACTGCCTTCTTCACATAATAACACAATTTACCTTCAGGCTCCACTCTCTTTGAGAATTGGAAACAAGGAATTTATTGATGATGAAAATCTTGATATAGAAAATTTTATGAACGAAATGCAGGAAAGCACAGAAGCAACAGGAAGTGCAGCACCAAGCCCACAAAGCTGGATTGATGCATTTGAACAGGCTGATATTATATTTGCAATAACAATTTCTTCAAAACTTTCAGGCAGCTGGCAAAGTCTGATATCTGCCAAAGATATGTATCTGGAAGACCATCCTGATAAAAAGATTTTTGCGATAGACAGCAAGATGGCTGGTTCAGGGCTTGCAATACTCGCTTTAAAACTCGCTGAATATATTGATGAAAATCTTTCATATGAAGAAATATGCACACGAATCACAGAATACCACAAACATATAGGACTTTTATTCGTCCTTGAATCAATTGAAAACCTTGTAAAAAACGGAAGAGTTAATAAAATTATAGGTAATATCATCGGCAAACTTGGCATTAAGCTTCTGGCTGGTGCCTCAAAAGAAGGCACAATTGATATTGTACACAAATGCCGCGGACGCAACAATATCTATGACCGTCTTATTAAAAGCATGTTAAATGATGGCTATAACGGCGGTAAAGTAGTAATAAGCCACTGTTTTAATGACGAATCTGCAAACTATGTTGCCGGACAGCTCCGCCAGCAGTTCCCGACTGTAAATATCAAAATAATTCCTACAGGTGGTCTATGCAGCTATTATGCCGAAAAACACGGAATTCTTGTATCATATGAAAAATAAAATATTGTATTGGTTATGTGAAATCTGCTATCATGTTATTGTAAATATTCAGTAAATTTTATATTAAATTTTTATTTAAAAGAAAGGAATTAGATAATGTATCAATGTCCCAACTGTGGCGGTAATATCAAGTTTGATATCGCTTCACAAAAAATGGCTTGTGCAAACTGTAATTCATACTTCGACCCATATGATATTTCCAAGGAAACTGACGCAGAGGAAAACACATATTTTGATGTGACAGAGTTTACATGTCCACAATGCGGCGGCAGGATTTTAAGTACAGAAAATACCGCTGCTAATTTTTGCTCTTACTGTGGTGCGTCAACTATTCTTTCCGGCAGACTTACGAAAGAAAAGCGTCCGGGATATATCATTCCGTTCAAAATGACTAAGCAGGATTGTAAAGAAGCCTACAAGAAAAGAGTTAAAAATGCTATATTTGCACCTAAAGAATTAAAAGACCCGGAATTTATAGATGGTTTCAGGGGAATTTATATGCCTTACTGGGTATATCATGTAACCCAGAAAGGCATGAGCGGATTCCGTTTTTCAAGAAGCCACCGCAAAGGTGACTATATTTATACAGACAACTATGAGCTTTCCGGATATAACAATTCATCTTATAAAGGTCTGTCATTTGATGCCTCATCTTCGTTTGATGACACTTTAAGCCAGGCTATCGCTCCTTTTGATGCAAAAAACATGAATACATTCACGCCTTCATTTCTGAGTGGTTTTTATGCCGATACTGCGGATGTGCCAAAAAACACTTATGAATATGATGCAAAATCAATAGCGGAAGACGCATCTGTTGATTACATAAAAAACTCTGTAATTCCAGATTCAAAGGAAGCCCACAGATATAATCTTGATGACTCTGACAGCCAGATAGCCAGTCACCTTGATTCTCACATTGAGGAAACCGACTGTGCAATGTTCCCTGTATGGTTTTTATCATATAGAAAAAAAGACAGAGTTGCCTATGCTACAATAAACGGCCAGACCGGAAAAATTGCCGCAGATTTACCTGTATCTATAGGAAAATTTATTACCGGTTCGCTTTTGCTTACAATTCCTATATTTTTGTTTTTAAACATATTTTTTACACTCCGCCCAACTACAACATTAACGCTTGTTGCGTTTATAGCACTTATTTCCATGATTCTTTACGGAATAGAATTAAAGGAAATCAAAAAGCGTGACGAAGGTCTTGATGACATCGGAAAATATGCTATATGCAATGATAACTTTGACAATAAGCAGCCTGTAAAAAATAAACGGAAACGCTCCTTTAAAAAAGTTAATAATTCAAAATTTTTCAGCATGTTTACTGCATTTTTTATTGTTTTTATTACTTTTAATGTAATGTCAATGACTGCCGCCCTTATGAGCAGCCTTTTGCTTTTTAATTTCGGACCAATATTCTGGATTGCAATGATTATTATTGGCATTGTACTTGTCCGTACACATGAAAAGACTCTGAAGACACTGAAAAATAAATTTGTTATACCGGGTTCACTGCCGTCACTTGCAGCTATTATAATTGCAGCAGTTATTTCGATATTAAAGCCTGTATCAGACCTTTTCTATTATGGCGGATGTATCGGTGCCATGATTGCTGTTGTGTTCTCACTTATAAGTCTTATTAATTATTACAATATGCTTGCAACAAGAAAACTTCCCGAATTCGATAATTATAACGGAGGTGATGATGATGCAGATTAAAAACATCAGTCTTTACAGCAGATTTTTCAAAGTTGTATATACATGTATTTTCTGCTTAACCATGCTCTTTTCAGTATTTTTATTCCCTTTAAATGCGTCTGCAGCAGATAACAACCCTAATACTGAAGCAACAACTTCTGCTGATACTAAAAGCAATGATTCTTCTATCTCAGGAAATATTTATTATACAAATCCAGAGACCGGATATGTTGTGCGTATTGAGGATGATGCCGCACTGCTGACCGATTATGAAAGAACGCAGCTTGCAGATTTGATGAAAGATATAACACAGTACGGAAATGCCGCCTTTAAGAGTATTTTGACTAATTCGTACAGCACAACAGGCGATTACGCATATGCATACTATGCACAAATATTCCAGAAAAACAGCGGAACTGTCTTTCTTATAGATATGGCAAAAAGAAAAATATGGATTCACAGCAATGGTGCAATTTATAAAACCATAACAGAAAGTTACGCTGATACAATAACAGATAATATTTACACTTACGCAAGTAAAAAAGAATATTATAATTGTGCAAGTAAGGCATTTGAGCAGGAATTGGCTCTTTTGAAAGGTTCAAAAATACGCCAGCCGATGAAATACACAAGTAATATTTTACTGGCTCTTATAATTGCTTTGTTTGCCAATTATGGAATTGTACGATTACTCACAAAGCAAAAAAAGCCAAAATCAAAACAGCTTATCAGCGGTGCTTTCGTTCATCAGGCTTTTAATGATACACAATTTCAATTTATAAACCAGACAAGAGTGTATTCTCCACCAAGTTCCAGCAGCGGAGGTTCATCAGGCGGAGGGGGCAGTTCATCTTCCGGCGGCGGCGGTTCGTCAGGCGGCGGCGGTGGTGGCGGCGGTCACAGCTTCTGATATTTCCGTTCATTATCAACAAACATCATTAACATAAACAAAGCGGCACTGACTACAAACCAGTGCCGCTCTGTTATTTTTATCAAATATTTTATCAGATTGTTATATTCTCTTTATTCCTGCTATCCTACAGAGATGCTGCTCTCTCTAATGCCGCATCTATATTCGCACAGAAATTCTCATGTCCGACAGCATCTGCAAATCCAGCCTTTTCCATCATAAGTCTTGGCTGCTCCTGAACATGTGATAAAAGAAGTGGTATATTACGCTTCTTACATGCAGCCTGTATCTTCTGCAATGATTTAAGTGCTGTAACATCCATTGCCGGAACGCCTCGCATTCTTATTATAAGAACTTTTACGCCGGGTTCTAACGAAATCTCCATAAATTTGTCTGCTGCCGCAAAAAACATTGGTCCGATTATCTCATACACAACCGTATTCTTTGGAACAACTTTAAGTCTTATGCTGTCAGGGTCATCGTGCTCGTTAATATCCTCTCCAAGATACTTCCAACTCTTAACTTCCGTTACGTTAGACATTCTCATAAGGAAAAGAAGTGCTGCCATAACAACACCGACCTCAATAGCAACTACAAGGTCAAATACCACTGTAAGGACAAATGTAGTCAAAAGAACAAGAATATCACTCTTTGGAGATGTCTTGCAAAGTGAAACAAATTCTCTCCAGCCGCTCATGTTATATGCAACCATAAAAAGAATCGCCGCAATTGCAGGCATTGGAATCCATGCCGCATATGGCATAAGAACAACAAGTATAAGTAAAAGCGTGACTGAATGTACCATACCTGCAACCGGAGTTCGTCCGCCACTCTTGATATTTGCCGCTGTTCTTGCAATGGCACCAGTTGCCGGTATACCTCCGAAAAGTGCCGATACAACATTACCGGCTCCCTGTGCAACAAGCTCCATATTAGGCTTATGTCTGCTTCCAACCATACCATCTGCAACAACACATGATAAGAGTGATTCGATACCGGCAAGCACTGCAATTGTAAGTGCATCAGGGAAAAGTTCCCTTATCATAGTAAAATTAATTGATGGAAGGCTGACAGACGGAAGTTTATTGGATATTGTATACAAATCACCGATTGTCTTTACATCCATTTTTAACATCTTAACCATCACAATTGTCACAATTACTGCAATAAGTGATGGTGGAATTTTTTCTGTAATCTTAGGAAATATAATTAAAATAGCAAGTGCAACAACACCGACTATAAGTGCCTGATAATTAAAAGTTCCAATACAGTTTATACATTCTTTTACCTTATCAACTGTATCTATAGGTGAATTAGTAAATGTAAGCCCCAGAAAGTCCTTTATCTGGCCTACTAAAATAGTCACAGCAATACCAAACGTAAATCCTGTTGTAATTGTATAAGGAATAAATCTTATCAGATTGCCAAGCTTTAAAAAGCCCATGATAATAAGAAGTATGCCTGCCATAATCGTTGCAGCTGCAAGACCTGACATTCCGTTTCTTGCAACAATTCCTGCAACAATCGTTGCAAATGCAGCTGTTGGACCGGCAATCTGCACATTGCTTCCACCTAAAAACGAAATAACAAATCCAGCAAATATCGCTGTATATATGCCTTGCTCCGGTCCCACTCCCGATGCAAGGGCAAGGGCTATTGATAGTGGAAGGGCTATAATAGCGACAATAATTCCCGAAATAACATCTTTTACAAACTGCTCTTTTGTATAACTCTTCATACAGTCAAACAGCTTTGGCACAAACTGATTCATTTTTCTCTCTCCGTTCTTTAACGCCATAACAAACATTTTGGGAAATCTCTGATAAAATCACAAAGATTTCCCAAAAACAAACGTTCTTTTGTTTATATTTTTACTGTTCTACTGAATTATCATTTAAGAAACTCTGAACCTTTTCGCTAAGCTTCTCGTATCCGAGTTCTGCATTCATCTCGTTGCCATATGCATCAAGAATCTCCTGATAATCTGTATAACCATAATAGCTTGCATATGTAGCACCGATTTCATTAATATCATCTGCACTTACATTAATTCCATTATCAGCTGCAATTATTGTAAGAGTCATCTTCTCAAGAAGATACTCCTGTGCTGTCTGTGTAGCATAATCATCATATGCTGCATCATCAGAAAGATTGTATACGCTTGAGAGATATGATGAAAAATCTGAGATACCCTGTGCAGAATAATATGACTGATACTGATTATATTCTGCTTCCATATTCTGTTTAAGAATTGACTTTAAGCTGTCTAACTCTGCCTGCGGATATCCATTAACTGTTATATCTTTCTTAATTACTTCGTAAACAGCACTATACTTTTTGCTGTCATATGTACTCTTTCCTGAATTCTCAAGATATTCTCTTGTCTCTTTTCTTAAAGCTTCAACTGTTGTTCCTTCAATCCCCATGCTCTCTGCATTAGCTGCAACCCACTCATCTGTAAGTTCAGGAATTGTCTTCTTTGTAATAGAATGAACTGTTACTGTAAATATAACGCTCTTTCCTGCAAGATCCGAACTGCTGTAATCACTAGGGAATGTACATGGAATATCATATTCCTGACCTACATTAAGTCCTATAAGTCCCTGGTCAAGGTCTGTTATGAACTTGCCTGAACCGATTGTGTATGATACATCTGTTGCCGTTCCGCCTGAAAATGCAACACCGTCAAGCTTACCGCTGTAATCAAGTGATATAGTATCACCGCTTGCAGTTGTTCCTTCTGTTACCTGCTCTGAAGTAGCATGTGAAGATAAAATATTGCTTATGTAAGTCTCAACATCATCATCCGATACGGTAAGTGACGACTTATCAACTGACACTGCAATTCCCTTATACTCAGGAAGTGTAATGTACTTCTTATAAACCGCTGCATTCGATGCAATAGTTGCATTATATTCCTCTGCTGTAATAGCTTTGTTTGATGTATCATCAGCATCTGTTGCAGTATTATTGTTATTCTTCTTACCACAGCCCACCAATGAAACAACAAGTGTTGCCGCAAGCATAACACTCATAAATTTCTTTTTCATAATAAGTTCCTTTCAAAAAATAAAAATTTCTGCGTTCAGGTATTGCAAAATATATAAAATATATTTATAATATAACCACAAACGCATATAGTTGTCAACTATTTTTAACAACATAGACTGTTATAGCATAC
>ERZ860388.1607-NODE-1607-length-14038-cov-2.607452_pt1 | contig 14038 bp, 9 predicted proteins | sample MGYA00509978_ERZ860388 | MGnify/ENA primary metagenome ERZ860388 (study PRJEB30046, sample SAMN00715225) | human gut metagenome | study: EMG produced TPA metagenomics assembly of the A metagenome-wide association study of gut microbiota in type 2...
CCATTCCTATCTATCCCTTAACAAAGCAATTCTACAAGGTTAGCTTTAGCAAAAAGTCAAAGTTGACAATGTGTCAACGAAACAACTCTTATCATAAATTCGGATTCGCATCCGTCTCCTCTTTCGGGATGGCATACAGATAATTGGTACTGTTCGGGACAAATACCTCCCCCTCGGAGAAAGTAACAAACCAATGTCCCAACGGATTCCTTTTAGCGAACCCTCCGCCTTCCTGCCAGGCATCCACTTCCTGTCTCTGCTCCTCGGCAGAAAGCATGGTACGCTTTACGGATTGCTGCGTACGCAAGATATCGGTGATCCCGAACCCTTCACCCCACAATTCCCGACGACGTTCCATCAAAATCTCGTCGATAACATCCTGCTGCGACTTACCGGTTAAATCATAATCACCCAGGCCACGGGCATGACGCAATTCATTCAAAGGCACTACCGCCTTTTCCGGGAAACCGTCGCGAGCCAATGCTTCCGCCTCCACCAATAGCATTTCGGAAGCACGCATCAATACAATATCGGCCGTATCATCGGCACGCATGTGGAATTTCTTATACCCCAAATACCCCTCACGCATCCATTGAAAAAGCTCCAGGCGGATATCCCCGTCCGAAAATGTATCCCGGAAATGGGGATCGGCCATGAAACTGCTGTAAGCCCCCACATAGGTGGCATCCAGAAAATAGAAATTATAAGAAGCACTGGATTGAGCAAGCGTCTGCGGATGCCCCCAGATCCACTCTTTATTAGAGATGTTATTGAACCCTTCATACTCGGCGGCAGTGGTCATCAGCGAATACCCCTGACGGGCGGCAGCAGCAGCCTTTGCAGCTTCCTCCCACTGCCCGGTGAGCAGATAGGCACGGGCCAAAAGCCCATTGACGACATTTACATCCGGCTTGAATTTCTGCCCGTCACCTTTACGTGTATAGTTCTTCAGGTAATCCTTAGCGAGAGCCAGATCATCAAACACACGCCGGTAGACCTGTGCCACGGTCGATTTCCCTTTGGGAGCAGTATCATCCGTAGTGGGCTCGGTATAGATAGGGACACAGGGAGCCTCAGGGTCTTTCAAATAGGTAAACTGGTAGTGCTGTGCCAGATGCAGATAGCAGAAAGCCCGAAGCGCCAATGCCTGCCCTTGCGCCTGACGGAGCGCTTCCGTATCGCCCTGTATGGCAAGGGTGGTGTTGCAGTTATCAATCGTCTTATACATCAGATACCAGGCAAAAGAGGTACGGGTATTGTTGGGTATGGCGATGTCGTTGAACTGATAAGACGAGTTAAAGCCATAAGCCGGACGGGAAACAACATCATCCGCCATCATGTCGTCCTGGCATTGAAGCCCACGGTAACCGCTATTGGCAAGCGTATAAACATATTCGAAAAGATTGTACCAGGCACCGTTAAACAACCGTTCGGCATTGCCGGGCACACCGACTTCATCGGAACTTACGGAATCTGTCGGCTCTTTATCGAGAAAATCACCGCTACATCCCGCCAATAGAAGCAGAGAAGCCATAAAAGAAAATATATATTTCATAATCGTGAATTTTTAAACTGTGAATCATAAATCAAAACGTCACATTAATCCCCCCGGTAAAAGATCTCATGGCGGGATATCTGTAATAAGTCAATCCGGTAATCCCCTGTTCAGGGTCGAGGCCTTGATTGCGGTGAATGGTAAACAAGTTATCACTCTGCACAAAAACCTGTACGTTACTCAATGCCGCCTTGCTGACAAGCTGCTTCGGAAGCGTGTAAGACAAAGTCAGGTTCTTTAGCCGCATATACGAGTTATTCTGCAAAAAACGGGTGGAATAGGACGTCCAGTTATTGGTAGTGGTAGCCAATGCCGGCACATCCGTATAACGGTTCTCCGGAGTCCAACGGTTCAATATCTCCTTCGACCAAGCGCGGCCGGCGGAACTGCCGTTGTGCAGAATCATCGTTATGTCCCGGTTCATGATATACCCGCCTACACTATAAGCAAATATAGCCGACAGCTCCACCCCCTTGTAAGAGAAAGAGGTATTGAAACCGCCATAAATTTTGGGCAAAGAGGACTTATTGACAAAATAATCGGTGGCATCCTTGTAGACACTGGTAGTCCCGCGCCCTACGACGTTATCATCCTTGTCGAGAATATCCATGTACCACAACGGATTGCCGTTTTCGGGATCCACCCCCGCCCACTCTTTGGTGTAAAAGTCATAAACGGAACGTCCCACCGCCAACTTATTGACTCCGGAAGGCGGCATGTCTTTCAAAGGCAACTCGGTAACCTCATTCTTGTAATGTGTCAGATTGAGACCCAATTTCCAGATAAAATCCTGAGTATTGATCAGCGTCCCGTTCAGAGAAAGCTCGATACCCGTATTCTTCAAAGCACCCACGTTTTCATCCACCGACTTATACCCCAATGACGGAGCCACAGGACGCGAATAGAGCAGGTCTTTCGAACGGCGCTGGAAGAAATCGAACGAACCGGATACACGGTTGTTCCACAGGGAGAAATCGATGCCGACATTAAAATTCAGATTGGTTTCCCACTTCAATTTCGGAGTGGCAATACGATCGGAAACCAGCGCATTCTCTCCCAAATTGGAGACAATGGCATAAAGCCCCTTACTGGCATAATAAGTACCTAAGTTATCGTTTCCCTGTGCACCGTAGCTGGCTTTCAGAGTCAAAGCAGAAAGCCAGTCGGACGTGGAGATCATAAAATTCTCCCGGTCGATGCGCCAGGAAGCGCCCAATGACCAGAAATTACCCCAACGCGTCTCCGGTGCAAAACGGGAAGAACCGTCGCGACGATAAGAAGCGGAAAAGAAATACTTGCTCTGATAATCATAAAGCAACTGGGTGAAATATCCTGCCAAAGCATAGTCGATGCGATAGCCGGAACCGCCCGTAAGCTGCGAGCCTACCACCAGTTCGGGCATATCGGGCAAAGCCATCTTGGTACGCGATGCAGAGAGTTCGTCATAACGGTACGAATAGGCTTCCTGCCCGGCAAGGATATTGAAATGATGCTCACCGATGGTTTTATCGTAGGTGACGATGTTATTCCACGTCCACGAAAAAGTACGGGTGTTCACACGGCTCGATCCACCTCCCGTGGTCACGGAAGGTCCGATAAGGGAGTTAGTGAAGTCGAGTGAGTTATAGTTGATCAGGTCGAAATTGAAACTCGTCTTGAATTTCAATCCGGGAATGAAGGTCACTTCCAGGAAAGTACGTCCGGAAAACTCATCCTTCATACGTTCCGACTTATCGAGAGGAAGTGTAGCCGGCAAGTTCCAGTTCGATGTCGATCCGGAAGGCCGGTACGACCCGAAATCGGGAATAAGTTCCCCGTTCGCATCGGTCTTTAAAGAGCCGTCGGCATTTACTTCATAAATGGGATAAAACCCCGGCATGGTACGGCCGGCATTGATCACATTGCTGGTTTTCGTATCCGAAGAAACCGGATAGTTCTGCATGGAATGCGCAAAGCTCATATTCACGCCCCCTTTCAGCCAGGAAGTCATCTCACTGGTGATATTGGAACGGAGATTAAAACGCTGGTAGCCCGATTCGAGGGCAATACCCTTGTCATTCAGATAGCCGGCGGAAAAGAAATACTGGTTCTTCTGCCCGCCACCGGATACATTCAGATTGAGTTCGGTACGCAAAGCCTGTTGTTCCATGGCATCACTCCAGTCAAAATCCCAAAGGGGCCGGGCACCGTCCACGAGCTTGCCGTCCGTACCCACCGGTTGCGGATAGTTAGTGCCATAAGGGTTAGGGCCGTCCCCCATCAGCTTCGTCACCAGATCTTTAGAGGCCTGTGTGGCAGCGGTGGCAGGCGTATAGTTTTCCGTATCCTTGGCGTATTGGTTGCGCAACGCTTCCCAATAGAGCTGAAAATAGTCATTGGTACCGATACGGTCATAATCGCGTACGGCCCGGTTGGACCCTCCGAACGAGGCTTTCACGTTGACGGTCGTTTTAGAGTCCGTCTGCCCCTGCTTGGTGGTGATGATAATCACGCCGTTGGCACCACGTGAACCGTAAAGGGCGGCCGAAGCGGCATCTTTCAATACAGTCATCGAAGCAATGTCATCGGGATTGATGGAGTTGACAGAACCATCGAAAGGGACACCGTCCACCACATAAAGCGGTGCACTGGAAGCATTGATAGAACCGATACCCCGGATACGGATTTCCGCATCCGTACCGGGCTGGCCACTGGCTGCGCTGGCCTGTACGCCCGAAACCGTACCCTCAAGGGCACGGGAAACGCTGGCTACCTGCAACTTCGCTATCTCGTCTCCCTTTACGGTAGAAGCAGCTCCGGTAAAACTATATTTCTTAGCGGTGGCATAGGCCACTACCATGACTTCATCCAGTTCTTTACTGTCAGACTCTAAAGTGACATTTATCATGTTCCGCCCGTTGACCGGCTGTTCCACCGTTTTTAATCCGACAAAGCGGTAAACGAGTATGGCATCCGAAGGGGCGGAAATGGAATATTTTCCATCCATATCGGTGATTGTTCCGGTAGTCTCGCCTTTTATTTGTACAGAGACTCCGGGCAACGGCTCTCCATCGGATATCACCGTACCCGAAATTCGTATTTCTTGCTGCACGGCCGCCCACAAAGTAGCAGATACAACAATAGCAAGAAACGTTAATACTAAACGTAGATTGATTCTCATAATTTTTTTGTGGTTTAGGATTGAATTGTATGTGTTATTAAACAGAAAATTACGGAAGTTTGTTTTAGAAAGAAAACAAATTTTAGAGGAATATTAGCATAAACGGAGAGGAAACGCTAAATTCGCGTTAATAATTTGCCAATGTGCCAATATGCCAATGTGCCAATGGAAGAATGAAGAAATGGAATAATTGGCCAATTTGCCAATGTGCCAATATGTCCATGTGCCAATGGAAGAATGAAAAAATTGGGGAATGTAAAGAATCAGAATAATGGGAAAGAGTGTCGATATAGAAAATAAGAAAATGAGAAAAGATGTCAATGTGCTCCCCCGCCGGACAGCGCAGCCAATTGGCACATTGGCATATTGGCACATTGACACATTATTAATTGGCACATTATTATTATTCATTTGTTTATCATTTCCGCTTTCTTCGTTTGCCCAAAGCGGAGAAATTGAAAAAACAGTTGCAGTAGCAGATAGCTTGCAAACGAAAAAGCGTCCCAATGGATTCGTAAGGGCTTTCAATTATCTGTTTAATCCCAATGATATCGATACGACTTATATCGGGCCCAACCGGTATAACTATGCTTTAATGCTGGATCATTTCACGAATTACGAATATTACGCCATAGGCAGTAATACTCCCGAATCACAACGATTGCGGTTCTCTCCCAATCCGCGCAACAAGATCGGCCCTTACTTCGGTTGGCGATGGATCTTCTTAGGATGGTCTATCGACACGGACGGACTTTACGGCAAGCAAAAAGGAAAAAGAAAAGGTACGGAATTCGATTTGAGCCTTTACAGCGCCAAGTTAGGAGTGGATATCTTCTACCGCCGCACGGGTAACGATTATAAAATACATAAAGTGACCGGCTTCGATGATATTGCCAGTGACTATTCCGAAAGCTTCGACGGTCTGAAAGTAGACATGAAAGGGTTAAATCTCTTCTATGTATTCAACTACCGCCGCTTCTCTTATCCGGCAGCTTTCAGCCAAAGTACCAACCAAAGACGAAGTGCCGGTTCAATGATCGCCGGTTTCTCTATCTCCACGCATAATCTGAACTTCGACTATACCCGATTGCCGCAGGCTATCCAAGGAAGTATGAACGAGGATATGAAAGTAGAACATATCAAATATACCAACATCAGCCTCACGTTTGGATATGCCTACAACTGGGTATTTGCCCGTAATTGGCTGGCCTGCCTCTCGCTCACTCCCGCCGTAGCCTACAAGACATCACGCATCGAAAAAATAGAATCACAAACCAATGATTGGTACAAAAACTTCAACATTGATTTTATCCTGCGTGCAGGAGTGGTTTATAACAACAGTAAATACTTTGCCGGTACTTCTTTCGTCGGCAGATCATATGACTATTACCGGGATAATTTCTCGATGAACAACGGTTTCGGCACATTACAGGTATATGCCGGATTCAACTTCTATCTGAAGAAACAATACCGGAAGAAGAAATAACACCTTATTCCACCAGCTCCGGCTGATATGGAAAATCTCATCAAACTGATCCCCAGTGTCTCACCATACCGTGCCATTTATAAGACCCTACGCTCCCAATATCTCGCTTGTTTTTGCCCAATAGTAGTAGGCTTCCGGAAGATTATTTTTCAGTTTATTCAACTTATTGGTAAACGAAGGTTGGATGACCAAATCTTTTATATCAGCAGGATTTTTTGAATAAGGTTCTATTTCAGGGATTCCTTTCTCAATCAGCGTGGCTAAGTAAGCAGCACGTGCAACATCAATAATGGCATCGTCTATCAAATAACGCTGCTTGTACATGAATGATTTTACACGGATGATGCCATCTTGGATTAAATCAAAATTACCCTCTCCGGCTTTTCCACGTGTGGATATACAGAGTGCTGTCTGACGGATGTCGTTGAACACCTGTCCTATATCCGTTCCCAAAGACCGATACGAAAGTTCAACTACCGCAATCTTACGAAAAGCCTGTGTGGTAATCTGCAAGTCCGAGACATTTTCAAATAACCTACCCACGTCATAAAGTTGCTTGGCAATCTCCATTGAGCAGGATCTACCATTTTTGTAATAAGGTATTCCGGTCGTATTAGGAGCAAAAGCCGTCAGTTTGTCGCCCAAAATATCTTCTGCGGAAGGCACTGTTACCATTAGCGGTTCTCCCTCCAATTGTATGAAAGGGCAGTCTATGGCTGTTTGTTGGGTACGGAAATAATGAATGTCTCCGTACAGGACATCCAGCAGGATATAGGATTGTGCGTCGGTATCGTTTCTGTAAGCTATTTGATAGAAAAACTTAGAATGGCTTTTGGGAATGTCCGCATCGTCCCGTTGCTTGCGTTCCACAAGTTCCAGGTTGATAAAGCCGAAATCAGCAAACGATTTCAGATAATCTTCAATGTTAGTTCCGGGAGGACAAATTACATCAATATCAATGGATAAACGGTGGGCGGACTTTCCGAGTATAAGCATCAAAGCCGTACCACCCTTGAAAACCAAAGGACATCCGGCTTCAACCAGCATTTCAAGCAGTGACAATGCACGGATTACTTTCTCAATGAGATTCTTATCGTTGTAATGCAGTTCAGATGAGACCTGTTCAATCCATTCTGTCGTAAAACATTCTCTCTTTATCATTGTATATTCAAATTTTCTAAAATTGACGATAATTCCTCTTTCACTTTACGTCTGCCGGCATATCTGAAAAGGCGGCTTTGATTGACTGCGTACAAGTTAAATGCATTTTCTATGATACGGTCGCTTTCACTGCCTTGCAGATAAAAAAAATCTGTATCTCTCAATATATCCACTATCAGTTTTTCCAACGTGGGCATAAGTACGCCTGATACCTTCTGTAATGGAGCTTCTGAAACAAGATTTTTCACAAAACACACACGACTATCCATATCCACATACCGGTATATCATTTCCTTATTAGGCCGCAGATAGACATCACGGCTTCCGTCTTTCAGAAAATTAAAAACGGTTTCAGTCGAGTTCCTGTCCGTTTCCACGTAAATAACACGGTTGGATGAAAGATGATGTTGCAAAGGAGCAATAATCTCTCCTTGATAAACACAGAATTTTGCAAACGGAAAATTGGCTTGCAATAAATTATAAACCTCCTTTACTTCCTCTGCCGGTTTCGGAGCAAAGGCCTGTTTCAGCACTTTGGCATACATACCGCGTCCGGTTCTGACCAACACATTTTCATTCACGAGCTTGAACAGATACCATGACAGGGAAGCCCTGTTTATGCCATTCCTTTCATGAAGATAGGCAAACAAGTCCTCTATGCTGAAATTACGATGTATGGCAGCATAGTCGAGTATGAATGTTGTTGTATCGTTGGTCATATTATATCTGTTTCTCATTGCAAAGATAACAAAATATCGGCACTAAACAGAAATAGTGCCGATATTTTGTAGATGCGATTATATTTATCGACATACATATCATATACTTACACCGATTATACAATCTCTGTTTTATCGTCATTTTCTTCCTTTGATATTCCGGATGACGGCACTGAACTTCTATTCCCAAAGGTTTAGTAATAATCTGACCAGAATAAAATCAATTACCATGCAGGTTTTGGCATTTCAAAACAAATAGAGACCACCTTCATAAGTACAATATTGTCATTTATGAAAAGCAAAATACCTTATCATAATATGATTAATCTAAAAGTAAAGTTGTACACAACGAACTCCTTCACCGGGATTGGTCTCTTCAGACTTGCGCATATCAATCCTAAATTCTTCCATTGTTGATTTTAGCTTTGTGAATATCGGTAATCGCTTGGTGAAACGCCCGTTATTTTCTTGAAGACAAAACTGAAATATTGTACATTCGGATAACCTAATTGCCGGGCAACAACGGTGGACGTTGTACCGGATTCCATCAACATTCGTTTAGCAGCCTCCAACCGTTTGAATTGGAAATACAGTTCTAAAGTCTTACCCGTTTCAAATTTCAGCAGGTCCGTAAAGTAAGCAGAAGAGAGGTCAAGTCTTTCCGCGAAATAATCGGGTGCAGGGAGTTTCCCGTTTTGCAATTTTCCAGAACCTATATAATCCTCAAGTAGCTGCTCCATTTTTTTCAGAATAGCCTTATTCTTGTTTTCACGGGTGATAAACTGACGCTCATAGTAACGAGTGCAGTAATCCAGCAATAATTCGATATGCCGTGAAAGGATAGTCCTGCTATGCGTATCAATCGAATGATGCAGTTCCTCCTCTATATTCCAAAGACAACAAGTAACTTTCTCCGTTTCACGCTGCGACAGATGCAGTGCTTCTTCTTTATGATAGTAGAAAAATGTGTAATTATTAATATGGTTCCTCAATGTGGTCTGAAACAACAAGTCCGGGTGAAATACCAGCAGAAAGCCTTTACCGGGTAAGGTTTTTTCCTCGTTCATACGGAAAACCTCACCCGGTTTAAGAAATACCATTGTCGCATTGGAATAATCATAATATTTCCGGCCGCAACATGAACATTCATCCGGACAGTCTTCTATCAGCAAGATAGCGTAGAACTCGAATTTAACAGTATTCTGCTCCAGACACGGATTCTCCAGATTAATAAGGCTCACCTGAGGATGCAATGTCTTGCAGTCCAAACAACGGTTGCATTCATGTACGGTATTAAAATCCAATGTATTTTTCTTCTCCATATTCTTCTCACTGATTATTCGGTACACGGTATTCGTTAGGAGTGCACCTCACCCTCTTTTTGAACAGACGATAAAAGTACTGCGGGTATTGGAATCCCGGCGAAAAGGTAATCTGGTTGACGGTATCCTCTGTACCGGCCATACGTTCCTTTACTATTCCGACGATCACATTCTCCTGAATGTGTTCCTGCGGTGTCCTGCCGGGTGGCTTCATTCAAATCGATTGCACTGACCAACGGATTCAAAGTTTCAAAACCGTACAATTTGTGGTATTGGTCTACACTGCCCAAGTTGAATATCTTATCCATAATTATTGCTATTTAATCCTCAAGAGTGTCTCGGTTGTATATCAATTACAAAAGTACAGGGTAATCCCGTCACTCTGACAACCTTAATTACGGATTGTATAACCCCAGTTACAGATTACATATATCATCTCCTGATCAGTATCATAAAATCTGTAATTGAGGTCTAAATAATCGGACTCAACTTCTATCTAAAAAAGAAATACAGGAAGAAAAATAACACTTTATTCTACCAGCCACCGGCTGATATTCCGAACTCTACAAGAAAAGTAGGTGTCCCGGTCTGAAACCAATAATCATTGAATTCCTTTGCTTTCAACGCATTGAGCACGCTGAACGGATTGAAGACTCCCTCACCGGCCGGATGGAAAAGGTAACCGTCATACAAACGCGTCATCTCATCCACCGTTTCTTCATAAGACAACTCGCTGACCTTACCGAGAACCTCCAGTTCCGGACGAAAAACAGCCGTCAGTTCCTCTTTCGTTATACCACAGACAGTGGCATAGTCATACCATAAACTTATATCCTGCAACTGATTCAAATCACCAAATGCACTGACTTGTGCAAACTTTGTTACCCCCGTCAGAAAAGCAAAACGCAAGTAACGGTCGGCACTCTTCAGTACACCGTAAAAGGCTTTTAGAGTATCCCGGAATTCAGAAAGTAACGGCTCATTCCGCATAGCTTGAAGTAACGGCTTGTCGTATTCATCGATCAAGACAACAACATTCTTGCCAGTTGATTCTGCAGCACGACGAATAACTCCCATAAAACGATTGGACAAAGTCAATTCATCGTCTCCTTTTCCATATTTAGCCTCCCACTGAGTAAGGTGATTGCTAAGAATAGCATGTAGTCCTTTCGGAGAATCATACTTTTCGGCATTCAAATCAAGATGCAGCACCGGATAAGTATTCCATTCCTTTTCCAGTTTCTCTATGGCCAAACCCTCAAAAAGTTCTTTTCTCCCTTCAAAGTAAGCTTCGAAAGTAGACAACAACAAACTTTTACCAAAACGGCGGGGACGGCTTAAAAAATAAGGTTTTCCCGTATTAGCCATCCTCCAAACTAATTCAGTCTTATCCACATAAAGATACCCCTCTTTGCGGAGTTTCTCAAATGTCTGTATTCCTATAGGAAGTTTACGATTCAAATCAATCATAAGACCGTTGTTTTAATTATGAAAAATACTTAAACGCAAAGATACACTTTTCTGTTCGATATCAGGATGCAGATGAAAGAAAGAAAAAAAGAAAGCGTAGGGCCTGTTCAAATTTTCCTCAGCATTATTTAAGCAGGCTCTACATAGATTCAAAAGATTCTTTGTACATTTGCCGCGTTCAAAAAAACATTTGCTGCATTCTGAAAAAAATAAAGAAAGAGAATGAAAACCATCCGCCATACCCATAAACCTGTTGTCCGCTTCCGTTGTTGGAGCCGGAAAGGGTATGCTGCCTTTGCCAGCCTGGGGCGCCAGGTCACTATCGGGCAACTGCATCTCAACGTGACGGAACGTTCGCTCTCCAAACAGAAAGCGGCTCAAACAATCCCATTCAATTTATTTATGACTATTGAAGAAATGAAAGACCAGGTGCTGGGCGGTATCGATATAACGCCCGAGCAAGCAGCCTGGCTGGCTAATACAGCCGATAAAGAGGCGCTCTATGCAGCCGCCCATGAGATTACCGTGGCCCGTGCACAGCACGAATTCGACATGTGTTCCATCATCAATGCCAAGTCCGGACGCTGCCCGGAAAACTGTAAATGGTGTGCGCAATCTTCCCACTACCAAACCCAAGCGGAGGTATACGACCTCGTCAGTAAAGATGAATGCCTCCGACAAGCACAATACAATGAAGCACAAGGCGTAGCCCGATTCTCCCTCGTCACCAGCGGACGAAAACCCTCTCCGAAACAACTTACTCTGCTTTGCGACTCCGTCCGCCACATGCGACGGCATTCCTCTATCCGGTTGTGCGCTTCATTAGGCCTGCTGGAAGAAAATGAACTTCGTGCTTTGTATGACGCCGGTGTCACCCGCTATCATTGCAACCTGGAAACAGCTCTTTCCTATTTTCCCCGGCTTTGTTCTACCCATACGCAAGAGCAGAAACTCACTACCCTGCGCGCCGCACGGCAAGTAGGCATGGACATCTGTTGCGGAGGTATCATCGGCATGGGAGAAACGGTGGAACAACGCATCGAATTCGCCTTTACTCTCAAAGAACTCGAAGTACAGTCCATCCCGATCAATCTGCTCAGCCCCATTCCGGGAACTCCCCTCGAACATACGCCTTCCTTAAGCGAAGAAGAAGTCTTAACCGCTATCGCACTTTTCCGCTTTATTAATCCGACAGCCTATCTCCGCTTTGCAGGAGGACGTTCGCAGCTCTCACCGGAAACGATGAAACGCGCGCTGCACATCGGCATCAATTCGGCGATCGTGGGAGATCTGCTGACTACCCTCGGTTCGAAGGTGTCGGAAGACAAACAAATGATCCGGGAAGCCGGATATGAACTTCCGTCTTCACCATTCGACCGTGAACACCTATGGCATCCATACACCTCGACCACTCACCCACTGCCGGTATACAAAGTGGCACGGGCGGACGGAGCAACAATTACCTTGAGCGACGGAACCGTACTCGTCGAAGGGATGTCTTCATGGTGGTGCGCCGTGCACGGATACAACCATCCGGTGCTGAACAACGCGGCACGGGAACAGCTGGCGAAGATGTCGCATGTGATGTTTGGTGGGCTCACCCATGATCCCGCTATCGAACTGGGCAAGCTGCTGTTGCCGCTGGTTCCTCCTTCCATGCAGAAGATATTCTATGCAGACTCCGGTTCGGTGGCAGTAGAAGTGGCCTTGAAAATGACCGTGCAATATTGGTATGCTGCCGGGAAAGCGGAAAAAAGCAATTTCGTCACCATCCGCAACGGCTATCATGGAGATACATGGAATGCCATGTCCGTTTGTGATCCGGTGACCGGTATGCATTCTCTGTTCGGCTCTGCCCTGCCTATCCGCTATTTCGTGCCACAACCGGAATCGCGTTTCGACGGAGAGTGGAACCCCGAAGATATCCTGCCCTTGAAAAAAGTGATAGAAGAACATGCCGGCGAACTGGCAGCACTTATCCTCGAACCCATCGTACAAGGGGCAGGCGGCATGTGGTTTTACCATCCCCAATATCTCCGGGAAGCCGAAAAGCTGTGTCGCGAGCACGGAATACTAATCATCTTCGACGAGATAGCCACCGGATTCGGTCGTACAGGGAAACTCTTCGCATGGGAACACGCAGGGGTAGAACCGGATATCATGTGTATCGGTAAAGCATTGACGGGAGGTTATATGACTCTGTCCGCCGTGCTGACCACCAATGAAGTAGCGGACAAAATCTCCAACCATGCCCCCGGAGCTTTTATGCACGGCCCTACTTTCATGGGAAATCCGTTGGCATGTGCGGTAGCTTGCGCATCGGTAAAGCTATTATTAGAATCCGGATGGCAAAAGAAGGTACAATGCATTGAGGAACAATTGAAACGGGAACTGGCCCCGGCACGTGCACTCTCTTCCGTAGCCGATGTACGGATATTGGGAGCCATCGGAGTGATCGAAACCCGACAACCGGTAGACATGGCCTATATGCAACAACGGTTCATAGAAGAAGGTATCTGGGTTCGGCCTTTCGGTAAGCTGGTATACCTGATGCCACCGTTCATCATCACACCGGAACAATTAACCCGACTGACAAACGGAATTATTAAATTAATGAAAGAATGAAAAAATGAAAGAAATATAATATCCAATCTCCATATGGCACATCCTTTTTCATAGCGCAGCCCATTGGCACATTGGCAAATTGGCACATTGGCAAATTATTCATTGGCACATTAAATAATTATTACATATGATCCTCATCGAACAAATACAACAGGAATTGCAGGAACTGGAAGCAAAGAGTAACCTGCGAAAATTGCCCGGTATCCTGCACGAAGGACGGGACGTTATTGTAAACGGACAACGGATGCTGAACCTCTCATCAAATGATTATTTAGGGTTGGCAAACGATATAGAGTTGCGTAGGGATTTTTTGGAAACACTGACACCGGAGACATTCCTGCCTACTTCCTCTTCCTCACGTCTGCTGACGGGAAACTTCACAGCCTGCGAACAGTTGGAGCAACAACTCGCTACGGCTTTCGGTACGGAAGCGGCACTGGTATTCAACAGCGGATACCATGCCAATACGGGTATCCTTCCGGCTGTAAGCAATGCCCGGACACTGATTTTGGCAGATAAGCTGGTACATGCCAGCCTAAT
>ERZ860388.1613-NODE-1613-length-13986-cov-3.865480_pt1 | contig 13986 bp, 13 predicted proteins | sample MGYA00509978_ERZ860388 | MGnify/ENA primary metagenome ERZ860388 (study PRJEB30046, sample SAMN00715225) | human gut metagenome | study: EMG produced TPA metagenomics assembly of the A metagenome-wide association study of gut microbiota in type 2...
TTTCCATCTTTTCGTCCCGCAGCCGCTTCCATACCCGCACCATGGCCAGCTTGATCACGTCGGCCGCAGTGCCCTGAATGGGGGTGTTGCGGGCCATGCGTTCGCCGCTGGAACGCACATTGAAGTTGCTGCTTGCCAGCTCCGGCAGAGCACGGCGGCGGCCGAACAGGGTGGAAACATAGCCGCAGGCCTTGGCGTCCGCGATGGTCTTGTCCATGTAGCCGCTGACTTTCGGGAAGGTGGCCAGATAGTTTTTCAGGAAGGCGTCGGCCTCCTTGACGCTCACGCCGATGTCCTTCGAGAGGCTGTAAGCGCCCTTGCCGTACATGATGCCGAAGTTGATGGCTTTTGCCGAAGAGCGCAGGCGGGGCGTGACCTGCTCAAGGGGCAGGCCGTAGATTTTAGCGGCAGTGCTGCGGTGGATGTCCTCGCCGGTGAGGAACGCCTGCTGCATATGCTCGTCGCCGGTGACATGGGCGAGGATGCGCAGCTCGATCTGGCTGTAGTCGGCGTCCACCAGCACGCAGCCGGGCCGCGCCACAAAGTAAGCGCGGAGCTGGCTGCCCAGCTCGGTGCGGATGGGGATGTTCTGCAGGTTGGGGTTGTCGGAGGAAAGCCGTCCGGTGCGGGCCTCGGTCTGGTTGAAGGTGGAGTGGATGCGGCCGTCCTCGCCGATCACCTTGAGCAGGCCCTCCACGTAGGTAGAGTTCAGCTTCTGGTAGGCGCGGTACTGCAGAATATCCTCTACCAGCGGGTAGTCCCGCAGGGCTTCCAGCGTCTCGGCGTCGGTAGACCAGCCGCGCTGGGTCTTTTTGCCGTGGGGCAGGCCCATGGTGTCGAAAAGCATCTCGCCCAGCTGTTTGGGGCTGTTTGGGTTGAAGCTGGCGCTGCCCGTCTCCATGTGGATGCGGGTGAGGACGTCTTCCAGCTCCGAGCGCATTTTCACGCCGAACTTCTCGATGCCCTCTTTGTCCACGAGGATGCCGATGCGGGTCATGTCGGCCAGCACCTGCGCCAGCGGGAACTCGATGTCGTTGTAGAGGGAGTCTTCGTCCAGCGCGGTGATCTCTGCCTTCATCTTGGCGAACAGGTCGGCCAGCGCACCGGCGTCCGGCCACTTTTCACAGGTAAAAGCGGCGTCGGCGCGGTAGCTGATGATGAGCTCCGAGAGGTTGTACTTGGAAGCCGAGGCGTCCAGCAGATAGGCCGCCAGCTTTCCGTCCCAGACGATGCTGCTGCCCCAGTTTCCCGCAGCCATGGCGCGGGCGTAGAGCGGGGCGCTGTCGAAGACATCAAGGGTGACGTCTTTGTTGTCCAGCAGACGGAGCAGGTCGCCGTCTTCCAGCGGGAAGACCGTCTTGTCCTGTACGGCGTACCATGCGGCGGGCTGCAGCTCCACATTGCGGGTACCCTGCTTGCCCATGACGGCAGGCCGCGCAGCCACGAGGTAATGCCCCTTCGGCTCGGCGGGCAGAACAGTCACCTCAGCCTCCTGCAGAGGCTCTGTCGACGCTTTTTCCGGGTCGGCGGCGGGGGCGATGTCGCTCAGACCGAAGCGGGCGATAAGGGAGTGAAGTTCCAGCTCCTGCATCAGCCGGACGGCTTCGGCCTTGTTGCCCTCGTTCACGACATAGGCACCCTCGGCGGTGTCGATGGGGGCGTCGGTGCGGATGGTGCCGAGCGTGTAGCTCAGCTCTGCCATGGCGCGGTCTTCGGCCAGATGCTCCCGCTGTTTTGGCTTGATGGTCTTGTCAGCAGTGTCGTCGAGATGGGCGTAAACGCCCGCCAGACTGCCGTATTTCTGGATGAGGGTGATGGCGCTCTTCTCGCCGATGCCCTTCACGCCCGGGATGTTGTCGGAGGTGTCGCCCATGAGGCTCTTGACGTCGATGAGCTGGCGGGGAGAGACACCGTACTTTTCCTTCACGGCGTCCACGTCCATTACCGCCGTCTTGCTGCGGCCCATGGCGGTAGTGGCCAGCAGGACGGTGGTGGTGTCGCTGACGAGCTGTAAGCTGTCCCGGTCTCCGGTGGCGAGGAAGCAGTCGTCGCTGCGGGCGGCGCAGGCGGCAGAAAGGGTGCCGAGGATGTCGTCGGCCTCCCAGCCCTCAGCTGTCACCTCACGGTAGCCCAGCGCGGCCAGAAGCTCTTTGAGCACCGGCATCTGCGCGGCCAGCTCGTCGGGCATCTTGTGGCGGGTGGCCTTGTAGCCGTCATACATCTTGTGGCGGAAGGTGGGGGCCTTGAGGTCGAAGGCCACGGCCACCTCGTCGGGTCCGCATTCCTTGAGCAGGGAGAGCAGGATATTCAGAAAGCCGAAAATGGCGTTGGTATAGCGGCCGTCTTTGGTGGTCAGCAGCTTGATGCCGTAAAAGGCACGGTTGGCGATGCTGTTGCCGTCAATGACCAGTAAACGCATAGCTTGTGGTCCTCCATTCCATAATTTCACATCTTATAGTATACCACGAATGGCCCAAAGAAAAAAGAGACTGAGGGATAAACCTCTCAGCCTCTTTCGGGAAGTTTTACTCTACCCTTATCGCGCTCACCGGGCAGGCGTTGGCGGCGTCCACAGCCAGCGGCACCTGGTCGGGCGGGATGTCGCCGGGGATGGCGACGGCCAGAGTCCCCTCCATCTGGTATACCTCGGGGCAGAGCCCGGCACACTGGGTGCAGCCGATGCAGAGTTCAGGGTCTACGAATGCTTTCATGTTGGTACTACCTCCATTCAGAATAAGAAAAGGCGCTGAGAGCAGTGTGGCCCGGCGGAGCAGAAAATATGCTATAGGCTTTCGGGCGCAGATATGTTACAATAGAGCAGAATGAACAGGAGGGCAAGACCATGAACATCCAGATATTCGGCACTACCAAGTGCTTCGACACCAAAAAGGCTCAGCGCTATTTCAAGGAGCGCGGCATCAAGTTCCAGATGATCGATTTGAAAGAAAAAGAGATGAGCCGGGGCGAATTCGAGAACGTGTCCCGCGCTCTGGGCGGCTGGCAGGCGCTGGTGGACCCCAACGCCAAGGACAAGCAGACCCTCGCTCTGCTGGACGCACTGGTAGACTGGCAGAAGGAAGACAAGCTCTTCGAGAACCAGCAGCTGTTCCGCACCCCCATCGTCCGCAATGGCCGTCAGGCCACCGTCGGCTACCAGCCCGACGTCTGGAAGAACTGGGAATGAACGGCTTTCACCAAAATAACACGGGCAGGGTTTTGCACCCTGCCCATGATTGTGGTATACTGTTTTTATCTGAAAAGTGAAACAACGCAGGAGACGATAACCATATGAAGATAGAAATGACCCCGGAAGAACACGCCCGGCTCCACCGCCGCCGTGGTCGGCAGGCCCTCGGGCTGGTCATCGCGGTGCTGGTGCTCATCGGCGTGCTGACCGTGCTGCACGCAGGCGTGAACGCCGTGGCAAAACTGTTTGACGATACGGCCCAGAAGCAGGAATACGAGGACAAGCTGGAAGGTCTGGTGCTGTTCGACCCCGTGCCTTTTGAGGGCATCGAGAACATCGACGACCTGACCCTCCGCGAGGCTGCGGTCTGGGGCTGTGTGTACAGCATCCAGGAGACCCAGGGCGGTTTCGACGGCTACAACACCGACCCCGATACCGAGCAGCTGCTCATCCCCTCGGTGGACGTGGACGCCTACCTCGCAAAGCTTGTCGGCCCCAGCTTCCGCATGACCCACAAGACCTTCGAGATGGAGGATATGACCATCGAGTTCGACGACACCACCCAGTGCTATAAGATCCCCGTCACCGGCAGCGTGGGCAGCTATCGCGCCACCGTCACCAAACTGTTTAAGAAGGACGGCCTCCTCCACGTCACCGTGGGCTATATCCCCAACCAGAACGCAACGGACAGCATCCTCACCACCACCTCGGATACGCCGGTCAAGTACATGGACTATCTGTTCAGCCGCCAGAGCGGCAGCTGGTATCTCACCGGCCTGACCGAGAGCGAGACGAAGCCCGAGTCAACGGCGTCGTCCACTGCCGCCGAGCCTGCCATGATGGCGGACAGTGAGGTGCAGGACGCTATCCTCGCCACCGGTGGCGAAACACCTGCCGAGTCTGACGCTGCATCCTCCGAGGCTGCAGCCGCCAGCGAGGAAGCGGACAGCACCGCCGAAAGCGAAGCCGCCTCGGATGCAGAGCCGCAGGCCGAGAGTGCGGACAGCGCGGCGGCGTAAGACGAATCACAAACAAAAACCGGGAAGCTCCCAGAGCTTCCCGGTTTTTGCATACCCAGAATTACTTCAAATCAAACCGCACGACCACCAGCCGATACCAGAGATACGGCACCATGTTCCATATCATCCACAGCTCCATGAGAACATAATTCGGCAGGTCGCGGAGGCGGAAGGGACGCTTGCCCAGCTGGCCGTTTTTGAGCAGGGCGAAGGCTTCGTGCATTCCCTTGTCCCACGCCTCGCCGAAGCCCTGTTTGTGGAACTTGTAGCACTTGAGCAGATAGCCCAGCGCCAGCGGAATGAAGTTGAGAATGAGCATCAGCAGAGGCTCGTTCTTGAGGGGGAGAAGGATGCTGTTGCGGCCACTCTGCTGGCTCTTGAAGGCGTTGTACCGCACCGCGCCGGTGCTGGCGCCGCAGATGTGGTAGCACTTTGCCGTGGGGCAGAGGACGTTTTTGTAACCGGCGTTGTTGGCACGCCAGCTGAGGTCCACATCCTCGAAGTAGGCAAAAAAGTTTTCATCGAAGACGCCGATCTCGTCGAGGATGCTTTTGCGGTAGAGGGCCGCGCCGCCGCAGGCCGAGAAGATGCGCTTCTGTTTGGTGTAGCGGTTGGCCCGGCGGCCGTCGCCGGTCTTGCAGGCAAAGCCCATCCATGTGACGTAATCGCCAGCGTCGTCGGCAAGCTCCCGGTCGAAGTGGCGTATCATAAGGCTCTGGACGGCAAAAATTTTCTCGTCGCTCTCGGCCACGCGGATGAGCTCGGCCAGCCACTGGGGCTCTGCAAAGGCGTCGTTGTTGAACAGCACCACGAACTCGCTTTTCGCCCGGGCGATGCCCTGATTGACGGCGTGGGAAAAGCCGGTGTTGGAGCCGTTCTCGATAAGCTGGAAGTTCGGGCGGCTGCGATAGCTACGGGCCTGCTCAAGGCTCTCGTCGGTGGAGCCGTTATCCACCACGATAAGCTCGAAGTCCTGCTCCGTCTGGGCGTAGACCGATTCGATGGAGTCCTTGAGCCAGCCTTTGCCGTTGATGTTGGGGATGATGATGGTTGCTTTCATAGATTCTGTGCTCCTGCGCATTTTCTGTAGCATACAAAAGACAGTATAGCATATTTTGAAGAGATTGAAAATTCCCTCTTGACAAAAAAGATGATTTGAGTATTATTGTATTAAGCACTTAGCACAGCAACACAAGGAGATGAGACGATGGGCGAACGATTCGATATGAGCCGCCCCATCTACGCACAAATCGTGGAACGGCTCAAGGCAAAAATTCTGGCGGGCATCTACCCGCCCGGCGGACATCTGGACTCGGTGCGCGACATGGCCGCAGCGGCAGGCGTCAACCCAAACACCATGCAGCGGGCGCTGGCCCAGCTGGAAGCAGAAGGGCTCGTCTACACCGAGCGGACCACGGGCCGCTTCGTCACCGAAGATACAGCCCTTTTGGAACAGCTGCGGGACGAGACGGCCCGCGCCATGACCGCCGAATATCTCGAGAAAATGCGCGGCATCGGCTACGGCCCGGCAGAGGCCGCAAAGCTTGTGACGGGCTGGGAAACAAAGGAGAGTGATTCAAATGAATGAGATTTTAACTTGTGAGGGCCTGACGAAATCTTACCAGAAGGGGACGAACGCCCTCGACGGCATCGACCTGCACATCGGCTTTGGCCGCATCGTGGGCCTGCTTGGCCCCAACGGCAGCGGCAAGACAACCCTCATCAAACTGGCGAACGGCCTCTTGCAGCCCACGGCGGGCAGTATAAAAATCGCGGGCATGGACCCCGGCCCGGACACGAAGGCCATCGTCTCTTATCTGCCGGACGCCGCATGGCTGCCCGACTGGATGCGGGTGGAGCAGCTGGTGGAGATGTTCCGGGATTTCTACGCCGACTTCGACCCCGCCAAGGCGAATGAGATGCTGGAAAAGCTGGAGCTTTCGCCCAAAGCACCCCTCAAGAGCCTTTCCAAGGGCAACAAGGAGAAAGTCCAGCTCATCCTTGCCATGAGCCGGAATGCCCGACTCTACCTGCTGGATGAACCCATCGGCGGCGTGGACCCGGCGGCGCGGGACTACATCCTGAACACCATCCTCACCAACTACAGCCGGGACGCCTCGGTCATCATCTCCACCCACCTCATCGAGGATGTGGAGCCGGTGCTGGATGAGGCTGTGTTCCTGAAGAACGGCAGAATTTTCGCCCACCGCTCGGTGGATGAGCTCCGCGAGACCGAGGGCATGAGTGTGGATGCATATTTCCGGGAGGTATTCAAATGCTGAAAAAGTTACTGAAATATGAGTTCAAGGCTACCGCCCGCACCTACGGCGGAATGTATCTGGCCCTGCTGGCGGCGTCGGTGCTCTTTGGCGGCTCAGTCTGGAGATGGAACAGCACCAATAGTGACGCCTATTCGACTCTCGTGGGCCTGCTGAGCCTTGTCTACACCGCCGTCATCATCGGCACCGTGGTCGTCACCATCATGACCATCGTGCAGCGGTTCTACCGCAACCTGCTGGGCCGGGAGGGCTATCTGATGCACACCCTGCCGGTGACGGAAACACAGCTTGTGACCTCGAAGCTCATCTCCAGCGCCGTGTGGAGCCTGTGCAGCATCCTCGCAGCCTGCCTTTCCTTCGGCATTCTGGCTGTCCTGATGATGGCGGATATGGACCTGCTTGAGCAGCTGCCGCGGATGTGGTCGATCATCCGGGAGGCATTTGCCCGCTATAACATGGAGTTCTGGGGAGCGCTGGCTTTCAGCGGCGTCGTCGGCTTCGTGCGGATGGTCAGCGCCATCGCCTGCATCTATGCTGCCTGCATGGTGGGACATCAGTTCAAGAACCACCCCGCGCTGGCGGGCATCCTGAGCTTCTTTGTCATGCAGTATGTGCAGGGCTGGCTCGAAAAGCTGCTCCAGATCGGCACCGGCGTCTACGAGACGGCCATCTACAGCGCCGTAGGCGATGTGGGCAGCATCGAGACTACCGTCTCGGCTCTGGGCTACATGGGGAGCGCGATGGTCACGCTGGGCATCGCGGCGGCATTCGGCGTCTTCTGGTTCGGGCTGACGGTCTGGCTGATGCGAAACAAACTCAACCTCGAGTGATGAAACGTGAAAAAATCTGACGGAAAATTTTGAAATTCCCTCTTGACTTTACACGGATAAAGTGTATAATGCAATCAAACCAATGAGGCGGAAGAGAACCTGCAAAGCGCATCTTCAGTGAGCCCGGACAGTGAAAACGGGCGAGAGCGGGGCAGAGATTCGTGGGCCGCCGAGGGCCGGGCAAACGAGGCAGAGCCTCCAGTAGCTTGGGACGGAAGCCTCCGTTACAGGGCAGGGGAGTGTTGGCTCTCCGTGAGGGGCTTTGCGGCTTTCAAGAGGAAAGCGAGCAAGGCAAGCAAGGTGGCACCGCAGATTCGAATTTCTCGACTCTGTCCTTGTGGATGAACACACAGGGACAGGGTCGTTTTGTTATATGAGAACAAAAGCCCGTCCCGCAAGTGGAGCGGGTTTTTATTTTACATGCCGCCCGCTCCAAGGAAGGAGCAACCGCTATGAAAACCATGAACATGATCTCCCGCCGCAGCTTTCTGAAAGCCGCTATGGCCGCCGCCACCGTTTCCGCTCTGGGTCTGACCGGCTGCGGTTCGTCCGCTTCGAGCACTGCATCTGGCACCGCTTCCAGTGCAGCAGCATCTTCTGCCGCCGCCAGCGAGGCAGGCCAGACCTTCAAGGTGGGCATTGTCAACTATGTTGACCACGCTTCTCTGAACCAGATCGTTGCGTCGGTGGAAGAGCGTCTGGACGAGGTGGGCAAGGAGAAGGGCGTTACCTTCGACTACGCCGACTACTACGCCAATGCGCAGGCCGACCAGACCAACCTGAACCAGATCGGCGCCGACCTCGTGGCCGACGGCGTAGACGTCATCGTGGCTGTGGCTACCCCCACCGCCGCTACTATGCTGGCCGCTGTGGAGGACACCGACATCCCCGTCGTCTACTCCGCCGTCACCGACCCTGCTGCCGCAGGCTTTGACACCGAGCCGAACATCACCGGCACTTCCGACGCCCTGAACACCGACGCCATCATGAACCTCATCCTGGCCGTCAACCCCGACATCGACACCATCGGTCTGTTGTATGATCTGAGCCAGGATGCTTCTACACAGGCCATTGCAGACGCCAAGGCTTTCTGCGACAGCAAGGGCATCAAGTACATCGAGAAGAACGGCACCACCACCGCCGAAGTTCAGATGGCCGCTGAGGCCCTCATCGCCGCCGGTGTCAAGGCTGTCTTCACCCCCACCGACAACACCGTCATGACCGCCGAGCTTTCCATCTACGAGACTTTCACCGAGGCAGGTGTCCAGCACTACACCGGCGCTGACAGCTTCGCCCTGAACGGTGCCTTCGTGGGCTACGGCGTCGATTACGTCCAGCTGGGCGAGGCTACCGCCGATATGGTGGTGGAACTGATCTGCGACGGCAAGACCCCTGCAGACCTGCCTTTCCAGACCTTCGACAACGGCATTGCCACCATCAACACCGAGACCTGCGAGGCTCTGGGCCTCGACCTCGACACCGTGAAGAAGGCCTTTGCACCCTACTGCACCGAGGTCGTGGAAGTGACCACGGCGGAAAACTTTGGTTAAACCTCTCCGTCATTGCTTCGCAATGCCACCTCCCCTATCGAGGGGAGGCTTTGGCATTTCGGAAAGCTTTCTCTCTTCGCCAGAGGCTCCCCTCGGTAGGGGAGCTGTCGAGCGGTAGCGAGACTGAGAGGTTACACATTAAAATAAAAGGAGCACACCATGCTGGCGAGTATCTTTTCGCTCAACGTCATCCAGACCGCGCTCGAGCTGGGCTGCATCTACGCTCTCGTTGCGCTGGCTCTGTTTCTGAGCTATTCCATCCTGAATATCGCGGACCTGTCCACCGACGGCTGCTTCACCCTTGGCTGCGCTGTTGCGTGTCAGGTGGCGCTGACCGGCCACCCCTTCCTCGCCCTGCTGGCGGCGATGGCGGCCGGTGTGTGCTCCGGTTTCATTACAGCCTTTTTGCAGACCCGCCTCGGCGTCGAGAGCATCATGGCCGGCATCATCGTCAACACCGGCCTCTACACCATCAACCTGGCCGTGATGGGCTTCTCGTCCACCATGTCGCTGGTCAAGACCGATACCGTCTTCTCCATCGCCAAGAGCGCCCTGAGCTTTACGGGCGGCGGGTATAAGCTGGTGCTGGCGGCGGTAGTCATCGCGCTGGCCGGTGCCGCCATGGTGGGCTTCCTCGGAACCCGCCTCGGCCTTTCGATTCGTGCCACCGGCGATAACGCTGCCATGGTGCGTGCTTCCAGCATCAACCCCGCCTTCACGATTACGGTGGGCCTCTGCATCTCGGGCGCACTGACGGCCCTTTCCGGCGGCCTGCTGGCTCAGTACCAGAAGAGCTGCGACATCAACGTAGGCACCGGCATGGTGACCATCGCGCTGGCTTCCCTCATCATCGGCGAAACGCTGGTGGGCAAGCGGACGATGGTGCGCCGTGTGCTGGGCGTCGTGTTCGGCAGCTGCCTCTACCGTTTTATCGTGGCGGTGGCCCTCCGCTTCAACGTCCCGGCTGCTGCCATGAAACTGGTCAGCGCCATCATCGTGGCGGTGGCCATCTCGATGCCTGCTATCCAGGAGAAGATCGCCTTTGAGAAACGCCGCAGTGCGGCCCGTCAGGCACGGAAGGAGCGTGTGTAAAATGGAAATGCTCGAACTTCGTGACCTGCACAAGACCTTCAACCCCGGCACCGTCAACGAGAAAGTGGCCCTGAACGGCGTCAGCCTGACCATGGAAGCGGGAGACTTCGCCACCATCGTCGGCTCCAACGGCGCGGGCAAATCTACCCTCTTCAACGCCATCACCGGCGGTTTCATCGCCGACGAGGGCAGCATCACGCTGGGCGGCGAGGACATCACCTTCGCGCCGGAATATCAGCGCAGCCGGGTCATCGGCCACCTGTTCCAGGACCCGCTCAAGGGTACGGCCCCCAACATGACCATCGAGGAGAATCTGGCGCTGGCCTACCTTCGCGCCGGGACCGCTCCCAACGCCATCTTCTCCCGTATCTCCCGCAAGGATAAGGAGATCTTCCGTGAGAAGCTGGCCCTGCTGGATATGGGCCTCGAAGACCGGATGAAGCAGCCGGTGGGCCTGCTGTCGGGCGGTCAGCGTCAGGCGCTGACCCTGCTGATGGCCACCCTCGTCACCCCGAAGCTCCTGCTTCTGGACGAGCACACCGCCGCTCTCGACCCTGCCACCGCCGAAAAGGTGCTGGACCTCACCAAGAGCATCGTGGCCGAAAAGAAGATCACCTGCCTGATGGTCACCCACAATATGCATCAGGCATTGGAGCTGGGCAACCGCACCCTCATGATGGACGCGGGCCGCATCGTCTTCGATGTCAAGGGCGAGGCCCGCAGCAAGATGACCGTGGACGACCTGCTCGAGAAGTTCCGCGAGAACGCCGGCAAGATCCTTGACAATGACCGCATCCTTCTGAGCAAGGTGGAAGCCAACAACTGAGCATAAGAAGAAAGACTGCTGCAAAACAGCTCTCTGAAAAAAACAATGAACAAAACCCGGAACCCTTTCAGAGCTAGGACGGCTTGAAAAGAGTTCCGGGTTTTGTATTGTTTCTTTATATCTTACAGCATCTTGGAGAGGAATGCCTTCAGACGCGGGTGCTTGGGGTTGGTGAACAGCTCCTGCGGCGGCTCATCCTCCTGGATCCTTCCCTCGTCAATGAAGATGACGCGGTTGGAGACTTCGCGGGCAAAGCCCATCTCATGGGTGACCACCAGCATGGTGATGCCGGTGTGAGCCAGCTCCTTCATCAGCTCAAGCACTTCACCGACCATCTCGGGGTCGAGGGCGCTGGTAGGCTCATCGAAGAGGATGACGTCCGGGTCCATTGCCAGTGCGCGTGCGATGGCGATGCGCTGCTGCTGGCCGCCCGAAAGGCTCTTGGGGTAGACGTTGGCCTTGTCGGCCAGACCTACGCGGGCCAGAAGCTCGTCGGCGCGCTTGGAGATGGCTTCTTTGTCCTTGAGCTTGAGCAGGCTGGGGGCCAGCTCAAGGTTTTTCTTGACGGTCAGGTGGGGGAAGAGGTTGAAGTGCTGGAACACCATGCCCATCTTCTGGCGGTGCTGGTCGATGTCCACCTTTACCGTTTTGCCCTCCGCATTTTTTATCTTCTTTTTTGTGATATCCACCCCGTTGAAGATGATGGAGCCGCCGGTGGGCTCCTCCAGCAGGTTCAGGCTGCGGAGGAACGTGGACTTGCCGGACCCGGAGGGGCCGATGACCACCATCACGTCGCCCCGGTCAATGTCCACCGTGACGCCGTCCAGGGCCTTGATGGCGCCCCGGTTGTAGTATTTCTTCAGGTCCTTGACTTGGATCAGCTTATCTCCGGTCGCCACGGCTCATTCTCCTTTCGAAGTAAGCGATGATCTTGCTGGTGGGGAACGTCAGGCAGAAGTAGACACAGGCGGCCACCACAAGCGGTTCCGCAATGCGGTAGGTCGCACCTTTGATGGAGGAAACCGCGTACATGATCTCCTGAACGCCGATGGTATAGCAGATAGAAGACTCCTTGATAATGGTGACGAACTCGTTGGCGATGGCAGGCAGGATATTCTTGATAGCCTGCGGCAGAATCACGAATCGCATGTTCTGCACCTGGCTGAGTCCCAGGGACCGTGCCGCCTCCGTCTGACCGCCGTCGATGGACTGGATACCGGAGCGGATGATCTCGGAAAGATAGGCCCCGGAGTTCAGGGACAGGGCAATCACGCCCGGGAGGAACCGTTCAAAGCGAATGGTTCCAAAGATCTTGAAAGAGGGCAGATCAATATCTCCGAACACCACATAATAGATCATGAAAAGCTGAACTAGCATAGGGGTGGCACGGAAGACTTCCACGTAAACCGTGGCGATGAAGCTGAGGGGGTTAAATCTGCTGAGGACCATCAGCACGCCCTGTTCCCGGAGATGGCCGTCCTTGGTCAGACCCAGAAAGCGAAACGGCCGCACATTGGACAGCCGCATGATGGCCAGGAGCAGTGCCAGGACAAAACCGAAAATCACGGTCAGCAGGGAGAGGGAGACGGTACAAATCAGGCCCTCTTTGAAAAGGTCTATGTACTCCCAAGTTCTTTCGAAACCGGCGGCTGTAAACACGGGCGGTTCCTCCTTCTATCTTTACCAAAATATATGAGAAAGCGGCCAATTCCTCCCTGCGCAGCCGCAGGGAGGAATTGAAAGTTTTACAAGCTTACTGAACGGCCTCGCCGTTTTCGTCCACCAGGCCCTCGATGATGTCGCCAGAAGCCAGCTCGTTGGCCGTAAGCACATACTGATCGAAGGAGCCATCCTCCTTGGCGGCGGCGATGGCACGGTTCACACCCTCCAGCAGGGCGGCGTTGCCCTTGGTGACGCCCACCACAGAGCCTTCGGCGTCATAGGGGACCTCCAGCACCAGACACAGCTCGGGATACTGGGTGGCATAGCTCTCGGCCACCATGGTCTCGATAAAGGCGCCGTCCAGCTTGCCGGTCACCAGCTCGGCGATGATATCGGGCACCTTAGCGAGCTCGATGATATCAGCGTCCGGGGTGTTCTCATGCGCCAGATCCGCCTGGATGGAGCCCACCTGAGCGCCGATCTGATAGTCGGCATTGTTGGCATCCTCCAAAGAGGTGAACAGGTCTTTGTTGGACTCCACGCACACAAAGGACTGGCCGCCGGTGATGTAAATGTCAGAGAAGTCCATGCTGTCGGCACGCTTGGGATCGGGGGAGTACCCGGCCATGCCCAAGTCCACGTTGCCGTTCTGCAGCTCCATGATGGTGCCGTCAAAGTCCATGGGAACGATCTCCAGGGACAGCCCCAGGTAGTCGGCGATATACTGGGCCAGGTCCATATCAAAGCCAGCCAGCTGGGGATCGCCGTTCTCATCAATGGCGTAGAACTCATAGGGGGCGAAGTCCGGGCTGGTGGCGACGGTGAGCTTCCCGCCCTCCACAGTGGTGATGGCGGCCTTCAGCTGGTCGTCAGTCATGGAGGCGTAATCCGCAGTCTCCTCCGTGCCGGAGCCCTCGCCGTCGGCGGTGTCATCCGCAGTGTCGTCGCTGCCGCCGCAGGCCGTGACGGACAGCGCCATGGCCAGCGTCAGAATCAATGCAAGAAACTTCTTCATGGTATCGCAATCTCCCTTTTTCATGCTCCCGCGGTCGCGGGGCGGTTTTCTCTGAATTTCCAAGGGAGGAAGCACCTCCCGCCGGAACATGCCTTACCTTATCACGTTCCCTCCCTCTTGTCAATAGATTTTCGCGCAAAAATGAATATTTATTTGTCCCTGTTGGTGGAGTGCTCTATTTTATCCGGTTCAATCCCGGAAAAACAGCCGAAAATTTGTGAATATTTCCAGCATCGATGTATATTGCAGATGAATAAAAGAGTGAATATTCAGATCCGACCGCAAGAGGGCGGGGAGGCCGCTTTTCCGGCCTCCCCGCCTTGGGAGCCTGATTCACTTTTTCAGCACCGCGTCCCCGAAGGGTGCCATCTCCAGCCGCACGAAAAAGCCCTGGTCGTGCTGGCACACAGGGCAGACCTTGGGGGCTGCCGCCCCCTCAAAGATATAACCGCAGTTCAGGCACATCCAGGCGCACTGGACATCGGAGACAAACAGCTTTCCCTGTTCCAGCAGATCCGCCAGCCTG
>ERZ860388.1618-NODE-1618-length-13965-cov-3.121567_pt1 | contig 13965 bp, 6 predicted proteins | sample MGYA00509978_ERZ860388 | MGnify/ENA primary metagenome ERZ860388 (study PRJEB30046, sample SAMN00715225) | human gut metagenome | study: EMG produced TPA metagenomics assembly of the A metagenome-wide association study of gut microbiota in type 2...
AACGGACCTTTTTTCAGTGAAAATCCCGGAGCAGCGCCAACCAATCCGGGATTCAGTAAGGTCAAAACTAAATACTAACCTTTTAATTTTTCAAATTTATGAAAAAAAACACAGGATGGACTCATTTTTATGAGAAAAAGCCGGTTAATTTTTTACGTGTGATGAAGCTATTGTTTGTATTGATGACGGTGACGAGTTTGTCGATTTCGGCCAAAACCTTTTCTCAATATCGGGTGACGCTCGATGTTCGGAATGTCGGAGTTATGGAATTATTCAAAGAAATCCAGAAAAAAACAAATCTTTATTTTGTTTACAACGTGGAGGATTTACAACAATTTCAAAATTTGTCGGTAACTGCTAAAAATGAATCTGTAGAGACGGTATTACAACGGGTTTTCGGCGATAAAACGCTGGAATTCGTATATGAAGGGGAGGTTATTATTGTGAAACCAAAAGCCGAAACAGCAACTCCTCAACAAAGGAACGAAGTGATGGGAAAAGTGATGGATAAATTCGGAACTCCCTTGCCTGGTGTATCTGTTTTGATAAAAGGTACCACCTTGGGAGTGGCAACGGATGTCAACGGACTTTTCAAACTCGAATTGCCTAAAATGGAAAATATGATTTTGGTATTTTCGTTTATGGGAATGGAATCACAGGAGGTGAGATATACCGGCCAGAAGGATTTGAAAATTTATATGCAGGAGGCGACGGCCGAAATAGACGAGGTGGTTGTGGTAGGATATGGTACAACAAGGAAGAAAGATTTGACCGGTTCGGTTGTATCGGTCAAAACGGCAGAAATTAAAGATGTTCCGTTTATGAGTGTGGATGATGCTTTAGCTGGTAAGGCTGCAGGGGTAGCTGTGGTAAAAGCCGATGGTTCGCCCGGTGGGGCTGTCCGGATACGTATCCGGGGAGGAGCATCCTTATTGGGTACGAATGATCCGTTGTATGTGATCGACGGTGTGCAATCGGATGCAGGCCAATTCAATAATATCGACTTCAATGATATCGAGAGCATTTCTGTATTGAAAGATGCTTCTGCCGCTATTTACGGTGTGCGTGCGGCAAATGGTGTTGTTGTTGTCAATACGAAAAAAGGTAAACGGAACACTAAGAATACGGTTTCTCTGAACGCATACTACGGTTGGCAGAATCCGTCTACTTTCCCGAAACCGGCGGATGCGGCGACCTATATCACCAATTATATCCAGTCTGAAACGGTTCAAGGAAAGACCGACTATACATATAGTAAGGAAGACTATCAGAAATGGTTGGCGGGAAAAGAAAAAGGATATGTGCCGTTTGACTGGTATGACTTCATCTGGGAAACCAATCCTCAGTATTATCTGAATGCCAATATCTCCGGTGGTTCGGATAAGACGAACTATTATGTTTCTGTCGGTCACATGAGCCAAGACGCGATGATTGTAAATTATGGTGGATTTAAACGTACCAATGTTCAGATGAACATAGACACGCAAATTACTTCTCGTTTGAAAGTGGGAGCTTCCATGAATGGCCGTATAGAAGAAAGGAAAAATCCGGGTGTTCCGGAGGCAGATGATTATTGGATGCCTCGTTTTGGGACATATCGAAATTTGCCGACAAAGCGTCCTTTTGCAAATGACAATCCTAAATATCCGACATTGACTTCTTCTAATGCCGCGACGAATTTCGGATGGTTGAATTATGAATTGTCCGGAGAATATAAAGAAACTTGGCGTGTGGCGCAATTACAAGCCACGGCGGAGTATGATATTTTCGATGGTTTGAAGGCAAAGGCTTTGGTCGGATATTATCTGGCATATCAGCAGATGAATAATCAGGAATATACGTATAAATTGTATGGCTATGATGAAGCGACGGATACTTATCCGGTGATTTTCGAGAATAATAATCCTTGGAGAGAAAGACGTGTGGGACACAACGAAGAATTGATGTCGAATATTCAACTGTCTTACAATAAAAGGTTTGGAGATCATAATGTGGCCGCTGTTGCCGGGGTTGAATCGATTAAGCGAGATACGCCGACTTCCTGGCTGCATGCTATTCCGACGGCTAATGCGTTACATCTGATTGATTATGAGACGATGGATACATATAATGATGAGGGTAATGAAACGGAGGCACGTTTGGGGTGGATGTTCCGTGGCAACTATGATTATGCCAATAAATATCTGGTTGAATTTTCGGCTCGTTATGATGGATCTTGGAAATTTCCGCCTGATCATCGTTGGGGATTCTTCCCTTCCGCTTCTGTCGGTTGGCGTATTTCGGAAGAAAATTTCTGGAAGGAATCCAAGCTATCGAATATTTTCAGCGATTTGAAAATCCGTGGATCATACGGTATGGTGGGTGACGATAACGTTTCCGGATATGCGGCGTTCGATTATATGAGCGGTTATAACTATAAGAATGGCGGTTCTGTTATTGATGGGAAATATACGATAGGTTCGGTTCCGCGCGGACTTCCGGTGACGACATTGTCTTGGATCAAGGCTAAGATTCTGGATGTCGGCTTTGATGTTGCTTTTTTGGATAATCGCTTGACGGGGCAGTTCGACTTTTTCCGCCGTCAGCGTGACGGGCTTCCTGCATCTCGTTATGATGTCCTGTTGCCATCGGAAGTCGGTTTCAGCCTACCGAAAGAAAACTTGAATTCGGATGTGCACATGGGGTATGATGCGGCTGTTCGGTGGACAGACCGGGTAGAGGACTTCACATATTCTATCGGCGGTAATATTACGTATTCCCGTTTCTATGATTGGGAACAGTATAAACCGCGTTTCTCCAATTCTTGGGATGTGTATCGCAATTCGTTGAACCATCGTTTCGGTTATCTGAACTGGGGATTGGAAGCAATCGGACAGTTCAATAGTTGGGAAGAGATCGCCACTTATCCGATCGACAATGACCGTCAGGGTAATAAGACGCTTCGTCCGGGTGACATCAAATATAAGGATGTGAATGGTGACGGTGTGATTAATAGTTTGGATGAACGTCCGATTGGATATCGGGAAGATTCCACTCCGATTCTTAATTTCGGTTTGAATTTTTCATTCGGTTGGAAAGGATTTGATTTGGCGTTCGATTTTACCGGTGGCGCGATGGGATCCTGGTATCAGCAATGGGAACAACGTAACCCGTTCCATGATGGTGGTAACAACCCGCAATATTATATGGAAGACACATGGCGTTTGTCTGATATTTGGGATGCAGACAGTGAATTGATACCGGGAAAATATCCGATGTTGTTGATTGGAAATAGTTCGCACAGTAATTATTGGAACAGTACCTTCTGGAAAAAGAATGTCCGGTATGTCAAATTACGTAATTTGGAGTTAGGATACACGCTCCCGAAACATATTGTGGAAAAAGCGTTGATCTCGGATCTGCGCTTTTATGTGGCGGGGACCAACTTGTTGACATTTACCAATGCTCCGGGTATTGATCCTGAATCGACGGAAGGAAATGGTTTGGGATATCCGACAACACGTATTATAAATATTGGTGTAAACCTTAAATTTTAGGTAGAAATGAAGAAGATATATATAATGTCGGCCTTGGCAGTTTGTTTGTTCTCGGCAACGGCTTGTAGTGATTTTTTGGATCGTGAGCCAGATAAGATCATGACGGATGACCAGATTTTTGGTGATGCGGTGATGATTAAATCTGTTTTAGCGAATTATTATGGTCGCGTAACATGGGGACAACACATAAATGATAGCTATTCCATGACTTATATTGATGATGCGGCAAAAATGGATGGAGGACCGGATCAACGCTCTACGTTCGAAGATGATCTTTGGCGAGTGTATGATTATACGTTCATCCGTAATGTGAATCAGTTTTTAAAAGGGTTGCGTGAAACGGAAGTCCTGAAAGATTCTGAGAAAGCTCCATTAGAAGGGGAGGCGCGTTTTTTACGTGCTTGGTGTTATTTCAATATGTGCCGTGGTTTGGGCGGTATGCCGATAATCGGAGATGAGGTGTTTGATTATCAATCTGGTATGGATATAACTACGATGCAGTTCCCACGTTCGACGGAAGCAGAGATGTATGATTATATCATAAGTGAATGCCAGGCTGTTTATAATTTATTGCCGGCGGAGAAACAGATAAATTCTGCTCGTGCAAATAGGTGGACGGCTAAGATGTTGGAAGCGCGTGCCGCTGTCTATGCTGCTTCGATCGCTAATTATAATAATAAAATGTCAACTCCGATTAGAACAGAGGGAGGGGAAGTTGGGATTCCGGCTGATAAGGCATCTGATTATTATAAAACGGCTTTGGCTGCCGCAGAGAATGTGATTAAAGACAGTCCTTATATTCTGCAGGATCGGCGTCCGGACAATAAGGGATTAAACTTTTATGAGGCGACATCCGTAAAAGACAATAATACAGAAGTTATTTGGGCACGGGATTATAAATATCCGGGGCAGACTGTTGAGTTTACGAAATATAATATTCCTAAGTCTCATGCGGAGGATATTGACAATAGTTATGGCGGTCCTGTTTTAAATCTGGTTGAAGCCTATGAATTGCTTGATACGGATACCCCTGGGACGGATAGTAAGGTCGTGACTTCTGAAAATGGGACATTTAAGTTTTATGATTCGTCTGATGCTCCATTCAAAGACCGTGATCCTCGTTTATGGGGAACTATCCTTTATCCGGGTGCGGAATTGAAAAGTGTTCCGGTCGTATTGCAGGCAGGTCAGTTGGTAAAGAATAATGGAGAATGGGAGCTGATAGCTGGTGATTTGGACTCTAAAGACGCCAATGGAAATGCTTTGACTGCATTGAACGGTCCGAAAGAGTCTAATGAACAGTATGTTAATAAGACAGGTTTTTATTATCGTAAATTTATTGATGAAACTCCTGGAGCATCGACGCGTGGTCGTAATTCCGAAATGTGGATGCCTCGTTTCCGTATGTCTGAAGCCTATATGATTGCGGCCGAAGCGTCTTTCGAACTGGAAAACGGACGTGCAGCCGAATTTATCAATGCCGTGCGTAATCGTGCAGGTGTGAAGCCGTTGGAAACTGTTACATTTGAGAATATCGTGCATGAATATCGCGTTGAATTTGCTTTCGAAGACCATCGTTATTGGGATATGAAGCGTTGGCGTTTGGCTGATAAAGTCTGGAATGGAAACAACAATGATCCGCAGGCTCGTCACCGTCGCCTCTGGCCGTATCGTGTGGTTGCACCGGGTGACCCGAATGACGGCAAGTGGGTGTTTGTGGAAGACTTCTTGTTCATGTCTCCGAATGCACGTTATTTCCGGATGCAGAATTATTACAACTTCCTCGATTTGGGCTGGGTTAACAATAATCCTAAGTTGGTAAAGAACCCGTATCAATAATTAAAAATGCATGAGTATGAAGATTATATCTAATATTTTTTCGGTAATTTTACTGCTGGTATTGTTTTCCGGCTGTGGAAAAGATAATTTTGATGCGCCGGAATCCAAACTGGTTGGTAGAGTTACTTATCAGGGACAGGCTTTGAACTTGCGTGGAACCGGCGAAGCAGTCCAGTTGCAGTTGTATCAGGATGGTTATGAGAAGAATGATCCGATTTCTGTTTTTGTAGGACAAGATGGTACTTTCTCCGCTCTTTTGTTTGATGGTGAATATCGTTTGACGACAAGAGACGGGAACGGACCGTGGGTGAATAATCATGAGTCCGTAACCGTGAATTTGAAAGGACATACGGAAGTGAATCTGGAAGTTACTCCGTATTTTATGATTTCGAACGAACAATTGTCTGTTACGGGATCGGCAATGAACGCGTCGTTTATGATTAACAGGATTGTGCCGGATGCGAAGATCAGTCGGGTGATGTTGTTATTAAGCAAGACGCAATTTGCGGATGATGTCAACAACTTGTACCGTCAGGACTTCTCGGATGTCGTTCCCGGTAGCGTGAATCTTTCTGCCGATATTAGCGGTAATACCGAAATAGTAAAGGCAAAAGCCCTTTACGCTCGTGTCGGTGTTTTGGCTAACGGAGCGGATCAGGCTATCTATTCGCCAGTGGTTCGGTTGAAGTGATAAGGTTATTGCCGGATAGGATGCTTGAAAAACGGTTATCCTATCCGGTTTTGCGTATCAAGCTGATTTCATGTAGTTTTGATTGATATTTGAAAGTAAATGATTGATAATTGAAAATGTGATAGAAGGCGAAAGAATACCTTTGCACATGATTTATTATCAAGTCAGTTTGTGTTTAATTATATATATATTTATTAGAAATGAAGAAGGCCTTTCTGATACTATTGATTTGTTGCCAAGGGATACTGCTGAACGTGTCCTGCGGTTCAGGGAGTTTGTTTGAGCCGGATAAAAGGAACGCATTGCGCGCTCCTTCTTATCCGCTTATTTCCGTAGATCCATATACCAGCGTTTGGTCGTTTGCAGATGAATTGAATGCTGATGTGACCCGCCATTGGACCGGCAAGGAACAGGCCTTGTTGGGGGTAGTGGATGTGGATGGTGTTTCTTATCGTTTCATGGGAAAGGAAACACCGGAAGAGGGAGCATCGGTTCGTTTTGCGACTGCTGCCCGACAGTTGTCTGTGAATGTCCTTCCCACGCAAACTTATTATACATTTGAATGTGGTCCGGTTTTGCTCGATGTCGTTTTTACGGCTCCGTTATTGCTGGATGATTTGGATCGGATGTCCATGCCGGTCAATTATATTTCTTGGCAGGTTCGTTCGGCAGATCAAAAGAAGCATGAGGTACGGGTGAGTGTCGAAGCTTTTTCATCTTTGGCCGTCAACACGGAGGATCAGGCGGTCATGGTTGAGAGGGAGGTGGAAAACGGTATTTCTTATTTGAAGACAGGAACGGCTGAGCAGGCTGTTTTGTTACGCAAAGGGGATGATGTCCGTATTGACTGGGGTTATTTCTATTTGGCGGCACAAGTGGAAAAGGAGACGGTGATGGAGGTTGGCGATCGGAAACAACTTGTCTACAGCCATATTTTGGAGGCAGTGTCTTCTTCTCCGAAGGCCGGGTTCCTGATGGTGGGCTATGACGACTTGTATGCCATCCAGTATTTCAAGGATAACCGGATGGCGTATTGGAAACATAACGGTAAGAAAAATATCCGGCAGGCATTTGAAGAATCAGCGAAGGAATATCGTTCGGTTATGGAGCGCTGCCGTCATTTCGACACTCGTCTGATGGAAGACGCGGAAAAAGCCGGTGGAAAAGAATATGCAGAACTTTGTGCCATTGCTTACCGCCAGGCGGTGGCGGCCCACAAACTTATAGAAGATAAAGACGGGAATCTGTTGTTTCTTTCCAAGGAGAATTTTAGCAATGGTTCGATCGGTACGGTTGATGTGACGTATCCGTCTGCCCCCTTGTTCTTACTTTATAATCCGGAATTATTGAAAGGAATGCTGAATCCGATTTTCCATTACAGCGAAAGCGGACGATGGAACAAGCCTTTTGCCGCCCATGATGTCGGAACCTATCCTCATGCCAACGGGCAGACATATCCTTTCGATATGCCGGTCGAAGAATGTGGGAATATGTTGATTCTGACAACTGCCATCGCTCTGCGCGAAGGTAATGCGGATTATGCTCGTGAACATTGGAAGACGTTGGGTGTTTGGGCTAATTATTTGCTGAAAGAGGGACTTGATCCGGAAAATCAGTTGTGTACGGATGATTTTGCCGGACACCTGGCCCATAATGCAAACCTTTCGATAAAGGCGATCATAGGGATTGCCGGATATGGAAAGTTGGCCGAGATGTTGGGAGATAAGGAACAGGCTGTCAGGTATGTTTCAGCCGCTCGCGAGATGGCAGAGAAATGGGAGCGGATGGCTGATGATGGAGATCATTACCGGCTGACATTCGACCGGGAAAATACTTGGAGCCAGAAGTATAATCTGGTTTGGGATAGAGTTTTGGGCTTGCATATCTTTCCGGACAGGATCGCCCGGAAGGAGGTCGCTTTCTATTTGAGTCGGCAACAGCCGTTCGGCCTTCCGCTTGACAGCCGCAAGACCTATACCAAGATTGATTGGATTTTATGGACAGCGTGCTTGGCAGATACGCAGGAGGATTTCTCCCGTTTGTTATCACCCGCCTATAAATATGTGAATGAAACCGAACCTCGCGTACCCCTGACCGACTGGTATGAGGCTACCGACGGCCGGTCCATCAACATGCGTGCCCGTTCGGTAGTGGGGGGCTTTTTTATGAAGATGCTGGAAAAGCAGATGTATAAACCCTCTTTTCGTCCTGAGCCGGCGGAAGAACCAGTGGTGGAAGCCAAGAGCACTTATCGGAATCCGGTGATCGATTACAGTTTGCCTGATCCGACCATCATCAAAGCGGATGATGGCTATTTCTACTTGTATGCAACCGAAGATATCCGCAATACGCCGATCCATCGTTCACGCAACTTGGTGGACTGGGAGGAGATCGGAACGGCTTTCACGGAAGAAACACGTCCGACCTTCGAGCCGAAAGGAGGCTTATGGGCACCGGATATCAATTATATTAACGGACAATATGTATTGTATTATTCCATGTCCGTCTGGGGAGGTGAGTGGACCTGTGGGATCGGAGTTGCTACATCCGACAAACCGGAAGGGCCGTTCATTGACAAGGGACCGTTGTTCCGAAGCAAGACAATTCAAGTTCAAAATTCTATAGACCAATTTTTCATGGAGGATAACGGGAAAAAATACCTGTTTTGGGGTAGTTTCCGCGGTATCTATGGGATAGAGTTGTCGGGAGACGGCCTATCTGTTCGGGACGGAGCCAAAAAGAAACAGGTTGCCGGAACCGCCTACGAAGGTACTTACATCCATAAAAGGGGCGATTATTATTATTTGTTTGCCTCGATAGGGAGTTGTTGTGAGGGATTGAAAAGTACCTATACTACAGTTGTAGGCCGTTCTGACAGCCTGTTCGGCCCGTACACCGACAAACAGGGACGACCGATGATGGAAAATCATCACGAAGTTCTGATTCATGGAAATGATGCTTTTGTCGGTACAGGGCATAACTCGGAAATCGTTACGGACGACCGTGGGAACGACTGGGTTCTCTATCATGCCGTGAGCCGTGAACATCCTACCGGACGAGTCCTGATGTTGGATCGGATCCGTTGGAGAGATGGCTGGCCGGAAGTTGAAGGGGCAAGTCCTTCTTTAGAAGCGGAAGCTCCGGAGTTTATTAATTGAAAATTATAATCATTCACAAATCATAAAGTATAAATCATGAAAAAGACCTTATTTGTATGTTGTGCATTGGCACTGGCCTTGGGTGCACAGGCTCAATGGAAACCGGTAGGAGATAAGATCAAGACACCGTGGTCGGAACAGGTAAATCCGGCGAATGTCCTTCCTGAATATCCCCGTCCTCAGTTGGAACGTGGCGATTGGCAAAATCTGAACGGGGAATGGGAATATGCCATCAAACCGGTTGGCGATGTAGAACCGGCAACATTCGATGGTAAGATTTTGGTTCCTTTTGCTGTCGAATCCTCTCTGTCTGGCGTACAGAAAGAAGTTGGCGAAAACAGCGAATTATGGTATAAGCGTACTTTTTCCGTTCCTTCAGCCTGGAAAAATAAGGACATCATGTTAAATTTCGGTGCGGTGGATTGGAAAGCGGACGTGTTTGTAAACGACATCCTGATCGGTTCTCATAAAGGCGGTTTCACTCCGTTCTCCTTCAACATCACTCCGTATCTGACAGGAAAGAACAACCAGAAGCTGGTTGTCCGTGTATGGGATCCTAGTGATAAGGGATATCAACCGCGCGGTAAACAAACTTCCCGTCCGGAAGGCATTTGGTACACACCAGTAACCGGTATCTGGCAGACAGTATGGTTGGAACCGGTAGCTGCTGCCCATGTGACTTCGGTAAAGTCTATTTCCAATATTGACAATAATACGTTGAATGTGACGGTCGGAACTTCCTGCGACTGCAATTCCGGTATCGTAACCGTGAAATTGTTGGACAAAGGCCAGGTTGTGGCTTCCGCAAAAGGCGTTCAAGGAAAGGAATTGCGTTTGTCCGTACAAAACCCGACACTTTGGAGCCCGTCCAATCCTTATTTGTATGATATGACGGTTTCTTTGTCGAAAGACGGAAAGGTGCTGGATGAAGTAAAATCATATACGGCTTTCCGTAAGATTTCTTCTAAACGCGATGCTGCCGGCATTATGCGCATGCAGTTGAATAATCAGGATTTATTCCAGTTCGGCCCGCTGGACCAGGGATGGTGGCCTGACGGACTTTATACGGCTCCGACAGATGAAGCATTGTTGTTCGACATCAAGAAAACAAAAGATTGGGGCTTCAATATGATCCGTAAGCACGTGAAAGTGGAACCGGCACGCTGGTATTATCATTGCGATAAGGAAGGTATCTTGGTATGGCAGGATATGCCGAGCGGCGATCATGGCTCTTACATCTGGGATCACCATGTGTATAACGGTGGAAAAGACAATGAACGTACACCTGAATCCAAGGCCAACTATTATCGTGAATGGAAAGAGATCATGGACCTTTGCATATCCAATCCTTCCGTAGTCGTTTGGGTTCCTTTCAACGAAGCATGGGGACAGTTTGAAACGGAAAAAGCGGCTGAATGGACAAAGACTTACGATCCTTCCCGTCTGGTGAACCCGGCAAGCGGCGGCAACCATCGTCCTTGCGGTGATATCTTGGATCTGCATAACTATCCGGCTCCCGATATGTTCCTGTTCGATCCGAAACGAGTGAATGTGTTGGGTGAATACGGTGGAATCGGCCTTCCGGTAGAAAACCATTTGTGGTGGAACAAACGCAACTGGGGATATGTGCAGTTTAAGAACAGCGACGAAGTGACGGCTGAATATGTCAAATACGCCAATATCCTGAAAGATTATGTGAAACGTGGTTTCTCTGCCGCTGTCTATACGCAGACAACTGATGTGGAAGGTGAAGTGAACGGTCTGATGACATACGACCGCAAAGTGATCAAGATCGACGAAGCTGCTGTAAAGAAAGCCAATCAGTCAGTTATTAACGAATTAAAGTAAAAGCATGAAACGGATTAGCATAGCTTTTTTATCTCTTTTTCTGTGCGTGGCCTCTGTCTGGTCTATGCCTCGTCCCGAATATCCCCGTCCGCAGTTCGAGCGGGCGGGTTGGGTCAACCTGAATGGGGAATGGACCTGCTCGTTTGATTTCGGCGGTTCAGGAATGGAACGCGAGTTCTATAAATCGAAAGGTTTTGACAAGAAGATCACTGTTCCCTTCTGCCCAGAAAGTAAATTGTCCGGTATTGGATATACGGACTTTATCAATCATTTCTGGTATCAGCGTCCGATCACGATCCCGCAGGAATGGAACGGAAAGAACATTCTGCTTAATTTCGGTGCGGTCTACTATAAATCGGAAGTCTATATCGACGGTGTTTTGGCTAACCGCCATTTCGGTGGGACTTCCTCGTTTGCCGTGGATATTACTTCTCTGGTAAAGCCAGGCCAGACACATAGTCTGGTTGTTTATGTAGAGAGCGACGTCCGTGGAGCCAAACAAGCAGCCGGCAAACAGAATCTGCAATACGCCTCTTATGGCTGCAACTACACCCGTACGACCGGTATCTGGCAGACGGTCTGGATGGAAGCGGTCCATCCGGAAGGATTGCAATCGGTTCAGCTTCTGACGGATATCGACCAGCAGCAATTGGTGGTCCGTCCTCGTTTCTATAAGGAAGCAGGTGGAAAATTGCAGGTGACATTGAAAGACAACGGCAAGGTGGTTGCCAGCCGGACGGTTTCGGCAAGCTCTCTGTCTTCTGTGGTCCTTCCGGTCAAGAAGATGAAGACCTGGAGTCCGGAAAGTCCTTTCCTCTACGATTTGGAGTACAAAGTATTGGATAAGAATGGAAATATAATTGATGAGGTCAATGGTTATGCCGGTATGCGCAAAGTGCATATCGAAGGCAATAAGATTTATCTGAACAATAAGCCTTACTACCAACGCCTGGTGCTCGACCAAGGTTTCTATCCCGACGGCATCTGGACGGCTCCGAGTGACGAGGCGTTGAAACGGGATATCGAACTCTCTATGGAGGCAGGTTTCAATGGAGCACGCCTGCATCAGAAGGTTTTCGAAGAACGTTTCTATTATTGGGCGGATAAGATGGGTTATCTGACTTGGGGGGAAGCTTCCAGCTGGGGGATGGATTGTAACGATACGGAAACGGCTCGTAATTTCATTACCGAATGGAGTGAGATTGTGCAGCGCGACCGTAACCATCCGTCACTCCTGATCTGGACGCCGACCAACGAGGAGTTCTGGCCCGACCGTGTGCAATATCCGCGTTTGATGCACGACCTCTACAACCTGACGAAAATGATTGATCCGACGCGTCCTTTCCATGGGGCAAGCGGTGGAACGCATATCGCAACCGATATCTGGACCGTTCATAATTACGAACAGGACCCCGCCAAGTTGAAGGAGAAACTGTATAACGGTGGCAAACTGATGGAAGCTCCGAAATGGGAAATCCATCTGATGCCGATGAATATCGGTTACAACGGCCTGAAATATACCGACCAGTATGCTTTCCCGGAATACAAGAAGGACATGCCTTACTTGGTGGATGAGTTTGGCGGTATCAAATGGAATCCGTCGCAGCAGATGGAGAGCGCCCAGAATACATCCTGGGGATATGGCGAACCGCCCCGTTCCCTGGAAGAGTTCTATGCTCGTTTGGAAGGCCAGGTGGATGCTGTGCTCTCTCTCTCAAATGATATTTGGGGCTATTGCTATACGCAGCTTACGGATGTGGAACAGGAGCAAAACGGTATTTATTATTACGACCGTACCCCTAAGTTCGACATGAAGCGTATCCACGCCATTTTCAGTAAGACACCAGAATCAAAATAATAACGGACTAAAAATCAATTAGGGGGCAGGGAATATCCTTGTCCCCTAATTTTTTTTGTGCCTATTCGGAGCGTTGTTTCTCAAAGTGGTAGGGAAAATGCACAATGATCCTATCCGGACTCTGCCCGTTCTCAAGAAGCAACTGATCCGGAACATACCATAAACTATCTCGGAAGTCATAGTAAACTAATTCAAGGCATATAGCATATTATTTATATGTACTACTACTTATCACGAATACGTAGTACTATCTATCATTAATTGGTAGTACTACATATGGGCAATTGGTAGTGACTGCCAATAGATACTTTGCTATATGTTATCATTTAGTTCTTGAGGTGTTTGGAGTTAGTTGATGGCATGAAACGAGTTAGTGTACCGGTTATCTGCAGACCGATGTCATTTTAGTCATTTGTCCAGCCATGTTTTGATACGTTTGTTTATTGGCTTTTCAAAATAGTAGTAGGAAAGCAAACATATTATAATCGGTTTTCTTTCTCCTTGGTTTTATAGGCTTTTCTTAACACTCTGCGGGGGAGGAGCCGTATTGTTTAAATCAATTATAATCTGTAACTTTGCCGGATAAACAGAATTTGTAATGAAATATAATACAGAAGAAAAGAAATTGGTTATGCCCGAATATGGACGCAATATACAGAATATGGTGGACTATTGCATTACCATTCAGGACAGGGAAGAACGTAAACGCTGTGCAGACACAATAATCAACATCATGGGAAACATGTTTCCCCATTTACGCGATGTAAACGACTTCAAACATATTCTCTGGGATCACCTGGCTATTATGGCCGACTTCAAATTGGATATCGATTATCCGTACGAGATCGTAAAGAAAGAAGACCTTTACTCACGTCCTCCGCGTATACCTTATAACAATTCGCGTATACGTTACCGTCATTACGGCAAGACGCTTGAGAAAATGATCCAGAAAGCAACCGAATTCGAACCGGGTGTGGAAAAGGACCAGTTGATTAAATTGCTGGCTACCCAAATGAAGAAATCGTTCCTTACCTG
>ERZ860388.1619-NODE-1619-length-13965-cov-3.016822_pt1 | contig 13965 bp, 7 predicted proteins | sample MGYA00509978_ERZ860388 | MGnify/ENA primary metagenome ERZ860388 (study PRJEB30046, sample SAMN00715225) | human gut metagenome | study: EMG produced TPA metagenomics assembly of the A metagenome-wide association study of gut microbiota in type 2...
CGACTCGGCCGCCAACCGTCTGCCGGAACAATACAAAGGAAGTTCCGAAAGTGTGGGATTCGACGACAAAAAAGAATTAGGACGCCCTACCACCGGAGCCGCTTACGGGCTGAAATCACGCGCATTGCTCTACTGGGCAAGCCCGTTGAACAACCCCGGCAATGACAAGGAACGCTACAAACGCTCGGCCGATGCCGCCCAATTGGTGGTAAAATCGGCATTCAGATACAAGCTGATGAACTTTACAGACGATAGCGAGTCATTTACCGATTTATATGCCGTCAGCGAGAACTTCCTGCAATACCATCGCGAAATCGTGTTCTCTACCAAGTATAACAATACGGTGTCGGTTGAGCAACAGAACTCCCCGTTAACTATGGGAGGAAAAGGCTTGACCAACCCGACACAAAACTTGGCAGACGCTTTCGGTATGGCCAATGGTAAAGGGATCAATGAACCGGGATCGGGATACGATAAAGATCATCCTTACGTAGGTCGCGACCCGCGTTTCTACATGACTTTCGCATATGACGGATCTGAATTCACCGTGAATGATAAAACCCAGACCATCGAAACATTCGAAGGCGGAAAAGATGCTACCGCCACCAATAAGACAGCAACCAAAACGGGATATTACCTGAAAAAACTCCTGTCACCGCAAGCCGTATGGGACGGAAGAACCAATAACATCACCCGTACCTGGATATTGATGCGTTATGCCGAAGTACTGCTGAATTATGCCGAAGCCATGAACGAATATTGCGAATCGCCGAGTCAGGCACCGAACGACTCAATCTATAAAGTAGTGGAACTGATACGCAAACGTGCAGAATTGAGCCCGTACAAATTGCCTGCCGGACTGACAAAAGAAGAGATGCGCGAAGTAATCCGCAACGAACGCCGCGTGGAACTGGCATTTGAAGAACACCGCTTCTTCGATATCCGCCGTTGGCGCCTGTTAGACGATCCGCAGGAGAAAGCCGACTATCTGAAAATAGAAGGTATGCAAATTGTAAAAGATGATAATGACGAACCTCATTACAGTAAATATACCGTAGAAAACCGGATATTTGACGAACGGATGTATCTCTACCCGATCCCGAAATCCGAAATATTGAAAGCACCGGGAATTACTCAGAACCCGGGATGGTAGTTAATTAAAAAGGGAGAAGGGAGAATGGAGAGGGGAGAAGTACTATGCAGGGTGATAAGGCTGCGTAGTACTTCTCCCCTCTCTTTCTTATACTATTTCTTTCTCTCTTTTTACATTTAAAGAAGTAACAGGTTCCAAATAGCAATATATCACCTTGATTTTGCCCCCCTTCATCGCCTTCACCTTTTTTCTGTATGGCCGATGAATAAGGGGATAGAGGGTGAAAAGCTGTTCTTTTTCTGACTACCGTGCAAAGTGAGCCTGAGCACGGTGGCCAAGGAGGATAAGGTCCGTGCTTATACTTCGTAAGCATATTCCTTATGCTCCGTAAACACACTCCTTATGCTCCGTAAGCATATTCCATAGTACGTGCCTTCACCTTCTATATCCGATGAATAAGCCGATTGAGGGAAAAAGGTGAAGGTGGTGAAGGGGATAAAACATATGGGATACAGGCTGTTTTTCAGAATAAATTCCGTTCATAAAGAAGATGTTACGTATTTCGGAAAAAGATACTACGTGTTTCGGAAAAAGATGCTACATGTTTTTAGAAAAGAAGTTATATGTTTTTTTGAAAGAAGCTATATCTTTTTAGAAAAGAAGCTACATCTTTCAGGGGCTCCATTTGCAAGTTGCATCTCATTGCATTGCAAGTTGCATCCATCATCCTACTTTCTTAAAACAGTCTCAATTCGGGTTGGAAAAATCAGTAATATAACCTCAATTCGTTATATCGAGCTCAGGTTATATATGAATACATCTTCTTGCACTTAAGAAATTAATATTTTGTTAAACGATAAATAATACTTAAAGTAGTGATTAACAATATTAAAAAGCATCTATCTCCCAAAATGGCACTGTCCATCATTCTGTATAAATAACGAACAGTGCCAACAATTTCACGAAAAACGAATCCTCAAGAACATGAATTATTATAATTACTCACAGTTCAAATCAAGCTCCTATAATGATTTTCTTCCCTTCAAGGAAATAAATACCAGAAGGAAGATCGTCAACTATATTTTTACCTTCTAAAGCATAAACCGAACGAACCAACATTCCATCGACTCCATAAATAGAAATCATACGTGGTCTGTCCGCCTTAATATATAAGGTATTACCGTGGGTGTAAATCTGGAGAGAATGATCCTCTTTCATCAGCATTTTTTCCAAAGCAGTGACGCCTCCATCACCACCAATGCCGTACATTGCCGGAGCAAAAGCCGGAGATTCTTTGCTAACTACGTAGGCTTCAAAAGGAAGAATCTCACGAAGGTTCTTCACAAAGACGCTGCCGGCAGGATTTTTCTTATATACTGAAGAATTTAGTGCATATACAGTATCACTGGCGGCAACTGTTTGATAAGTAGGAACTAATTTATAAGTAGCATTCTCTCCGATAGACATAAAAACAGGAGTAGCCGGAACATCAACACCGGAGGCATCTTCCGCACTAAAAGTCACCGTACCTGTGATATTATAATCATCCTCATATCCTGCGTTGTTCGGCATTGAAATAATATAAGGCTTGTTCGCCTGCAAAATAGAAGAGACAATATAGCCATCAGATGTCAATTCACGAAGCCAAAAAGGCTTGGCACCGGCAATATTACTCCCAAAAGGCGCCAATTCCCCCTTTACCTCGTGCGTGAAACGGGAAGCGGTGAAAGGAAGGGCAATGCTCTGCCAGCCAGCCGAAGTATGTAACCCGCTTTCCATATCAAAATTGCGAGAGTAACTGATCTTTTTCACCTTGAAAGGCTGAGCAGCATAAAACCGTTCGAAGCCAGTCTCATCCGAAATCACGATTGATTCCGCCATGCCGTCACGAATAACATGAGCTGTATTCCAATCTTCCGGAACGACAATATCATTCTTCACATAAACGAGAAAATTCTTATGAGAAGGAGGGGCTGAGTAATACTCAAAAAGATTTGAAGGAATATTATCTACCCGTTCCCAAACAAGAGAGGAAGGCGTACTACCTTCAAAAGCTCCTTCCCGTATTCTCCCTGTTCCTTCCGAAACATATATTACATTTAAATGGTGGCACCCACCAACAGCTTTATATCCCAAAGAAGTTACACTACCAGGAATACGAACCGACTTAAGCCCAGTGTTTATAAATGCTTCCTGCCCAATATCAGTTAATCCCTCCGACAACACTATTGACTGCAAAGCCCAACACTGGGAAAATGCACGATCTCCAATTGTTAGAACGTTCGCAGGGATAGTTATATCTTCAATACCGGACATATAAAAAGCAGATTCGGCTATTTCGGTCAGGCTTTGCGGAAGTTCAATAGCCTTTAGACTGCTGCAACCAAAAAATATGTGGTGAGGAATACTTGTTATTCCTTCCGGGATATTTATCGATTTCAACAATGAACATCCATAAAAAGTCAATGTCCCAAGACTGGTTAATCCTTCAGGCAAAACGACCGTTTCTAATTGTTTACAAGCACTTAAAGCAGAAAGCTTCTTTACTGTTTTAGGAAGAACTATGGATACAATGCTGGAATGCGCAAAAGGAAACGTTTCCGGATCCGTCTCTGCAGCATCCAATATTCGTAATATTGGCATTTCTTGAAGACAAGTAATATCGTCACTATTCAAATGTCCACTCAATCTAAGTTCCGTTACTGTCTCTTTTTTATCTCCAAGCAATTGTCCCAAAGTCCCTGCAGTTTCCACATACAAATCCAACTTTTCAGCATGCACAAATGAGACCAAACAGAACAATCCCCAAATAGTTACATAATTTCTCAATTTATTCTTTTCCATTATTATCTGTTCTTTAAAGTTCGTGTATTAACCGGCGGTTCGTTATCATCCACATCCGGAATTCCGGAAGTTGTTTCCGGAAGAGTTTTTACCGTGTAAGCTTCACTATAGGCAGTACATTTTGCATTGGTAGCAAAAGCTCTCACATAATAGGTAGTTTCCGGTGACAAGTTGGTTATTGTAGAAGTAAAAACAGAGTTCATGTCTTCCGACACCACGCTCAAGTCTGTCGTTACAGGAAGCTTATTTGTTGAACTATAGCAGAAACCTCTGGAAATAATAGCACTTCCACCATCACTATCAATAGTGGCGGAAACATCAATAGCGGTTTCTCGAATATTGACAACCTGCAATCCACTCACTGCCGGAACAGTTACCAACATCGTATGAAATTCTTTAACCGTTCCATAAGCAGTTCCTTCGCTATTAGTGGCATAAGCACGAATATAGTACCTGGTATTTGGTTCCAGATTTTCCAAAATTCCATTTATCGCATTTCCTGCCGAAGCATCTGTAATGACATTACTACTTTCTATCGATGGCAAATTATTCGTCAAACTATAACAGAAACCCTTATCGAATACGGAGGCACCACCATTATTTACCACCGTAGCACTAACTTTAGCCGAAGTCTCCGCTATCTCAGTAACCATCGTTTCACTAAGAACAGGAACAACCACAGAAATACCTGTTTTTGTTTGAAAGCTATTTACCTCTCCATATGATATTCCAACTTTATTGACTGCATAAGCACGAATGTAATAGGTCTGCCCTTCTTCCAATTCTGTAAGATTGGCCATGATACCATTTCCTGCTGTCAGCGAAGCGATACGAATATCTTGTTCATCAGGTAACAGATGAATTGCACTATAACAAAAACCGCTTGCAGTAATCACACTTCCACCATTGTCACTCACCGTAGCAGCAACAGAAGCCGTATGAATGGCAATATCATTCACGGTTGTCCGCCCCACTACGGCAGGCCGTACCACCGGAGCAATGGTAAAGTCAATACTTTCTCCTTGACCGCGTACATTCTGGTCATCCTTCTCTTTTATAGCCCATGCATATACCCGAATCCTTTCTTCGACAGGCAATCCACCCAGTGTCAATGTGAATATACCGGTCAATCGATTAATCTTTTCACTCGGATAATTCTCCGTCACCACATGTTCTACAGGAGAAGATTCTGATTCCCATACAAAGCCGAAAGAAGCAATATCGTCCAAATCTTCCACAGCAATGCTTCCTGTCAATGTAGCCATCCCAGTTCCCATATCTTCAGCACTAAGCGTTGTTACAGTTAGAGGAATTACTTGCTGTCCATTATCAGGAATAGTAAAAGTCATTATATCCCCATATCCGATACCTTGGTGCCCTACTGCATACGCACGAATATAATAGGTGCTTCCCGGCTTCAAACCATCTATTGTACCATAAATCGTAGTATCAGGTGTCTGTACTATTTCTTTAGACTCTTTAATCGTCGGCTCCTGTATTTCCGCACTGTAACAGAATCCTTTCTCCGTTACAGTAGTACCATTCGCTAATATTCTTGCCAATAAGGTGATTGAAGTAGCCGTAGAATCTTGCGGAACAGAGGAAGATACAACCGGAAAATCCGTAGCCTTCGTTATAACATAAGCCGTCTCACCATATCCTATTCCTTTGGAACTTACAGCATAAGCGCGGATAGCATACTGTCTCCCGGGTTTTAAATCCTTAATACGCATCTGATATTGAGACTCATCGGATATATTGGCCGTTTCATCTCTTTCTGTCGGGATATAATCGGCAACAGGCGTCTCCTTCCAGCAAAAACCGGAAAGAAAAATATCACCACCTCCCTCATCAAGGATGGAAGTAGAAGCGACAAAACTTTTTTCATCCGTATTCGAAATTTCTAACGAACTGAAAACCGGTGTATTACTTGCCCCGGTAGTAAAACTATATACTTCGCCCTTAGCTATGCTATACCCACTATAGGCATATGCACAATAATAGTACGTTTTGTCCGATTCAAGATTCTGAAGTCGGATAACAAAGTCTTTTTCACCATTTTCATTCACCCTCACTTCTGTATACTCAGCCATACTCTGCAAAGTAGAATAAAGAATACCATATTCTTTCACAACTACTCCCTCAGTTTTTTCAATACTTCCGGACAAAGTTACTCCGGTCCGATAAACACTCTCCGCTTTTCCCGTTGTCAACTTAGGAGCAAAATTTACAGGCTCCGTATCCTTTTCACAGCCCGACATCACAAAAAACAGGCTACATAATATAAGAAGATATCCGATTCTTTTCATTTTCATTGCAAATAATTAAAACATTATACCAATACCTACAGCAGCCTCATGGTGCTTAAAATTAACGGTATGAAAACCGACCGAAAGGGCAAACTTCCCTAAACGACCAATGACACCCAGCTCGGCAGCAACACCGGATGCGGAATGATCCGTATTCTTCACCAATTCACCCTCGACCGTTTCCCATGCCAGCGTACGGCTACCATAGCCGGCACCGGCATACACATAAACAGGCTTCCAAAGCTGGCGCAAATAACCGGCCGTCACAGACAAGCGGGACTTCTGGCTGACTCCCTCTTTATAATAAGGAGTACCTTCACCACCGGAAGTCAGGGCACCACTGTCGTCGCATTCAAGATCGGCAGAAGCAGAACCGAAATCACTCCGGAATTTCACATAGGCACCGTTCTTACGGACAAAACCGATCATACCACCATAAGAAACCTGAGAAGGATGATAACCAACCTCAGCCATAACCAGCATACGACGGGGATCTTTGGGCTTGATGGTGGAAATCATGGTAAAAGTCTGGCTATTCGTCTCACCGGAAGAGATGCTGACCAAGGTATCAATGGGAAAGAAAAGATCCTTTTCAATGCGTACACGGTAATCACGGATAGGCATACGGTCACTCTTGTAAGGGGTCTGACCCGCCAACATGCCGTCAATATAGACATTGGCATCCTGTTCGGGCAAAGAAAAGACTTCCAGATAGCCGAACTTAGGTTTCAAGGTAACGCTCATTATCTTTTGTTCACTGCCAAGATCGATTACACCGGCTTCGGGAGCATACATGGGGGATTCAACACGGTAAGTGTGGCTACCCTTCTTCATCGTGGCAGTAAAAAGGCCTTTCTCGGTAGGAACTTTTTCGTCATCGATATAAACGGTAGCATCAGCAGGATCGGGACGCATCACAAACAGTTGCGTATTCGTATCCACAGGAGCTTGGGAAGTACCGTCATTCACACGGACCTCCATCTCATAAACAGTGCTTTTATCGATTATATCAGGGTAGAAGTAGTTGCGCAAAACACCGTACTGATCATGCATGATAGAAATGCGACGGGCACCACGGGGAACATAAAGCCAGATCTCGCCGGGTTTATTCTCACGGGCAGTGATACCTAAAGCATCAGGTTCGAACATCAAATCTTTAACTATGGTAACGATACGGATCAAAGCACAGAGCTCGCCATTCTGGTCGCGTTTGGGAGCGGTGACACGAGCCGTGATGTCAGTCTCCATACGCTGAAAAGAAACAACTTCTATTTTGCCTTGGGCAAAAATCTGATGTTGGGAAAAGAAACTAAACAAAAGAAAGAAAGGCAAAAAAATGCCATACCTTATACTGTTTGTCATTGTATGTAATTGTTTATTCCGCCTGTCCTCAATCGGCAGAGGTTAACTTTATAAAAAAGAAAACGTGAGGACTTACTAAATCAAATCTTTCTCTGAGGTTTAAAAACTATTACTCCGATAAACAACAAACCTCACCCTCAACTTATCGAAGTGAGAAAACGATTGCTATCCCTCCGTAGTAAATTAGATTTCTCCAAATATCAGAGATCGAAATAATAACTTTTACGCTTCTTGCATTTTTCCTATGATATATTGCCACCGCTTCTAATTAGTGTCACGACAATTTACAAATCTACATTGCAAATATAAGATAAATACAAGCAAACTTTTTTACTTTCAATAACAAATAACCTCTTCCCAAAGGCGGTTTTCTCATATTTCACCCAAAAGGGTGACAAGCAAAAGAGTACTTTACTTCATAAAAGCCCCGATTACTAAAAACAATCAAAACAAATTTCATACAATACTTTGTCCTCATCATAGCAACGATAACGACTTCATCTTACTTAATTCAAAAAAGCATCAATAAATGCAGGCAATATTCCCCCCAAGATGTAATATCTCTCCATTTTTTTCGTATTTTTGTCCCAATATGCACGTTTTCGAACGGAAATAAAGAATTGCAAGAAATAAATGAGAGTTATAGACCTGATACATAGCAACGAGAAAACAGCTTTCTCTTTCGAAATTCTTCCCCCACTAAAGGGTACAGGAATTGAAAAACTATGCCGAGACATCGATACCCTGCGCGAGTTCGATCCCAAATATATCAACATTACCACGCATCGAAGCGAATACGTATACAAAGATTTGGGTAACGGACTGTTTCAGCGTAACAGGTTAAGAAGACGACCGGGAACCGTAGCCGTAGCGGCCGCCATTCAGAATAAATATAATATCACGGTTGTGCCGCATATCTTATGCAGCGGCTTCACCCGGGAAGAGACAGAGTATGTATTGCTCGACCTGCAATTTTTGGGAATCACCGATTTACTGGTTCTTCGTGGAGACAAAGCTAAGCATGAGTCGATATTTACTCCCGAAGGAGACGGATATCATCACGCCATCGAGTTGCAAGAACAGATTAACAACTTCAACAAAGGAATATTCGTGGACGGTTCGGAAATGAAGGTTACCAATACTCCGTTTTCTTACGGTGTGGCCTGCTACCCCGAAAAGCATGAGGAAGCTCCCAACATAGACTCGGACATCTATTGGCTAAAGAAGAAAGTAGAAGCCGGAGCGGAATATGCAGTGACCCAACTCTTTTATGACAATCAGAGATATTTCGAATTTGTGGAAAGAGTCAGAAAAGAGGGCATCGATATCCCCATCATTCCGGGCATCAAGCCTTTCAAAAAAGCTTCTCAGCTAAGCATGATACCGAAAACATTCAAAGTAGACCTACCGGATGATCTGGTGAAAGAAACATTGAAATGCAAAAATGATGCCGAAGTACAGCAAGTAGGTGTAGAATGGTGTATCAAACAGTGCCGTGAATTGATGGCACACGGCGTATCGAGCATACACTTCTACTCTATTGGTGCCGTAGACAGCATTAAAGAAGTGGCCAAAGAGATTTATTGATTGATGAATGATCATTTATGAGTTATAATCTATGGATGATGGTTAATGAATGATGATTGATGAATGATTAATGGAAACCAATAAAATTAGAATATAGAATCGTGTTTTTTAAAGATGTAATCGGACAAGAAGAGACTAAGCAGCGACTTATTCAAGAAGTGAATGAAGGACGTATTCCGCATGCGCAGCTTATCTGCGGCCCTGAGGGAGTAGGAAAATTTCCTTTGGCCTTGGCCTATGCACGTTACATCAGTTGCACCAATCGCGGCACAACCGATGCTTGCGGTGTTTGTCCATCATGCGTAAAATTTAATAAGTTAGTACACCCGGATGTACATTTCGTATTTCCTGTTATAAAAACGGCACGAAGTGACGATTATATAGCCGAGTGGCGCCGGTTGGTACTGAACAACCCATATTTCAATCTCAATCATTGGCTGAACGAGATTCATGCAGAAAATTCACAAGCAGTAATCTACACCAAAGAAAGTGATGAAATCATGAAGAAGCTCAGCTTTAAATCAAGTGAGGGCGGATTCAAAATCACCATCATCTGGCTGCCTGAAAAAATGCAATTGCCCTGCGCCAATAAACTACTGAAGCTTCTGGAAGAACCACCCGAGAAAACTATTTTTCTACTGGTTTCCGAAGCTCCCGACATGATTCTTCCTACCATACTGAGTCGTACACAGCGTTTTAACATCCGCAAAATAGATGAAACGAACATAGCAAACGCTCTTCAGGAAAAATATGGAGTACAACAAAGCAGTAGCATGACCATCGCCCACCTGGCCAACGGAAACTTTATCAAAGCACTTGAAACCATTCATCTCAATGAAGAGAATCAACTGTTTTTTGAGCTCTTCGTCAGTTTGATGCGGCTCTCTTATCAACGGAAAATCCGTGAGATGAAGCAGTGGAGCGAGCAAGTAGCAGGCATGGGGCGCGAACGCCAGAAAAACCTGTTCTCCTACTGTCAACGGATGATAAGGGAAAACTTTATCTACAACTTGCATCAGAAAGACCTGATTTATATGACACCGGATGAACAGAACTTTGCAACCCGATTTGCCCCGTTTGTCAATGAACGAAATGTAATGGGAATCATGGATGAACTAAGTGAAGCGCAACAGCATATCGAACAAAACGTAAATGCGAAAATGGTATTTTTCGATTTCTCATTGAAAATGATAGTACTGCTGAAAAGCTAAAAGAAAAGGGAAATGGAAGAATGGAGATGGGAGAAGGAAAAAAAGAGAAATAAAGGCGGCGGAGAGGAAATTTCAATCGTTAAATTGTAAATCGTTAAATTGTAAATATATAGATGGACTTTAAATTACATAATGGGAGCGGCGGCCTTTGCTGCAAAAGTTGTTCCCGACAAGATAACAAATTAAATACTTACGATTGGCTGGCAGATATACCAGGCAATGCGGAAGAGAGTGATATGGTGGAGGTTCAATTCAAGAACACCCGCAAAGGATACTATCGTAACAGCAACAAAATAAAGTTGGAAAAAGGAGATGTTGTGGCAGTTGAAGCGACACCGGGACATGATATCGGTGTGGTAACACTGACCGGACGCCTTGTTCCGCTGCAAATGCGAAAAGCGAACATCAAACCGGATGTGGAAATAAAACGTATCTACCGCAAAGCCAAACCCGTAGATATGGAGAAGTTCGACGAGGCGAAGGCCAAAGAACACGCCACAATGATACGTTCACGACAGATTGCCGCCAATCTAAACTTGAACATGAAAATCGGAGATGTGGAATACCAGGGAGACGGTAACAAAGCTATCTTCTATTATATCGCAGACGAACGGGTGGATTTTCGCCAATTAATCAAAGTTCTGGCGGAGGCATTCCGAGTACGTATCGAGATGAAACAGATCGGTGCACGTCAGGAAGCCGGACGTATTGGCGGTATAGGCCCTTGTGGGCGGGAACTTTGTTGTGCCACTTGGATGACGAGTTTCGTATCTGTATCCACAAGTGCCGCCCGCTATCAGGATATATCGTTAAATCCTCAAAAGCTCGCCGGACAATGTGCAAAACTGAAATGTTGCTTAAACTACGAAGTAGACTGCTATGTAGAAGCACAGAAACGTCTGCCATCAAAAGAAATCGAACTGGAGACGAAAGACGGAACATTCTACTTCTTTAAGGCGGACATCCTAAGCAATCAAGTTTCCTACTCCACAGACAAAACATTTGCAGCCAATCTGGTTACCATCAGTGGCAAAAGGGCCTTTGAAGTAATCGGCTTGAACAAAAGAGGAATCAAACCGGATAGTTTATTGGAAGAAGAACATAAACAAGAACCCAAGAAACCGGTTGACCTCGTAGAGCAGGAAAGTCTGACCCGTTTTGACCGTGACCGCCGCCGAAAAGAGGGCAAAGAAGGAGGTGAAGGTGGAAACCGTAACAAGAAAAAGAAGAAAAACAACCGCCCACAACAGGAAGGAGAAGGAAGAGTAAACCGACCGCAACAGGAGAACGGCAATCGCTCGCAACAAGAGAATGGAAACCGTCCACAACGGGAAGGTGGAAACCGTCCCGAACGTCCGCAACGAGAAAACGGCAATCGCCCGAATCGTCCGCAGCCCAATTCAGAAGGACAGCAATCTTCACAACCCGGTAACGGCAACGAACAACAACGCCCACGTAACGACCGTCCGAGAAACAACAACCGGCCGCCGCGGAACAACAATGACCGTCGCGGAGACAGGCCAAAAAATGAAGAAAGGTCTCAAAATAGCGAGAGACCACAAAACAATGAAAAGCCTGCTAAAGAAAGAAATGAGACCCCTGCACAGGAATAACATATGGCTTTTGTTTTTAACAGTAGTCTTTCTGACAACAGCCTGCGATAAGAAAACCGTGTATCACTCTTACCACTCCATCCCCACCGAAGGATGGAAAAAGAGTGATACACTCTTTTTCGATATCCCGGTTAAAGATTCACTCACTTCGTTCAATCTCGCCGCAGAAATACGTAATAAGAGCAACTATGCTTATCGTAATCTGTATCTTGTAATCAGTCACAATTTAGAAGATAGCACAGTCTGGCAAACAGACACACTATTACTGATTCTGGCAGATAAAGAAGGAAAATGGAACGGTACAGGTTGGGGTAGTTTATTCCAATCCGAACTTCCCATCGGCACCATAGCCATACAGCACCCAGGAAACTATACCCTTAAAATTATCCATGGAATGCAGGACGAAATACTGAAAGGCATCAACGACATAGGGGTAAAAATAGATGGGAAAAAAGAGGAAGAAGATGGGAGAAGGGAAAATTGAGAAGGGAGAAGTACTATGCAGCATAATAGCGCAGCCACCTCTCCATTCTCCCATCTCCCATTCTCCCATCTCTAAAGCCTTCTTCCGCGTCCCGCGTCAATTCTCAGGAAGATAAACAGTAAAATCGTAAAGCCCCACAAAGAAGATCCCCCATAGCTAAAAAACGGTAGGGGGATGCCAATGACAGGCGTCAATCCGAGCACCATACCGATATTAATAAAGATGTGGAACAGAAAGATGCTAAGCACGGAATATCCATATACCCGCCCAAATGCCGACGGTTGACGTTCGGATACTACGATAAGCCGGAGAATCAATGCCAGAAACAACAACAAGACAATAGAAGAACCGACAAAACCTTGCTCTTCACCTACCGTACAAAAAATGAAATCCGTATCCTGTTCCGGTACATATTTCAGTTTCGTCTGAGTACCATTCAAAAAGCCCTTCCCTGTAAGGCCACCGGAACCTACGGCTATTTTAGACTGGTTTACATTATATCCGGCACCCGTCAAATCTTCTTCCAACCCTAATACCACCTTGATACGAATCTGCTGATGCGGCTCGAGAATATTATCGAATACATAATCACTGGAATAAAGAAAACCGACAGAACCTATTGCAAAGAGTCCGATCAGCATATAAGACTTTTGACGCTCACTCAAAGAGAGAAACAACAAATAACCTACCACAACAACACATACCCCCCACTGTACCCACACCAAATTGAACGGAACAATAAATTCCGAGACAAGGAAAGCAATCAACATAACCAGTAAGCTTCCGCCAAGAATATTCCGAACAGGTTCCCACTTTTTCCGGTATACCCATACCATTCCCCCGGCAAACAGCAGTATCATGGACAGAACCGAGAACTCTCCAATGGGAGTAGGCGTGTCGGCTATAAACACCTGATCGAAACGAATACCGACAACAAAATAGACAACCGCACAAACACCGGAAAAGAGCACTACTCCCGGCATCCCTTCACGATAAAGCACCAGGAAGAAAGCCAGATACACCAATGCCGATCCTGTTTCTCTTTGCAAAATGATAAGCCCCATAGGGAGCAGGATAAAAGCAAGCAGAGCCAGAAAACATTTGCCTTTCTTTATATTAAAAGAATAAGAATTTATATATTTAGCCAAGACTAATGCCGTAGCAAATTTGGCGAATTCTGCCGGCTGTAAATTGACAGGCCCTAACTTTATCCACGAATTAGACCCCTTGATATCACTTCCTATAAATATAGTAGCAATCAGCAACAACATCATTCCTATATATATAATATAAGAAAACATATCGTACATCCTGTCCTCGAGCATCAATAGGATAAAACCCAGCCCAAACGAGCAGATAATCCACATAAATTGTTTACCGGCACGGGTAGAGAAATCCAGAAAATCTCGTTCCCCATAGTCATAGCTGGCTCCGCAAACACTAAACCATCCGGCTATGATAA
>ERZ860388.1641-NODE-1641-length-13789-cov-2.701471_pt1 | contig 13789 bp, 9 predicted proteins | sample MGYA00509978_ERZ860388 | MGnify/ENA primary metagenome ERZ860388 (study PRJEB30046, sample SAMN00715225) | human gut metagenome | study: EMG produced TPA metagenomics assembly of the A metagenome-wide association study of gut microbiota in type 2...
TAACCATCGCCTTTATTCTTTTGGCTGCCCTGTTCTACCCGTCGGCCAGGGTCATGTCCGAAAGGACAGACATGCGCAAATTCCTCGAATGGCTGGAATATCCCGGAGCATTAGCCGACAGTTATCATAGTATCATCACGCAAGACTGCCATGATAATGCGGATAATGGCAGTCCATACAATCCGCACGATATGAATCATCAAAAACAGAACGAAAATGAGAAATAGAAATGAAGCACCCGCCACCATACTGGCCAACACGGAAGTGTTCGACTATCTGAAAGAAAAAGTCGGCGAGCGGAAAACAAGAACAGAAGCCTACTGCGACCTGTTGGATAAATCGCTGGCAGGTTTCGTCTCCCCGTTTTTAAGGAAACAAGACTACGACCTCGGTCCCTGCCAGTGCCATGTGACCGTTTCCGACCTTGCATCCGAGTGGCATTGGCACCGCGCCACCGTCCGCTCGTTTCTGGACACGCTCGAAGCATTCGGGCAGTTGGAACGTATCCGGCTGGCGAAAAGCGTCATCATTACCATGCACCTGCGAATCGGCACGCCTGACATGCCGGACAGTGGGCAGAAAGAAACGGACTTTGCCACAAGAATACAAGGAATATTGTACGATTGGGTGATTGGCAAAGCAACTTCTTTCGATGTCGGCAAATCATGCGGACAAATCATGCGTCAGACCTTGGCGGAGATAACCGGACAGGACAGCCGGGCCTATCCGGACAACCATTCCGGCACGACATCCGTGCATACCCTCCGATCAGAAGAACAATTGCGTGAGACCGTTTTGGAGTGTATCGCCCATGCCGCCCTATGGCGGGTTCTGCGCAAGTCGAGATTCGACGACGGCTCACCGCTCGTGCAGTTCTTCCGGTCCGATCTCGGTGGGGAATGGGCGGCGTTCATCGAAGCCTCGAAAGAGCTTGCAGAGCTTGTTATCGACGGAAAGCCGGATGGAACGGATTTCGGTATGGACGAAGAGACGGAACGCCTCGAATCGCTTCGTAAACCCTTTCTATCGCTTTTAGCGAAGGCGCAGGAAGAAAGTTGAACAGGGATTCGCAGACAAAGATTGTATAACCACGGGTAATTTGCCCCGGTTCCGGTCCAAATATCCTTCCAGTTATAGCAGGCATCCGGGCTTGCCCGTCTGCCACTGAACAAAGGGAAGGGGGAGCCTAATACCCCGACCGACATTCGTCGGTGGGAAGGGTGTCCGTACAAGCAGCAAGCTGGGACACGGGGGATTGTCCGAAATAACACGGAAGCAGTATGGCAAATGCAAAACAGGTTCTTGACGTTCAAGTGTCGAAAGGAATCACCGCCGCCCAAGGCAACGAACATCTGCGCAATCGCAGCAAAGAGGCAGAGAAGTACGCCATGAGTAAGGGCAACTACGATCCCACTCGCAAACATCTGAACTTCGAGATTGCGTCCGGAGGCAAGATACGCCCTATTGACACGAGCCGTAATATCCCGGAACGGATGGCGGACATATTGGGCCGTCGCGGAATAAAGGACCCCAACGAGGGACTGATCGAACCGAAATACCGCACGGTGGTAAACATCATCTTTGGAGGTTCGCGGGAGCGGATGCACGAACTCGCATTCGGTACGCAGAAGGTGGATTTTGAAAAAGGTGCGGACAATACCAGCATCAAAAGGAAGAGCGACATCGAACGTTGGGCAAAGGATGTCTATTCATTCGTTTGTGGCAGATACGGAGAGCAGAATGTTGCCGCCTTCATTGTACACCTCGACGAGTTGAATCCGCACGTGCATTGCACGCTTCTGCCAATCAAAGACGGGAAGTTTGCGTACAAGGAGATATTCGCCGGAAAGGACAAGTTCGAATATAGTGCGAGAATGAAACAGCTCCATACGGACTTTTTCGCCGAGGTCAACACGAAATGGGGAATGGCGAGAGGCCGGAGCGTCGCCGAGACCGGCGCACGGCACAGGACGACGGAAGAATACCGCCGTATGCTCTCGGAAGAGTGTACAACTATCGAGGAGAATATTGACCGCCACCAAAAAGTGCTTTCCGATCTTCATTCGGATATACGGCTGGCAGAGCGCAGGGTAAAGGGTCTCACTTCAATGGTGGAAAACCTGCGACGAGAGAAATCCGAAAAGGAGGCCCAACTGGCAGCACTCGAAAATGACATGAACTCCCGAAAAGACGATGCCTTGGCCATATCCGCCGAGAAAGAGAAACTCGAAAAAGAACTGGTCGCTATCCAAGGGAAACTGGCAGACAAACAGGAGAAGTTACAGACTGCCGACCGACAGCTTTCCGACCTCAAAGAGAATATGGATGCCATTCAGGAACGCACGGAACAGCTTAAGGAAGAAGCCTACGAATACACCCGTGATGTACATTCCAAAGTGGACAGCCTGCTCAAGGATGCCATGCTGGAAAACATGGTCGATGAGTGGCGGGAACTGTCGGCACGTATGAAGCCCTCCGAACGGCAACTGTTCGATGGCACCCTCGTGCGCTCCGTGGCAGAACAAGGCACGGAAGTCATGCACTGCGCCACACTGTTGTTCCTCGGCATGGTCGATGATGCCACTACATTTGCCGAAACACGTGGCGGAGGTGGTGGCGGCAGTGACCTCAAATGGGGACGCGATGACGACGAGGACAACCGGGCATGGGCGCTCCGCTGCATGAGAATGGCGAGCCGCATGATGCGTCCGGCCATCGGCAAAAAGCCCAAACGATAAATGGCAAAGATTGCCTGAAAACTGAATAGATTACAATTAAAAAATTGGAATTATGACAAAGAATATCATCTTTATCTTTGCGGCGTTCTGTACGCTGCAAGCCCGTGCGGATGTACAACCCACGGAGAAGGATACTGTACGCTGCATGTTCCGTTACGATGACACTGAACTGCTGCAGCCGTTACAGCCCTCATATCTTGACGGAGTGGTCGTCCCGGCACGGGGAAACGGCAACTGGTTCGTCAGTATCGCCGGAGGCACGACGGCCTTTCTCGGCACCCCGCTTGGCTGCGAAGACCTGTTCGGGAGGTTGAAACCCTCGTATAGCCTTGCCATTGGCAAGTGGTTCACCCCGTGGGTAGGCGCACGCATAAATTATAGCGGCTTGCAGTTCAAGGACGGTACGCTGGCCGTGCAGGAATACCACCACCTCCATGCGGATCTGCTATGGAATGTGCTCGGCGGCAGTTATTCCCGTCAGGAACAGGTACGCTGGCATCTGGCTCCCTTTGCCGGTATCGGGCTGCTGCATCATGCGACCAACGGGCATAACCCGTTTGCAGTCTCTTATGGTATACAGGGGCAGTACCGGATTTCCAAAAGGGTAAGCGCCCTCGTGGAACTCTCCGGCGCAACCACTTTCCAAGATTTCGACGGGTATGGTAAGGAGAACCGTTTTGGTGACCACATGTTATCGCTTACCGCCGGATTTTCTTTTCATATCGGCAGGGTCGGTTGGAAACGCGCCATAGACCCAAGTCCTTATATCCGCCGCGATCAGTGGCTTGTCGAGCGCGTAAATGCTTTGTCGGAAGAGAACCGTCTTTATGCAGGGCAGCATGACAGAGACCGACGGGCACTCGCTGAGCTGAAAAAGATTCTGGAAATCGAAGGATTGCTCGACAAGTACAGCCATCTTTTTGATGACGACGATGCATTCGACGGCAACCGTTATCCCAAAAACAATTACAGCGGAACTCGCTTCAAGCGAGACTTAAGAACCGGAAGTGGGACGGGAAATCTCCCTTGGATGGGAAGGGTACACAATCTGCCGACACAATTCCCCTTTGTGCGGGTCAAGACACACTCTGTATGCAATATTTGGCTCGTATGCAGAACGGAAAAGAGTGTATCGGCTCACCCGTGTATTTCTTCTTCCAACTCAATACGGCGCGTCTCACGGATACCTCCCAGACGCTTAATCTCGACGAGTTGGCAAGAGTAGCGAAGAAGTACGGGTTATCGGTAAGCGTCATTGGTGCAGCTGACAGTATGACCGGAACAGCATCCGTAAACAATGTCTTGAGTGCATCAAGAGCCGATTATATCGCTGAAGAATTAATCAAACGTGGGGTGTCGGGCGACAAGATAACCAAAACTCACCAAGGCGGCATTTCCGATTATGCGCCCAATGAGGCCAACCGCCATACAAAGGTTGTGCTGCATCTCAAATAATACTTTTTGTTCATACGATATAAAAACATTTTTTTTCGTTTATGGAGAGCCTGTCTGTGAAGATCGGCTCTCTTTTTAAACGGAAATCTGACTGTTTGATATTTTCTAATCGGTAACGAACATCGTAATTATTTATTATATACTATCTTTGCATTCAGTCTTTTACCGGTATAATTCATGAACATGCAAAACTCTTATTTGACCTCGAAGCCGCACTACGAGATTCTGGACGGACTGCGCGGCGTGGCGGCTGCTATGGTAGTGGCCTTTCATCTGCTGGAAGCGCACTCCGGCGGCAACCATCTGAACCAGATTATCAATCATGGCTATCTGGCAGTAGATTTCTTCTTCATGCTTTCGGGCTTCGTCATCGGCTACGCATACGATGACCGTTGGAACCGGATGAGCACGGGAACCTTCTTCAAGCGTCGTCTTATCCGGCTACAGCCTATGGTGGTCATGGGGAGTATCGTGGGAGCCGCGCTCTTTTGGTTTCAGGATGCCCCCTGTTATCCGGCAATGGAGGGCGTGTCCGCCGGTGCGGTGCTGCTGGTCATGCTGCTGGGTTGTACGTTGCTGCCTCTGCCGCTGAAGTGGGACGTCCGGGGATGGATGGAAATGCACCCGCTGAACGGGCCGGCATGGTCGCTTTACTACGAATACATCGGCAACATATTGTACGCCTTGTTCATCCGCAAGTTCAGCAAGACGGCATTGACTGTCCTCGTGGCGATAGCGGCGTGCTTCACGGTACACCGCTGCCTTACCGCACCTGCCGGCGACATCGTGGGCGGATGGGCTTTGAACTGGGAACAGCAGTACGTGGGACTGGTCCGGCTGATGTACCCCTTCTTCGGCGGACTGCTCCTGTCCCGGCTTGGCTGGCTGATACGCACCCGCAAGAATGCTTTTGGGTGGTGCAGCCTGATGATAATCGCCGTGCTTTCCGCGCCCCGTATCGGTGGGGAGGACGGGTATTGGATGAACGGGCTTTACGAGGCTTTCTGCATCATCTGCATTTTCCCGGTTATCGTCTCGATGGGAGCGGGAGGCAGGATAACGGGCAAACGCTCCGCTGCCGTATGCAAGTTTCTGGGCGACATATCCTATCCCGTCTATATCACCCACTATCCGCTGGTCTATATTTATACGGCATGGGCGTTCAACCGTCAGGCGACACTTGCCGAAGGCCTTCCTTACATGCTGCTCACGTTCGTCGGGGCGTTCGCGCTTGCCTATGCCTGCCTGAAGTGCTATGATCTCCCGGTGCGCAAATGGCTCACGGAACGTTTCTTGAAGAAGAAATAAAAAGCGGTAAAGAAATCCTATATTTATTATCGTATTTCTGTCGGATGACAGATAAAGTTCCGACGCCGAAGGTGTTTTGCGGACGACACAATCAGATAACGCGAACCCAAATGTCTATTACTGTTTCGCTGATAGAAGAAAAGCCCCTTGATGCCTTTGCCATAGGTTTGAGGGGCTTTTGGGGAGGCTACAAACCTCTTTTTGTTGAATAGGTTCTTTTGATATTGTCACACCTTTTTCTATCCCGACCGACGTATAAAACGTGCGTGTGCATGTCGGTTGTACAGGCCAAAGACATACCGGGAGAATAAAAACAGCACTGCCCGCCTGTAGAGGGGTTTCCTACAGACGGGCAGTGAGTAAGACACGGAATTAAAGTTTGGCGGTTGTCACTGGATAGTTACGCCACTGGGCGGTACGTAGGCTGCACGGATGCGGAGAGGTCTATTGATGCGGGGTGCTTTACCGGTAGTGCCGTTATCATTCGTGTATATATCGTCCCAATCACTTTCTGCATAACCACCGTCTGGCAGGGCCTTGGTGGCACGGGCATAGCTGGTGCTCTCTGGATAGATATACGCAGGCCATATTCCTGTTCTATCTTTTGCTGCCGCCGATGACCAGTAGAAATTGTTCTGGAACTCCGTGTATGTATTGTAATAAGAGGTAAGAATACTTTCCAGTTGGGAGATACCGGGCAGGAACCAACCGGAAGAATTGCTCATGCCCTGTACGGCTCCATTGGCATTGCGCTTGTTCTTGTTATAGCAATATTCCGCCGCTGAGCGGGGTTTTTCGTTCAGGTTCATTTCTGATTGTCCAGCTTGGGTAATAATGCGCCGGGTAGCTGCCGCCCCATGTTTGTTTCCTTCCGTCCATTCGTTATTTAGCGGACCTCCGATGTATTCACCATTACAACCCCATTCCAAACCGTCATAGATATAATCCCCTTCAAACTCGTTCAGGGGGTCGTAATGGGATATATATTCCTCATAGGCTTCCACGTAGATAGTGCCTTGAAGTCTGCCTTCATAATACCACTGTACCGGCAACAGACCGTGCTGTACGATTTCAATGGTACGGGTACGTGGCGTCTGCGTGTTGTTGTCGGTGTACGAGATGTTGACGGTGGCGGTGCGGTCTTTCGTGCTTAGGTTTTCGTCCAAGTAGAAATAGATGCGGTCACGGCTCCTGCTGATGGTGTATTCGGTGTTTTGGGCAAGGGTGTTGGTCACCAAGTCCGTGGTGAAGTATTTGCGTTTGCCGTTTCCCGCAGTCCATTTCTGTCCGGTCGCCAAATGGGTATCTGTACTCATGTCGGCAGAGAGTGTTCCATTCTCCATATTTTCGGCTGGCACACGTTCCATGCGTATCCAAGTGTGACTTTCCGGGTCGGCTATGCTGACTTTCATCTTTGGATTCTCATCTTCCTCGAAGAGGTACACGTCCAAAGGTGTGATACAGAAGTGGGCGTCGTGGTCACGCTCGCGCAGCATGGACAGGTAGAACGGGTTGTTCTGCTCGGTGATGTTGACGCGGGCATCGAAGGTGATGTGGTCCGGGTTGTTGCCCACATGGGTCAGTCCGCTGATGACGATGTTGTTGGCGTAGTGCCTGTTGCGTATCACCTTGAAGTCATTCACCGGGTTGCCTCCGAGATAGAAGGTATATTCGGCCTCGATGGTGGTGTTATCCTGATTTGCGGGCAGGGAGGGGTCGCCGTTATAGGTAGTGTAGTAGGCTCTCATCTTGAAATAGGTAGCCTTGCTGTTTTCGCCTACAAGTCTCGGCTTCCACCGCTGCTTGTCAACATCGTCCTCTACTCCAGCCGGATACTGATAGTTTTCCGGATCTTCGTCCGGTTCAATCATGTTCTCGAACATGTAGAAGGTCAGGGAGGCGGCCCCGCCGTGGTTGTAAACGACGGCATCGCTCTGTATGTTTTCTACATTGCGGTATGGCTCATCGGTAGTCAGGCTGGTCTGGCCATCGGCAGGCTCGGTCAGGGGTACGGCGGTAGGCATGTTGTACACGCCCCATTCCGCAATGGAAAGGCGGGGCAGTTGTCCGCTCTCGTCCGAGTGGTCGGAATCGATACTGATGTTGATGTCGATGCGGGCCATCAGTGCCTTGAGCTGCATCGTGAGGCTTCCCTTCTCGGTGAGGTTCACGGTCGCGCTCTTGCCCGCCATCGGCATTCCCGTGCTGGGCAGGGTCGTGATGTCATCGCGGGTGTTAGGAGTATAATTGGCAGGATCGTACACGAACGCTTCGAGCAGCTCCTTGGGCTTTTTCCCGTCTTTGCTATATTGGGGGAAATTATCGGGATAACCGTCGCCGTTGGCATCAGTTACCACCTCCGGAGTCACGTTGGCCAAAGCGTAGATGGTAGTTTTTTTTGCGAATGCCGGATCTTTAAACACGTCCGTAGGAATGCTGACATTGGTCGTATTCGCCGACGGAGCCATATACGGCGAGAATACTTTCGTGTTGCTCGATTCCAGATAGTCGCCGTTTTCGTCGAAGAAGAACAGGTAGAGCTGGTTGATGCGCTTCTCCTTGTCGTCCTTGGCGATGGCCGAGCGGGTGACGACTTGCTGCGGCAGCATGTTCTGGCAGACGGCCTCGATGGTGAATCCGTCGCCGGGCGGAACGGTACCGCCGCCAAAGTCCTCCTCCGTGGTGCAGGCTGCCGGCAAGAGCATGGAGGCCACCGGCAGGAAATAATAAAGTATCTTTTTCATCTTTATGCTGTTTTCGGTTGTTGTTTTATTGGATAGAGACGTCGCTGTCGCCCCCGTCTTCCCAGAACTCGTTATCGGCGGCAATAAAGTTCAGCGCGAAGGTTTCGCCCACGAAGTTGAGCTGCGCCGTATAGCGGACACCCGCACGGGGCTGGAACTGTGTCGGACGTTCGGCTGTAGCGGTCTTATCCGCCCCTTTGTAGGTATATTCGACGGAAACCTCCACGTCCTTGCCGAAATAAGTGCCGTCCGTGGCGTTGCTCAACAGAAGCAGGTGCTTGTCGCCTATCGGGCTGACGGAACTGTTGGGAGCTACTGCAAGCCCTGTCTCGTTGTTATATATCTCGTATGTGCCGGGATAGGTGCCGCTGTAGGTGTAGAATCCCTCTTCGTTGGTATTCTTGCTGAAATCGATGGTAATCGAGCGGGTGAAGTGGCCCGACAAGGTAACACGCTTGACGGTAACAGTTTCCTTCTTTTCATCTCCGTAATTGTAGTTGTTCACGGCGAAGCCCAAGCCCGTCATGATGTGGCTGAAATTGAAGCCCACGTTCCCCGTGGTACGCAGGTGGTTATAGACGACGGAAACCATCGCGTCGGGTGTCTGCATGTCGTTCAACGTGGTAGTCGCTACATCGCCCGTCTCGCCGAACGGCATGGTGAACGTCAGTTTCGGCACGCCCCGTGTGGTGGCGCTGGCGGGACTTTCCACTGTAAAACCGTCCTTCGGGTAATAGGCGAAAAAGGTGTACCGATAGCTGTCGGGGGAGGTCGCCGCCGGATTTTCCGTCGTGTTGTACCATTTTCGCGGGCCGCCACTGTTATTATAGTCATAAGTGCAGGCCGAGCCGTTGTAGGTGACGGCTTGATTGAAGAACACGTCGGGGAAGGCGTTGCCGCTCTTGTTACCCCAGTTCGCGCTGCCCGATGCCCAGTCCTTTTCGGTGTTACTGCCACGCTGATAAGGCACGCAGTAGCCCAGTACGCCGAACGTGCCGCCGGTGGGGAATGCGTCGTGGAACGTGCTCCGGGTGAGTTTCTCCACGGTAATGGCCGGGGCGGCAAAGTGGATGGCGTCGGGACTGTCGGCTTCGGGCTGCGCCCATTCCTCCTGCTGGCAGGCGGAGCAGAGAAGCAGGAGAGCCGGAAGTATGTATCGTTGCTTCATTTGGATGTTCATTTTATCGTCAAGTTACAGATAGCTTATAATTGGGTTATTGGGTCACGTCGATGGTTACGTTCCCGCCTATGGCGTCGCTCCATGCGTTGACCGTGGGCGAGTCGAACACGATATAGCCTCCGCCGGTGAGGGTGAACGAGTAACGGTAATGGTTCGCCGCCTCCCACATGCTCACGGTGGTGGCAGGCAAGGTGTAGGAAGCGGTCTTTCCCCTCTCGGCATCGGTATCGTAGGTGACAGTCAGTTTCACCCCGTCCGTGAGCGATTGCGGAATGAGTAGCAGGTCGCCCGACACGTCCGCATTTCCGGCTGGGGTTACGGAAGTCTCTTTCTCCACGCTGACGGTTCCCTCTGCCGTGTTGCTCCACAGGGGTTCCTTGCCGCTGTCGTAATCTCCCTTGACATCCAGCCCCTCAAGGGAGATGGAATGTACCGTGGCGTTGCCACCCTCACTGCGTGCCGCAAAGGTGATGCGTGCCAGCAAATGTTGGAATTTGAGGGCTACCGGACCGGGAGGCTCTGTCTGGCCTGCCATGACGGAGATACCCGTCTTTTTCGCCGTCATCAGGTCGTGTCCTTTCGTGGCGTCGAAGCCCTTGACGGTAAATGTGCCGTCCGTGCAGGTGGCGGAGGACACGGCATCGCCCAGCGTTTCCACAGACGGATAAAGGGCGTAGAAGTCGTAGGTATTACCGGGGAGCCAGTATCTCGTGCCCTCGTAACCCCACATGCCGGAAACGTATGTCACTTTTTCGGCGTTAAACACGCTCGTGGCCGTACCGCCCGTTCCGTCGGTGTAGTTCCCCCATACGCTGAACGAGTTTCCATCGGTCAACATTCCGTCCGCGTCGTCGATGGCGGCCCGTGTCACGGCGGGACCGGCAAAACGGATCGCCCCGCTGTTGCCGCTTGTTTCCATGTCCGGGCCCGTGCTTTCCGTACAGGCTCCCAGCAGGCAGGCGACAGCCGGTATGAACAAGGTTTTGAATAGGTTGTTATTCATAATCATACATTGTTTCTTTATATCCGGTTATTTCTGACGCTACCGGTAGCGTAAATAAGGAGCAACACTCCCGTTAGTGGCTATGAGGGGACATTCAACCCCTCATAGCCTGATGTGATGTCTTTTCGGCTATTGATGCAAGCGATTACTCTCCGGCGTTTTCCGGGGTTACATCACTATTTGATGCGTCAGCCCATTCATCTACATCAATAACTTTGAACTCAATTACCTGCTCCTTCAACTCCGGATCAATCGTGCTACCGTTGATTTCTACTGTATAGTTATATTTGAAACCTTCAGTCCATTGGTTCTGTACTGTGCCGCTAACATCGCCTTTATATGCCAATTTTCCTTTGAACTGATTTTCACTTAATTGTTTATTTGCTGCATCATAGAAAGTTGCGGTAAAGGTTACTTCCAGATTTTCGTTGCTTTGTGGAATGACAAAGCAGGTCGTAGTGTGGGTAGCGTCCTTAAAGTCTTCGGCAATATCCCCTAATGTTCCGAAATCATAGTCCTCTGTTGAAACACTTTGAGTAGTCCAATTGATATCTGGTTTCCCGCTTTCGGCATAAGTCGCTGTAACATTAGTTGTTTTTACTGCATTCACCTTGATGTCGGAGATTTTCATGGTGTAGTCATAAGCGTCCGTGTTCTTGAACGTGAACTTCACCTGCGACAACATATGGTAGAAAGATAAGTTTACTGGACCATTATTAGCTTCTTTTGCAGTCACCTCTTGGGGTATAGCCACAATCAAATCTTTCGTATTGTCTACCGAGTAATTTGGGAATGTCAACACTCGAGAGGTTGCATTAAACTCTGCATTCTCAATTTTATTACCACCATTGGAGTAAGCGCCAAAACGGTACTTCTTGCCATTTATCCAATAAGCAGTCTGTGTGGGATTCCAAACCGTCCCCTCCGCTCCTACAGTGCCTCCGTCTACCTGAACATTGGTATATACGGAAGTCCATGAATCATCATAGTTTCCGAATACGAAGAACTTCTGAAGATTCTGCTCCGTTGTTTCAGTCACACTACTTCTCGTTGAATGGTTCACGAAAGTTCCGAACTGGATCGCCCGGCTCTGCGGCATATCCACAACTTCTTCGTTCGTACAGCTTGCCAGTGCTGCTACAGCCACTCCAAGCACAAAAAAACTTTTCTTCATAAGATGTAAAAAATTAAATTAAAAATTTGGTTATTTAGTACCTGTTGTTTTATTCGTTTCAGTCAATGGGCAGCGGTATGTCCACCCATTCTCCCCAGCCGTCCACATCTACGTCAAAGCTGCCTCCGCCTTCCAGCCCCTCGTCGTTGGAAATCGACAGCCCGCTCACGACGATAACGCCACCCCGTGGTTGTCCTTTCACTTGGTCTGTGACATCGAACTCGAAGGTCTTGAACTTGCCGTTCACCATTCTCACCTCCAAGTTCAGGCTGTACCTTCGCCCGTCCGTACCGTTTCGTCCGTAATGTTCACCCGGATAGTCGGGTACGCCGAACGACTGTACCAGCGCTTCCGCTCCGTAATCTTCCAGCGTACAGTCGAACATTACCGTGGCTGCGGTTTCTCCGGTATGCCCATCGTTCAGATAGACCGTTTCGGCCATGCCTGCCAAGGCTCCGCGTGCCAAGGCCACGTATTGTTGTCCGCTTTCGAACTCGTAACGTATCATATAGGTGTAAACCAATGGACGCAAGGTAACCGGCAGCTCCGTCGGGGCAAGTGTTTTTTCTGCCGTGTATTCTTCCATGTATGCCCCGTAAAGCATGTCGGGCTGGTTCACGGTACGTTCCCCCGCGTGCAATTCATGGAAAGAACTCCGGGTCACGCCGCGTGTGGTGGCTGTGGCGGATTCCGAAGCGGCCACGCCATCGAACACGATATATTCCGTATCATTGTTGTAGAACAACAGTTCGTGCGTGCCTTCCGGCATGGCGATCCGTCCTCCTTCATCGGGCAGATTGCTCTCTATACGCTGTCCGTCGCTGGTATAGACTTGGACACGTATTCCGTCGGCCGGAGCAGGACACAAATCTTCATAGTCGTACTTCCAGTCCTCTTCCCACAATTTTTCCCAGTCATAGGCGTAAGTACGTTCCCATTCCTGTTCCCAGTCGGAAGAGAGATTCACCTTCACGGAAAGACCATGCTCGTCGTGGTCGTAACACAGGTCTTTCCGGCAGCTCGTGGAAAGGAATGTCAATCCTGCAAACGTAAGCCCCATGAGGGTATATCGTAGCGTTGCTTTCATCGTGCGCCTCCTTTCTTTTTATCGGTATCCCACAACCGCCACACAAGGGCAAACTTCAGTTTCAACGGACCGAAGTAATTCATTCGGTTTGTCTGCTGGTACACGTAGTGCCCGTCGATGGGAAGATATTCTTCGTACTTGCTGTGCATGTACCCCAGACCGATACCGGCTTCCAGCGAGAGCCGCCGTCCGATGGGGAACATGTAGCCGTAGCTGACACCCACCATTTCGGCCTCGCCCTGATAGCCCTCTTTGCCGTTTTCAAGGTCGTACCACGTGAAGCCGCCGAACACGCCGAGGTAGTGGCCGTGCCACGGGCTGCCTTGCTTCTGTCCGAACCACCAGCGTCCCTCCGGGCTGATTGTAGCTACTTGGTAACATTTGTGCTTGCCGTCATTATTCCACCATGCCATGTCGCCTTCGAGGTTCACCGTCCAACGGTCGGCGATACGGTACTCCACTTCGAGCGAAGGCATCAGTATCGCATCGTAGAGCAGGTTGGTCTTAACGGCCAACCGCTGTACTGTCGGTCTATGCGGTTGCACGGTCGCTTCCTTCCGCACCGTTGCCGGCTCGGAGGCCGGTTCCGCCACGCTATCGGGTTGCAGGGCCGGTTCCGGCTCTTTCACTTTCGTCTCTTTTTGGGAAATGACTTTTACGGGCGGTTCGGGTTTCCGGTAGCAGGCCACCGAGAGGCTGGAGCGCAGTTCGGGAAAGAAATTCTCCAGCATGTAGGTGTACGGCATACCGCCCCGCAGGTCCATGAGCTGTTTCTTGCGTCCGTCCACTACGCGACCTGCCTTGTCGAACACCCATACGGGCGTATGGTCAAGGATATGCAGCACCTCTTCCTTGTATAATATGTCCGAGGCGGCGACCATCTGGCGCAGCATGTCCCACGCAATACCTTCTCCATGTATGCAGATCAAACTGTCGGGGATTCCGGCGTGGCGCACGAGATAGGATTTCAGGGAGTCGGCCCTGCGCTCTGACAGCACCCCGTTGAGACGGTTCACACCTTCGGGCGATGCCCACGAGCGTATCACGACGCTTTCAAGGCGGTCCGCACCGTGTTCTTCACGCAGGGTGCGGATAAAACG
>ERZ860388.1642-NODE-1642-length-13776-cov-3.211209_pt1 | contig 13776 bp, 9 predicted proteins | sample MGYA00509978_ERZ860388 | MGnify/ENA primary metagenome ERZ860388 (study PRJEB30046, sample SAMN00715225) | human gut metagenome | study: EMG produced TPA metagenomics assembly of the A metagenome-wide association study of gut microbiota in type 2...
CGATTCGTTCAGATTCGCCTCCGAGTCGGGACTAATTCTTTCTGTTTTACAATACATACTTTAACGGAGGCTTACATTTCAAATTCCATACATCCACATTCTATCATACTATCAAGTCGCACAAAACAATAAAGAGTCGCTGAAAATATTTTTCAACGACTCTAACGTTCATTACGATTTCCCCCCTCAGAAAAATCCATGAAACTTACCTTACAAGCTTTATCTTGCAAGATTTACCTTTCGCATCCAAACAGTTCTTCACAAGATATAATAAAACTATTTCATTGAAATATATGCAAAAATTATTGTTTTACAAATTTCATACTACATCTTCCGTTATAAATATCACAGACAGAAATAATATAAATCCCTTTTTGCAAATCACTAATATCTACCTGATTATCATCCAATTCCGTTTCTACTTGGCCAATTCTTACAGGTGCTAACATATTATCCAATCTATAAATCTCATAAGATCGAAGCAGACCTTTATCCTTATGCCGTATATTATCAGTAGAGATTCGTATACAATTATTCTCAAGACTAAGCTCCGTTCGTAGTTTTGCTGGTTCAAGAGGTTCAATTGTCAATGTTTTGCTCTTGACATTTCCATTATCATTATAAGCAATAATAGTAAATTGCGAAGAGAATTCTTTATCAACAGTTGCCATGAAGTATCCTTTCTTAAAATCCTTTACTTCATATTTTTGGGGATATATTTCTCCTTCGTCCAACTGTTCTACTATAATTTTATTTGTTCCCTCCAAATCATTTATTGCTATTTTAATGGTTCTGGCATATTCATCCACAAAGTCATATGTAGCGGGCACAACTTTTACAAATTGCATTTTAGGCTTCTGTGGAAGAAAATCCAATACATAATATTTAGATCTACCACTCAAAACCATCCGATCAAAATAGTGTACATATTCATAAGATGATATCCGAGTCCTCAAATAACCATCGTAAGTACGTGCATAATTATCTACATTGCTAAAATTTAATTTTGCAGTTTCAATCCATATTGGATACATCGATGGTTCGCCATTAAGCTCGGATAAAACATCCCAAGTGCCATCCTTTTTCATAATACTAAATGTCCATCCTATATCACCAATAGTACCATCCGAACGCAAATTGGGATGATATGGTTTACAATATTCAAATAAAAAGTTCAGCACTTCGAAGTTGTTATTATCATTACTTAAAGTAATACGAGATACAGAAGTTTCATCAATACTCTGTGAATTGACAGTTTGCCTTTTGCCTAAGTTATTCAATTTTATTTCACCTTGATATGGAATGACCTCATTTGTTGAAGAAGGCAGCTCACTTCCTCCGCCACCTCCACCACCTACAGCCACCATAGGTCTCCATCCTAATCCATTTCTAAACAAATCCGAATAATTATCTGATATATCACGAATTACGCTGCCTCTACCTATTTTATAAGATAAAATCTCCGTCAATTTGTGATTCGAGTCTGGTATAAAGTAATTTAAAGACACACCTTTTACCCATGGATCAGGTGCATAGAGTTTCAGTTTGTTACCATAATCTATATTTATATCCAAAAAACCTCGAGTAGCATTTTTATAAGCTTCATAAATATCTGTTGTACCAATGCTCTCTGCTATAATTTGTTCGAAAGGAGTCATTTTTTCCCCTTGGATATTCAATGTTTGATTAATAGGATTACCTTGATTAGTCCAACAAAATCCTAAAAGTTTTGCTAAATCCCGAAGAACAAATGTTACAAAATCATATTTGTCAGTAGACTGAGGATACAAAGAAAAGGAGAATTCATCCATTCTATTTTCATTATATGTAATAATTCCATCTGCACTCTCCATCCATTCTTTATTTGCAAACTTCAAGTCTAAAAATTGAGGGCCAAACATTTCAGCCATGTACACGCCTTTTATACGGGTCTTCAATGCCAAATCATCATCGTACTCCCCACTTTCTCCTTCAGAAACGATCATTGACATCGGATTACCTGTTGAAAAAATATAACCTATTTTAGCCGTTATTCTTATCGGTAATGCCGTCGGAATCTGTTCTTCCCATATTTTACAGGCATATTCAAATGCACCTTTCATCTCGTTAGTCCAATCACCCTCATAGGTAACTATAAATTTCGTACCGCCCCCAATTCTTCTTTTAGCCGGAACATCTGAACTAATTCCCATATATTCATCAAGAACATATGAGTATGTGGTATTTGTAGTTGTTTGAGAAAAACCACACAAGACATAACCTAAAAAACAAATTAGTAACAACTTTTTCATACGCATTTTTTTTTAGTTAACCAAAAATTTTCGAGTTATAACATCCTTATTGACCGTTACACAAACGATGTAAATACCTTTTTTTAGGTTTGGAAGGTATATTCTCTGATCACAGGTTTGTAGATGTCTTATTATAGCTCCATCGAAATTCAATATTTTGATATCTTTCTGCCCCAATAACCCTTGGAGATACAATGCTTGCTCTGACTGAATATAATATACAGCATCCATATCTTCACTCTGTATCTTTACGGATGTTTCCAGTTCCAACCATTTCTCATACTCCTTCAGCAACTCCGGATCATCCACACACTTATGCATTCGTATCGTATCCAACGATACCACAGAACCATAATCATTCACAGATTCCAATATATAATAATCATCCCATCCAATAATCATGTCATCAAAAAACATGGTTTTAACACCCGCATTTACTTCTACTTTTTCAAATGGATAATAAAACTTTGTAGCAATATATGGTCGACCTTCCTCTCCGCAATTAATAAGATATTTCTTTTCACGTGAAGAAGTAAAACAAAAGTTCAATATCGGGTTTGTAAGTTGATACTGGTCCCAATCAAATCCATCACACTCCAAAGTTGCATTTTTCAGAATTGGTCTGGACGGCAGCAAATTCAATCGTATGGGAAAACAATCGATCATACCACCTGCAATATCTTGAAAAGCAATATTTCCTTTAAAATAGACAGAAGAATCATTCTCAAAAACATATCGTTTCAAGTCGCCTTTAATATAATATGCCAAATCCTGTATATCCAACTCTTTTATAGAAAAAGAAAAAGTTCCATAATATCCATCCTGCTCTTTCAACTCATAAGCTTCTGTCTTGCCTTCCAATTGAAATACCCATCTGCCACGCGTACTGCCATCCCCCAAAGAGAAAATACATACATCCTCTTCCAAAAGAACACCGTCCCTTTGAATAGCATCCCCTGTTCTAAACTTACCTTGAATCTCCAGTTGTGAATAAGTATTACAAAAAGGACAAGCTACAAATAATATTAATATAATCAGCCTCATTACATCTTCATATATTTTGTTGCTTTAAAACAAACACCGTCATTATCATAGAATTGAAGTATATAAATATCCTTATCAAGTTTATATAAATCATCCGTCCCAACAGTCTGCATAATATACCTGCCGTCTTTCGTATATACTTTTATAAAAGAAGCATTTGTAAACTCATGAGGTATTTGTGAATTTCCTGTTAAATTATTACCTGCATTAGAACTATTAATCAAATTTTCCAAAGTAATAACAACTTCATCTCTTCCATACTGATTTTCAACACGCAATACTACCCATGCATAATCATCAATATTGATACTACTTCTATGTACATGTGCCACATAAGGTTCTTTAATTGTTTCCATTTTCAAAATTGATGAATCCTCTTCGATCACCCCTACCCTTATATAATCTTTCCCCCGATAATGAACGGTAAAATCTATGCTATACACAGTATTCGTTTCATCTATAGTCTTAACGATGTCACTATAAGAAATAATTTGAGGTTTCAACTCCAATGTTATATTATACCGAGCAATCACCTCCCTTTCATCCATAGTACATTTAAATGTGATTAACCCACTAATATCACCATCTACATTGATATCATACTTATCCAAGTTCTCAATTACTGGAATTGTAAAAATAACATCATTAGACGTAGCTACAATCTCTTCCCCTCCACCTTTTAACGGTAAAGTGTATGTCCATTGAGATTTACTAATTGGATAACTGGAATAATTCTCCACTTTAAAATTATAACTTTGAGAAGCAGATCCAATCCCGTCATCACTCAAACCTTCAGCTACTATTTTAACACTTGGTTGTTCTCGAGTACCCCACCCCATAGCATGCAGTATCTCCAAAGTTCGATCATCCACTCTCAAAAATTTCTCACCACTTTGCAAATCATAGGACATCAGAGAGTTCTTATCATTAAAATATTGCAATGAACGATAAGGTTCAAATCCGGTTGAAGGAGCATACAACTGGTAAGCTGCATCATTCTTCAATGCGTAAACTACTCCGGAGTTGGATAGACAAAAGTCTCTCAGTTCTTGATTTTCTCTTTTGGAATTAGGAACCTCCTCCATTTTTTTAGTGGAGGTAAAAACTAACCTATCAAAGACTGAATATCCATAAACAGATTCAAAAGTAATTCCGCGTGATCCTCCCTTATCTCTCACACTCGATCCAAAGCCTACAACGTGTGCTATACTTCGAAAGATAGCATAAGTCAGATTGTTAGTTCCGGATTCAATTTCATTACTATATCCACAATCCCATGTTGTATGCCTATTTATATGTATAACACCATCTAAATCATCCTTTTGAGAATGTAATCCCAAATACTTAGCCAAACATTGTGGGTAAAGCATTTGATTTTCTTTATCAGTTAAATAGATGACATCGGTACCAATATCATAATCTCCAGCAAGATCCTCGTATGCGAAATCCAAAACAATCGTTGCGTCATTATCCAAATAGTTTTGCCAATTACTGACAGCCACATCAATGCAAATACGCATACTGTCCGGTATATCCGGTGATATATTAGCAGTAATATTACCTCTATGTTCGCTGCTAACTCTTTCTGTTTTAGGCAGAATTGTTTCTACCTTAACAGGGGTACCAACTTCAAATTTATCAAAAAAAGACAATGTTTCTATTTCTTGTGCATTCAATACCATACTAAAAGTAAATAGAACAATGATTGTCAAATAGATATACTTTCTCATAATTTGTATTATTTGTTGCTACTTATTTCAATTCAAACCATCCATAGATATATCCACCTTGTGAATTTGAAAGCTCTAATAAATAAACTCCGGGAGTATAAGTATCAATAGGAATACAATATTTCTCAGGAATATCGCCCCAAAGGGAATGAGAAAGAAGTATTTGATTCTTGCCGACAATGGTCACTGTAACATCACTACCCACTTCCATAAATTCTAATATGAGAATGTCTTTTTCAAGAGAAGCAATAACCGGTATATAAGGAATAGAACGATGGTCACTTTCATCTCCAAAATCATCGCCTTTCCAATGACCATCTAAATTGATTTTCCCAAACGATGCAATAACAGGATTATTCCTTTGTGCAAAAGCCGTACAGTTAAGACAAATCAATAATAATAGAATAGCACGTGTTTTCATTTCTTCAATGTTTTTTAATTATGCCACAAAGCTAAGTAATTAATCTGTACCTATTGCAAACACAGAGGTAGACAGGTTATAATACTATAAATCAAAACATTGTGTCCAATAAATACATATTTAGTGGACAATTTCAATTTAATTTTCTTGTATTTTTTGAAGAAATTCATCTAAAGATTCCTCTTTCTTTAGCCTCAAGCGCTCTTTCAGCCGGGATTTTGCTTTGAAAACAGTACGAATATCCTTACTGTCAAAAACGACCATCAACTCTTTGGAGGTAAACCCTAATAATATAAACGCCAAAAGTTCAATATCATGTTTTGTCAATTGAGTATGTTCTTCTTTCAATTTAACGAGAAGATCTGCATGTAAGCAATTTGCCAAACTAAATATTTTATCCCATTCTTTAGAAGTCAGTTTTTCGGCTATGACGGCTCCATTCTTCAATAGCTTCATAAGTTCGCTCACATCTACTTTACTACGAAGTTCTACATTTTCTTGAGCGAGTCGGTTTATTTGATAGGTCAGATCTCTGACTTTGGAACCCGTCTCCTTTGTTTTTTCATCGTCCTGTTGTTTATACCTGTTTATTTCATTCAAAAACACAGCAATCTGCCTGTTGTTTTTCTCCAATGATTTTTCGATCTGTTTTATTTGTAATTTCGCGCGCCAATACCTGTTATAAAAATAATACGTTACACCCAAAAATAAAATGGATACCACTATAGATCCCAATTGTAATATCCTGTTTTCCAATTTAATCTGTAGCTTTTCTTTTTCTAATCTCTCTCTCTGATATCCGGCTTGAAGACGCATCAGGTCTTCCCTTTTTTTCTCATTTTCAGCAATATATAATAGTGAATCGGACTTTTCTTTCAAAGCTAAAGCCTGTTTATAGTCATGTCCGGTTTTGGCTAACTCGGCCAAACAGGCATAAGCACCAGAACGTGTAAACAAACTACGACTATCCAGACAGCATTTTAAATATTCTTCCGCCAACTCTTTCTGCCCCATCAGTTGATATAAACGCCCCAAAGACATATAGTGCATTGCAAGTCTATCTTCGCGAGGTTCTTCATCAATTATTTTTAGAAAAATTTCTTCGGCTTTAAGATATTCTTTTTGAAAACAGTACATCATTCCCAACATTTTAGAAGCTCCTATTCTCAACAAGACGGGATTATCCGAAAGTAGTTGCAAACTCTTCGTCGCACACTGATAGACACTATCCATCTCCTGTTTTAGAAAAAAAGAGCTTCCCATCGTCTGATAAGTATAAGCAACCCCCAATGTATCTTTTGCCCGATAATAGTAAACAATAGCCTGCCTGCAGTTATTGATAGCCTCATCATAAAGCGATTGTTCACGATTTAAAATCGATATATCTGTAAGCAGTAATCCCATGATTTTGTATTCCTCCGTTTTTTCCAAAATGTGCCGGGCATCCAAAAAAGTTTTCATTGCCCGTGACGTTTCCCGCTTTCCTTGAAGCACCCGTCCGTAATAATACAACGCTTTGCCGTACTTTCGTTTATTACCGTTTTTTTTGAAATAATCAACAGCAAAAACGATGGAAGAATCGGCAGACATATCCATATAATTTTTATCACGTGCCTGTGTCAACAACAACACATAATCTGCCCGGTTTTTGTCAGACAAATCATCAGGATCGGATATTCCACTCAACAAATGCCAAGCACTGTCCGGATACATTTCCATACACGATTCTGCCCGTTGAAGAGTCGTCACAATCTCATCCGGCCTGGAGACACACGACCAGAAAGCTACAATAAAAAGAGATAAAAGGGTAATGGTGCTTCCGTTCTGTTTCATTTGTGCATTGCATTAATTATTCCAACACTACAAAAATATAAAAAACGGAACAAACCTCCTCTTTTCTCTCCAATTTATCTCAATATATGTACGACAAAATGAATACATAGCATTTTCATGCCGATAAGAGATAAAGATTAAAGAAAGACTTCTTCTTTATATTAGTACCTTTCCACAAGAAGTAAAGTTACGGAAGGTTAAGAATAAACAGAAGTTTCGGTTATAGAATCAGAACTTTTAGTTTTAAAACCAAAAGTTTTGGTTATAAAATCAAAACCTTTGGTTATAGATTATAAAAGAACAAACAGCATTTTTTCACCAGACAAAAGAAAGTTTATATTCAAAGCAAAGAAGGTTTTCCCTTAATGCCTTGTAGAAACCTGTTAGATTGTGTAGTCCGATACCCGGCACTTAAGGCGAAACGACATAGGAATAGTCCCGAATCATGCCTTTAACCGGATTACAAATCGGCTTCCTTTCCCCAGCTCACTCTGTACAGTCAGAGTTCCGCCATGCGCTTCTACAAAATCTTTAGAAATAGATAGTCCTAATCCACTCCCTTGTACCTTTGTTCCGGGTACACGGAAATAACGGTCGAAGATACTTTGATGATAACGCGGATCGATACCTTTACCAAAATCCTGTACATAAAGTTCCACATAATTTCCATCCTGTTGTGCACCGATCACGACACGGCCATTTTCTTTAGAATAACGGATGGCATTGCTCAGCAAATTGGTAAGCACCCAGGCAATCTTCTCGCTATCTACAAACAGTTTACTAATTTTCTCTTCCGGATACTCCACCTCAATCTGTATATTAAATTTATCAGCTTGCACCTGATTTGCCTTGATTGCATATTCTATCAGTTCAATAGGCTTAGTGATTTTAGGCATCATTTGCAATTTTCCGGCTTCCACTTGCGTCATATTCAGTAACTCTCCGGTGATTTCAAGCAGACGCTGGCTATTCTCTTTAATGCTTTTAGATAATTGCCCCTGTTCTTCATTCAAAGCTCCCACACGTTTGTCCTCCAACAACTGAAGACTCATCATGATAGCGGAAATAGGAGTTTTCAATTCATGGGAGATAGTAGAAATAAAGGTGGTTTTAGCAGAATCCAATTCTTTGAACTCGGTAATATTCTTCAAAAGGATGACATCCCCCAACCTATGAGGCTCACCTTGCCCAACACCGGTATTATTAATAGGAATATAGGAAGCCTTGAAATAACTTTCTTTATTGTCGGCATATATCTTTAATGGCTCTTCCTTATTTCCGGGAGTCACCAGTTCACGAATCAAACGGCGGAGCAGGTCATTCTTCAATGATAATTCCTCTGCCGACTTACGAATGACATTTTCCCTTTTCAAGTTAAGAACATTCAATGCTTCATTGTTGATGAAAAGAATCTCGCGTTCGGTATTCAAACCGATGATCGGTTCATTGATACTATTTACAATAGCTTCCAAGAACCTTTTGGCTGCAAGAATATCAGCCAAAGTGCTGGCCCGGTATTCAGTCAAACGTTCCGCCATGCGATTGAAACTGTCGGCTACTTCACGAAATTCTTCATTTCCTTTCATCTCGAGCCGTTTCTCATAATTATGGTTGGCTATCTCAAGAATTCCCTGTTTAAGTTCTTTTATAGGCCGGCTGATGGAGCGAGGAAGCCAAAACAACAAAAAAAGTCCTGTCAGGATGCAGATTCCTCCCGTGACAGAAACCCACAGCAAAGCGCGTTCCAGCCCGGGCATGGCTGCCGGACTATCGGGCTCGGTAGCTGTCAATATCTGCAAATTAACAACAGAAAGCGTCACCAGCAGGATAATCATGCCTGCCAACATTCCAATACCCAAAAGTAATTTCGTTTTTATATTCATAATAAATAATTTAGTCATGTGTCCAATATGCCAATGTGCCAATTAAAGAAATCGGGTACATCGGCACATTATCTATTCCACTGCAAGTATAATCAAATCTATGTTCGCTTTTGCCAAATCAGCCAAAAACTTTTTATAACCGAACACGGTAGAAAAGACTTTCGGTATACGGAGATTCGGGCTCCCCATACAAATTGTGGTAATCTGCTTTTCACGGCAAACATCGACAATACTTTTCAATATGTCTTTCGATTGTACCTGCACAACCTCGCCTCCTAATTCCGCCACCAATTTAAAATGATTCAACAGATATCGCTGGCTTGCCAAATCAATTCGATCCATACTCTCACGCGGAGTCTGCACATAAAGTGCAATGAAAGAGGTATTATAACGGGTGGCGAGCCGCGCCACCTTACGGATAATCCGTCTCGGACTTTTCTCATGGCTACTGATACAAGCCATAAAACGTTCATGCCGTATCCCGACGCTGGCTACCACCTCATTTTCCACTTTTTTCTCAACACGCAATGCTACCTCCTTTAATGCCAACTCCCGAAGCTGAAGAATGTTCTCGGTTTTAAAGAAATTATTCAGGGCCATCTCTATTTTTTCCGGACGATAGATTTTTCCGGCCTTCAAACGGGTTATCAGCTCTTCGGCAGTAAGGTCGATGTTCACCACTTCATCCGCTTCTTGCAACACACTATCCGGCACCCGCTCTTTCACCTCAATGCCGCAAATATCCTGCACTTCTTCATTTACACTTTCGATATGCTGAATGTTAATAGCAGAAATCACATTTATGCCTTCGTCAAGCAGAGTCATTACATCTTGCCAACGTTTTTCATTTAAACTCCCCTCCACATTAGTGTGGGCGAGTTCATCCACAACAACAATCTCCGGGTGGATACGAATGATGGTTTCCAGATCCATCTCTTCCAGCTCTTTACCCTTATAAAAGATTTTCCTCCGGGAAATCACCGGTAGACCTTCCAACATTGCCTCCGTACCGGCACGCCCATGTGTCTCCACATAACCGATCCGCACATCCACACCATTATCAAGCAGCTCATGCGCTTCTTGCAACATTCGATAAGTTTTACCTACCCCGGCAATCATTCCGATGTAAATTTTAAACTTCCCCCGGCGCGACTTCTTTATCAGGTCCAGAAAATGCTGTACACTCTCTTCTCTCTCCATCCTATATCTATTTAAGAATGACATAGCCCGTAACAATAATCACTATTGCCACGAGCCCTACAACTAATTCATGAGATTCTCAAAAAAAAATGTTGAAATCACAATCAAGGTCTCAACGTTATCCCAAATACCAAATGGGCGTCCTCCATGCGGGGATTCCAGATGGCCTGTGCAAAAACAGGTAATGAGAATTTATCCGTAAGCCGAATGGCCGTAACTCCTTTCAATGCTACATTAGTCACAGCAAAACCATTGCAATTATATTGTGGAGCCTTGTAAGGAACAACACCACAAGTTACATTCAAATCTACTGATTTTAAAGAAAACGGATAATTGAATTCGACATAAGAGGAGTAATTCTGCTTTTCCTCACCTTGGTCGTTCAGTTTCTTGTCCATACCAGCAAACATGGTATACCATGCAATGGATAAAGGCAACTTTTCGACCGGTAACGTGTAAGTCAACCCGGCTTCAAAATGGTGAGCCGTTTCATGACTTTTAAAGTTAAAATACTTTCCACGTCCTTGACCTGCCCACCAAAGATCGGCAACCGAAAGAGTAAGACCACTTTCACCCAATGTATAAGCGGCCGTCAGATCAATCTCTTTATTTGCCATCCCTTCGGTGGATGCATACCCGTCAAAATCAGTAGATCCCCAAGCTGTCAGCGAAAATCCTCCGACACTGAATGCCAAGGTCGGTTGAAAGCTCGCTCCTGCCTGATACATACCACGCCAAACATAAGAACTGACAAGATCTCCCTGAACTGTAAATTCCTGTGCATTCGCATTTGTTATCCCCATGAAACCGGATACTGTAACAGTTAATAAACCAACAACTAATTCTTTACTAAAAATCTTCATACCTTAAACTATTTTTTTGCTTCTTCCAAAGCTACATTCAACTTTAATACATTTACTTTCTCTGTCCCGAAAAGCCCCAACAAAGGTTTTTCCACGGATTTATCCACAATCGCCCTTACCGTTTCTTCGCTTAAGCCACGTGCCCGGGCCACTCTCTTTACTTGCACGTAGGCACAAGCCGGAGTAATATCGGGGTCCAAACCCGAACCGCTGGCCGTCACCATCTCGACAGGCACCTCACTACGCTTCAAATAGGGATGATGGATCAGGAAAGAATCGATACGCGCCTCAACTTCGGCCAAATACTCAGGATTAGTAGGCCCTTTGTTGCTACCGCCGGAACTGGCGGCGTCATAACCATCGCCGGCACACGAAGGACGGCTCCAAAAATAAATATCTTTTGTAAAAGCCTGCCCTACATTAGCAGCGCCGACAACTTCACCATTTAATGTTACAACTTCCGCATTACCGTTGTTAGGGCCGGCAAATTGTGCAAACAGCCACAAGACAAAGATGTAAAACACAGAGAAAAATATGCAGAAGACAAGAGTTATTTTTAATGATTTCAATAAAGTTTTCATTACTACACGATTTAGAAGAATATACTAACCACCATATCTATTAATTTAATGCCCACAAAAGGTACGATCACGCCACCCAAACCATATATAAGCAGGTTACGGCGAAGTAACGCACTGGCGCCTATCGGTTTGTATTGCACTCCTTTCAAAGCCAACGGAATCAGAATCGGAATAATAACCGCATTAAATATGACAGCCGAGAGAATGGCGCTTTCAGGACTGTGCAATCCCATAATATTCAATGCAGCCAATTCGGGGATGGCCACCATAAACAATGCAGGAACAATTGCAAAGTATTTGGCAACATCATTGGCAATGGAGAAAGTAGTCAGCGTACCCCGAGTCATCAACAACTGTTTTCCGATTTCCACGATCTCGATCAATTTAGTAGGATCATTATCAAGGTCAACCATATTTCCAGCCTCTTTTGCTGCTTGTGTACCGCTGTTCATTGCTACTCCCACATTGGCTTGTGCCAAAGCAGGAGCATCGTTCGTTCCGTCTCCCATCATTGCCACCAATTTACCGGATTGCTGCTCTTTTTTAATATATTCCATCTTGTCTTCCGGTTTGGCTTCTGCTATAAAATCATCTACTCCGGCTTTCTCTGCAATATATTTAGCAGTCAAGGGGTTGTCACCTGTCACCATTACCGTCTTCACTCCCATTTTACGCAGACGTTCAAAACGTTCCTGAATACCCGGTTTGATAATATCCTGCAATTCGATGACACCATTCACTTTCTGGTCTACACAAACCACTAAGGGCGTACCACCATTACCGGAAATAGCTGCGATTACCTCTTCCACTTCTCTCGGAAATTTATTTCCGGATTTCTCTACCATCTGACGAATCGCATCAAAAGCCCCCTTACGTATCTGAGTTCCATCGGCCAGATTAACACCCGAACATTTGGTCTCGGCTGTAAATTGAATCATATGAGCACCCGTCGTATTCAGATTTCTCATTCGGAGTCCGGATTCGCGCCCTAACTCCACGATGGATTTTCCCTCCGGAGTCTCATCGGATAAGGATGCCAATAAACAAACTTCAATAAAACTACGCTCATTGACACCGGGAGCTGCGTGAAATCTGGTCGCTTTCCGGTTACCTATGGTGATTGTCCCGGTTTTGTCGAGTAACAAGGTATCGATATCCCCTGCCGTCTCAACAGCTTTACCCGACTTCGTAATCACATTTGCCCGCAAAGCACGATCCATCCCGGCGATACCGATAGCGGACAGTAAACCGCCAATAGTAGTGGGAATCAAACAAACGAACAAAGAAATGATTGCGGCAATGGAAATCGTTGTGCCCGGATGGTCGACATTCGTATAATCGGCAAAAGGGATCAAGGTAATACAGACAATTACGAAAACCAATGTAAAACCTGCCAATAAAATAGTCAATGCAATCTCATTCGGCGTTTTCTGACGGGTAGCACCTTCTACCAAGGCAATCATCTTATCTAAAAAGCTCTCTCCGGGTTGTTGCGTAACCAACACTTTAATGTTATCAGAAAGTACTTTCGTACCACCGGTTACAGAACTTTTATCACCTCCGGCCTCTCTGATTACCGGTGCCGATTCTCCGGTGATCGCACTCTCGTCGATAGAAGCCAACCCGTCGATTATTTCACCATCGGCAGGAACCGTATCCCCTGCCTCGCAAATGAAAATATCACCTTTCTTCAATTTCGAACTGCTTACTGCCTGTACTTTATCTCCTACGAGTATCTTTGCGGGAGTCTCTTCACGGGTCTTACGCAAACTATCGGCTTGCGCCTTTCCTCTTGCTTCGGCAATAGCCTCGGCAAAATTGGCAAACAATAAGGTAATGAACAGTATCACAAACACGACAAAATTGTATCCGAAAGTACCGTATTCCGTTGTTCCCAATGAAAGGATCGTGACAGCAAGCATAATGGCAG
>ERZ860388.1646-NODE-1646-length-13724-cov-3.649572_pt1 | contig 13724 bp, 8 predicted proteins | sample MGYA00509978_ERZ860388 | MGnify/ENA primary metagenome ERZ860388 (study PRJEB30046, sample SAMN00715225) | human gut metagenome | study: EMG produced TPA metagenomics assembly of the A metagenome-wide association study of gut microbiota in type 2...
GGGGTACCACAGGGAGAAAAAATGTGGTACACTACCGCTATAACAGATCCTTGGACTGGAGGAAGCGTGCGATGAAATGTCCTTACTGTGCGTATTTAGAGAGCAAGGTGGTGGATTCCCGGCCCGCGGATGAGGGGGCCAGCATCCGCCGCCGGCGGGAGTGCCTGTCCTGCCACAAGCGGTTCACCACATACGAGATGATGGAGAGCCTGCCCCTGGTGGTGGTGAAGAAAGACGGAAGCCGCCAGAGCTTCGACCGGAATAAGGTGATGAGCGGCCTGATCCGCGCCTGTGAGAAGCGCCCTGTCTCGGTGAATACTCTGGAGGAACTGGTCGCAGAGATCGAACAGGTCCTTCAAAATGAGATGGAGCGGGAGGTCAGCTCCGCCATGATCGGCGAGCTGGTGATGGAGCGGCTGAAAAAGGTGGATGAGGTGGCCTATGTGCGCTTTGCCTCGGTCTACCGCCAGTTCAAGGACATCAATACCTTCATGCAGGAGCTGAACAAGCTGTTGGAGGACCGCAGATAGACACTTTGGAAAAGAGCCCGGGGAATCGCCCCGGGCTCTTTTTCGACAGCAGCTCCCTGCATCCCCGATGGACCGGAATTTATAGATCCCACTCGTATGCCAATTTGGGCCCGCCGCCGAATTGAATAAGACCGCAGTACTGAAAGCCTTCTCTCAGAAGTATATGCTGCATGACGGTGTTTTTCTCCTGTGTGTCCACTCTGATGGCGCTGATATGACGGGATAGGCACAGCGCTTTGATCAAGTCAAAAGCGGCCTTGGAGAACCCTCCGCCCCTCGCCTTTTGATGGAAGGCCATGCGGTGGACCACGGCATAGGGACGATCCGTTTTCCATGCGCCTTCTATTGTCTGATACGCAGGTTCGTCACCGATCATAATGCAGCAGTAGCCGATGAGCTCCTTTTCATGGACAAAGGTGTACCCAATATTTTGAGAAATATCCTCAAGAATGGTCTGCTGCGTAGGATAATCAGGGCGCCACTGCTCAAAGCCCAAAGATTGATGATAGTCTCTTGCGTCCTCGATGCATTGATAGCATCCTTCGGCCTCGTTTGGTTCTGCTTTTCGCAATTCCATTGCCACGAGCTCCTCTCCGTTCACAAATTAATAGTTGCAGGTCCGTCCGGTCCCATAGCGTCGCACAGCGGGAACAATATAGGAACAGCCACAGCATCGTTTCGCTTGCTGTGGCTGTTGGCTGTCTTATTGATCGCGTCCTGTGTTGAAGACGTCCATGGCGTGATGGGAAGCGCTCAGCGCAGCACTGCGCCGCACTTGGCTTCCAGGGTCGCCAGAATGGCCTTTACATCGTTGTCGGCCTCCTCGGCGGTGAGGGAGCGGTCGTCAGCCCGGAGGACCAGGTTGAAGGCCACGGACTTTTTGCCCTCGGCCACGCCCTTGCCCCGGTAGATGTCGAACAGCTTGACCTCCTTGAGCAGACCGTGGGCCCCCTCTTTGATGGCGGACTCCAGGGCTCCAACGGTGATCTCCTCGCCGCAGACCACAGCGATGTCGCGGGTCACAGCGGGGAACTTGGGCAGGGGGACATATTCCGGGTCGGCCCCCTTGGCATTCTCCAGCTCGTCCATGGCCTTTTTGATGTCGAAGCCGTAGCCGTCCGAGCCGTCGGTCACTTCATAGGTGTTCTCGTCGCACACGGCGTTCACCGGCGCAACATAATACTTGTGGTACAGGGCGTCGAGGTCAAAGGCCTTCGGCAGGTCCTCCTCCACCACATACTGCATCTCGAAATTCGCGTCGGCATAGGCGGTGAGCACGGCCTTGTACAGCTCGTCCGTGTTGATCTCGCGGCCCGCGCTGCCGAGCTTGACCGTCAGGGTCTTGAGCTCGCGCTCCTCGCCCTCGTCGTCCGTCACGGTCGTCGTGCCCTCGGTGACGGAGGGCTCCGTCTTTTCGCTCACGGCGTCCTTGGCATATTCGTCCAGCATCGTGCGGACGTAGCTTTCATCGAGCGTGAGGAAATCGGCGACGTTCAGATCGGTGCGCTCCGTCAGCGCGTTCTTCTTCACGCGGGAGAACAGGCCGCCGCCGCGGCCGTAGGCATAGGCAGCCTCCACGGCCTTGTCGAGGTCGAGGCGGACCGCCGTGTCCGACGGCGTCAGGCACAGCTTTGTCAGCAGCGTCATCGGCTTGCCGTCCTCGTCGCGCGGGGTGTTCGGGTCCTCGGTCGGCTCCTCCGTCGGGGCCTCGGTCGGCGCTTCCGTCACCGGCTCCGTCTCCGAAGGCGCGGTCTCGGTCGGCTCCGTCGCCTCGGTCTGCGCGGAGGCATCGAGAGGCTTGCCGAAAATGTCGACGAGCGGGATCTGCGCCGGGTCATAGGTCGAGGTGAATGTATCGTAGGCGCGCGTGTAGAGCGCGACGTTCATATTTTCCTTCCCATAGACGCTCACGCCCTTTTCGAGCGCGGCGCGCGCCTCCTCCTTCGTCATGCCGCTGAGATCGACGCCCGCGACATAGAGGTTGTTGACGATCCTGCCGTCGTCGCGCAGGAACATATAGCCCACGCCGCAGCCGACGAGCACGACGGCTGCAGCCAGCAGCGCGACGATCAGGCCGAGGCGGGACTGCTTTTTCTGCTTTTTCTTTTTCGGCGCACGCTGCGGCTCGGCATAGGACTGAGCCTGCGTCGGGCGTTTGCCTTTTTCAAATTTACCCATTTAAATCTCCTTCTCCGGTGGTTCTACGGCAGAATGCCGCCTATTCTCCAGACGGCATCCGCCGCCGTTTGTTCCTATCCTATTATACCGGGAAGCCGCCAAAATGCAACAACGTTTTGCCAACAAAAGCGTTACAATTGTGAACTTTATGTAAACCTCCCGAACAGGATCATGGCGGCTGCCCCCCGAAGTGCCGCTGCGAGGCCGCGGAAAGTGGTATCATAAACGGACACTGACTTTCGGCTAGGCAGGGTTTTGAGAGTCTAAGCAGCCCCACAGAAACACTTCTGTGGGGCTGCTTTTGCACGTTGTTTTTTTGTCAAGTCCTGGGGCTTGCGCCGTGCTCACCGCGGGGCAATACGCCCCCGGTAAGCACGCCGTTTCGGATAGAAATCAGTGAATGCTCTGGCAGTATCTGGCGACCACTGCCGCAAGCTGAGCACGGGTGGCCGTAGCCATGGGCTCCAGCTTGCCCGTTTCTGTGCCGAGAATGAGGCCGTTGGCAACAGCCCACTGCATGGATTCCACAGCATAGGAGGAGACACGATCTCTGTCAGAGAAGCTGCTTAGGTCTTCGGACACCTTTTCATAGGCGCCGGTCACCTTGGCATACCGAGCGAGGAAGGAAACCATCTGCTCGCGCGTCACGCAGTCGTCAGGCGCAAAGGTATCTGCGCTGACACCGGTGGTGATGCCGTTCTGGTAAGCCCAACGCAGGGCGCTGCCGTACCAGCTCTCCAGATTCACGTCGGTGAAGGGCAGAGCCTTGGAATCATCCACAGCAGGTTCTCCCGCAATGCGATAGAGCAGCGTCACCACCTGGGCACGGGTCGCGGTCTCATCGGGGCGGAAGGTGCCGTCGCCGTAGCCCTGCATAATGCCCTTAGACAACACATAGTCCACGGATTCATGATACCAAGCCGTTGTGCTGAGATCCTGGAATTCCTTCGACGGGCACGGATCATCACGGTTGCTGCTTGCCGTCAGATGCTCCACCTCATCGATCCGCTGTTCATTGCGCTCTGTCTTTTGGACCGTGAACCGAGGATCGGCGTCCTTGCCGGCATTCGTCTTGGTGAACGTCAGCTCTGCGACCTGTTCTCCGGCAGGCATGCTGTCCACGGAAACATAACCAAGCGTTACCTTTCCGGCTTCAGCCTTGTAGGAGAAATACTGCGCGTTTCCAATGACATTCTTCAGCTCCCAGCCGGCAGCATCGTAGCTGACGCTCATAAGCCCGTTCGTGGTGGGGGTCGTTCCTCCCGGCACCAGCTTCAGGGTGACCGTGTTCTGATCCTCCGAGGTAATGATCTCCGAGGATGCAGGCTGTTCGCTCGCGATGTCAGCCGCCGGTTTCGCCGATGCGGTTTTTTCTGCTGCTGTATTGAGCGCACCATAAGACGCGGCCGCTTCTTCAACCGCAGCAGAATTGAGCATGTCTGTCAAATCCTGAGACTGTACCGTGTGGGAGCCAAGCGGCAGATTGCTTACGATCTGCTCCAGCTCCGTCTGGTTGGCCTCATGATTGTCGATCTTCAGGATCGTTGCCGGATATACATTCTCGCCGAAGCTGGCCAGCTTTTCGCCGGTCCAGAAGTTCTTGGCGGAATCGTATGTCAGACGGTAGAGCTCATTGGCCTTGCCGGTAAAGTAGGACAAATACAATGCCAGCTGTCCATTGACCGTCGTGGGAACCATAGAGCACAGCGGCGTGCCGTTATTGTCGCCCATGAAGTACATTTTAAATGCACTGGTCAGGTTAGACTTTGCAATCTCATATTTGCCTGTCGTGCTGCTGTAGTCGATCCCGTCATAAATCTGGAAGGTCCACACGTTGCCGCGGTTATCCAGCAGCAGCAGCACCTCCGCATCCGTTTCCGCAGTGCCGTCCTGGTCCAGATCGAGCTTTGTCTTGCCGAGCGAGGTCATCGCCGTAAACTTATCGGCTCCGTTTCCGTAAAGCAGGAAATCCATGAACAGCATGAAGCCGTCCGTGCGAATGCTGCCCAGTTCCGCAGGCTTGTTGAGCATAAAGTTATAGATACTGTAGCAGGCCGGAATGTCGCCCTTGGTAAACAGCTCGCTGTATTCCAGATCAAACAGCGGCACATTAAAGTTACCGCCCGCAACGGCATCATAGTCCGCCAGAACCTTGCCGCTCTCCATGTCGACCTGATGGAGCTTCCGTTCATTTCCGTCAACCACAATGACATTGTTGCGATCCGTGTCATATGCGGTAGAGGTAATGCCCTCGACATCCATCACAGCCCCCGGCGTCCATGTAGTATCATTTTCCATATCCCACGTATAGAACTGGGAGGTGGAGGAGCCATCCATCAGCGCGCCGGTCAGCGTAACCTTCAAAACCTCAACGGTAACCGTGCAGGCTGCACTCTTGGTGGGATCCTTTACAGAGGTTGCCGTGATCGTGGCAGTGCCGTCTCCAATGCCGGTAACCGTACCGTCTTCGTCCACGGTAGCCACATTCGTATTGTCGCTGGTCCAGGTCACCGTATCGGGATGGATGCCGAAAGGCGTAACTTCCGCTTCCAGCGTCGCCGTGCCGCCCTTGAAAAGCTTCAGCGTGCTGCGATTCAAGGAAACCTCAACAGGATCATTCAGCTCAGACTTGTTCAGATTGATCTTGTAGGTACTGCAGTTGTTTGCGTAGTCATATACCTGCAGCAGCAGATGTGCTGCATTTGCTGTTCCGTTTGCATCCAACGACATGGTAACAGCCTCGCCGCGGCTTGCTCCCTTCGGAGAACCGCCCGTCCTCGCAAGGATTTTCCCGGTCGAGTAATCGTACAGCACCGCTGCTGCAACATATCTGTTGTCGGAGGCCGTAACGGTCATGACCCGTCCGTCGTTGATCAGGTCTTCGGAAAGCGTAATGTCGGTCAGCGTAGGAGCAGTCTTGTCAACAAACATCGTATAGGTCTGACTTGCTCCCTCACCAAGCGCATCCCAATCCGTCGAAAGCGTCGAGCCGCTGTAATCCACATAATACTCCGGCGCCATGGTAAGCTTCACAGTCAGCTTTTCGCCTTCCGCGGCATCCGGCGCACAATCCACGGACAAGCCGCTCTGCACCTGCATCCACGTCTTCTGGTTCGAGAAATAGTAGGCGCCAATGATCGGAGCCTGAGTCTCCTTGTTGAGATATACCGTACCGTCCTCGCCGGTCACAGTGATCCGGCCATTGGCCGCATTTCGGATCAGGCAGAAATAAATATCAGAGATCTTTGCGGTATCCGGGTTGATGGAGTAACGATCTGCATCGTAGAATCCGTCGTCTACATACAGATTTCCGCCAAGGGAATAGGAGTCATCCACGCCTTTGTATTTTATGGTCAGCGACTGGAGCTGCGCTGCCTGCTGAATTGCAGCGAGCATGTAGGGAGGACGGGTCTCCATGCCGTAGTGATACTGAATAAAGCTGCCGACATCAAACATGGAGGCATCGGTCCAATTTCCGTAGTAGCCCAGCACCGGGATAGAATGGCTGGTCCCTTCGACACCCTCTTTACTGCTTACCTCGTTGGCAAATACATAACCCTCGACATAAGCGCCTGCACCGCCGTTCTTTTCGTCGTAGCTGTCCAGACCAAGAACCTTTGCACGAATCGTGACGTGAATCTTTCCGTTTGCAGGCACCGTCACGGCAGCGCTGCTCAAGCGGGAGAAGAACAGGTAAGCATCATAGGTATCGATGTCTCCGTCCTTATCCAGATCCGCACAGCTCTTGCTGCTGATCTCGGTCCGCACGCCGGTCACATAGTCCAGCAGCGCCTGACCGTCATCCGCGGTTACCTTGCCGCTTCCGTCAAAATCGCAGCCGTCCAGCTCCGCAGGCATTTCCGGCTTCAGCGTTTTCCCATCCACGTCCCAGACAACGTCCGCGGCTAATGCGGCAGTCTTTTTGTCCGAGAAATTCATGACTTGCCCGTTCCCGTTATTGAGCTCGCCCTGAAGTGCCGCCTGCGTAAAGAAATCAGCGCTTAAGGTAAACGTGCTGTCCGTATTCTCCAGATTGTACAGCGTAAAGCCAAAGGAATACTCACCGGTGCGCTGGGGATCGTCTCCCAGCTCGGCTTTGATCTTTCCGTCTGCATACGAATCTGTTGCATCCTGATCCATCATCAAATAGCTTCCGCTATTTACAGCCGCGCCGATATTTGCAAGGCCTGCACCCTGCTGCAGAACAGAGTAGTAACCCTCCAGTGTCTTCCCCTGCTCATCAACACCCTGCTTCTCAACGATCGGCTGAGCAGTTGACATCAGCAGGCTTTGGGCCAGCGTACGCACAGCCAGTCCCGTCTTTTCGGCCAGACCGTTCTGCTTGATGTACTCAGCGACCAGCGCCGCCATTCCGGCTACCTGCGGAGAAGCCATAGAGGTACCGGACATATTCTGATACTCTCCGCCGTCCTTCAGGGAGTAGATCCGGCCGCCGGGCGCCGTGATCTCCGGCTTCATCGTCAGGGCGCCGGGAATGCCCCAGCTGGAGAAGCTGCTCATCGTATAGTAGTCTTCTCCCAAATCCCAGGACTCCCGCTCGGAGCTCACAAACATCTCGCCGCTATAATACAGAACACTGCCATCCTGGCTCGTCACCTTCGTGGAGTTTTTACGCAGGAATGCGCCATCCGTCTGAGAAATAGAGACGCAGGGCTCCGTTTTTTTATAATCGGTCAGATCCATATAATTGGAGCCCGGCTGATTATTGACGATAATGGTCGCAATTGCGCCATTGGCAACCGCGGCTTCTGCCTTCTCGTAAAATGCGGTATCGCCTCGATTGCAAATTGCAATTTTTCCTGCCAGGACATCCTTTACTGCTGCGAACTCTTCCGCAGTACCGATCTTGTCCAGATAAATATACTCATGGCTTCCGCCGATGGTATAGATCGGCTTGTTCTGATAGCTTTTTTCCGTGTAGGTCATGTTATGACCTTTGACCTTCAGATAATTGTCTGTAACGCCCGCGTTATCGACGGAGGCTACACACAGCGAGTTAACATAGGAGCCGGGGCTGCCGTTTGTAGCCCAGTTCACACTGCCCGCATAGGGAAGGCCAAACGCAGTCTGGTCAAACCAGCTGCCGGAATTACCTGCAGAAATTGTGACAACCATGCCGCTGCCAACGATTTCATCAAGAATATGACGGTATTTCTCTTCCGTATACTCGGAGTAGCCCGGGAAGCTTCCGCCCAGAGAGAGGTTCGCTGCGTCCGCGCCCAGCACCATGGCGTCTTCAATCGCGACCATGTAGTCTGAATCATAGGCGCCGCCGCGCTTGCCGAAGACCTTCATCGTCAGGATCTGCGCATCGGGCGCCACGCCCTGCGTCATGACGGAGTCCAACGCTGCGACATAGTTTCCGGCTTCGTCCTTAACAAAACGGTTTCCCGCCGCGATACCGGTCACGTGCGAGCCATGATCGCCCTGCGTATCATTATCATGCGTGATATCCGTGTCCGCATCCACATAGTTAAAGCCAAACGGGATCTTCTCGTTGACATAAAAATCTGCTGCGGTCAGTCCGGCCTTGCGAGTATATGCATTTAGCTGATTCAGCACCTCATCGGTCAAGTCAGCCTCCGTCATGATCGTCGCATTACTCCCCTGCAGGGCATATTTCAGCGCATCCGGATCCAGAGAGGGATGATCCACATCGGCGCCCGTGTCGATAATTGCGATCCGGCTTCCTGCGCCGGTATAGCCTGCCGCCCACGCAGCGCTGGAGCCGATCATCTTATCGGAGGTAGCCATATTGGGATCCGCCGTCTCCTCCTGCTTCACCACGCAGGGCTCATACCGGTTCTCAAGAATGACCTCCTGCACACCGGCAACTTCCTTGATTTTCTCGATCTGCCCATATTGGACATTTGCAGAAATGATATTGGCTGCCAATGTCATATTCCAAACAACATCCAGCGTTGCACCATTCAGTGCCTGCTTGGAGATGGCGGCAGCCATGCTGTCCTGCTGCTTCTCCAGCTTCCGCCGATATTGCATGGCGCTGCGATCAGCAGCTGCAATCTCATCAGAGGTAAAGCCCTTTTCCAGGGTAGAGGCGTCCTTTAGAATAATGGAGACACGAACCATATCGGTGTCTTCGTGTTCTACCGTCTTTTCCACTACGCCGGTATTCGCCTGAATGGGGGACTCTACCTGAACAGAGCTGCTGTCTATTTCCTCCCAAGTCAGCCCGTTGCTGCCTGATTTCGAGACGCCTGTTTCCTCAATTGCCAGAGATGGCGCAGCTAAACTTACAGCTAACACCACGGCCAGCAATGCAGCCACAATGCGTTTTCTTAAGTGTGTGCTTTTCATAAACCTGCCTTCTTTCTTTATTTTGGTATGTCCACAAGCCGGGCATGCGGCCGCTTCTACACCAATGGTGTTCTGTATATATTATCACAAACATCCGGTATATGCAATTAAAAATACACATACAGAGATGCCGTGCAGTTCTAAATATCGGCCGGAAACATGTCTGATTTTTTCCATTATTTACAAATTCTGGAAATATTCAATCGTTACTGCAGAAACGCCGGCATCGGCCGGCAAAGGCTTGCCGTCATGATAAAAATCCGAAAAGCTGCCGTTCCAGCTCCTCATATCATAAGAGCTTTTTGCTTCTCCCGGTGATGTTATTTGCCTTTGCCACGCCGGACAGACTGTTTTGTTCCATGCTTCGTGATCAGTCCGCGGCATTCGATGCGCCTTTTTTATCCGATTTTGTTTGTTCCGACAAGAGAATACGGTCATTGTCCAGGGCCTTGCCAGCACCGCTTTTGAACTTAGCCAGCAGGTCCTCCACGGTCATGCCCGCCCGTTCCGCTCCGGCAACATCCAGAATGATATGGCCTCTGTCCATCATCAATGTGCGGTTGCCAAGCTCCAGGGCCTGGTGCATATTGTGGGTGACCATGAGGGTGGTGATCCGGTGCTCCGCTACCACCTCCCGGGTGATCCGCAGCACCTTTTCGGCGGTGCCGGGGTCCAGGGCGGCGGTGTGCTCATCCAGCATCAGCAGCTTGGGCGGATTCATAGTGGCCATCAGCAGGGTAAGGGCCTGGCGCTGGCCGCCGGAAAGCAGACCCACGGGCTGCTTCATCCGGTTCTCCAGGCCCATGTCCAGCTGAGCCAGCTTTTCCCGGAAGGCGGCTTTTTCCGCCCGGGTCACATGGCTGAGCCAGCCGCCGGAGGCCGCCGCCAGAGAGAGGTTTTCCTCAATGGTCATGTGGGGTGCGCTGCCGCGCATAGGATCCTGGAACAGACGGCCGATTTGGCGGGAGCGCTGATATTCCGGCAGGAAGGTGATATTTCTTCCGTCCAGATAAATGCTGCCGCTGTCGGTGAAAAAGCTGCCGCTGATGGCGTTAAGGAGGGTGGATTTGCCTGCGCCGTTGGAGCCGATGACGGTGACGAAATCTCCTGGGAGCAGGTGCAGGCTCAGGCCCTGCAGGGCTGCCTTTTCATGGATGGTGCCGGGGTTGAAGGTCTTGGATATTTTTTCAATCTTCAGCATGAAGGCGGGCCTCCTTTCGCGCAGCCATGCGGCGGCGCAGCATGGGCAGCTGCTTTTTGAAATAGGGGGTGGCGATGGCCAGCACCACGATCACCGAGGACACCAGCTTCAGCATGAAGGCGGGCATATCCAGCCGCAGGGCGATGGTATACACCATGCGGAAGGCAAAGGCGCCCACCACCATGCCGACGGCCCGCTTGAGAATGCTGCCCTTGCCCAGCAGCACCTGACCCATGAGCAGGGAGGCCAGGGCGATGGTCACCATGCCGGTGCCGATGTCGATGCTGACGGATTTTTGACTTTGGGCCAGCAGGCAGCCGGACAGACCCGTGAAGGCATTGGCCACGCACAGGCCTACGATGGTGGTAAAGGTGGGATTGATAGAGGAGGAGCGGACCATGTCGGGATTGTCGCCGGTGGCGCGGATAGCCAGACCCAGGCGGGTGCGCAGAAACAGGGCCAAAAAAACGACCACGGCAATCACGGCGATGACCGCCACAAGCAGCTTATACTGCTCAGCCAGGAAGGTGTTCTGCAGCAGAGCCCGGGCCTTGGTGAACACGGTCTCGGTTTTGTTCATGTTCAGCAGGGAGGAGCCGCCCATGACGGCGATATTGATGGAGTAGAGCCCGGTGTTGACGATGATACCCGCCAGGAGGCTGTCAATGCCCATTTTCGTTTGCAGCAGGGCGGTGATGAAGCCGGAGAGGACTCCGGCGCCCATGGCGGCCAGAATGGCCAGGTAGGGATGCCCGGCAATGGCTACCATAGCACCCACAGCGGCACCCAGAGTGAAACAGCCGTCGGTGGAAAGGTCGCATACATTGAGCATGGAGTAGCTCAAAAACAGTGCCAGCACGGTCAGCGAGCAGATGAGGCCCAGCTCCAGGGCGGTTTGGACCAGAGAAAAAATGTTCATGAGAGACTTCTCCTTTCATGCAGAATGGGTTTGTTTCCCGAGTGGGCGGTGCGAGGGTCATCAGCGGGGGGCCCGCCCCGCTGATGGATGTTTGATTTCTTATTGATTCAAATCGTCGAAGCTCTCGGCGGTGACGATGGACTGGACCTTGGTGCACAGAGGGGCGAAGGTCTCGGCCAGCTCGTCATAGTTCAGGCCCAGCTCCCTGCAGATGTCGGTGTTGATGGTGGCGGTTCCATTGTCGAAGGTCAGCACGGGGGTGGCGGAGGGCTTGCTGCCGTCCAGGAGAATGCCGGAGACCATGTTGGCGGTTTCCGCGCCCAGGTTGGCATAGTCTACGCCGTAGCCCAGGAACGCACCGTTCAGGGCGAAGGAGTCAGCGCCGGTGTAGTGGGGGATGCCGGCCTTGGCCAGAGCCTCGTAAATGGCCAGCTCTGCGGTCATCACGGTGTTGTCGGTGGGGGTGAACACGGCGTCGGCCTTGTCGGCCACGATGCTGCTGACGGCCAGACTGATCTCGTCGGTGGTGGTGCCGTTATACTCCTTGTAGGACACGCCCCTCTTGTCCAGGTACGCCTTGGCATTCTTGATGGGAGCGGCAGAGGAGTCCTGCCCCAGGTCATACAGCAGGGCGATGTTCCTGGCGTCAGGGTTGGCGGCGAAAATCAGGTCCAGGATGGCATCGGTGTCCAGATAGTCGGAGGTGCCGGTGATGTTGGCGCCGGGGGCCTCCAGACTTTCCACCAGACCCGCACCCACAGGGTCGGACACGGCGGCAAAGACCACGGGAATGTCAGTGCCCTCGGTGGCAGCCTGCATGGCCACGGCCACGGGAGTGGCTACGCCGATCATCAGGTCCACCTTGTCGGCCATGAAGTTGGCGATGATCTGATTCAGCACGGCGGAATCGGTGTTGCAGTTATCATAGCTGATCTCGAAGGTGACGCCCTTCTCCTGGCCGATGGCCTTAAGCCGGGACTCGATGCTGTCCACGATCTGGTTCAGGGATGCATCGTCCGCATAGCTGCAGATGCCGACCTTGTAGGATGCGGTACCGGTGGAATTGTCATCGCTTTTTTTGCCGCAGGCGAAGAGAGACAGGGCCAGCAGGGCGGCCAGGGCCAGAGTCAGCACACGGCTCAGCATGTTCTTTTTCATTTTTGTTTTCCTCCAAAATTTTGTATCGGTATTTTGGGCGGCGGATGGAGGGACCGGTGCCGGCGGCCTGGATTTTAAAAACAAAAAAGGCTTCTGCCCCACATGGGACAAAAGCCTTTGCTTCTGCGATACCACCCAAATTGACATCTTGCGATGTCCACTCGCTTTTACGCACCATCATGCGTACCCCACGGATAACGGGAGGGTTCCCGTCGGACCCTACTTGGGAAAATTTCCCGTTCAAGCCGCCCTCGGAAGGCCATTCACACCGCTGCGCACCGCTCCGATCTCACCGCCCGAAGCTCTCTTGGGATGCCCTGTGCTGTGCTACTCTTCTTCCTCACAGGTTTGTCGTTTGAAATTAAGTGCATTATAATCATATTTTTTGCCTTTGTCAAGAGGGGGAAGCGAAGAATTTTTTGAGAAAATCTTCGGGGCGGTAAGCAAGAAAATGTCATGTACAGTGCAGCAATATGGTGAGCATATCTGCAAAAACAATGTATACAGCATCCCGCATCGGTACGGCTGCATCAGCATTGAGGAGTCCCGGAGGTGCAGGGCGCTCACGCGGTCCGGGAAGGATGCCTGCAACGACATATGGCAGGTGGATCTCAAGGGCGGGTTCCGGAGGGAGGACGGCAATTACGGCTTTCCGCTCACCATTGCGGACGATCGAGGCACGTTATGATTCATCGAGCTATCGCAAGGCTGTGAATTGTGTCCCATGTCCGTACACCGCTGTATCCCGTGTTGCTCTTGCCGCTGCAAAGCGTGCAGCGTCTACTCTCCCTGATAGGTCTTTACGAACCTTTCCGCGGCCTGCAGGGGATCCTCCTTCGCGGTCAGCTGGAGCGTGATGGCAGGCTCTTCGCTCTTCGGCTCGACGAACATGCGCTTCTGGTACTGCCCGGCCACGCGGGAGACGACGGCAAAGTCGAACTGCGCCAGCCGGAAGCGGAGCGTGCGGCCCTTCTGGGCGATGTCGCGGATGCCGGCGGCGCTGGCGCGGGCGCGCAGCAGGGCGATGTCGATGAGGTTCATGACGCCCCTGGGCGGGTCGCCGTAGCGGTCGACGATCTCGTCGAGCAGCTCGTCGGCGTCGCTCTGCGAGCGGATGCCCGCCATGCGGCGGTAGAGGTCCATGCGCTGCTCGCCCGAGGTCACATAGGCCTTGTCGATGTTCGCCGTGACGTCGAGGTCGGCCGTGCAGGCGCTCTCCTCCGGCGACGGCTCGCCGCGCTCCTCGAGCACGGCCTCCTCGAGCAGCTTGAGGTAGAGGTCATAGCCGACGGAGATCATGTGGCCGGACTGTGCCGCGCCGAGCAGGTTGCCCGCGCCGCGAATTTCAAGGTCGCGCATGGCGATCTTGAAGCCGGAGCCGAACTCCGCATAGTCGCGG
>ERZ860388.1648-NODE-1648-length-13719-cov-2.687207_pt1 | contig 13719 bp, 9 predicted proteins | sample MGYA00509978_ERZ860388 | MGnify/ENA primary metagenome ERZ860388 (study PRJEB30046, sample SAMN00715225) | human gut metagenome | study: EMG produced TPA metagenomics assembly of the A metagenome-wide association study of gut microbiota in type 2...
CTGAAAGTATTGGAGAATAGCAGTGAGGTACATTTTTCGTTAAAAGGAAATGCTTTGATTGTAGAATAGAAAAAGAGGAAAAAGTTGGTCGCTTTTTCCTCCTGAAAAGAAAACATCTGTTGGTCGCAGATGAATTGTTTAACTAATGTCTTTACAAAATTATGAAAAAAAACGCAACATGCTGGCTTTTCCCTTCGGGAAAGTGGTGGAAAATTCTCTTAATTATGAAATTGAAGATTTTTTTTCTTCTTGTCAGTCTCGGTACTTTACAGGCTGCCGGTTATTCCCAGGACAGTCGGTTCAATCTGAAGAAAAATGATGTGTTGCTGACAGAGGTACTTCAGGAGCTACAGCAACAGTCCGAGTATCGTTTCTTTTATCAGAAAGACATCTTTCAGCAGGCAGACAGAGTGAATGTGGATATGAAAAATGTTTCCTTACGGCAGATCCTGGATGAGGTCCTGATACGTCATGGATTCAGTTACGAGATGATAGATAAAGTGATTACCATCCGAAAGATACAGCAACAAAAAACTGCCGGACGGAAAATTACCGGTATCGTTATGGATACACGCAAGCAGTCGTTGCCTGGAGTTACCGTGAGGATAAAAGGGACGACGGTCGGAACGGTGACCGATGCGGACGGAAAATTTGGATTTACACTTCCTGAAGGGGGAACGGTGGAGTTGGTATTTTCCTTTGTGGGAATGAAAACGGTGGAAATAGAATATAAGGGAGAAGAGGAGTTGAAGGTTATTCTGGAAGAAGAGGTGGCTGAAATGGACGAAGTGGTGATTACCGGTATTTTCACCAAAGCACGTGAGAGTTATACCGGTGCCGTGACGACGGCCACTTCGAAAGAACTCCGGAAATTCGGTAACCGGAGTATTCTGAGCCAGCTCCGGAATATTGATCCGAGTTTCAATATCGTAGAGAATAATACTTTCGGTTCCGATCCGAATAAATTACCCGATATCCAATTGCGTGGAAATACCAGTCTGGGGGTGGATGTGAAGGATATACAGACGGATATGTCTTCTCAGCAACAAAGTAATATGCCTTTGTTTATTCTCGATGGATTTGAAATATCCTTACAGCGGGTGATGGATATGGACGATAATACCATTGCGTCTATTACAGTTTTAAAAGATGCCATTGCGACGGCTATGTATGGTTCGAGAGGGGCTAACGGGGTTGTGGTACTTACTTCTGCAAGACCCGAAAAGGGAAGGTTAAGAGTGACATACAGGGGAAATCTGAATCTGGAAATGCCCGATCTGACTTCCTATAATTTATTGAATGCCAGAGAAAAACTAGAGTATGAAATGGCTGCCGGAATTTATACCTATGAGGTAGATCCCAAAGAGCAACAAGCCAGAAACGAATTATACAATCAGCGTTTGCTGGAAGTTGAACGGGGGGTGGATACCTACTGGCTGAAATATCCGGTCCGTACTGGGGTTGGCCATCGCCACAGCCTGCGGATCGAAGGAGGGGATGAAAGTTTTGTTTACGCTGCCAGTATCGGATACAACGATATTGCCGGCGTGATGAAGGAATCCGGACGTAAAACATTCGAGGGGAATATTTACCTTTCGTACAAATACAAAAACCTGAGTTTCCAAAATGATCTTACTTTAACGCAGAATAAAGGCTTCAATTCTCCTTATGGCAATTTTTCGGAATATACCCAGGTCAATGCCTACCTGAAACCTTATGATGACGAAGGCAACCTGATCAAAGTGATGGAAGATTATTACCTTCCTGAGAGATATGGGAGTATTTTTCAATACAATCCCTTGTATAATGCCTTTTTACCCTTCAAAGATGAACAGAAATATTTCAATGTTCAGAATAATTTTGCCATCGAATGGTATATACGGCCCGAACTGTTTATCCGGGGACGTTTTACCTTAGTGAAAGAAACGGGGTGTTCGGATAAATACCTGTCCCGGGAACATACTTCATTTGCCGAATATTCGGAGGAGGATTATCCGCGGCGCGGAAGCTATGAATACAGTACTCAGGAAAAAATGAATTATGAAGGTGAACTGACTTTGAATTACAGTAAGACATGGAATGAAAAGCATCAGGTATATACCGGCCTGAGTTATAATATGGCTGAGGAACAAAGCGAGTTTTACCAGATTAAAGCCGAAGGATTTCCGGCCTCCCATATGGATGATCTGGGGATGGCGACGGCCTATGAGAAAAATGGGAAACCCTATAGTTCCGAGGGTATTTCGCGGCGTTTGGGAGGAATCCTCAATGTAAATTATACTTTTGATCATCGGTATTATATCGATCTGTCGGGGAAGTTAGAAGGTTCTTCCAGGTTCGGGGCGGATCAACGGGTCGCTCCTTTCTGGTCGGCAGGGATCGGTTGGAATATCCACAACGAGCATTTTATCGGGAACAAGGAATCGGTCAATAGTTTACGTTTACGTCTGTCCTACGGAGTAACCGGTTCGCAAAACTTTAATCCTTATCAGGCACTGACTACTTTTAAGTATTTTGGCGAGGAGTCCTACCGTAATTGGATGGGGGCCCGTCTGATGGGGTTGGGAAATTCAAATCTTAGCTGGCAACAAACCGGGCAGACGAATGTGGGGATAGAAACAGTTTTATTCAATGGAAGAGTACGTTTCACTGCTGATTTTTATAATAAGCTGACGGACGATCTTTTATCGGATATTACTTTGCCATTGGCTGCCGGTTTTAATAGCTATAAGGAAAATATCGGGAAAGTTCGTAATCGGGGAATCGAATTAAGTGCAAATGTCAATTTGGTCCGGGACATGGAGCAAGAATTGGTTTGGTCGGTGGGTGGATCTTTGGTACACAATAAAAATAAGATCATGAAAATCTCCAATTCCCTTGATTTCCTGAATGATGAATTGAACAAAAAAGCCGATGCAAATCCCAGTTTTTTGTATAAAGAAGGCCAATCGATGAATACCATTTTTGCTGTACGTTCTTTGGGTATAGACCCGGGTAACGGGCAGGAAATTTTTGTTAAACAAGACGGTAGCCAGACTTATATCTGGGATGCAGACGATAAAGTGCCGTGTGGGTTAACCGATCCTAAAATGTGGGGAAATCTGAATTCAATGCTTCGTTACCGGGGGTGGTCGCTGAATATGGTATTTAGCTATACTTATGGCGGATATATTTATAACCAGACGCTTATCGATAAGGTTGAAAATGTGGATCCCTGGTTTAATGCAGATAAACGTGTGTTGTATGACCGCTGGAAGGAGGCAGGAGATGACGTATTCTTCAAAAGTGTCACTAACCGGACGACTACCAAAGCCTCGTCGCGTTTTGTACAGAAAGAGAATTCCCTGACCTGCCGTTCGGTTAACCTCAATTATGAAATGAACGGGGGATGGATAGAAAAGAAACTGGGACTGGAATATCTTTCAGTAGGCGTGTATGCCGAAGATGTTTTCAAAGTCTCTACGATAAAGCAGGAACGAGGGGTGGCCTATCCTTTTGCCCGGAAGTATTCCTTATCTCTGACTGCCCGTTTTTAAACCTGTAAAAGAAAAGCGTTATGAAAAAGATATTTCGATATATGATGTTAGCAGGATTCCTGTTTTGCCTGGGATGTAACGACTGGCTGGATGTGAATCCAAAAACGGAATCCCGTGAAGAAGTACAGTATTCCACCGAGAGTGGTTTTAAGGATGTATTGACCGGTGTGTATATTCAGCTGGCCTCTGAAAATTTGTATGGAAAACAGATGACGATGAATTTCACAGAGCTGCTGGCCCAACATTGGGCGACAACGGCTTTCGACGCTTCTGCCGAACACTATATCCGTACTTACGATTTTACCCAATCGAAAGCAGAAACGGTGAATACAACGATTTGGAAACAGTATTTCGAAGCTATAGCCAACCTGAATAATCTTTTAGTCCGTTTGGAGGACAAGAAAGAGATATTGTCCCCGGTGAATTACAAATTATTGAAAGGGGAAGCTTTGGGATTAAGAGGATTTTTACATCTGGATATTCTGCGTTTATGGGGGCCTGTGCCGGGTGTTGCCAGTAGTAGTGAGGAGGCGATTCCGTATGTCACCGAGATGACGAAAGATCTAGGCAGACTGCTTTCTTTACCTTATAACCAAGTGGTGGGATATATTCTTCGGGATCTGAACGACGCAGAAGAACTGTTACAAGATGATCCGATAACCGGTTACAGTATGACATATTTAAACAATCCTGCCAATGCAAAGCAAGGGGAATTGGAGGATGAATGGCATTATTACCGTCAGAATCGGTTTAACCTTTATGCCGTTAAGGCTACAAAGGCCCGCTATTATCTTTGGATCGGCGAGAAAGAAAAGGCGGGAGCATATGCGAATGAAGTGATTACAGCCCTGAATCCGGACGGAAGCGAAAAGTTCCGTTTGGCCCAGGAATCGGATGCTGTTGCCGGAGACCTGACTTTTACGACAGAACATATCTTTTCTTTGCACAATCCGCTATTGGAGAAAATTGTTGCTCCTATTTTCGTCGATTATGAAGCACTTACCCAAAATGAAAAAAAGTTGGCGCTGGCCTATGAATCGACACTTCATCCTGACGATATCCGCTTTAAAGGAAATCGTTTTTGGGAGAAACGTTCACAGCCGAACAACCTTGGATCTGCTAAAATGTATTTTAAGAAGTATTGGCAAACGGAGAGTACGAATTCGGGTTATTTGCAATTGGTACCTGTCATCCGTTTGGCAGAATTGTATTTCATTGCAATAGAATGTGCTACTTCGGCCGAAAGTAACCGCTTATTCCACAAGTTCCGGATTGCCCGTAATATGTCAGCATCGATAGACAATAGCCTGACAGACGAAACAGCGTTGTATAACCGTCTGGAAACGGAATACCGGAAAGAATTTTATGGTGAAGGACAGATGTTTTATTTCTTTAAACGGAATAATAATCCACTACTGACCTGGCCGGAAGTTATGACTATGTCGGCTGAAAAATACCGGATTCCCAAACCCGAAGGACAAATTATATTTGAATAACTAAATAGAGAAGCTATGAAAAAGAATTTCATATACTTAGGAATTATATTGTGTGTAGGGTTGTTGGAAGTTGCTTGCGAAAAACAAGAACCCGTTCATTACGAGAATAATCCGGGATTGTATTTTTATAAACGTACCATTCAGGGGGCTCCTGATTTTCAAGATGATAGTATTGCTTATTCCTTTTTTCTACAGAAGAGTAACGTTGTCCGGGATACCGTTTGGATCGATGTCAGAGTAATGGGATTTCCGGTAGATTTTGCCCGGCCTGTAAAAATGGTACAGATACACGATAACCCGGATACTGATCCGAAGCCTGGTGAACATTATATTGGATTTGATGATCCGGAGATTGCTGATTTGGTAAGTGTGCCTGCCGGGGCTGTGCAAATCAGGTATCCGGTGGTCCTGTTACGTACCCCTTCTATGAAAACAACAGAATACCGCTTGCATCTGTCCATACAGGAAAATGATTATTTCGGTATTGGAATTCCCGCTCAATCGGAGTTTCTGGTGAAAATTTCCGACAAAGCGATGAAACCTACCCTTTGGGATAAAAGCTGGATTTATATTTTCGGAGATTGGGGACCGGTAAAGATGAAATTTATTATCGATTATGTTGGGATTACCGATTTCGATACGACAAGCGGTATGGATACTGAAACAGAAAGTTTTTATACCGCAAAGGCCATCGAAGCTCTTGAGAAATATAACAGAGAAAACAATACCATATTGATGGAAGATGATAAAATAACTATTGTTGAATTTCCAAAAAATTAAAATGATGAATATCCTATATAAACTGACCGCAGTGGGGTTATGGGTGATTTTTACAGTTGCTTGTGTAAAAGATCCTGGCAATTACGACTATAAAGAGGTTACTGCGATAGAGCCTTTTCAGTTGGAAGGAATCGAGGATCGGTATGATGCTGAGACACTCACCCGCTTTGAATTGCCGGATCTGGCTTTGCCGCAGGGAATCGACAGCGAAGATTATGAGTTTCTATGGTATCTTTATCCGGAGAGTAATATGGCCGGGGCGATCAAGAGCGATACGGTCTGTAAGACGCTGAAACTGGATTTTCTGGTCACTCAGGCGTCCGGGAAATATGTGTTGGTCCTGCAGGCGAAAAATAAAAAAACAGGAATATGTGCTTACCGGAAATCTGTATTGGATATTATGTCCGGTTTTGCTCGGGGATGGTATGTAACAAAAGATGAAAACAGAGTTACGGATATCGATTGGGTGGATCTTCAGGGAGAAGTACATCCGAATGTATTGGCTTCGATCAATGGAGAAGGTGTGACAGGTGAAGCCCTTAAAACCACTTATATGGGAGGAAGATATAATTATGAACAGGAGAATCCGGACGGTACCGTTACTCTGATTGAAGGGCAGAAGGTACTTTTCACTCTGAGTCGTTCGGATATGCGGGTATATAACAGTGAAAATCTGCAACTTATCCGGAAATTCGGAGATATATTTGTCAGTACTCCTGAGGTGGCTGCTCCCCGGGATGCTGTACACGGTTTTTTTATGGGATCATTTATCCTGAATAATGGGAAAGTACATAGTCTGAGTACGTTTACTTCTCCCAGTTATGGAAAGTTCGGGGCTGAAAAAATAGGCGATTACCGGGTTGCTGACGATTTGATCCGGTGTCCGATGGGGGAAATTATTTTGTTCGATACTCAAAGCCAGTCCTTTTGTTATTCGACAGTCCCTAAAAATACTATCCAGTATTTTTCTTATGATCCTTTAGAAGATAAGGCCGATCCTAACCGAATGAATTGTGATTTGGTGTTTATGAAGGAACGAAGGTTCGGTAGCTATTCCCTGAATACTTGTTTTGCCATATTGAAAAAACGGGATAAAAATGAATATTATTTTGCTGCGATCGATCCCGATGCGACGGCATCCGGGGCTCATCTGTTCGAAAGCTACGGGATGATTCCGCAAAAAAATGAAGTAGGGAAAGCAAAGGTATTCGGAGTACATAACATAAGCAGCACCTTGTATTTCTCTTCCGGGGATCATGTGTTGAAATCATTCAATACCGTCAATTTTACCGAGAATCCGGAAGTCTTCACTTTTCCGAAGGATGAAAAGATTACCTTTATCGGGCATATTGACTACAATGAATATTCCGATCCCTCCGGAAAAATGGAATGTCTGGTTGTGTTGACGAATACCACTACCCGTTGGAAGCTATATTGTTTTGATTTTGTCGGTCAGACTTCCGATATTGTTACTACCGGATATAAAGAATATTCCGGAAACGGACATGCTGCTTCGGTCATTTATCGAGGTCCCGGGGCGATGTATATCAATTAAAGGAAAACAAAGGGACGGGGATATTGTTCTATTTTTTGGAACAATACCCCCGTCCCTTTGTTCTGACGATCTTTAATCCAATAAAGTATGTTCGATCAGTATTTTAACACCGATTACAATTAAGATAAGGCCTCCGAGTAGTTCTACTTTGAGGCCTTTGATTTTTCCGAACCGGAAGCCACAGATCACTCCGCTGAAAGAAAGGAAGAAAGTAGTGAAAGCGATAACTGAAGCCGGAAACCAGATGCCCGTTTTCAGAAAAGCCATACTCACGCCGACAGCCAGGGCATCGATACTGGTCGCTACGCCGAGGGTGAAAAGCATCCGGCTAGAAAAGGTAATCAGGTGGCTATCCTCTTCTTTGAAGGATTCGTAGACCATCTTTCCACCTAAATAACTCAATAAAACAAAGGCGATCCAGTGATCGAAATCGGTGATATAATTACTGAAATGAATACCCATCGCCCATCCCAGCCAGGTCATACCCCCCTGGAATATCCCCATGGTCAAAGCCATTTTCAGAGACTTCTTGATACAGAACGGTTTCATACATATGCCGCCACTGATACTGACCGCTAAACTGTCCATAGAAAGACCGATTGCAATTAATAGGATGGTGATAAAGCTCATTGTACAAAAATTGTTCTGCAAAGATAGAAAATAAAGTAAAAAGTAAAAGGTAAAAACGAAAAGGTGACTTACCTTTGTGATGAAATTAGTGGAAAAAATGGAACTACAGACTGTTGTCAAATTGGATAAACCTTCGTTTCGGATCGATTATTCGACCCGGCTCATGATGCTGGGTTCCTGCTTTGTCGAAAATGTTGGAGCGAAGCTGGAATATTTCAGGTTCAAGACGGATATCAATCCTTGTGGTATTGTATATAATCCCCTGTCTGTGGCTGATACGCTGGAGTTGTTATTGGCCGGTAAACGATTCTCGCAGGCCGATTTATTACGAAACGGGGAACTGTGGGTGAGTCTGAGCCATCATGGACGGTTTTCCGCCAGGGAAGCCGGGGACTGTTTACAGCGTATAAATTCCAGATTAGAAAAATCGGTAGCTCATTTAAAAACGACAAATGTCCTGGTGATTACCTGGGGAACTGCCTGGGTATACCGTCATCGGCAGTTGGGACGAGTCGTTGCCAATTGTCATAAATTTCCGGCCACTGATTTCGAGCGTTTCCGATTAAGCCCCGAAGATATCGAACAGGTGTATACCGATTTATTGTCCCGCCTGCACAGTCGTTATCCGGATATGAGGGTGCTGTTCACCGTGAGCCCTATCCGGCATTGGAAAGACGGAGCACATGCCAACCAGTTGAGTAAAGCGGTATTGTTGCTGGCCATCGATAAATTGAAGCAAAGGCTGGATTATGTCTCTTATTTCCCTTCTTATGAGATCGTGATGGACGAGCTTCGGGATTATCGTTTCTATACAGAAGATATGTTACACATCTCTCCGCAAGGAATCGAATATATCTGGGAGAAGTTTCAGTCCCTGTATATGACTTCGGCAACCGAAGCATGGATGAAGCGCATCGATAAAATAAACAAGACTTTATTACACCGACCTACAGATCCTGATTCGTCTGTTTATCAGGAATTGATGAAAAAAACAGCTCAGGAGCGTGAACGGATTGAACGTGAACTCAGTATTTCTTTCAGTTGATTCCGGTTATTCCGCTGTTTCTGTCCCGGTCACGATATCCTGCATCGGGATTCGTTTCAGTTCATTCAGGGAAATCTCTGTTTTTACGGCATAACTGGCCGGATAAATTTTACGGATCCGGTGTAAATCAGGAATACATTCCAAACGGTTTCTGTAATTACCTACCCGGATTTTGAAATCCGGATCGAAATATTTCAAATAGGCTGGAATGTCTTGGAAAGTTTCTTCGAACTTATTCCGCATTTCCTTTAGGTTTTCGATGTTGCAGCCGAACGAACTGACCGAATGAATTTGAATCCGGTAACCTGTAAAAGTTTTCTTTTTCTCATTCAGATGGATGTGCCATTGCAGCAAATTGTCTATCGGCGTGTCACTGTCGAGGATTACCTGTCCGCCGTTATGACTTTCCGTCCTGAGTTCCTGAAGAATATCGTAATGCGGTTCTGCTTCCACGATCAGGGTATCTGCTTCTTGTGCAAACAAATGGACCGGAAAAAGGAATAATATAAAGAATAAATATTTATTCATGATTTAAAATTTTTTGCGAAGATAAGGAATTTAGAGTAAATCGTGAAATATTTTCTTGATCTTGCCGCCTGGATAAAGTGTGTTTGTTCGTCAATAAAATGATTATTCAGAGATTCGGAGGGAACATTGGGGTCGACTCGCAGACGGGTTAAGGTGTGCTTTTGAGAGTGACGATATTGGTCATTGTTTGTGTTGGAAATCCCCGGGAAAAGACTACTTTGGTGATGTAAATCAAGTTAAAAAAGCGTTAATACAGGAGGTCGGAGGAGTGGATATGATAAAAAGAAATAATTTTGCTTCATCAATCAAAAATAAAATTTTATGTGTCAGGCTACAGATAAACAAATCATAGAAGTACTGAAAATGGAAACGATTCCGGCATTAGGTTGTACGGAACCGGTTGCTTGTGCCTTAGCTTGTGCCCGATGTAAAGAAGAATTGGGTGGTGTTCCGGAACATATCGAAGTGTTCGTCAGTGGAAATATCTATAAGAACGGAATGGGAGTAGGTATTCCCGGCACAGGCATGGTGGGACTTCCTATTGCCGTTGCTTTGGGTGCGTTGATCGGTCGGTCAGCTTATCAACTGGAGGTGTTGAGAGACTGTACTCCGGAAGCGGTGGAACAGGGTAAACAATTTATTGCAGAAAAAAGAATTCGTATTTCTTTAAAGGAAGATATTACGGAAAAACTGTATATCGAAGTAATTTGTAAGTCCGGTGACAAAACTGCGAAAGCCGTGATTTCCGGCGGACATACTACCTTTATATATATAGCGATGAACGAAAATGTACTGCTCGACAAGCAGCAGGCTACCGCCGAGGAGGAAGAAGAAACCTCTCCCGGACTGAATCTTCGCAAAGTTTATGATTTTGCCCTGACAGCTCCTCTGGATGAAATACGCTTTATCCTCGATACAGCCCGCCTCAATAAAGCGGCAGCCGAACAAGCTTTTAAAGGCAACTACGGACACTCCCTCGGAAAGATGCTGCGTGGAACTTATGAACATAAAGTCATGGGTGACAGTGTTTTCTCCCATATTCTTTCTTATACTTCGGCTGCTTGTGATGCACGTATGGCAGGTGCTATGATCCCTGTAATGAGTAACTCAGGCAGTGGCAATCAGGGAATATCCGCCACACTTCCCGTTGTTGTCTTTGCCGAGGAGAATGGTAAGACAGAAGAAGAACTTATTCGTGCTTTAATGTTAAGTCACCTCACCGTAATTTATATCAAACAAAGTTTGGGACGTCTTTCTGCCCTGTGCGGTTGTGTGGTAGCTGCCACCGGCTCCAGTTGCGGGATTACGTGGCTGATGGGAGGAAACTACAACCAAGTAGCTTTCGCTGTCCAAAATATGATTGCCAATCTGACGGGAATGATTTGTGACGGGGCGAAGCCAAGCTGCGCTCTGAAAGTAACCACAGGAGTTTCAACAGCCGTATTATCAGCAATTATGGCAATGGAAGACCGTTGCGTGACTTCCGTTGAAGGAATTATCGACGAAGATGTAGATCAGAGTATCCGTAATCTAACAAGAATCGGTTCGCAAGCCATGAATGAGACGGATAAAATGGTGTTGGATATCATGACGCATAAGGGATGTTGAATGGAAAATTAGATCATTAGAAAAGAAAAATGGAGAATGAAACTGTATGAGTTCATTCTCCATTTCTTATTTATTTACCATTGGGTAATGGCGGTGAATTCTTACTTATGGCAGTGGCCGCCTTCGCAGCCACAGTCGTCGCCACATTCATTGTCACCACAGCCGCCACCGCAACTGTCGCATCCGCAACCGCAGCCTTCGCCACTCATCAATTTAATCAGTTCCTGAATTTCTTCGTTAGTAGCAGGACGGCTTTCGATGATTTCACCTTCAAAAATCAGGTCGGCACCGGCCAACGGGTGATTGAGGTCAACTACTACAACGTCCGGTTTGATTTCCACTACGCTGGCGTTCACACGCTGGCCATCGCCAGTCTGCAAAGGTACGATGTTACCTTCTTTGATGTGTTCGCTATCGAATTTACCGTCAATTTCGAAGATATGTTTCGGAAGGTCGATAACGTGTTGTTCGTCATATTGTCCGTATGCTTTATCTGCCGGAATGGTAAAATCGAATTTATCACCTTTGGCAAGAGAAGTTATCTGGTTTTCGAAGTCTTCGAGAGTTGTACCTAAGCCTGAAATGAATTGAAAAGGATGTTCAGCTTTTGCTTCTTCGAACAATTCTTTTTCTCCATCTTCCATTGTATATAGTTTGTATGCAACGGTAATGTACTTGTTTTCTGCTGTTTCCATTTGATATTTTTATTTCTAAATTAATAAATTCCTAAAAAGATAGGTGGGCAAAGATACGAATTATTTGCTTGCTCTCCGGTATGGGGAAGGTAAATTTCAGATTATTAAGTGCTTTTGTCAGAAAGACGGGAAGAAGTGTACGGTTGGATAATAGTTGCAAATTCAACTGTCAAGTGATAAAATAGAGAAATAATGCCGCTCTTATCTTACAATTTTTAGTTTTTGAGTGATTTTTTTCTTCGATTTGTTTGGAAATAATAAAAAAGCCCTTACCTTTGCATCACGAAAATAAAGAAAAGAAGATATGAATATGTTACATACATCTATTAACCTAGCAGTCCTGCATATTATTCGCGTCGTGGTGGTCCCATCAAGAGCGTGAGAAAGGTTTTTGTGTTGTATGTGTTCGTACCATAAAAGATAGAATTTAGAGCCTTTCTCACTTGTGTGAGGAAGGCTCTTTAATTAAAAGATAGATTGAAATGAAAAAGCAATTACGCAGTTCGTTTAGTACGCAAGGCCGTCGGATGGCGGGAGCCCGTGCATTGTGGGCAGCCAACGGTATGAAGAAGAGTCAGATGGGAAAACCCATTATAGCGATCGTAAATTCATTCACACAGTTTGTTCCGGGGCATGTACATCTACATGAAATCGGTCAGCAGGTGAAGGCGGAAATTGAAAAGCTGGGATGCTTCGCTGCGGAGTTTAATACAATAGCTATCGATGATGGTATTGCTATGGGGCATGACGGAATGCTTTATTCACTTCCTTCACGTGACATCATTGCAGACAGCGTGGAATATATGGTCAATGCACATAAGGCGGATGCAATGGTATGTATCAGCAACTGTGATAAAATCACTCCGGGTATGTTAATGGCGGCTATGCGTCTGAATATTCCTACCGTGTTCGTATCAGGCGGGCCAATGGAAGCTGGCGAATGGAACGGTCAGCACCTCGATCTGATTGATGCGATGATTAAATCGGCCGATGAAAGCGTAAGCGATCAGGAAGTAGCGAATATCGAACAAAATGCTTGTCCTACTTGCGGATGTTGTTCCGGCATGTTTACTGCTAACTCTATGAACTGTCTCAATGAAGCAATCGGTTTGGCGTTGCCGGGCAACGGAACTATTGTAGCTACTCACGAAAACCGTACACAGCTTTTCAAAGATGCAGCCAAACTGATTGTAGAAAACGCTATGAAATACTATGAAGAAGGAGACGAGAGTATACTTCCCCGTAGCATTGCCACCCGGCAGGCATTCCTGAACGCTATGACATTGGATATAGCAATGGGAGGTTCCACCAATACAGTTCTTCACCTGTTGGCGGTAGCTCACGAAGCGGAAGTTGATTTTAAAATGGATGATATAGATATGCTTTCACGCAAAACTCCCTGTCTCTGCAAAGTAGCTCCGAATACACAGAAATATCATATTCAGGATGTAAACCGTGCCGGTGGTATCATCGCTATTATGGATGAACTGGCGAAAGCCGGTTTGGTGGATACTTCCGTTCGCCGGGTAGATGGAATGACGCTGGGGGAAGCTATCGACGAATATTCAATCACCAGCCCGAATGTGAGCGAAAAAGCAATCAGGAAATATTCGAGTGCAGCTGCAAATAAATTTAATCTTGTACTCGGTTCGCAAGGTATGTACTATAAAGAGTTGGATACAGACCGCACTAATGGGTGTATCCGTGATTTCGAACACGCTTATAGCAAAGATGGCGGACTGGCGGTATTGAAAGGAAACATCGCACAAGATGGTTGCGTAGTAAAAACAGCAGGTGTAGACGAAAGTATCTGGAAATTCACCGGACCTGCCAAAGTCTTTGATTC
>ERZ860388.1656-NODE-1656-length-13644-cov-3.325631_pt1 | contig 13644 bp, 6 predicted proteins | sample MGYA00509978_ERZ860388 | MGnify/ENA primary metagenome ERZ860388 (study PRJEB30046, sample SAMN00715225) | human gut metagenome | study: EMG produced TPA metagenomics assembly of the A metagenome-wide association study of gut microbiota in type 2...
GAAGTCGTGAACAGGTGGTGCGGAAAGCTTTTCGTTTTCAAGCTAATCAGTTGACGATAGAGTCTGATTTGCCGGAACGGATTTACCCGGGGCAGAAAGTAGAAACAACTTTGAGTATACATGATGCACACGGGCGACCTGTTTCGGGAGTGGACCTGACTGCCTTTTCTGTAAACAGCCAGTTGGGATATGTTGTTCCCGATCTGCCCTATTACGGATCGGAAGCACAAGGGCGGGAGCAACGAGCCAGTTATTCGATGGAACGGAAAGAATATTTGTATTCAACCTCGCTGGATTATACTTATTGGAATCACAGGCTTCATTTAGACAGCTTGCCTTATTATCAGTTTATTTATCCTTTGGATACTTTGTTTAAATACGCGATGGATACACCTGACGGTATTACTCAGTTTGCTCCTTATGTAATGAAAGAGGGAAGTTCAGTAGGAATTTATGTGATTGAACTGAACGATGTACCTTGTTACTTTTCGTGGACGGAACAGCCCCAAGGGTATTCATTTAAAGTGCCTTATCCCGCTTCCAAACAGAAAATGACTTTACGCCTCTCGGATCGGGCGATTGTGATAGATTCTATCTGTTTTGAAAAAGGTAAAAAGACGATTCTGAGTTTGGATATGGAACATTTACCGGATGAGGCAAAGGTTGTTTGGCTGAAAACTCCGGTTGACCGGCGAAACCGGAATGTTTTCGGAACTCAGGAAAAGAAACGGTATGCCAATTACATTTCCCGCCTTCCGGTACCCGAAAATGCGGAATATACATGTTTGGAAGGAGATCATCGCATGCATCCTGTATATCTTCGTTACTCTTTCCGGAGTAATAAGAAAAATATATTGGCCGGACCGATAGACCCCGGACATTTGAAATATGTGAATGGGGTGACTTATCGCCATGAGGGTGGATTTGCTTATGAGTTTGAAGGTAATGTCGTATATAAGTATTCGGAAGATGTCTGTCCTTCTTATCTTGAATATTCATCGACCAGCCAAATAACGAATCTGAATGATTTCTATTTTACACCGGAGGTGTTCCGGAAGTTTATGGATAAGTGTAGGCAGATGAATGCATGGCATCCCCAAAGCATTCATATCGCACAATTCGGTAAGACAATGAACTTTCGCTTACCTGTGGAAAAGGATTCTACGGGTGTGGCGAATTTTTTGTTTGAAGATCGTATGACAGGGGACGTTTTTTGCCCGAATCTTACGGTGGATAATTGGCAGAAAGCAGACGAGTATCCGGACGGAATATATAATGTGATTGTTCTTTATAATAACGGTAAGTATTTGAAGCAGGATAGTATACCGGTTTTCTCCGGATGTTATCTGGATGTAAATATGGGTGCTTCGGAGGTGCATGTAAGAGACTCTCTGTCTACGGTATGGCTGGATTTGCAAAGGAGCTTCGGTTGGGCGAAAGCGACGCCGTCTTACCGTGAGTTGAGACTTGCATCAGGGAAGTGGGGGAGTGGAAATCAAGTGTGCGGATATGTATATGATGAGGATGACGGAGAGCCGTTGATTGGTGTATCTGTTATTGTGAAAGGCACATTGATTGGAACTATTACCGATGTAGACGGTTATTTTGAGTTGATGTGCGAACGTGGGGAAAATGTGATTCAGTTCTGCTATATCGGCATGCAGACGAAAGAAGTAACGGTAAGTTCCAATGCGGAGTTGACAGTGATGCTAAAAGCTGATTATCAGGCCTTGGGTGAGGTTGTGGTAGTAGCATATGGAATTGAGCGTAGAACGTCTTTAGCCGGATCGCTGGCCGGCGTTCAAATCACGGGGGATAAGCCCGAAATGATTGTTCCTACCGAGGAATTTCCGGAAGAACAGGAAGAGGCTAAAGAAGCCGAACGGAAATTGTATAATGAGTTAATGCAGTTGAACAGCCTTCGGAAAAACTTTGCGGATGTCGGTTTTTGGAAACCTGAATTGCTGACGGGCAAAGACGGCACGGTCCGGTTTGGTATAACTTTCCCGGATAATATCACTCAATGGGATGCATTTGTTTATGCAATGAACCGGAAGCTTCAGACCGGAACGTATCGGCGGCAGATAAAATCGTATAAACCATTAATGGCCGAACTAAGTACTCCACGTTTTTTGACGGTGGGAGATAAGGCCGATTTGGTAGGAACTATACGTAATTATACGGCGGATAAAACGATTAAGGGAACTACCTCTTTTAGTCTTGGTTCGGATACATTGATACGGGAGGCAGTAGAATTTAATGGAGTCCATACTACAAAATTACCGGTAGAGGCACTGACGGAAGATAGTATAGTTGCCCGTTATATTTTTACCCGTACAGATGGGTATGAAGACGGAGAAGAACGTTCGCTTTCTGTTGTGCCGCAAGGAACGGAAAGCAGGACGGGAACGCTACATATTTTACGAATGAATGAGGCAGTGAAGGTGGAGGCCGGAGTAGAAGAAGAGATCCGGATAGATGTATCCGGAAATCAATTGGATACTTATATGGATGCCATTCATTATTTGGGCGGTTACCGTTATTTGTGTAATGAACAGTTGGCTTCCAAGTTAATAGGATTGCTGGGGGACAGAAAAATTACTGCTTACCGGGGGCAAAAGTTTACAAAAGACCGGGAAATAACAAAGATTATCCGTCGTCTGTTGGATAATCAGAATGATGAAGGATTATGGAGTTGGTGGGGACGTTCAAAAAATACTTCTTTATGGATGTCTGCTCATATATTGAATGCTTTGAAGATGGCGTCGGAAGATGGTTATGAGGTTAAACTCACTTTACCGAAATCGAAAGCCGGATATGCACTCAAGCATTCCTACAATGGTATTCATCTGGAAGATATACGGATACTGCATGCTTTGTACCGTTGGGGAGTGGAGCAGGATTATGCCGCTGTTTCCCGCTTGTTGTATCCGTTGATCCGGCGACATGAAGAGAGAGAAGATTCGCTTCAGAGAGTGGATAAGCATTATATTCCTCGTTCGTATCTTGAAGAAAAGCTTTTGCTTTGGGAAATGCAGCAGTCGACGATGAATGTTACAGACAGTCTTCGTCCATATTTGAAAAAGGATGCATTGGGAGGAGTTTATTGTGCAGACGGTCGCTCGGTTTCGGGAAATAGTTTACTCGCAAATACTTTAATAGCATATCGTATCATCAGAAATGATTCTTCGCTGGATAATCTGAAAGAACCGATGCAGTTGCGTATTCTGTATACCCGGAATGGAGGATGGAATACTTATCAGGCTTCTCAAGCCATATCGACGGTATTGGGTGATTTGCTGGATGAATCTTCTCCCCGGAACATTTCTTCAATTGTGGAACTGGAAGGAAAGGAAAACGGACAGTTGACTGAGTTCCCGTATACTGTCCGACTGAAAGCAGGAGAAAAACTCACATTCACTCGTAAAGGAGGTATGCCGGTGATTCTTAGTGCTTACTCCGTTAAGAGGGTTTCGGAAGCCAATGCCGGAGAGGTTTTTGAGATTTATTCGGCTTTTAAGGATGGCGATAAGCTGACAGTCGGAGAACCTGCTGTTTTGACGGTTACACTAAATGTGAAACAGGCTGGAGCGGAACATGTTATGCTGGAAGTGCCGATTCCTGCATCTTGTAGCTATGCTTCAAAAACGAGCCCGGGATTTCCGGAAGTACACCGTGAATATTTTAAGGAAAAAACGGTTATCTTTTGTGAGAAATTACCTATGGGAAAGTATGCTTTTCATCTATCTTTGCTGCCTCGATATACGGGAACGTATTCGTTGAATCCGGCAAAAGTAGAATTAATGTATTTTCCGGTGGTGACTGCAAACAATAATATGCGTAATATACAAGTTATAGATAAGAAGATTGAATGATTTTATGAGATATAGGATGAAAATGTTGCGAGAGATGCGGCGGTGCAATTCAGCATTTATGACCGGTTTATTTTCTTTATTGGTCTTTATAACCGGATGCAAGGAGGATACACCCCATTACGTAATCGGGATGTCACAATGTAGTGATGACAGTTGGCGTCATAAGATGAACGATGAGATATTGCGTGAGGCTATGTTTTATGACGGGGTTTCGGTCGAAATACGCTCGGCGCATGATGATAATAAGAAGCAGATAGAGGATATCCGCCATTTTATTGACAAGAAAGTAGACTTGTTAATTGTGGCTCCCAACGAAGCCGCGCCGATTACACCGGTGGTGGAAGAGGCTTTTGATAAAGGGATTCCTGTTATTATGGTGGACCGGAAAATTTTGTCTGATAAGTATACCGCTTTTATGGGAGCGGATAATTATGAAATAGGACGGGAAGTCGGTAATTATCTGGCAGCGAAGCTCGGAGGTAAAGGAAATATCGTAGAGCTTACCGGCTTGAGCGGTTCGACTCCTGCTATGGAGCGGCATCAGGGATTTATGAGTGCCATCAGTCATTATCCGGACATTCACCTGTTGGCTAAAGCGGATGCTGCCTGGGAGCGTGAACCGGGACGAAGTATAATGGATTCTCTTTTGAAAATTTATCCGAAGATAGATGCTGTCTATTCACACAATGACCGCATTGCACCGGGAGCTTTCGAAGCGGCACAAAAACAGGGGAGAGAAAAAGGGATTGTGTTTGTAGGGATCGATGCCTTGCCCGGAAAAGGAAACGGGGTGGAGTTGGTGTTGGATCATGTGTTGGATGCTACTTTTATCTATCCTACCAATGGAGACAAAGTGTTGGAGATGGCGATGAATATTCTTGAAAAGAAGCCTTTTCCGCGTGAAACTACTTTGGAAACAGCGATTGTCGATCCGATAAATGCTCCGGTGATGAAACTCCAGACGGCTCATATTGCCGATCTTGATGAGAAAATAGAAACGTTGAACGGCCGTATCAGTGGATATTTGTCCCGGTATGCCAATCAGCAGGTGGTACTTTATGGCAGTTTGTTTGTCCTGTTATTGGTAGCCGGACTTTTGTTGGTAGTCTATAAAGCTCTCCGAACTAAAAACAGACTGAATTCTGAACTTTCCAGACAAAAGGCGCAGTTGGAGGAACAACGTGATACTCTTTCGGAGCAACGGGATCAATTGGTTCAACTGTCTCATCAGTTGGAAGAGGCAACTCATGCAAAATTGGTGTTTTTTACCAATATATCCCATGATTTCCGCACCCCCTTGACATTGGTGGCAGATCCGGTAGAACAGTTGCTTGCAGATAAAACGCTTTCTGGCGATCAGCATAGACTGCTACTTCTTGTTCAGCGCAATGTGAATATCTTGTTGCGTCTGGTCAATCAGATTCTTGATTTTCGTAAATATGAAAATGGTAAGATGGAGTATACTCCGGTTCCTGTCAATTTATTGCAATGCCTTGAAAACTGGAACGAATCTTTTCAGGCGGCAGCACGTAAGAAACATATTCGTTTTTCTTTCGATCATATGCCGGATACAAATTATCGTACCCAAGCTGATGTAGAGAAGCTGGAGCGTATCTATTTCAATCTTCTTTCCAATGCCTTTAAATTTACTCCGGAGAATGGGAAGGTGACAGTCCGTCTTTTTGCTTTGGAAAAGGAAGGACAACCTTTTTTCCGCTTTACCGTAGCCAATACCGGTAGTTTGATTTCTGCGGAGCATATCCGTAGCATCTTCGACCGATTTTATAAGATAGATATGCATCATGCCGGATCCGGCATCGGTCTTGCTCTGGTGAAAGCTTTTGTAGAAATGCATGGTGGAACCATACAAGTGGAAAGTGATGAGAAGCAGGGGACGATGTTTACCGTTGATCTTCCATTTTGTTGTTGTACGATTTCTTCGGAGACATCTTCTATGAATACATCCGGACATGAGTCTCTTGTAGAACTATCGGAAGGGGAGGAAGAGGAAGAACGGAATTATGATTCTTCCCGGATGTCTGTATTGGTGATCGATGACAACGCGGATATCCGTTCTTATATTCATGGGTTGCTTAGTACGGAATATTCTGTGATTGAGGCGGCTAACGGTTCGGAAGGTATCCGTAAAGCGATGAAATATGTGCCCGATTTGATTATTTCCGATGTGATGATGCCGGGAATAGATGGCATTGAGTGTTGCCGTCGTTTGAAGAGCGAATTGCAGACTTGTCATATTCCGGTAATCTTGCTGACGGCCTGTTCTCTTGATGAGCAGCGTATTCAAGGTTATGACGGCGGTGCAGATTCGTACATATCCAAGCCTTTCAGCTCACAGTTATTGTTGGCACGTATTCATAATTTGATTGATTCGCACCAACGTCTGAAGCAATTCTTCGGAGATAGGCAAACGTTGGCGAAAGAGGATATTTGCGATCTGGATAAGGATTTTGTTGAAAAGTTCAAGGCTCTTATTGAAGAGAAAATGGGAGACTCTGAATTGAATGTGGAAGATCTGGGTAGAGAAATGGGGTTGAGCCGTGTGCAATTATACCGCAAGATAAAGTCACTGACCAATTATGCTCCTAATGAACTGTTGCGTATGTCCCGTTTGAAACGGGCGGCATCTTTGTTGGCCTCTTCCGGAATGACAGTGGCTGAGATAGCCTATGAGGTCGGATTTACTTCTCCTTCTTATTTTACAAAATGTTACAAGGAACAGTTCGGTGAGAGTCCGACGGAATTTTTGAAGCGGAAAGGGACGTGAGGGGGAATGAAAAGAATGAAAAAATGAAAAGAATGAAGGAGTGAGGGAATGAAAGAATGAAAAAATGAGAGGATGAAGGAGTGAACGAAATGAAGGAATTGAGAAATGAAAGATTATAAAGTCGATAAAGAAAAAATGTCTGATGCTTTCTGCCGGGAAGTGTACGGTGTTGTTCGGGATGTGCCTGTCGGAAAGGTTATTTCTTACGGAGAAATAGCCTCTTTATTGGGAAAGCCGCAATGCTCGCGTATGGTAGGAAGAGCCTTGAAACAGGTTTCTTCCGAATTGAATCTGCCTTGTCATCGGGTGGTCAATGCACAGGGAAGACTTGCTCCCGGATGGGAAGAACAGCGTCTGCTATTGCAGGAGGAGGGCGTTTGTTTCAGAAAAAATGGAAATGTGGATATGGCCCGATGCCTGTGGCATTATGATGAATAACATGAATTTTAAAATAATAACAGATTAATCATGAAAAAATTACTATCTCTGCCGCCGAATTTGGTTCATTGCTTTCACGAGTTGGAAGGAGTGGATACTTCGGAATGGTTTTGTACTTCCGATCCCATAGGGGCTAAGCTGGGTTCGGGGGGTGGAACGACTTGGTTGCTGCAAGCCTGTCATGAAAATTATGCTTCCGGAGAGTCCTTTCCGGGGTGGCTGGAAAACGAAAAAAGAATATTGCTTCACGCCGGTGGACAAAGTCGCCGCCTTCCCGGATATGCTCCTTCTGGAAAGATATTGACTCCGATACCTGTTTTTAGTTGGGAACGGGGACAGCGGTTGGAACAGAACTTACTGTCTCTGCAATTGCCTCTTTACGAGAGAATCATGGGTATGGCACCTGAGAAAATACATACGCTGATAGCGAGCGGTGATGTATACATCCGTTCGGAAAAGCCGTTGCAGGATATTCCCGACGCTGATGTTGTGTGTTACGGGCTTTGGGTAAATCCGTCGTTGGCTACTCATCATGGGGTATTTGTTTCTGACAGGAAGACGCCGGATGTACTTGATTTTATGTTGCAGAAACCTTCTCTTGCAGAGTTGGAGGGGTTGGCCAAAACACATCTTTTCCTTATGGATATCGGGATATGGCTGTTGAGTGACCGTGCCGTAGAACTTTTGATGAAACGTTCTTTAGATAAAGATACCGGTGAGATAACCTATTATGATCTCTATTCCGATTATGGGCTTGCTCTCGGTAGCCATCCGAAGACGATAGATGAAGAACTGAATAGTCTTTCCGTTGCCATACTGCCTTTGCCCGGAGGGGAGTTTTATCATTACGGAACAAGTCGTGAGCTTATTTCTTCTACGCTGGCTGTACAGGATAAAGTTCGCGACCAGCGCCTTATCATGCATCGGAAGGTGAAACCGAATCCGGCAATCTTTGTGCAGAACTCTGCTACTGCCATTGCTTTTTCTGCTGGAAATGCGAATCTGTGGATTGAAAACAGCTATGTGGGTAAAGGGTGGAAATTGGGCTCTTGTCAGATAATAACGGGGATACCGGAGAATGATTGGGAGATTTCTTTGCCGGACGGTATTTGTCTGGATGTGGTTCCGATGGGGGAAAATGGTTTTGTAGCACGTCCTTATGGATTGGATGATGTGTTTAAGGGGGCTTTGAACTCACCGTATACGATGTTTATCGGTATTCCTTTTACGGAGTGGATGGAGCAACGTGGTCTGTCGGCCGATGATATCCAGGGACGCATCGATGATTTACAGGCCGCTCCTGTCTTTCCGTTGACCGAGTCGGTAGAGGAACTTGGGGTACTGCTACGCTGGATGACTACTGAGCCTGATCTGGCAGAAGGGCGTGCATTATGGCTGAATAGTAAAAAGTTCTCGGCCGATGAAATTTCTGCACGTGCCAATCTGCAACGGATCTATGCCCAGCGTACAGCTTTTCGTAGGGGAAACTGGCAGGCGTTGTCGACTAATTACGAGAAGAGTGTTTTCTATCAACTTGATTTGGAAGATGCGGCTCATGAATTTGTAAAACTTGGACTTGAAACACCACGGGCTCTTCCGGAAGATGCTGCACAGATGTTGCGAATGCACAACCGGATGTTACGGGCCCGTATTATGGAGTTGGAAGGCAAGCAAGACAGTCGTGAAGAAGAAAAGGCGGCATTCGGTTTGTTACGTAATGGTTTGTTGGGGCAGGTTTGCAAACAAAAGAGCCATCCTGTACTCAATGTTTATTCCGATCAGATTGTATGGGGACGCAGTCCTGTACGTGTCGATGTGGCAGGAGGCTGGACGGACACTCCTCCTTATTCGCTTTATTCCGGTGGAAATGTGGTGAACTTGTCTATCGAGCTGAATGGGCAACCTCCTTTGCAAGTATATGTTAAGACTTGTAAGGAACCTCATATCGTACTTCGCTCCATCGATATGGGAGCAATGGAAGTAGTGAATACTTATGAAGAGTTGCAGGATTACCGTAAGGTCGGTTCTCCTTTCTCTATACCCAAAGCTGCACTTGCGCTGGCAGGTTTCGTACCACAGTTTTCGGAAATCTGCTACGGTTCTTTGCAGGAACAATTGGAGGACTTTGGCGCTGGGATCGAAGTAACTCTGTTGGCTGCCATACCGGCAGGTTCCGGACTGGGAACCAGTTCCATTCTTGCTTCCACCGTGTTGGGGGCTCTTAATGATTTTTGCGGATTGGCTTGGGATAAAAATGAAATCTGCCGTTGTACATTGGTATTAGAACAGTTGCTTACCACCGGTGGAGGTTGGCAGGATCAATACGGTGGTGTATTCTCCGGTGTGAAGTTATTGCAGACGGAAGCTGGATTTGATCAGACTCCATTGGTACGCTGGTTGCCCGATCAGCTTTTCACAAAACCGGAATACCGCGATTGTCATTTACTGTATTACACAGGTATTACCCGTACGGCAAAAGGAATATTGGGTGAGATTGTTCGTTCTATGTTTCTTAATTCCGGGAAACATCTTGCGCTATTGTCCGAAATGAAAGTCCATGCTTTGGATATGAATGAAGCCATTTTACGCGGCAATTTTATGAGTTATGGCAGGCTGGTAGGAAAGAGCTGGTTACAGAATAAAGCCCTTGATGCCGGTACTAATCCACCGGAAGTGGAAAAGATTATTCGTTTGATTGAAGATTACACGTTAGGACATAAATTACCGGGAGCCGGAGGCGGTGGTTATTTATATATGGTGGCAAAAGACCCGCAGGCGGCTGTACAGATTCGTCGGATATTGACAGAATATGCTCCAAACCCGCGGGCTCGTTTTGTGGAGATGACCCTGTCCGACAAAGGATTGCAGGTATCCAGAAGTTAGTTATTATCAACATCCCGTAGCATCTTCCACTTCAGATGCTGCGGGTTTTAAAAAAGATGCTACCTCTCTTGGAGGTACATTTATTTCCGGATATAGTGAGGCATTTCTCCGGGGAGTTCCATTGATATTTCTACCAGTCCGCCCACTATTCCTTCATTAAACCAGGCGGTTTGATAAATCATCTTCTTGATGCCGTTCTTTTCTATTGTATAGGTATTACTGCCGCCGGTTTGTAGCATTTCATGTATTTTCTCCTGTGACTGTGCGTTGTGACAGGTAAGGAGATTTTTCCCAATTAGATTTCCGTATTTGGCAAACGTTTGGCATGCCTTGTCGTTCATGTAAAGGATGATTCCTTTGGTGTCGCATACGGTTACGGCACAATTCATTTCTTTAGCCCATTCGTACATAGATTCTTTTTATCTTGATTTATGGGCAAAGATACTCTTATTCATTTGAAAGACAAAAAGGGAGAAACTCTGAAATTGCTTCTCCCTATTCAAATATTCGAATAAAATTTATTATTGTACGATCACTTTGCCTGTACTGATGGATTTGCCATCGGATACGATATTATAGATATACATGCCTTTCATACGGCGAGTAGGAATTTTTACCTCTTTACTTGTGATTGCCTGGCGATGAATCATACGACCACTTTGATCACACAATTCAATGAAATTACTCGAAGTTATGTATTCTTCACCTACTTCGATTGTGAATGTTTCATTTTGGCGCACCGGATTGGGATAATTTTTGAAACTGGCGGTTTTGGTGAATTTTACCCCTGTATCGTTGTTACCTTTGGTTATTTTGTAGAAAACGCTGATTGAGTTATATTCTCCGTCTTTATAATCTTCTGTTTCATTGTATAAGTAATAATTGTCGCCCATCTGAACAATATATAGCCATACATCGGGTTGGCTTGATCCCCCTTTCCCACTAATAGCTTCTAAGGGTATTGTAGCCAGTAATTTTCCGTTTTCATTTAGAATTTCTGCTTTAGTGAGTTTATAAAATTTTCTTTTATAATTATTTTCATCTTCTTCCGCGTAAACGAATGTGCCTCGGATGTATTCCCATTTTTCATCGTTATTAAAAAGGGTTTGGGTTATTTCCGGATCATCTTGTATGTCATATCCGGAATTACGTATACTGACAGGTATCAGCTCATGTGCAATTGTCCCTATTTGAGGTTCTTGGACATATTGAGTTTTGGCATCTTGTATTGTAAATGTCTTTATGCTACGCAAATCATCATTATAGATGTTGACTGTACAGTCTTTTCCATTACTGTTGGTGGTGGTTGTGTAAAAGTAGTGTTCATTCACAAAGAAGTGAACAAAATTGCAATAGTTCTCAAATGTTTGTGGCTCTCCGAAACTTTGTCCTTGTGCATTTATGGCAAGGATACTAAAAACTACAAGTAATAATTTTCTCATAATGATGTTTGTTTATATGATTAATATTTTGTGAATTTAGGCATTTATATTCGGAAAATAAAATGCACTAATTATCAATAGTGTTTATCGGGTATATTTGGGTGTTTATTAGCTCTTATATCGTAGTTATGTTGCAAAAAAAGATTATTTAATTATGTAATTTTTCTTTTTGGGAGAATAAAAGTTTGTGAACAAAGGGTATAAAGATATTGTTTTAAATGATGTGCCGTAACTTCGATACACTCTGATTTGATATTTTCTCGGATTTATGCTTGTACGGGATTTCACCGATGCGCCAACCATTCTATGTAATTTATTAATCTTTATCGGACAATAGACAAGCCGAAGATTTCTCGGAATGAGACTTTTACTGTTGGATTACATGCAGTAATATACGATGTCTGTTTCAATGCAGGCATGGAACATTATTTTAATTATCTAAACCTATTTATGTATGAACAAAATAAACATTAAAGACTTGTACCTTATTTTTGGAAACGAAAAGCAGAAGGCGCTTCGCCTGCTGAAAGAAGGTAAAAGTAAAAGTGAAATATTGAAAGCAACCGGATGTACGATTGCTGTTAAAGACGCAAACCTTTCGATTGACGAAGGAGAAATATTTGTTATTATGGGATTATCCGGAAGTGGAAAATCTACTTTGTTACGCTGTATCAATCGATTGATAAAACCGACTTCAGGAGAAGTTATTATCAACGGGACGGATATATCTAAGGTCTCCGATAAAGAACTGTTGCAGATACGGCGCAAAGAGTTGGCTATGGTTTTTCAGAACTTCGGTTTATTGCCACATCGTACGGTACTGCATAACATTGCTTTCGGACTCGAACTTCAAGGTGTAAAACGAGAGGAAAGAGAGCGAAAGGCTATGGAAAGTATGCAATTGGTAGGATTGAAAGGATACGAGAATCAGATGGTTGGTGAACTTTCCGGTGGTATGCAGCAGCGCGTAGGGTTGGCGCGGGCATTGGCCAATGATCCGGAGGTACTGTTGATGGATGAGGCTTTTTCGGCTCTTGATCCGTTGATTCGTGTACAGATGCAGGATGAGTTGCTGGCCCTGCAAGCCAAGATGAAGAAAACCATTGTATTTATTACCCATGATTTGAGTGAAGCCATTAAGTTGGGGGATCGTATTGCTATCATGAAAGATGGAGAGATCGTACAGATCGGTACTTCGGAGGAAATCTTAACGGAACCGGCCAATGGATATGTGGAACGTTTTGTGGAAAACGTGGATCGCAGTAAGATTATTACAGCCGCTTCGGTTATGATCGATAAACCGTTGGTGGCACGTTTGAAGAAAGAGGGTCCGGAAGTGTTGATCCGTAAAATGCGTGAACGCAATTTAACGGTGCTGCCTGTAGTGGATAATGGGAATATATTGGTGGGAGAAGTCCGGTTGAATGATTTGTTGAAGTTAAGAAAGGAACAGGTGAAGTCGATCGATTCCATCGTACGCCATGAGGTACATTCTGTGTTGGGCGATACGATTCTTGAAGATATTCTGCCGTTGATGACAAAAACAAACTCACCTATCTGGGTGGTAAATGAAGACAGGGAATTCGAAGGAGTCGTTCCTCTTTCCTCTCTTATTATCGAGGTGACCGGAAAAGATAAAGAAGAAATTAATGAAATCATCCAAAACGCAATAGACTTATGATAAATATCGGAAAATATATAGAAATGGCCATAAACTGGCTTACAGATCATTTTGCTTCCTTCTTCGATGCGTTGAGCATCGGTATCGGAGGGTTTATCGACGGTTTTCAGCATGTACTGTTCGGGATACCGTTTTATATAACCATTCTTGCGCTTGCTATACTTGCGTGGTTTAAGGCTGGTAAAGGAGTGGCAGTATTCACTTTGTCGGGACTGCTTCTTGTTTACGGCATGGGATTCTGGGAAGAGACGATGCAGACACTTGCCTTGGTGCTTTCTTCTACCTGTCTGGCTTTGTTGTTGGGGGTACCGATGGGAATTTGGACGGCAAACAGTGACCGTTGTAATAAAATCATGCGGCCTGTTCTGGATTTTATGCAGACGATGCCTGCCTTTGTTTACCTGATTCCGGCAGTGCTTTTCTTTGGCTTGGGGACAGTACCCGGTGTTTTTGCTACAATTATTTTTGCCATGCCTCCGGTAGTTCGCCTTACGGGATTGGGAATACGGCAGGTTCCCAAAAATGTAGTAGAAGCTTCGC
>ERZ860388.1658-NODE-1658-length-13638-cov-4.268865_pt1 | contig 13638 bp, 13 predicted proteins | sample MGYA00509978_ERZ860388 | MGnify/ENA primary metagenome ERZ860388 (study PRJEB30046, sample SAMN00715225) | human gut metagenome | study: EMG produced TPA metagenomics assembly of the A metagenome-wide association study of gut microbiota in type 2...
TACTCCTTTCGTTTTTGGTAGTGTATAAATCACTCTAAACCCCTGTAAAGTCAAGCAATTCTATGGTTTCCACCCACTCTTTTTTCACTCTGTTCAAACTTGTCAGGAACCGAAAAAAGCAGCCGGACAGAAACCTATTGTCTCTGTCCGGCTTGCTTCTAAACCCTCTCGGCATAATCCAGTGAAATCCATCCATTACGATTTTGCAATAGGTGTTGAATGTTTCTTCCAAACGATCCATATTGGCGGCTACACTACTGAAATTGAGTGTAAGCACCAGATATTTGTTGCGATCAGGCGTAGGATGCTTGCCTATATAAAGATTACCAAAGATTTTCTCGAATTTATCTTTTTGGTTGATGTCGTAGTATAAACCGAGCATGTTTAGGAAAAGGCTTTTTCCGAAACGTCGAGGACGGACAAAGAAGAAGAAGGAGGTCACTTTTTCTACTTTGGCGATATATTGTGTTTTGTCTACATAGTAATAGTTTTCAAGAATTATTCTCTCGAAGTCCGTCATCCCATAAGGTATTTTCTTTATTGCTGCATCCATAATTGCTCCCTCTTTAATGTTGAGAACAAAAATAGTTTATTTTCCTTTATGTGGCAACTAAACAGGGGTGATAATAACTCTCTTCTAAAAATATGTATTACTTTTGTCGTCAACAAAATAACTAGATAACGACCGACATGAAAACAATCGTAAACTTAACAGCATATATTCTTATTCTATTAGGACTTTATAGTTGTAACGATGATGTATTCGTCGACGACTTCCGGACTTCCGATACCGAATTTACTTTGGACGGGAATGGTGATGAGGTAACTATTCGTTTTGCATCCTCCAATTGGGATTTGGTTTGGATGTATACTTACGATAGTGACTTTACCCATCAATATGAAGTTTATGATGCCGACGACAATCTGATAATGAGAAACCAGGATGTCTACCTGAAAGGATTAGGTAAGATTGTGTGCAATGAAAAGCTGACCGATTTCATCATTCAACGCAGTAACCCCAAAGAGCTAAAGATAACGGTGGGCGAAAACGCCCGTAACGACTACTTTAGATTCATGCTTGTAGTGAGCAATGAGTATGAATCACAAGAAATATATGTTCAAATTACTCCGTCGGACAGATATGTGTTCGATCATATCACTTATTCTTTAAATGGGTATTCTCATGAATGGAGACTGGAAGAAACTATGAGTTTTATACAATCTAATAATTTAGGTACTCCCTCCCCATGCCTGTTATTCCCTTACAAGGACGCCCACCATGAAGTGGTGTTCAAAAGCGATGACCCTGAGGCTTTCCGACTATTGGGAGGAGATAATCCGACAGTAGAGATACCAAGCATGGAAAACGAATGGTTGGGAATGAACGGTGTACAGGCGCAATATACGTCTGAGCAGCAAGCGCTGCCTTTGCCTTTCCCTGATACGGAGAAGAAGGAGATTTCTATCCCGCCTAAAACTACCCAACGTATCATCGTGCTGTTAGAATGTGAGTGGTTCGAAACGGAGTACACCCTTTATGCTGTTCACCCTAAGAATGGGAGACAGCGCACTATAACCGGTACGTTGCAAAGTAAAATGCCCGGAAAATGTTACATAGCACGCGAGAATATCAAATGAGTAGAAATATGAATACCAGACGGTCTCTGTATATAATCTGCTTGCTGCTGCTTTCAGCAGTCGGCAACAAATTGGACGCTCAGACAGTAGTGAAACCTGTCAGGCAACAGAATGACAGCACCAACCATGCCCTCATCCATCAGATAGGTTTTGACGTTCGTCCGGGCTATGTAGCTCCGACAAACAGTTTCCTTGAAGGCGATAATGCACAACGGCAGAAAATTGATCGGTCACTTTCCCTGCACTTGAAGTATGCTTTCCAGTTCAGCAAAGATTCCTATTTGGGGAGGCTGTATCCTCATGCTTATCAGGGCATCGGTGTTTCGCATAATACATTTTATAATTCCGCTGAACTGGGAAATCCGGTGGCGGTATATGCTTTTCAAGGGGCGCCTATTGTACGGCTTTCATCCCGTTTGTCGTTGGATTATGAGTGGAATTTTGGTGCTTCTTTCGGTTGGAAACAATATGATGAACACAGCAATTGGTACAATGACGCTATTGGTTCTAAAATCAATGCGTATATCAATTTGGGCTTTGTCTTGAACTGGCAGTTTTATCCACAGTGGAAACTAGCAGCAGGGGTGGACTTCACTCATTTCTCCAATGGAAATACGCGTTATCCCAATGGAGGTCTCAATACTATCGGAGGGAGAGTCGGCATTGTACGTACCTTTAATGCCGAAGATAAGGCGTCCGGAGCAATTGCTCCCAAACGTCTTTACATAAAGCCACACGTCAGCTATGACTTGTTGGTATACGGTGCCACTCGCAAAAGAGGATTCGTTAAAGAAGGTATACCCACTTTGGTTCCTGGTTCGTTCGGTATTGTAGGTCTCAATTTTGCCCCGATGTATAATTTCAATAACTATTTCCGGGCAGGACTTTCTGTGGATGCGCAATTTGACGAGAGTGCTAATATTAAGGACTATAAGCTAGTAGGAACTTATGGGGACGATATAAAGTTTCATCGTCCTCCATTCCGCGAACAATTTGCGGTGGGGTTGTCTCTTCGGGCAGAACTGGTGATGCCTATTTTCTCCATCAATGCCGGTATCGGACGAAATATGATATATAGTGGTGATGATACGGAAGGTTTCTATCAAATTTTGGCTCTCAAAACTTATGTTACCCGCCATTTGTTTTTGCACGTGGGGTATCAGTTGAGTAAGTTTAAAGACCCTAACAATCTAATGCTGGGGATTGGATATAGATTTCACGATAAGCGGTGAAAGGGGCTGTGGTTTTCAAGAAACACTTCGCTTTTGAACTATATTTATCTGAAGATTAAACTACAGATAACAAATAGATTATTTATCAATAAAATAGAAAAACTCCAAAACGAATATCTATTTACTCGAAATGTATCTTTAATGCAGTACAAAATCGCAATGATTAAAAGTATAAACTGAAAAAGTATAAATGGTATCGTTAGTAGTTCTTGAACCCACCCTATGAAAACTAAGTCGGATTTTGCGAAGTAAGCATTTAAATATAATAAACAAAAATACCCAACTATGGCGAAACTTATCCAAAAAAGTTTCTTCTCCGAAATTATTTTTGTTATCATATCCATATAACTAATTTGAAGGTTTGTATAAAATCCTGTTTTTTAGAGACTTTGTAGTATTAAATAACTAATATATTGACTATGAAGTGCACTAAAATAGGGACAAAAGTAAAGATATAGAATTTGTATTTATTCTGCAAATATATTTTGGTAAAAATATAAACTTAGGACGTATAAAGTTTATTGCACTGTTTTTGTGTTATCTGTGTAAGGCTTGAACAGTAAGCTACGAAAAAATAACTGCATATTTTGGAAAAAAACAGTTTAGACATGAGCTGGTATCAATGTTTTCTTTGCAGCCAATTAGGATGAAAGCTGTGAATAGAAAATCTAATAATTTAGTTTGATCTAGTCTCATATCTTTCTAATGGCTTCTTTATGTAGATGAATATATGTCGACATTCAGTTATTTATGATTATGCAATATTACAATAAAAAACGAATAGTCCAATAAGGGAGTGATAAAAAGCTACCACTCCCTACTGCTAATTCATAGAGGATTTTTTTATATAACCAGTTTTCTAATTAGCGTCTTAAACTTTTTCCTTATTTAATATTTCCAGTAGATAGTAATAATATCCCAGTAGATCTTGTACCGGTTCGTCTTGATTCTTGTTTACTGCTTTGACTTTAACCACAAACTCATACCCTTCTTCATACTCATCTTCAAAACCTTTGATTGTTTCGATGACGTATGTCTTGTTGTTTTCATCTGTAACAACATAACCCAATATATTGGTAGTTATACCATGCTCCGGTGCAACATAATAATCTCTATAAGCTGCGACTTTTAGAGTCATTATTTTATATTTTTCTTTTTGCTTCTCATCGTCATTACAAGAATAAAAGCATAAACCTATAATGATTAAAAATACAAAAGTGTTATATATCCTGTTTATCATATTGATATGAACGTAAAGATTCTATCATCATTTCCAAATTCATTGGGAATATGTTTATTTACTCCTTTTATTTCCACTTTATCAAGATGCAAGTATACACTTGGATTGTACATAACTCTTTTTAGAGCATTTAATTTATCAGAGGTAGATGTTCCCTTCACTGAACCTATTAATGTTACCTTTGTAGTGAATCCGCCTTGTGGTATATTGATACCTCTTAAATAGATATCTGTCCATGTTGTAGTGACGCCAAGGGGGATTTCTTTTGAATAAACTTCTTGATTAGTATTTCTATTGATAATTGAGATTATGGTTCTGACATTAAAATCGTCTACAGTATATCCACCTAAGTTAGATGATGTAGGTTTATAATTATATTGAAATTTGAAGTCTATCTTAGCCCCTTCAGGACATTGTATGATTTTGGTTCTTCTATATTCATAATCGCTGTCGTAAGGTTCATTATAACCGTATGGATCGAAAAATTTGAATTGGTCTCCTATAGGTTGTAATGTTGCCAAAGTTAACATGTCAGTATTTGATAGACTATCTCTTTGTGATCTTATGTAACTATTATCAAGTTTGTACATGACTCCACCAGAAGAATACATCATTATAGAACCAAAATCAAAACTTCCTACATTTACTCCATTCTGATTCATTTCGGCATAAGTTTTATACTGATATCGTGTATCTTCATCCATACCTTCAAAATTAATACGTATGTAATTGTCCCTGTCGGTTCTGCTCATTTCATGATACATCCCAATTGCATGGCATATTTCATGAGCAATAGTGCCAACACTTATAATTGCTTCCCGGGATAGATTAATGGTTTGGGTCCCTCCTTTTCTTCCTACATAATCAGAATATGCTGACCATTCATTCTGATCCAAAAAATTGAATTGAATATAGTCTCCTTCATTGTAACGGGGTACCATATCGATATATGAACCATTCTCAATCCATTCTATTGCTCTGTATATATACTTTGTATATATAGCTGGAATACCGTCCACAGAATAATAAACTTTATTGTTAGGCCATCTACGATCTATTCTGGCAGCACCTCTGGTTTGTATTAAATCTTCTTTTAATAAGTGAATGTCACCTTGAAAAATATAGTAGTCTCCTTTATCAACTACGGCCGCTTCACTACCCCATAAGCTTATAGTATTAAAACTATAGTTGTTTTCGTCATATTTTGAATTATCAGATTCAGATTTTATACTCGAATCCTTTTCAATATAATTCCCATTATCTGCACACGAAGCAACAGATAGACAACCTATTACTGATAAAGCATAGGTAAGTCCTGATAGAATATTAGATTTTGTTGTTTTCATGATTACTTATTATTAGATTGTTTAATTAATGTGTCTTTTGATTGATCTTTTATCTTTTTAAGAGAATACTCTTCATATTACTGTTATGCCAACTATATAATACTTATTCATCGAAACTTTTAGTTTCCAGAGTGTTCAATGATATTGATATCAGGTAGCTGTACAACAGTTATAGCATGATATGTATTTACATGTCTGCATATAAATTTTATACTTCTACTTTTTCCTGTAGTGTTTTCTAGTATACAAATAGTAACTTTCTTTCCTTCGATTTTAAAAGAGAAAAAATCAAATTCAAATTTGTCAGGTGGAAAACTCTGATTTTTATCAATATATTCTGGACTATATTCTTTAATAATAATTCCATCAAGTATTAACTGATCAATTTCCCATTCTTCTTTATTGGATGTGAATATTTCCTTACCTCCTTCTTTGGGACATTCCCAACTATAGTTCGAGAAAGCGAATTCATTGGAATCAGTATTATTGCACGAACTTATGATCATATAAAGGACAACTATGGTTAATTTATGTTTCATTTTATTCATTTTTTGTTTGCCATACACTGAATGCTTTCATTTGATATGGAAAGGTTCTAGATGTGCCTTCCCATCTCAAGTCCTGATCATAATTATCTGACTGTGGTATATAAAGATAATAACCATTATAACTTTCTCCCCATCCATAATTGATATGGAAATATCTCTTTACATATTTTGTTGCATCTATGCATGTGCCACAAGCCCCAGTAGTAAATACGAAACGTAATGCATCTATTAGCATTGAATGCCCTTCGTCATTACTATTTCTGGCAGATAACCATACTATACCACTTTTCTGTATTAAAGTATTTTCAATAGTTTCATTAAAAGGGGACTTTTCATATTTAAGATAACCTTGTGATAAAAGGCATACGGCTTTTACTGCATCTTCTGTATTCGCACTACTACTCGGTCCATACTTCATTCCTACTGCTTGTCCGATTTCATGTATTAAATTTGCGACATCAGTTTCTTCATCACTTCCGGCAATAAACTGATTGTCATGTTTTATTTCGCTTAGCCGATCCCATGATGTTATTAATGTGTAGTAATAAAAAGTAGTTTTTGAACGGTCCCATAAACATAATAGAGCTTGTGCTGCTGCAACTGCAACGCATCCCGCAGCAGAGTGTACTTTATCTCCATTGCTGTTGGTATATAGAGGACATGCATTATTAAACGGAGCGAATTGATGCCAAGAAACTGGACACCTTGGCTCCATGGTAAACATTTCTTTTCCTCCAACTATATCTGAGTCTGCCCTTGTGGAAACGTTTACCGTTTTCCAATCGTCATTAACTTCAGTATTGTATTTTATAGAATACTTAATATCGGCTATTGCATTGCTTAAAATGGCAACTAATCCACCGGGTATGTTACTGTTTATGAGATCAGTATTGTCAAGCTCTACATTTCCATCTGCAATGCCATATAATGATTTGGCACGCTTATCAGCTGCAACAAAAGCAGTATTTCCATTAGATAACTTTACTATATAAAGAATGTCATTTACATCTATATCAGAGTCACTGCCAATATTTCGTGTCTTGCTTTTAGTCAATGAAGTTATTTTCTTTATACTAACAGAATTTTCTACCCTTGTAGGGGAGAGAGAGGATACTCCATAAAACTCATCAATAGTCGATTGAATGTCTTCTTCATTAACTTTGAATTCAGGGTTCGTGCTACTACTTGTTTCAGGTAAGTTTTCACTGTCAATCATATCAAGATTCTCTTGACATGACATCATTGTAAACAATGATACGATAATTAATAGTTTTCTCATGGTATAATTTTTAGTTAATATTATTTTATGAGCTGAGGTTTTACCTACTCGATTTCAAACTCTCCAATGAAAGTCACAGCTTTTTCTATATAAAGTAGTTCATATTGATCGGCTTTAAAGCCATCTAAATCTATTTTTAAATTTCATTGATTTCATAACGATATTTCTTAGTGAATAATAAGTTTGGTAAAAGGTATTGAAGGGTAGGGAAATTCATATCTCTTAAAGTGAACTGCTTCTCAGACTTTAGTCTGCTTTTTTACATACGTTCACTCCTACCAATGCTTTTTTAAGTCTCTACGACTTGCAATCTTTTATAATAGAATTTCAATAAAGTTGGTCGAAATATGTTTTATTTCAATTTTCAACCTCGAAATAAGTAACATCAGTACCCATATATTGTGGCTTTTTATCATTGTAGAAGGCTTCTATGATAGAGGGTCTGTAATCTTTAAACCGATATTTAATTCTAATCGTGTCTTTTCTCCTACGGATTTCTTCGGGATATTGGATTTCGAATCTATACTCCTGATCATAATTGCCATCATTTTTAATAGTAGCTTTCCTATCCAGAATCTGTATGTTAAGGTTACCATCATAATCAAGATAAAGCATATTCTCTATTTGAGCGTTGTTATCCGTTGGCTTTATCAGGTTTATTGTGATTTCGCTTGTTTTATCTTTGTTTTCTTCCAAAGGCAAGCTTCCGTCTTCATTAACAAGTTTCACTAGGCATCGAAAGACGAATGGAGGTGTATCAGTACTTTCTTTGCAACTTGTCAGAAAGACTGCTAATAAAAAGCTTAATAATTTAATGTGATGCAGTTTCATGTTATTGCAATTATTTAATTGTACCTCCGCTTTCCGGTCTGTTGGGATTCTCAACTATAGAATACTCTACATTATATTTATAGTTATTTCCTGATGTTCCATCATTGTCTAAACTTAGTATACCTGGTAGTTCTGAATCGTTGATTGCGGGGTTGCTACTGTCAAATACAGCTGCTGGAAAATAGCCATTAGATCTTCCGTCCCATCCCCAGTTGAAGTGGAAAAGGTTAACTCGTTGCCCATCACTCTTTCTTGTTGCAGTAAATGATCCGTCAGCTATCCATGCGTGTCCTCCGGTATATGTGATTGTAATCCCGACAAAACTTTTTTTACCTCGATTTCCTCTCATATAGACTATTTTATCCGAGAATCTATTAGCTGCCATGAAAACTTGATCAGCATCATATTTCTTTAATCCGGACGCTTTTAATGATGCGTAGTCATTTAACCAATTTATAGCGTTTTTAGACTCTATGCTAGTACCGTCACTTTTATATTCGGCTTTGAGTGCTACTCCCAGATATCGCATTAGATGTGCTACCTCATTTGCGGATTGCGGGGTTGTAACTGTGTTAAGTATTCCTTTGTATCTAAAACAATCAGTTGCTATCTGCTTCCAATGAAGAACACTGCTTCCGTAAGATGAGCCGTCTTGCCAGTTTACACTACCGATAGTTGGAAAAAATGATAGAATCTGAGCAGTGGCAGTGGCAACACAGCCTGTGTATGGCCCAGGACAATATTGGTTGTAAGGTGCTCCTTGTCCCCATTTGGAACTTAGGTTATAAGCGGTACCATATACATCGTCATAATCATTGATAGATCGCGTATTAACAATCTTGACAGTATCATTCTTTAGGATGTCGTATACTGCTTTTCCTAATGCCAAATCAAGAAAAAATGCAAAGTTGGGATTGGTTGTGATACTCTCGTCGGAAAAAGAGCCATTGTCTATAATCCCGAAAATAGGATCTGTCCTTCTGTCCGCACCTACCAATATATATCCGTTGTTATTGGAGAAATTGACTGCATATAGTAGGGTGTCCATGCCATTTTCTATACCAGCGCTTCTCGTTGCTGCTTTGTTGACTTTTACAACTTCTACATTTTCTATCGAGATACCAGCGCTTCTGGTTGATGCGGCGGGTGTCTTTTGGAATGTCTTCATAAAGTTTAAAGCGATGTCCTTAGCTTCGTCGATACTCACTTTATAGGGATTATTCTCTATAGGAGTATCATTAATCTCAATGTTCTCGAATTCATAACTTTGACAAGAAAACAAAAAGAATAGAATAAATAGATTAATTAATGTTTGCTTTTTCATACTTTGATTTTTATTTTAGGAGGTTGTTTTGCTTTTGTTCTATTTTTCTGTTAAGCATGATTTGTATCATGCTTAGGGAGTTTCTTTGATATATTGGTTTATAATCATTATCTATTCGATTTGAAACTCTCCTACAAAGGCTATACTTTCTTCTATGTAGAATAACTCGTATGAACCAGCTTTAAAGCCATCTAAATCTATTTTATAGATTTCTAGCTTATCAGGAATCACCACGTCTTGGAATACAATGTTTCCATTTTTGTCTTTAACTTGGAAGGTGGCTGGCTCGTTCGATTTTTCAAAAAACTGTACTTCGATGTTATTTTCCTCTATAGTAGCTTCTATAGGTAAAAAAATAACTGTCTTTTGGCGTTCATTCCACTTCTTAAAATAGATTCGAGTTTTGTGGTCTGTTGAATAATTATTGGCTTCCATTGTCATGAATGAAATGCCAATTAATAATAGTGTAATGCTTAACTTTCTCATATGTCTAAATGTTTTCTGCAAATTTATGAAAAATAGAGATCTACATTTAGTAAAATGATTGTTTTGACATGGACAAGTGGTGCTTGATAATCAGTTGGTTATGCTTTTTGTGTGTACCATCAGTGTGACAGGTACAAAATGTTCATATAAACATGAAAGCTACCCCATATTTATCATCAAGTATTCATATAAAGTTGAGTTGCTTGGTAGTGTTATATTCAGTTTTCCTTTAAGCCTGGTATGCTTTCTACTTACAGAGCCAATGGCAATATTTAATAATTTAGCTTCTACATTAGTGTCGAATCCATATAGGTAGAAACAACAATATTGAAAATCTTCGTCTGATAAAGTCGGGCATAAGCTAAATAGATAATTGTAAAGGTTGGGATAAATACTTGTTATTTCGTTAACTATGAGTTTCCATTGATTTTTGCTTATCAATGGTTCTGTAATTCTAGGCGTATTTTTATTAGCAAGAGAAACAAGTTCTTTATATAAAGGAGAATCGGTTAATATTTTGTTCTGTAATTTCCTGTAATTAGTGAATAGGTGATCTATTTCTTTTTGCATTTTATCATAATTTTCGTCTTTTTCTTTGAATGTGTTTAATAAACTTCGTTTTTTTTCAAGTTCAAGAGAAAGTGTGTATAGGTCTAATTTCATCTTATCTAATTCTTTTTGCTGCTTTAGTATCTTCTCTTTTGCTTGTTTTCTGTATAATAAATATCCTATAACCATTAATAGTAGAGCTGCAATGCAGATAACAGAAACTATAATGTAGCTTTGTTGCTTCATCTTTAATTTATCTATTTCCTTGCTAATTTTCAAGTGGTTATATTTAGATTCTATGTTTAGTATCTTAGATTGATTATCTGCATATACAATGGAATCTACCAAGTCTGTACATTCTTCCAGATAAGTGAGTGCTTTCTCATATTTTTTTTCCGATTTGTATATTTGGTAATACAAATATTTAATACTATAAGTATAGGTAGGATCATCTTGTGGAATCTTCTGTAGAAGTCCTTTTGCTTGGCTTATAGAGTCAGACGCTATGTATAGGTCAATTAATGCCATGTAGTTAGGCATTTTTTCTCTTCCTTCCAGTGCTTTGTAGAAGAATTTTTTGGCTTCATCATATTTGTTTTGCATTACATAGATATTTCCTAAAGCATTGTCGATGGCAGCTTTTACATCTATGTCCTTGGAGTTTGCTGTAAGAGAGTCCGCTGTAGATAGAATTTCTATAGCGTGTGATAACGAATCAATACTTGCATATTCACGCCCCATGTCTCTTAGAGCACAAGTGTAGCTATCTATATTATTTTCTTTTTTGAAATTGTCGGCAGCCATTTCGTATTTTTTGATAGCTTCTGTTCGCATGGCTTTCTCTCTATATAAGTCGCCTATATAGCTATATGTATACCCAACTAAATTATAGAGTTTGTTCTTTTCTCCAATCTCTAACGCATTAGTATATATAGACATTGCTTTGTCATAATCCCCGTCATTTGCATAGGAACGTCCTAAATAAATTAAGATTTGTACTTGTTCATTGGATTTACCGTAGGATGAATACCAAGTGTTAGCTCGCTCGAATTGATAAGATGGCAATAGGGTATTAAAGATTTCGTCAGTGACTTTGCCCGATAGTATGCACCAGCGTGCAAAGGTTTTATCATCCAGCTGCTCCGGAGATGCTATGTTTTCCAGTATGCTTGATGCGCTATCAGGATTTACTTCTATGATTTTTTCAACCTCATCCAGTTGTTTGTCCAAAGTGGATTGTTGTTTGCTGCACCCTACTAATAAGAATGTAGATAGAATAGTTATCAATGTACTGCTTTTCATCTGTTTGTCGTAATTTAGTTCGTTATAGATACTATTCAAAAAGAATGTTTTGCCTGTCGTCAAAGCAGGAATGTTATCTTCCTATTGTTACAAAAGTAAGAATTTAATTTATATAATGCCATTTATTATGTTTTTATTCTTGTAACTTGATGTCAAATAGGTAATTTCATAAATCAAGAAGTTATTGTTTACCGCTCTTTTAGATGCAAATGATCCTATATTCTCCTGTCTTTCAATTGGTATTATCATATTATCTCACCGATATCTTCATCGTTCTACCCGGGTGATATGATCATCGCACTTAGGTGAACTGATCGTGTCACAGTAGTAGACAGTTCGTCCTACCCGGGTGGAACGATGAAGATATCGGTAAGAAAACATGCAGATGTAGGTATCAAAAGAGAAGGATATAGGTAGCAGTATAACATGTAAAGCCCTAAAAACAATGAGAGATACCCTTGAAGTGAATGAGAGATACGTGAAAAATAGCTGTTTGAATGAAGAAAAGAGTGAGAGACACCTGTTTGAAAAGGATCTCTCACTCTTTATATTGCTGATTATCTACGGCTTATCTTAATGGAATGAGACCGTGAGACCAAAAAGTTTTTTTTATTTCTGGGGAGGAGGTGTGGGGGCTTATCCCAACAACTCTTTTACTTTTGCAGAAATAGCACGGCCTTCTGCCAGTCCTTCTTCCCAGGCTTCTTCCCGGATCTCATCTGCATGTTCCTGAACATACTCTTTCATATACTGTTCAAACATCATATAGCGTTCCCCCATCTTCCGGCTTCTTTTGATCTGGCGCATGGACTCCTGAAGCCGTTTGACCAATGCATCTTCATAATCAGCTTCACTTCCAGCCAGATCAGCCTTAACAAAATCAAGTAATGCTACCAGTTCCTTTGGTATTTCCTCACGATTTTTTCCATTTGTATTAAGAAAAACAGTGCAGACTCCGTCACCAAATACATTTCCCGTTTCTTCACAGTATCTGCGGATGGTATAACGGCATTTTTTCTGCCCCAGGGGATCAAAGTTACAAATGAAAATGACATATGTGTCTGCCAGCTCTCCATAACTTTTCCCTTTTTCCAGCATTTCCACATCCATCTGACTGTGGTAATAACGGCTGCGTTTTTCCAGACTGTCTTTTTTCACCAGCTGCATCTCAATATCATAATGCGTCCTGTTTTCATCTTTTGCAAATACGTCCATGCGAATACTCTTACATTCCGGATTGAAAAAGAAACCATGTTCTGTGCTGATCTCAACTCTTTCAATCTGGATCTCCAACACACGTTCCAGGAAACATCGGCAGTTTTCTGCATCCATCATAACAGCTGCAAACATAAAATCGTCATGAAATACCAGTTCTTCCAGTGTTTTTTTACTCATTTTATTCCTCCATATTACAGAGGAATCCTATACTGGTAGATTATCATAATTTTCCTGTACATGCAATGGAATTCCCAAGAAAAATTATCCCCCTCCATTAAATAATGGTACGGTTGTACCCCCAAAAATCTTTCAATAAGTTTTTTTGACTTTTCCATATAAATTGCTTATGCTATACTGTAGTGAGCGTGCAAACACACACATTGAACACGGCGCGAAAGGAGCCTATCGTGAAATTCGCAGTTACAATCGTTACTTACAACCGACTGGAATTATTAAAAGAATGCATACAGCAGGTTCTGTCCCAGACAGTTCCCTTTTCTTATATTTGTATTGTAGACAACCACAGTACAGATGGTACTTCAGAATATCTGGACCAGCTGGCGGCTGGAACTGAAACCGTTTTCCCAAACGCCGGAAAACCGGAGTTTCACATCCTCCATCTTCCGGAAAATATCGGCGGGGCCG
>ERZ860388.1666-NODE-1666-length-13604-cov-2.163850_pt1 | contig 13604 bp, 8 predicted proteins | sample MGYA00509978_ERZ860388 | MGnify/ENA primary metagenome ERZ860388 (study PRJEB30046, sample SAMN00715225) | human gut metagenome | study: EMG produced TPA metagenomics assembly of the A metagenome-wide association study of gut microbiota in type 2...
CCTTCTACAAGGAAAAAATTTTTTCGGCCCGGTGGTTTCAAACTTGGGGAACTCTTTTATTGGGATCTATGGTGATAGCGACCGGTTACACTTTTTTCATGACTCCCTACCAGATCGTTCCGGGAGGAATTTATGGTATTTCTACCATTTTGAACTGGAAACTGGGATTCCCGATCGGTATGGCGGCATTGTGTTTTAACCTGCCGTTGAGTTTGATCGGTTTTAAAATATTAGGCCGTGATTTCGGTTTGAGGACTTTTATCTGCTTTTGGTTGGTAGCTTTGTTTGCCGACGGTTTTCCGTGGGCACTGGAACATTGGTGTGGCTATACGGCAGAATTTGCACATGATCCCCTGCAATTGGTCAAAGGAGGTATCGACAATCCCGATGCAACGAAGGAAGGGGTATTGTTGGCCAGTATCTTCGGAGGTGTGGTTATCGGAGTCGGAGCCGGATTGATTTTCAAGACCCGTTCTTCGAGTGCCGGTACGGATGTTTTGGCTGCCGTATTACATAAATTAACCCGCAGGCCTTTGGGGATGATGCAGATGACTGTCGACCTGATTATCGTGGTATTGGGTTTTGTGGCTTTCCCGGATTGGAAAACTCCGTTTTATTCCCTGATCACTATTTTTATTATGGGGAAAGTAATCGATATTGTCATCGGTGGGTATTCCAGCGATAAAACTTTTTTCATCATATCCGAAAAAACAGAAGAATTACGTCGGTTTATACTTTCGGAATTACACCGGGGCGGCTCTATCGTACCGGTCAACGGGATGTGGAACCGTTCGGAGAAAGAAATGATTATGACGGTCGTCAACCGTAAAGAGGTGACTACTTTGCAACGGGCCATCCAGCATATCGATCCTCATGCTTTTACCATGATCCTGAATGCTCAGGAGATTATGGGGCAAGGATTTAAACGGATGGATTGGGACGATAACAAGTAAATACCTGAGTTGCACGGTCGAAAATGCCCTGGAGCCAGGCGATAGTCATGCCGTAGTTGCTGACCGGAATCCGGGCATCGATGGCCGGTTGCAGACGGTGGCGCAATTGGGTGGCTGTGATCATACAGCCTCCGCATTGAATGATCAGGGCATAATCCGTTATCGGACGTTCGATCCGGTCTAAGCCGGCGATATGGTCGAATTCCAGCTGCTTTCCGGTATACTTACGAAGAAGGGCGGGGATTTTGACCCGGCCGATATCTTCACAGGAAACATGATGGGAACAGGATTCGAGCAGAAGAATCCGGTCGCCGTCTTTCAGTTCTGGGATGCGGGAGGTCCCGGCCAGATATCGGTCGAAATTGCCTTTATGGTGTGCCAGAATAATGCTGAAACTGGTGAAAGGAATATCCTGGGGAATCCAGGGGGCTATTTTGCCGAATACCTGACTATCTGTGATTACCAGGTCCGGTCGTAACGAATTCCGCTGAAAATAAGTCGTGATTTCTTCGGGTTGGACGACAATACCGATACCATGCCGGTCCAATATCTCTCTTAACATTTGTACCTGAGGCAAGATCATCCGGCCTGTCGGAGCTTCCGAATCGATGGGGGTGACCAGCATAACCACTTGGCCGGGACAAACCAGATCCCCTAACAGAGAGGAAGAATTTTGCCGGTTTACCAAAGTGCCGATTTTTTGAATCAGCATTTCTCTTTTAGCCTGGCAAGTGGAGAAACCGATAACCGGGGTACCGTATTTTTGCAAGAGTTTTTCCCGAAGTTGCTCCTGTAAAGGTTCCAGGTCCGATTTATTGTGTACGATCAAAAAAGGAAGTTTTAACTTTTGAAATTCTTCGGTCAGTATTTCTTCGAAATGACCGAATCGGTTGCCGGTGATCACCAGTAAGGCTGCATCGGCTTGCCGGATGGTTTCGAACGTTTTTTTTACCCTTAATTCCCCGAGTTCACCTTCGTCATCCGTTCCGGCAGTGTCGATTAAAACGACCGATGCAACTCCCGGGATTTCATAACTTTTCTTTACCGGGTCTGTTGTCGTGCCGGCAATGGGGGAGACAACGGCTTTGTCCTGTTGTAAAATCGTGTTGGCGATAGAACTTTTTCCGGTATTTCTCCGGCCGGTGATGACGAGATGAAATTTATCCATGAATCGGGGTTATTTATACATGCTGACTTCTTCTGCTGTGATTGTCGGGCTTCCGAGAATAATCAAACGTTCGACGACGTTGCGGAGTTCACGGATATTTCCGGTCCATTCGTAACTTTTCAGCGCTTGTAAAGCTTCCGGTGTAATATTTTTTTGTGCTATCCCCATTTCGTTGCAAATGGTTTCCAGAAAATAGGTCACTAACTCGTCGATATCTTCCGGACGGTCTTTCAAAGCGGGAACTTCGATAATTATAACACTCAGACGGTGGTATAAATCTTCCCGAAACCGTCCTTTGGCAATCTCTTCTTTCAGATTTTTATTGGTTGCTGCGATGACCCGCACATCTATCTGAATATCCGTGTCGCTTCCGATCCGGCTGATTTTATTTTCCTGTAAGGCCCGGAGTACTTTAGCCTGTGCTTCCAGGCTCATATCCCCGATTTCGTCGAGGAATAAAGTCCCTCCCGAGGCTAGTTCGAATTTCCCTTTCTTCTGTTTGATCGCCGAAGTGAACGATCCTTTTTCGTGTCCGAACAGTTCGCTTTCGATCAGCTCCGAAGGAATAGCTGCACAGTTGACTTCTATAAAAGCTCTGTCGTTACGGTGACTTTTTTCGTGCAACTGATGGGCTACCAATTCTTTACCACAACCGTTCGGTCCAGTGATGAGTACCCGGGCATCGGAAACCGCCACTTTATCGATCATGATACGGATATGATTCAATGCATCCGAATGGCCGATCATCTCGTATTTCTTACTGACTTTGGTTTTTAGCTTTTGGGTCTCCTCGATAAGCTGGTTTTTGTCCGTTGCGTTTTTGATCGTAATCAGAATCCGGTTCAGGTCCAGCGGTTTCTCGATGAAATCGTAAGCTCCTTTTTTGATGGCTTCGATAGCTGTATCTATGGTGCCGTGTCCCGATATCATGATGACCGGCACATCGGAAGTAAATTCTTTGATTCGTTCCAGTACCTCGATTCCTTCCATTTTAGGCATTTTGATATCACAGAACACCACCTCCGGTTTTTCAGTTTTCACCGACACCAATCCCTCCATGCCGTTTTCAGCTAATACGACTTCGTGTCCTTCGAAAGAGAGAATGTCTTTCATCGAATTACGGATGCTACGTTCGTCGTCGATTACAAGTATTTTTGCCATGGTCATTTTTTTTACACGGATAGCAAAATTAGGAATAATTTCGAAATCCTCAAATTTCCGAATCTTCAAATGTTTTCATAGCTTTGTAGCTAGGATGATTGTCAAATTATTTGGAATACGCTTATGAGATATATTTTATCTGTTCTGATTGTTTTTTGTTTGATTTGTCCCGATACGCTGGGACAGCGTAAAAAAGTAGGAGTCGTGCTGAGTGGTGGGGGGGCGAAAGGAGTTGCTCATATCGGTGTGCTGAAAGTGCTCGAGGAAGCGGGGATTCCGATCGATTATATTTCCGGGACGAGTATGGGGGCTATTGTCGGAGGGTTGTATGCTGTCGGATATAATGCCAAGGCGCTGGATAGTTTGGTCAGGATGCAGAACTGGCCTTTCTTGCTGAGCGATAAGGTATATCGTTTCAACCAGCCTTTTACCGAGAAAGAATCCAATGAGAAATACCTCATTTCCCTTTCTTTTTCCCAGGAAAAAGGTCTTTCGGTACCGGCAGGTTTCGTGAGCGGACAGAATATTTATAACCTGTTTTCCGAATTGACCATCGGTTTTCACGATTCGATTCCGTTCCGGGATTTACCGATTCCGTTCGCTTGTGTGTCGGCCAATATGATCGATGGGAAAGAAGTGGTGATGGACAAGGGGATACTGCCTTTGGCGATGCGGGCGAGTATGGCTATCCCGGGAGTCTTCGCTCCCGTAACTATCGATAGTATGGTATTGGTAGACGGAGGTATCTCGAATAATTTTCCCGTGGATGTGGCTAAAAATATGGGAGCCGAAATTACCATCGGGGTGGATCTCAGCACAGGGTTGAAAGATGAGAAAGGACTGGATAATATCATGGGGATCGTCGATCAGCTGACGGCTTTTATGGGCATGAAGAGTTATGAGAATAATAAAGCGATGGTGGATTTGTATATGAATCCGGATCTGAAAGGATTTACTGCGGCCAGTTTTACTGCGGAGGCTATCGATACGATGATTCAAAGAGGAGAACGGGTAGCCCGGGCCAATTGGGATAAAATTATGGCTTTGAAGAAACAGATCGGTCTTGAACCGGACGAAGATGCTGCTCCCCATCTCGAAAACAGGTTTTTGGAAACAGACACTCTTATTATAGGAAAAATTTCTATCGAAGGAGTGAAGGAAAAAGATGAAAAATGGATACAACGGCAAATCGGGATCAAAGAATTTTCTGTCATCACCATGGATGATTTACACAAAGCGATTTCTTTTTTATACGGTACCGGGGCTTTTGCCAATGTAAACTATGCCCTCAACGGGGATCAGATTTATGACCTGACGCTACGGCTGAAAGAAAAACCGGCCAGTTCACTGAATCTGGGATTCCGTTTCGACTCGGAAGAAATGGCTTCGATCCTGTTGAATACAATCCTTAGCCATAGGGCGTTGAGGGGGTCCAGACTGTCGATTACCGGACGTTTGAATAAAAACCCTTACGTATTGGTGGATTATTCTTTCGGCAGTAATATGCTGAGAAAATTGGGCGTATCCTATATGTTCAAATACAACGATATCAATCTGTACGATAAAAAAGACAAAGTCGATAATATTACTTTCTCTTATCATCGCGGAGACCTGAATTTATCGGATATTTATTTCCGGAATTTCAAATTTCAATTGGGGTTACGGTATGAATATTTCAATTATAAATCCGTCCTGTACAATACCGATTATATAGCGGAAAATCTGAAGTCACAAGGATTTGCCAGCTACTATGCTTTAGCTCATTTCGATACTTACGATAAGAAATATTTTCCGGACAAGGGGATGAGTTTCCGGGCTGATTATTCACTTTACACCGATAATATGGTCAATTATGACGGGCATGCTCCTTTTTCGGCCTTATCGGCCGATTTCGAACCGACCGTCCGGCTGACCCGTAGGGTATATCTTTTGCCGGCTTTGTACGGAAGGGTATTGATCGGACGCGATATAGCCATTCCTTATCTGAATTATGTCGGTGGAGAAGTAGCCGGAAGGTATATGAATCAGCAATTGCCTTTTTACGGTATCCATAATCTGCAGGTGTTCGATAATTCGGTGGTCGTGGGGCGTTTACAGTTGAGATATCGCTTGGGAATGAGGCATTACATCACTTTAACCGGGAATTATGCCAAACAGTCGGAAAGCTTTTTCGATATTCTGAAAGGAGACGATGTTTGGGGTGGAGGTGCCGGTTATGCTTATAATTCCATTATCGGACCGATCAGTGTCACCTTCGATATGTCCAATTGGGACCAGAAATTAGGGGTGTATTTCAATCTCGGCTATTATTTTTAAATTGGAGTAATTGTAATAAAAACGGAAATAAATGGGAAAATATTGGATTTGCATCTGTTTGGCCTGGGGGTTAGGGATCGGAGGTTGTACACCGGTACAGCAATATCGGTATACCGAAGGAAAGATTTACGGTACATTTTATCATATATCTTATGCTTCTGACGAGGATTTGAAAGAGGAAATCCTCCGGCAAATGGAGTCGGTAAACGCTTCTCTTTCCATGTTTAATCCCGAATCGGTTATTGCCCGTCTGAACCGCAACGAGACGGATAGTACAGATGCTCTGTTTCAGAAAATGTATGCGATGGCTTTGCAAGTAAACCGGAAAACCGAAGGAGCTTTCGATATTACGGTCGGACCTTTGGTCAATGCCTGGGGATTCGGTTTTAAACAAAATTCTTTCCCGGATTCTGCCCGTATAGATACATTACGGCAATTTGTAGGTATGGATTTACTGACTTTGACGGAGGGGAAATTGCAGAAAAAATACCCGGAAATTACGCTGGATGCCAGTTCTATTGCTAAAGGACTTGGAGTAGATTTGGTGGCCGAATACTTCGAGCGTAAAGGCTTGAACGATTATATGGTAGAGATCGGAGGAGAGGTCAGGGCCAAAGGACAAAGCAGTAAAAAACGGCCCTGGCGGATAGGAATCGACCGTCCCGAGGAAGATGTGACCGCTCGGAACCGCCGGTTACAAATGATTGCCGGACTGAGTCAGGGGGCTTTGGCTACTTCGGGCAACTACCGGAATTTTTATGTGCACGACGGTAAAAAGTATGCCCATACGATAAATCCCAAGACAGGTTATCCTGTTCAGACCGAAGTGCTCAGTGCATCGGTTTATGCTCCTACCTGTATGGAAGCCGATGCTTATGCCACTGCTTTTATGGTATTGGGATTGCAAAAAGCCCGGCAGATTGTTTTGGCCGATCCTGAACTGGAAGGCGCTTTTATTTATCTGGAAGAGGGAAAAATGAAAAACTGGATTTCACCTGGCTTCGAAAAATTGATTGTAGAAAAATAGAGAGGAGTGAGGGAAAATGATGAAGAGAATCGTATTTACACTCATCATTTGTTTTTGGGTTGGAAGGGTACTGGCTATAGACCATAGGATTCCGGCAGTACAAGATTCTGTGCGCCTGGATACCGTTAAGAAAAGTTTACAGGCACAGTCTTTACAACATCTTTTGGAGCGGGATTCCTTGCCACTGATGACCTTACCGGTTTCTGAGGCACAGATGAAGATGTCTCCGGTCTATTTACCGGATAGTCTGATCCGGGATACCCTGCGGTATGAATATACCAAGATTAAAGACTTTGCCTATAAGGCGAAATGGACGAAAGAACTTTATAAAATGGTCTTCGTCAATCCCCGCCGCGGCTATCTGAATGTTATGCGTACCCAGAACAGTGAGGAAAGGTTTAAAGCTTATTCCGGGAAAGTGATTCATGATATTTCTATTGTTGTTCTGCCTCCTTATGGGACTAGTGTTTACGATACCACTTATTTCGAGGAAGATATGGGATGGCTGAAAACTTTAGCCAACAAAACCCATATGAAAACGGCCGAAAAAGTGATCCGCAGGCAGTTGACGATAAAACCCGGCATGTTATTGGTACCTTTTGAGTTGGTGCAAAATGAAATTTTGTTGAGAAGATTGGATTATATCGATGATGCGAATATGATCGTTACGGAAGATCCGGACAACCCTGCCCAGGTGAATGTTACCCTCATTTGTAAAGATCAGCTTTCGTGGGGAGCGACGGTCGAATCGAATTTCTTGAATTCTTTCGATATCGGACTCGAAAATAAAAACTTTATGAAATTGGGACATGTCCTGAATTATGAGTTCAGTTACCGGGGAACCAAAGACAAAAAATGGGGAAATGAGTTGGAATATAAGGTAAACAGTCTTTGGGGGACTCATATCAACATCCGGGGATATTACCGCAATGATTACCGTGAAAAAGAAGTTTTCGTAGATGTCGAAAGGCAATTCCTGACCAACCGGATGAAATGGGCCGGAGGGATGGGAGTAGGACGTGTTTTTTATTCGGATGATTTACCGGACCGGAATGTAAACCGGTTGGAAGAGTTGTTCAATTATCATTATCAGGACGTATGGTTAGGTAAATCTTTTTTGTTGCCTTACCGGTATAGCTATAACCAGAATATGTTTCTGACGGGTCGTTTTTTCACGACCCTTTTCAACAATCGTCCTTTGGTTACAGACGATACCAACCATTTGTATTATAACCGGAGGGATTATTTTGCCGCTTTTACTTACATCAAAATGAAGTATTATAAGGCCAATCTGATCTATGATTTCGGGCGTACGGAAGATATTCCTACGGGATTGATGCTTAGTCTGACCACGGGGTATGAAAAGAGTGAATTCGATAATTATGGCTATATCGCCGGAGAGTGTCACTATTCCCATTTTAATAAATACGACGAGCGTTATTACGCCCTGGAAGCAGCCTTGGGGTCTTATGTCAACGAAGACGGTTTCACCCGGGGAACGCTGAAATTGGGAGCCAGTCATATCAGTAATTTGTGTAGCTGGGGCAGTTTTAAATTCCGTTTCTATAACGACGTACATTATGTGAAAGGAATCCGGCGTTATCCGGGCGATTTTTTGTATATGGAAGATCGGAATATTCGCGGATTTTCATCCGATACACTAAGAGGAAATCAAAAACTGTCGTCTTCTTTGGCGACTACTTTTTTCTTGCCCTATATTAAAAAAGGATTCCGGGTTTCCATTTCTTCTTTCTGTGATTTCGGTGTGATTGCCGCCGACAATAAAAAATTGGTACACAGCAAAACATATTGGGGATTCGGGGTAGGAGTCAACCTGAGAAACGATAATGTCGTCATTAAAAATATTTCTTTTCGTTTTGCCGTTTATCCTACTATTCCTGAGGATGGCAGGAGTTTTCAAGCGATACTTTCCAGTGGGAACAGAGGCAGTTTTTATGATTATCACGTAACAAAACCACAGGTGATTCAGTATGAATAGGAAATACGGATAGATCATGACAAGTTTTGCGTCATCTGATATTTGGTTAGCTTTTATTATGACTCTGGTTGCAGCGATTTCTACTTTTATGGGAGCGATGACGTCGTTATATTTCAGAAAAGTCAACCAGGTTACCCTCTCGGTCATTTTGGGATTTGCAGCCGGAATAATGATTTATACCGCTTTTATGAAGCTGATGCCCGATTCGATCAGCATTCTATCCTCCCAATTGTCTTATGCTCAGACGAAAATCACCAGTACGGTCTGGTTTTTTGTCGGTATCGTTTTGTTGTATCCTTTAGGATATCTGGTGAAGTTGTGGAAGAAAAAAGAGGTGGAACGCTACGACGCTTCACTTCAATATTACCGGCGGGTAGCGATATTGGTGCTTCTGACGATTACCGCCCATAGTTTCGTCGAAGGGCTGGCGACTTTTCTGTCGTTTTTGGCTACTCCTTTGGTGGCTATTCCTCTGGTTCTTTCTATTATTGTCCACAACTTTCCCGAAGGGATGACGATCGGAGCCCTGTTTAATAAAATCAGTGATTCGATGAATCGCCGCCGGGCTATATTCTACAGTGTGATCGCTTCCTTATTCGAACCGATCGGAGCCCTGATGGCTTATATTTTTATTCTGAAATATTCTAATCCGGTTTTAACCGGAATACTGAAAGCTTTTCTTTCCGGACTATTGGTAGCCACTGCACTGAATGAACTGATTCCCAATTCCCAACTGAAAGGGAACCGGAAGGTGTCGGTACAGAGTATTATTTTAGGCATGTTTATTATGGGTGTCGTCTTGGTCAGTGCTTCGATTTTTTAAAATTTTACAACAATTGTAATTATTTTCAGAATTTTTTAACGTTTCTCCGGTCTGAGGTTTGGAGGATGTGCCTCTGCGGTTTATCTTTGCTGAAAATATAAAGATAGGGTATTTTGTTGATTCATAAATAATTAATTGGTTGTAAATGAAAAAAGTCTTCTTGTTTTCTTTATTTTTGGTTTTAGGGTTAGTTCTTTCACAGTGTTTACCGGTTTGGTTGGGGGAGGCATTCCTGACAGCTGAAAAGGTAGCGAAGACTTTGATGTTCGTTTGTCTGGCATTTATTATGATTAATGTCGGGCGGGAATTCGAATTGGATAAAACGAAATGGAGATCTTATGCTGCCGATTATTTTATAGCTATGGCTACTGCTGCCGTGCCCTGGATTATGGTCGCTTTTTATTATATGTTCTTATTGCCTGCCGATTTATTCGGGAATTGGGATGCCTGGAAAGAGAATTTATTATTGAGCCGGTTTGCGGCCCCTACTTCTGCCGGTATATTGTTTACCATGCTGGCTGCTGCCGGGTTACGGCGCGAGTGGATCTATAAGAAGACCCAGGTGCTGGCGATCTTCGACGATCTCGATACGATCTTACTGATGATTCCCTTGCAAATATTTATGATCGGTTTTAAGTGGCAATTATTTGCCGTGGTGATTGTGATCACTTTTTTATTAGTGATCGGTTGGAAAAAACTGGGAACGATCCGGTTGTCCCAAACCTGGAAATCTATTTTATTTTATGCTGTATGTATCGTAGCTGTAACGGAAAGTATTTATCTTTTGACCAAGTGGATGATGGGAGCTGACGGAGCGATTCATATCGAAGTATTGTTGCCTGCCTTTGTCTTGGGAATGGTGATGAAGACTGTCCATCAACACGGGAACCGGGACGAAAAGATAACCGGAATGATTTCTTATCTGTTTATGTTTCTGGTGGGGTTGAGTACACCTCAGTTTATCGGTATCGATCATGGACACCGGATTACAGAAGCTGTGGGGATTATTGCTGCACAGCCTATGCCTTCCTGGGAGGTATTGGTTGTGCATGTGATCGTTGTTACTTTACTTTCGAATTTGGGAAAGATGTTTCCGTTGTTTTTCTATCGGGATCGGCAATTGGAAGAGAGACTCGCCCTTTCTGTCGGTATGTTCACCCGGGGGGAAGTTGGGGCCGGAATTATTGTCATCGCTATGGGCTATAATCTGGGCGGTCCCGCTCTGATTATTTCTGTATTGAGTTTGGTACTCAACCTGCTTTTGACCGGTGGTTTTGTGGTCATTGTGAAACGTTTGGCACAACAGGCTTATGGACTGAAAGAATAGACGGAATAAAGATACCTTTTCTTGGGAACAATGGAGAAAAGAAGAATAAACTTTCATTCTCCGTTTCTCCAAATTTATGGTAGGTTTGAATAAGTTCATAAAGTCTATGGACCTGCGGGTGTGGCCGGACGGAACCGGAGTTTGTATTATTTCGCCTCTTTCTTCTTAAATAACCGTCGGAAAAATCCTTTCTTTTCTTTGGTTTTTTCTTCGGTAGTTCCGGGATGTTTCACTTTTTCCAGTTTACGGTTCGAGATCTTTTCGAGCAGGTTCAAATGTTCTTTGAAGGTCGGTATTTCCGTTTCTTTTTGCTGAGATGGTAAGGCAAAAGGGAAGGAGAGCCTGTTCCAAACCTGATAATTCGGGCTCTCCAGGCAATCTTTCATAAACCGGCCGAAAATAGGCATAGCCATATTGGCGCCTTGTCCTAAACGGATGGTGTTGAAATGGATGTTTACATCGTTGGCTCCGACTCTGATTCCGACGACTATCTGGGGATTATATCCGATAAACCAGCCGTCTACCTGATTTTGGGTCGTACCGGTTTTCCCGGCCATTTCATTATGCAGACCGTATACCGAACGCAATCTTTGCCCTGTTCCTTCGTCGATGACTGCCGAAAGCATATTGCTCATTAAATGGGCTTCGTTTTCAGGCAGTACTTGCCGGGGAATTTCGGGCTGAGCTTTGAATATCAGATTACCCTGGCGGTCCTTGATTTCTTCCAGGTAATAAATCGGACGGAGGTTTCCGTTATTGGCAAAAGTTATAAAAGGACGAACCATTTCCTGCAAGGGGATATCGGCTACTCCCAAGGCTAAAGAAGGATAGGGAGGAAGCTCGGAGGTGATACCCAAACGGCGGGCATGATCGATAACGGTGTCTATGCCCGTCTGAAGCAATACTTCGACAGCGATGGTATTGATCGATTTACTAAGGGCTCCTTTCAAGGTGTAATATCCCTCGTAATTGTTGTCCGAATTGCGTGGGGACCAGTCGTCATATTCCGGATAGGTTTTCTGTTCATTTTTGTAATAAGCGTCCAGACGGGTCCCCTGATGTATAGCTGCACTGTATACGACCGGTTTAAAGACCGATCCTACCTGGCGCGGGGCTTCAACCTGGTCGTATTGGAAATATTTATAGTTCAGATCACCGACCCAGGCTTTTACTTTCCCGGATTGTGGTTCCACAGCAATCATCGCCGGATGCAAAATCTTCAGATAATGCTTGATCGAATCGATCGAAGAATAATCTACCCGCATTTCTCCCTCTTCCGGGCTGTATACCAGCATCGCTTTTTTTTCATTCAGAATTTTCAGTATGTCTTTTTCAGCCAATCCCTGATGTTTCAATCGTTGATAGACCGTACTGTTCTGAATAGCATTTTTCAGTATCGCGGGATTTTTGTCCCAGGGTTCTTGTTTACCCAGGTGGGTGTAATAGGATTGCTGTAATTTTTTCATGTGCTCTTGAACGGCATTTTCTGCATATTGCTGCATCTCTGCGTCCAGAGTTGTTTTCAGGATAAGACCGTCCTTATATAGGTTGTAGTTCGTACCGTATTTTTCGTTGTATTCTTTGAGGATCCGGTCGGCATCCCGGCGTATTTTTTCGCGTAAATAAGGAGCCAGACCGGAAAAATGGTTGACCGGAATGTAATGCAGCTGTAGTGCTTCCTGCTTTATTTTTTCACCGGTCTCTTCATCCAGATAATCGTATTTCATCATTTGGTCGATTACCGTGTTGCGACGGTTGAGCGCCCTTTCCGGATGCAGACGCGGATTGTAACGCGAAGGTCCTTTGAGCATACCGATCAACGTGGCTGCCTGAGGGATAGTCAGATCGGAAGCAGAGGTTGAAAAATATTTTTGAGCGGCACTCTCGATACCGAATGTATTTTCCCCGAAAGATACCGTGTTCAGGTAAAGGGTGAGGATATCGTCTTTGCTGTAAATGTTTTCCAAACGATGGGCTGTAAACATTTCTTTGAGTTTCACAACCGGTATAAAGGTCACCTGCTGTTCGTCCCGGGGATACAGATTTTTAGCCAATTGCTGACTGAGCGTACTTCCGCCGCCTGAACTACGGTGTCCCAGCAGAACAGTTTTGAAAAATACCCTCAGCATACTGATTTTGTCTACGCCTTCATGTTCGTAAAAACGGACATCTTCGGTCGCGATCAGGGCTTTGACGGCATAAGGGGAAATATGATTGAAATTGACATTGGTACGGTTTTCGACATAATATTTACCGATCAGCAAGTTGTCTTCGCTATACAATTCCGAAGCTTCGTCATTACGGATATCCCGCAATTCGGCATAATCCGGTAGCTTACCCCAAAGACCGGCATATACCGAGTAGACAAATAGAGTGATACCGATTGCGAGAAACAGGATAAATAGCACCCCGTATTTCAATAGCTTGAACTTGTGGTGGTGCCGGTGAGAAGAAACCGCTTTTTTATGTTTTTTCTGATATTGTTTTTGGGCCATATGCTGAAAAGCTAAGCATATAATTCGACTTAGCCGGACAAAAATACAAAATAATTTCTTTTATCGGTCGGACTTCGGCTAGTACCGACATGCCCGCTGGCAGTTTGAAGGGTACGAGGATGAAGTGAAACCTGAAATGCTGGGGGAAAGTGAAGAAAATATTTAAAAGAAAAGTCCGGATGTAAAGTCCGGACTTTATACCTAAGGAAACAGAAGGGTTATTTGATGATTTCAACCATGGCACAACGATTCCATTTGTTGTTGTTTTTGTAGTAAGGTTTTTCTTTACCTACATATTCGATAACCATCCGGTTAGAATTGATGCCGTAATCTTT
>ERZ860388.1671-NODE-1671-length-13537-cov-2.781264_pt1 | contig 13537 bp, 11 predicted proteins | sample MGYA00509978_ERZ860388 | MGnify/ENA primary metagenome ERZ860388 (study PRJEB30046, sample SAMN00715225) | human gut metagenome | study: EMG produced TPA metagenomics assembly of the A metagenome-wide association study of gut microbiota in type 2...
TACCAAGCCGGCTACCTCTTCCAGTTTAATCGGTTGGTTAAAGTTCTTCACCAAATATTGATATATCTTATTGAAACGTTCAAAGTCGGAAGAATTGACGGACTGGGTGAAACCTACACTGGCGAGAAGTTCATATTCTTCTGTATTAGCCATCATTTCGAGCAAAGTGATCAGATTGGTAACCCGTACCGCCCCATTCGAATTGAAAGTGCTGCGGATAAAGTCCGCAATACGGTTACGGGCGGTTCCGGTGAATTTTATCCCCCGCCGGGAACGTTCTATCAGATTACGGATATTCATGAATTCGGGCAAATTAATCATGACCCCCTCAAACAGTTCTTTACGGAAATACACACACAGGCATACGGAACGCAATCCGGTTCCTTCTCCGAAAAACTCTTTGTCATTCCTCCATTCATGGGGCAACTGAGGTCCGATGATACAGACATCGCCCACTTCATAATTTTCGATATGATCACCTACAAAGCGGGTACCGCTTCCCTGCTCTATGCACATGATCTCTATTTCGGGATGATAATGCCACGGAACAATGAAATAAGGCAGATCTTCCCTGTAAAAGTTGATGTAGTGTTCCACAGAAAACGGGAGTTCCTGATAAAGTGGTTTCATAGTGATATCGAGTTGAACTATTATGTAATTTGAGATTGTAGCGGGAGCAAATATATACGATTAATATCAAAAGTACAAATAAAAAGTGTACACTCTTTATTATAAGAATGTACACTTCAGTTCTTAAGTAGTCTCAGTAGTTAAGTAGTTAAGTAGTCTCAGTAGTTAAGTAGTAAGTAGTCAAGTAGTAAGTAGTCAAGTAGTAAGTAGTCAAGTAGTCAAGTAGAAATGACTTATCTGATATATTTTCCTTAACTATTTGCTACTTAATCACTCAACTACTTGACTACTTAACTACTTGACTACTTATTACTTAACTACTCTTTATCAAAAATAGATTTTGCAATGCCCATTTCGAGCCCGCGCAATTCTGCCAGTCCCCGAAGACGACCGAGACATGAATAGCCCGGATTGGTCTTTTTCCTCAAATCATCAATTATCTGATGACCGTGATCCGGACGCATGGCAATGGAGCATTTGCGACGTTGCTGCAACTTCAACAAGTTTTTCATGACGTTGTACATATCCACATCTCCTTCCAGATGATTAGCTTCGTAGAAATTGCCTTCGGCATCACGCTGGGTACTACGCAGATGAACAAAATTAACGCGGTCTCCTTGGCGTTCCATTATTCCGGCAAGATCATTGTCGGCACGTACACCAAAAGAACCGGTACAGAGACAAAGGCCATTCGATTCATTAGGAACCGCTTCTATCAATTTAATGAAATCCTCCTCCGTGCTCATGATGCGGGGCAGGCCCAAAATGGAGTAAGGAGGATCATCCGGATGGATCACCAACTTCACCCCCACCTCATCGGCCACCGGAGCGATCTCTTTCAAGAAAAAGATAAGATTGGCACGGAGCTTTTCGGCATCGATATCATTGTATCTGTCGAGGGCTTCTTGGAATTGCTCAACGGTGAAACTCTCTTCGGACCCGGGAAGACCGGCAATCATATTACGGACAAGAAGTTTCTTGTCGTCTTCGCTCATCTGTTCGAAACGGGCTTTCGCCTTGGCAATTTCTTCGGCTGTATAATCCTTCTCGGCATTGGGGCGTTTGAGGATGAACAGATCGAAAGCCACAAAAGCCGCCTTTTCAAAACGAAGGGCTTTAGAACCGTCGGGCAGAGTATAAGCAAGATCCGTACGGGTCCAGTCGAGCACCGGCATGAAATTGTAAGTGACAACCATCACTCCACACTTCGCCAGATTACGGATGCTCTCTTTATAATTCTCGATATATCTCATGAAATCTCCGGTCTGAGTCTTGATATGTTCGTGTACGGGTACACTTTCGACTACCGACCAGGTAAGACCGACTTCTTCAATCATCTGCTTCCGCTTCATGATCTCCTCCACTGTCCACACTTCTCCGTTAGGGATGTGATGAAGGGCATTTACTATTCCGGTGGCACCGGCCTGCTTGATATCCCACAGGCTTACAGGGTCATTAGGACCGTACCAGCGCCAAGTTTGTTCACATAGGTACATAATAATTTTATTTACGATTTGACGATTTACGATTTACGATTGACATTACAGTTATTTTAAGCTACTAACTACCATCTACTAACTTCTAACTCCCAACTTCTTACTACTAACTACTAACTTCTAACTACTAACTCCCACCTCCCAATCAAATTGAGAAAGCATCGAAGCCACCGTCGATAACAGCTACGGTACCGGTTACGAATTTTGAGGCATCGCTGATGAGGTATTGGATAGTTCCGTACAAGTCTTCCGGTTCACCGAAACGGCCAAACGGAGTATGGGCTAAAATTGTTTTGGAACGATCGGTCAAAGAGCCGTCAGGGTTTGTCAATAGAGTACGGTTCTGGTCGGTGAGGAAGAATCCGGGAGCGATGGCATTGACACGAAGGCCGTCACCGAATTTAAGAGCCAGTTCGCCGGCCATGTATTTGGTGAAATTGGCTATTGCAGCTTTGGCTGTTCCGTAACCGACCACACGAGTCAACGGACGGAGTGCAGATTCTGAACAGAAGTTGACGATGCTGCCTTTTTTCTGATCGACCATGATGCCGGCAAATACCATTGTAGGCAAAACGGTTCCGAAAAGATTTAAATCGACCACCTTTTTGAAAGCGTCGATCTCAAGATCAAAGAAAGTTTTGTCCGGTGCAATGGTGGCTCCCGGCATATTTCCGCCCGCGGCATTCAGCAATACATCGATGCGGCCGTAAGCTTTCATGATTTCCGCTTTATTTCCTTCGAGTACCTCTTTATTCATGACGTCGGTATAGAGGAACATGGCGTCTCCCCCTTCCGCTTTGATGCCTTGCACCAGAGCATTTCCGGCTTCTTCACTGCGGTCGAGAATAACAATCTTAGCTCCCTCTTTTGCCAGATAGGCAGCAATACCTTTACCTAAAATACCGGCTCCACCGGTGATAACAACAACTTTGTCTTTTACACTAAATAATTCGTTCATGATTTCCTGTTTTATAAAGTTATAATTTCTTATTCAAGTAATATTTCAGATTCTCTTTAATGAGAATATCTATCGGCATCAGATTTACCTTATCGGGACGCTGCTTCAACACAAGATAATTGCATAAAGACTTGATGCCATCGTATCCCTGCTGTTCCGGCCGTTGGGCTATCAAGGCCGTGATAACGCCTTCGGACAGTAATTGGGTATTCTTCCCTATCAAGTCATAGCCTACCAATTTGACATTTTCCAACCCTCTCTCTTTAAGGTAATTTCCCAAAATATAACAGGTGGAATTGAAAATAACCGCTCCCTCGATCCGGGGATTGGCACGGAATATCTCATCGAGTCTGTCAAAATTATAATCCGTATCGTCTATCCTTAATTCCACTTCATGGATATTTCCTTCAAATCCCTGTTCAGTAAGATATTGGCAAAAGCCTTCCTTCCGGTTCTTCCCCTGATTGGAGTCGTTCTTGCCGCTATGCACAATCCGGGATATCAGAATATCCGAATGGCTGCCAAGCTGGCTCATCAGCAATTTGGCCGCAATGAATCCGGCATCATAAGACTCCGTACCGAAATAGGCAAGCTGATGCTCACCCACAATATTAGAGTCCACATAAACATAAGGAATATCCCGGGCATCGAGTTCGCGCGAAAGACGGACGACGGAATCGGTAAACAAAGTAGCAATCAGCACACCGTCAATATCTTCTTCATCAAGGAGGGTACACGCAATTGCATCAAAGGTATGGTTGTCGTACTGGTCAAAAAAAAGTTTGGTGACATTGACATTGTAAAGTTCGGTCTCGGAAGCGGCTTTGTCTATCCCTTCGGAAATGGCTTCCCAATATTCTCCCGGTTTAAAAGAGGGAGTAATGGCAAGGAAGTGGTACTGCTTTTTAGAAGCTAAGGAACGGGCCATCAGATTAGGCTGATAATTCGCTTTCTCAAGGATCGCTCTTACTTTTTTCTCATTTTCCTCCGACACACGGCCACGGTTATGTATCACCCGGTCTACCGTGCCGACAGATACACCGGCCATTTCGGCAATGTCTATAATGCGAATGTTTGAAGATTCTTTGTTCATAGGATAAATACCTTAAAACTCTTTTTTTCTTCTGCAAAAATAGAATGAATAACTCGGAAAAGCAATAGTGTGTACGCACACACATCTTATCAAAGGAAAGTTATACTATTGTATTTCAACAACTTAAATACTTCACAAAACCGAATAATATGTTTTCAAACATATAAAGAGTTTAAAGCCAATCAAATAAAAGACTTAAAGTTGATCAGGATATCGGCTATTTCTGCAATATACCTTATTATGGTGATTGCATCATATACTATATATGATATTCATTCTATGAAGATTACCTAATAGTAGCGATTGTACAGACGACGATAAATAAAGACCTTTGCAACGCATTAAAAACGTTTAATACCCAAAGGAAATTTTGAAAACAAGAAGCTTAAAATTGACTCTGACTTTTTTGACAATTGCCTGCCTATCGATTTCTGCATATGCACAACACAGGGCGATGCTCTCCGGCAAAATCATATCTGCCGAGAATAAAGAGACCATTGATTTTGCCACTGTCTACCTGAAAGGTACACAATTCGGCTGTACTACGAATGAAAAAGGGATCTATCATCTGAAAGCCCCCGCAGGAGACTATACATTAATCGTATCTGCCGTAGGATTCGAAACGGTAGAGAGAAAAGTGCACCTGACCGAAGGGGAAAGAAACAAATTGAACATCGTGATAAAACCGTCTACTACCGAACTGGATGAAGTGGTGATAACTTCTACGGGAGTCAGCCGAATCAAAAGATCGGCATTCAACGCAGTGGCTGTCGATACAAAAGAATTTCAGAATACAACAAAGAATCTGAGCGACGCATTGGCCAAAACACCGGGAATGAAACTCCGTGAATCGGGCGGCGTAGGTTCGGACATGCAGCTCATGCTGGACGGTTTTAGCGGAAAGCACGTCAAGGTGTTTATTGACGGCGTACCACAGGAAGGTGTAGGAAGCTCTTTCGGCTTGAACAACATCCCTGTGAACTTTGCCGATCGCATCGAAGTGTACAAAGGGGTGGTACCGGTAGGTTTCGGTACGGACGCCATTGGCGGAGTGATCAATATCGTCACCAACAAGAAACGTCAGCGTTGGTTTCTGGATGCCTCCTACTCCTACGGTTCGTTCAATACACATAAATCTTATGTCAATTTCGGACAGACTTTCGGTAATGGGCTCACTTACGAGATCAATGCTTTCCAGAACTATTCGGACAACGATTATCATATATATGCTCCGGTAGAAGATTTTGAGACCGGCAGAATCGACAAGGATAAGAGGGTGCGTGTGAAGCGTTTCAACGACACTTACCATAACGAGGCCGTTATCGGTAAAATCGGAATCGTGGATAAAAAATGGGCGGACCGCCTGATGTTCGGTTTTACCTATTCGCACATGTACAAAGAGATACAGACGGGGGTACGCCAGGAAATAGTATATGGACAGAAACACCGCAAAGGCCATTCGCTGATGCCGTCACTGGAATATAACAAGCAGAATCTGTTCACCAAAGGACTGGATGTAGTGCTGACTGTAAACTACAACAAGAATACGACTACCAATGTGGATACCGCTTCTTATAAATACAACTGGTACGGAGAAAAGAAATTATTAAATTCGCCCGGTGAACAATCCTACCAACATTCAGAGGCGGACAACAATAACTGGAACGGTACGTTCACCGCAAGATACCGCATCGGTAAAGCCCATATGTTTACGTTCAACCATGTGCTGAATACGTTCCACCGGTCCAACACCTCGCTACTTGCCAAAGAAAAACAGGAAGATGCCATTGCCAAAGAGACCCGCAAGAATATTTCCGGCCTGTCCTATCGCCTGATGCCTTCCGATAAATGGAATTTCTCCGTATTCGGCAAGTATTACGACCAATTCGTGGCAGGTCCGATGGCTACCACCGCCAATCAAAGCAATTATGAACGAACCACCCGCAGCATCAGTTCCATGGGTTATGGCGCGGCAGGTACCTACTTCATCCTGACAGGACTTCAGGCAAAACTGTCTTATGAGAAAGCTTATCGCCTGCCTACCATCGAAGAGATGTTCGGTGATGAAGACCTTGAAATGGGAGATATCGGCATAAAACCCGAAAACAGCGATAATCTGAATTTCAGCCTGAGTTATAGCAGAACTTTCGGCAAACATTCGGTATATGTGGATGGCGGGTTGATCTACCGGAATACCAAAGATTACATCCAGCGCAACATTGCCGACCTGAGTGGTGGTAAATACGCCGCTACTTACATAAACTACGGCAAAGTGCTGACGAAAGGATTTAATATCTCCGCCCGTTATAACTTCGGCAAATGGCTCAGCGTAGGGGGAAATTTCACGAAGATGGATGTACGCGATAATATGGAGAAATCTATCTCCAGCAATGCCGTAAACCTTGCCTATCGTGAACGTATGCCCAACCTCCCGTATATGTTTGCCGATTCGGATGTAAGCTTTTTCTGGAATAACCTCTGGAAAAAGGGCAATACGCTGACCGTGTCTTATGACAACCAATATCTGCACAGTTTCACGTATTATTCGTCCAATATCGGTTCGAATAAGGGTGATTATGTAGTACCCAACCAGTTCTCACACAATCTGGCACTCTCTTACAGTTTGAAGAACGGACGATATAATCTGTCATTCGAATGCCGCAATTTTACAGACGAGAAACTGTATGACAACTTTAGTCTCCAAAAAGCCGGACGCGCGTTCTATGGAAAAGTACGTATCCACTTCGGCAATTAAAAATAAACAAATAAGTAAATAACAATTAGCTTAAAATTAAAAATTACATGAAGAAAAATTTCTTTTTTAACGGACTCCTTGCAACAGCAATGGTCGGATTGACATTGACAGCCTGTTCTGATGACGAAAAGGGCAACGGATCGGGTACTGTAGGCAAAGGCGAATATGTCATCGCATCTTCTGTTACCGCATCCGGAAATACAACCAATGTACTGGTGACTTCCGAAACTCTGAACGGAGGGACGGTTTCTACGATAAACAACGGTCTGGTAAACGACGGCGCCACACAATGGGTGTTCTATAAAGACCAATACCTGTATGGATTGACCTACAATCAAGGCAATGCCGGTACGACCCGCTCCTTTTTCATGAATGCCAATTATGAAATGCAGGCCCGTTCGGGCGAGTATGCAGTGAAACGGTTCACTACCTACGGCATCTATGACAAATATATCATGACCTCCTCTACCGGTGACGGTCCTACACAGTACGCGGATGAGAACGGCTATTTACCTAAAATGTTCCTGCTCTCTTATCTTGATGTACCGAATGAGACATTTACCACGAATAACACCCAGAATAAAGCCTACATGTCGGAAAACTTCCTGGGTAATGGCGAATATGTAACATTGGCCGGTATCCTGGAATATAACAGCAAAATTTATAGCGCCGCAGTTCCGATGGGCTTAAGCCAGTACGGAGGAAAAGCAGACGGCGGGAAATGGATCCTTCCGGGAAATGAAGACCTCGTGAAAAAAGAAGATGGCGGTTCGAACAGCAGCAGCTACAAGAAAGGTGAATTGCAGTGGACGCAATATCCCAATGAATGTTGGGTGGCTATCTTTGATGATGAGACGCTTACTACCAAGAAACTCATCAAGACAGACAAAATCAGCTATGCCTGCGGACGTATGAAATCGCAATATTATCAGACTATCTGGGCAGCAGACAACGGCGATATCTACGTGTTCTCCCCGAGCTATGCCAAAACAATGGACGATGCCCGCCAACAGACGACTTTGGATGCCGGTGTCGTACGTATCAAAGCCGGAACAGAAGAATTCGATCCGAGTTATTATTATAGCATCGAAGACCAGACCAATGGAAAATCTTTCCTTCGTTGCTGGCACCTCACCGGAGACTACTTCCTGTTGTTAATGTATGACCGTCCTTTGAACGAAGAAGACTTCACAGCCAACCAACTGGCTATTTACAAAGGAGAAACCGGAAAACTCACCTATGTAGAGGGGCTGCCTTCAACCGACCAGATTTCCGGATTCGGCAATACACCATATACGGAAAACGGCCTTACTTATATTGCCGTAACCACTACCGACGGCCATCCCGGTATCTATAAAATCGATCCGGTAAATGCCACGGCTACAAGAGGTGTTACAGTAGAAGCTACACAAATCAGCGGTGTCGGAAGATTGAAACCTTAAATATTAAATAGGCAAACAGATAATAATATGAAAGAGCCTGCAAGCCGTATGCGCTTATGCAGGCTCCTTTTATAACTCTACTCATAACTCACGAAAAAACTTATATGAAAGAACTTATATGAAAAAAAAATTTCGCCAAATACATCTCTGGCTCTCTGTTCCTTTCGGCATCATCATCTCCATCCTCTGCCTGTCGGGAGCAGCCCTCGTCTTTGAAAACGAAATAACAGAAGCACTCAACCACGATTTCTATTATGTGGAAAAAGCAGGATCGACTCCCTTGCCTGCCGGAGAACTGGCAAAAAAGGTAGCGGCAACCTTGCCCGACAGTGTATCGGTCACAGGTATCAGTATCCCGGCCGGTCCGGCAAGAGCCTATCAAGTCAACCTTTCCAAGCCCAAACGGGCATCTGTATACATCGATCCGTATACGGGCGAAATAAAAGGTAAATACGAACGTACGCCGTTCTTCACCACAATGTTCAGACTACACCGGTGGCTACTGGACAGCGTGAAACCGGATGGTGGGATTTTCTGGGGAAAAATGATCGTAGGCACCAGCACGCTGATGTTTATCTTTGTTCTGATATCCGGTATCACCGTTTGGATACCCCGTACTGCCAAAGCATGGAAGAATAGCTTTAAGATATCCGTCAATAAAGGGTGGAGAAGATTCTGGTACGACCTGCACATTGCAGGAGGACTGTACACTTTCCTCTTCCTGCTGGTTATGTCGCTCACCGGGCTGACATGGTCTTTCGGATGGTATCGTACAGGATTCTACAAAGTATTCGGTGTGGAGACTACACAAGGGGTTTCCCATCACGGCGCCCCCTCTCAAACAATGGAGAAAGAAAAAGGACACCGGGGAGAAAAAAATGAAAGAGGTGATACCGGAAATCCGAACCGCAAAGAGGGCAAAGAAGATGATCGGGAAAGACGCCGCAAAGGCAACGGAGCACAGTCTCCATATGCTTCATGGCAAGGGGTGTATGAGCAACTGAAAGCACAAAATCCCGGCTACAAGCAAATCACCGTATCAAACGGTACTGCAACTGTCTCTTTCAATCGTTTGGGCAACCAACGGGCAGCAGACCGGTACAACTTTAATCCGAAAAACGGAGAAATCACCGAAACGACCCTTTATAAAGACCTCGACAAATCGGGAAAGATACGCGGATGGATATTCTCTGTACACGTAGGCAGTTGGGGCGGTATGCTCACCCGTATCCTGAGTTTTATCGCGGCACTGGTCGGAGGTACATTGCCGTTGACGGGATATTATCTGTGGATAAAAAAGGAAATGGGACGGTCGGCAAGAAAAAGGAAACAGAAATCGAAAAACAGCCAGGAAGAAAAGCCTATAAATAATGGTTGAAAATAAAGAAAGTACAGTTAATAGCATTTCCGGCAAGCAGAAAGTACATTATTGCAATAAATTATATAACTTTGCACCATACTAACCATAAAATATATTTATTACGAAACAGAAATTGCATAAACAAAACATTTAAGAGTAACGAACTACGATATGTAGGAACGCTCACAGCAAGTAGTTAATCAAAACATTATTAACAAGGAAAAGCGTTTCCATTCATACTTATTAAAAAATATATTTGAGCTTTTAGCTCTTGTTCTCTCTTATTCGAATACCGCCAAAATATTCCACTCGTGAGAACAAGCAGATTGAAAGTTCACGCTTATGGGCGTGAACTGTTCGTGCTTGTTTACGAGTGAGGTCACTTGGCGGTAACCTGAATAAGGAAATAAGCAATGAACGGTTCCGCTTTTTTTATCACTCAAACAAAAAAGTATGAAACTATTTTTAAAATTATTTTCAGTATTGGTCGCTATCAATACAGGGATATTTTCCCTGTCATCTTGTACGGAAGATTGGGAAGAAGCATATCTGCAAGTAGACCAAAGAACAATCACCGCCCCTAACAGCGGAGAAACCATCACAATTCCGATTGAAACAAACTCTTCATGGAAAGTAGTAAAGAGAAATGCAGACTGGGTAGCACCCGATAAAGTGTCGGGTTCAGGAGACACCCAACTACAACTTACAATAAGTCCGAACACTTCAAACAGCAGAAACGGTATCGTCACAATAGTCGTTTAACCAACAAACGACTTTCTCCTTTTGCTTCTTTTGATGCGGGTATGCGCTTTTACGATGAATTTACTTCTGATGAAGCCCTTGACGAACCTTCGCATACAAGTATCTATATAGTACCCGCCATCGGATTATCTTTACGGACAACCAATAATTCTTATTTGGAATTAAAAGCCGGTTATACGCTTGCTCCAAGTATTGCAGGAAGAAAAGGAGAAACAGAATACAGCATTTCTAATTTTCATTTTACCCAGATATCGTCTTGTAAACCTTACAAAATGTCTGCTCCATTCATTTCATTAGGCTTTACCCACACCTTTGGATGGGGAGCCAAATGGGGGAAACGACAATAGACTGAATTCCTAAACAAACTAATGAGACTGGCTCATTTTCCTATTTTGAGTCAGTCTCATGAATGAACGTTAGATTTTAATGTTTCTGTAGAAGAGCGTCACAATGTCGCGAATAGAATTATACATAAACTCCTTACTTATATGAGCCTGCGGATGATAAAAATCAATAATCAGCTTTCCGTCATTGGTCTGATAATAAAGAACTTTCTTTGCCATCTCCTTATCAGCAGTTTCAAATACATGCTTTTGCAACGAAATGTCTTTTATAAGGCTCCGAAACAAGCTACCAACTTCTACCCCACAACAAACAATAATATCGGTTTGAGACCAATAAAGATCAACCTGACTACGCAACAAGCCCTTGTGTTCTTTCACGAATTCACGAAGTTCGGCTTTATTGGTAGTTGCACCTCCGGGAGTCTTCTTCAGATTCATCGCCGCGACCGTTTGTAAATGATGCTTGCGTCTCGCCTTTTCCAATGAACGTAGATTGATTTCATCCGACCATTGAAGATTCTCTTTATAATGCCGGATAGCATGTGTCCACAGCGCAATGTTTCCCCAAGTATTGCTTCCGGCTCCATCATACAACCATTCTCTTGAAAGAGAAGCAGAATGTGGTTTACCTTTATGATTGGCTTCTTTCAATACAAACAATATTTTTGGTGAAGACTCTAACCATTTTTTCTCATCGACAATGCCGTCTGTTACCAAATGCGAGTTCTCCAATACCTTTTTCCACGCTTCGAAGATCTTATCTTCTTCTGTAAATAAACTCATATATGTCTTTTATAAATCAGTTCTGTTTTTCTCCTACACAAGATTTATCTGCTTACAAAGCTACAAAAAACAGTTGGATTTATAAAACAAAAAATCTCCGCATATCACAGGCTGCCGTTATTTTGTGCAAAGAAATGAGCAAGGTATGCCAAAAGGTTTCATCTACTCCTCTTTTTATTAAATTTCCGCCTATATTTTACAAGAAAAAACAATTACCTTATCTATACATCCCACTTTTTCCCCTTTTTGTTCTATCTTTACAGGCAAAATAAATTAAACGAAAAAACGATAAAACACTAACCACATGCAACCAACCGTAAACAAAACACCACGTATCGAAGTGGTAGATGCCTTAAGAGGCTTTGCTGTAATGGCCATTCTCCTTGTACACAGCGTAGAGCATTTCATCTTTCCTGTCTATCCGACAGATTCGCCCGAATGGCTGAACATACTCGATAACGGAACTTTCAACATTATCTTTTCACTCTTTGCCGGAAAATCTTATGCAATATTTGCTCTGCTATTCGGATTCACATTCTATATCCAATGTCATAATCAGCAAAAGAAGGGAAAAGATTTTGGCTACCGCTTTCTCTGGAGATTAGTTTTACTGGTGGCCTTTGCCACGCTGAATGCAGCCTTTTTCCCTGCCGGAGATGTTCTGTTGCTTTTCTCTATTGTAGGGATTATCCTGTTTTTAGTACGCAAATGGAGTGATAAAGCGATCCTGATCACAGCCATTTTCTTCTTGCTACAACCCATAGAGTGGTATCATTATTTCATGTCTCTTTTCAATCCTTCGCATGCATTGCCCGACTTAGGCGTAGGAGCCATGTATCAGGAAGTGGCGGATTATACAAAAGCCGGGAACTTCTGGGATTTCCTGATAGGAAATATCACATTAGGACAAAAGGCGAGCCTGTTTTGGGCAATCGGTGCAGGACGCTTCCTGCAGACAGCCGGGCTTTTCCTCATGGGACTGTATATAGGAAGAAAGGAACTGTTCGTCACTTCGGAACTACATCTCAAATTCTGGATAAAGGCATTGATCCTTGCAGCTATCAGTTTTGCACCACTCTATTCACTCAAAGAGCTGATTATGCAGAGCGACAGCGACCTGGTTAAGCAAACCGTAGGTACTGCTTTCGACATGTGGCAGAAGTTTGCATTCACCATCGTACTGGTAGCCTCTTTCGTCATTCTCTATCAGAAAGAGAAATTCAAAAATGCAGTAGCCAGTCTACGTTTTTATGGCAAGATGAGTTTGACGAACTACATCACCCAATCCATCGCAGGGGCTATTATTTATTTCCCCTTCGGACTTTATTTAGCCCCTTATTGCGGATATACTGTCAGTGTATTGATCGGTTTTGTATTGTTCCTCCTGCAAGTACGTTTCTGTAAATGGTGGCTATCCGGACACAAGCAAGGACCTTTGGAAAGCATCTGGCATAAATGGACTTGGATGTTCTCCAACAAATAAAGTTTGCCATCAAGAATGGAGAACGGCATTAGCCAAATATCATCAAAACTGCCTTATAAGCATCTTTTTGTTCGCTTATTGATGATTTTTATAACAAGCACTTTCTAAGCAAAGTCGCAACCAGAGAAAAAGCTGCATAATAAAACAAATATCATGCAGCTTTTTCTGTATATTCTTACCTTATCCGGATAAATATGTGATTTATCCCGGTATGTCAATTCCATTATCCCGGCATGATAAGTTCGGTTTCTCTACGAGGAACAGTCCGAAGCTCTACGAGATAAATTATTTCCTCTTCAAAAGGCGCTTTTTCACGCTGGTTGATGTCCGAATCCCGATCATGCTCAATTATCTAAAATCACAGTAAATACAGATTATAAAGACAAACTGCACAATAAAAGACACACATACGGCCTATTTATCACACAATT
>ERZ860388.1672-NODE-1672-length-13524-cov-2.645259_pt1 | contig 13524 bp, 8 predicted proteins | sample MGYA00509978_ERZ860388 | MGnify/ENA primary metagenome ERZ860388 (study PRJEB30046, sample SAMN00715225) | human gut metagenome | study: EMG produced TPA metagenomics assembly of the A metagenome-wide association study of gut microbiota in type 2...
ATGTATTCTCATCTCCGCCAACCATAAATGCAACTGTTCCATCTATGGCTTTTGGTTCTTCGCCATTGGTTTCCCCATTATTCCAAGTCCGATAAACCCAATAACCATATAAATCCTCCTGATTTTATATCATTTTAACAGCATTTTAATTATAAGAATAATGAAAGTATGAATATCTCAACCATAGATGCAATACCCATGATTAATGTACATACTGTCTGCGTCTTATATCCCTGTTCAGGTGTCATATCACCAAAGTTAGTAACAACCCAGAAATATGAATCGTTAGCATGTGATACTGTCATGGCACCGGCACCAATAGCCATTACACAAAGTACTGACTTTACAGGTGTTGCAAGTCCGAGTACAGGAAGAAGCGGAGCAAGTATACCTGCTGTTGTTGTAATAGCAACTGTTGATGAACCCTGTGCACTCTTTAATATTGCTGCAAGTATGAACGGGAAGAATATACCTACTGCCGAAAGCACTTCTGCATGCTGTGTTATGTAGCTTACCATTGATGTTGAAGAAATAACTTTACCAAGAACACCACCTGCTGCTGTTACAAAAAGAATAGGACCAACAGTTTTTAATGTCTCATTAGTAATGTTATAAAAATCACTCATCTTATGAGCAGTTGCAAGCTGGATTACTGCAAATATTGTACCAACTGCAAGGGCAATAATTGGCTTTCCTAAGAACTGGCAGGCGATATCAAGTGCTCCTGTCCAACCGGCCATAGATGAAATTGAGCCAAGTGCCATAAGTATAATTGGAACAAGAATTGGAGCAAGTGCATTAAATCCATTAGGAAGTTTGCCATATTCTGCAACAAGTTCTTCATATGTTTTTGCTACTTCTGCATTATCGCCCATCTCGTCTGCACTCTTTACTTTCTTGCCAATAAACTTTGCATAGATAAGACCTGCAATAAGAGGGAATATCGAACATACAACACCAAGACCCATTACCAGTAAAAGATTATCACCTACACCAAGTGTACTTGCTGCTGCAATCGGACCAGGTGTTGGTGGAATAAATACATGTGAAATATAAAGACCAGCTGACAAAGCGACTGTCATAGCTACACTTGATACTGCTGTTCTCTTTACAAGAGCCTTTCTAATTGGATTCAAAATAACAAAACCGCTATCACAGAAAACAGGGATTGAAACAACCCATCCCATAAGTTCAATAGCAAGTTCAGGTCTCTTCTTACCAACAACTTTAATTACCATATCGGCAAGCTTTAATGCTGCACCTGTCTTTTCGAGAACTGAACCGATAAGTGCACCAAGAATAATTACAATACCGATGCTGCTGAATGTTCCCGAAAATCCTGCTCCGATTACTGTTGGAATTCCGGAAATCTTCTTTCCGTCTGCCGTGACTGTATCAACAAATGGAATTCCTGCGATTATAGCAAGAATAAGTGATACAGCCATGATAGCAAGGAAAGGATGAACCTTAAACTTTGAAATTGCTACTATCATAACTATGATAGCTAAAATAAAGACAATAATTAATGCTATTCCTGACATAATAAACACCCCTTTTCGTTATTTTTTATACGATTTGTACAATAGCTCGTACTGTCTATGGTGCAATCATATCACGGAAGCAAATCTTTTCACATGTTACACGTAACATAATTATTCAAATTATTTTGTTTCATGTAACAAAGCATATGTTTCACTTTTTTCCATTTCTATATCCTGCATAATAAGATATGCCATATATAATGCCGGATTTTCGGATGGTTTTCTGACATCATATCCTGTCAGTTCCTTCAACTTGCCAATCCTGTACTGCAATGTATTCTTATGTATATAAAGACTATCAGACACCGCCTGAATAGAGCCCTGCTCTTTATAATAAGCCTTCAGGAGTGACATATATTCTTTTACTTCATCAACAGATGAATTCTTGAAAAGCTTGGTAATATATTCAAGCTTAATTTTGGCAGGAATACAGTTAACAAGCAGTTCCAGACTCATATCCTCATAGCAGATAATCTTTTCATGTTCATTTGCAGCTGCATTCCACGCCCTATGTGCCTGGATGTATGCCTCATGCATATCATCACTTTTCCCTGCAATCCCTATATTAAGATTCAGTTTCTGCTTTTCATATATGTAATCTGCAAGTTCATTTGAAAATTCAATTACCTTTTCTGTTGTCATATCATCTATAAGAATTATCTGTCTTGACGCATTTCTGAAATGTGCCTTGTAACCATTTCTGTTAAGAAATGCTGCAACATTATTTTCAAATTTGGCAATTACAGACTGACCCTCCTGATTATCTTTATACTCATCAAGTTCATCGATACTTACAATAATAATTCTTCCCGGCTTGTCTATATCTATCCCAAGAGATTTTCCACGTTCTCTCAGATCATCAAAGTTTTTATATCCGTCATTTATAAGCCATTCTTCAAAAAAAGCATTTTTTACACGCTTATCCATGAGCTGATGATAACTGACACGGCGTTCCATAAGCAGAATTTCGGTCATCTTTTTTATCAGACGTCCGGCTGTTATTACCTCATCGTGACTTCCGGTAATTCCGACAACCCCAACGATTTCACCATCAAGTTCAAGTGGAAGGTTAATTCCCTGTTTCATTCCCCTTTCCTTATCATCTTTCTTAAGATAATATTCATCAAGACATTCCGTAATGATTTTGTATGCTCCATAGTGAAAATCGCCTATTCTTGATTTATCACAGCTTGCAATTATATGCCCCGTCTCATCCATAAGATTAATATTTTGTTTTACAAGCTGCGATATTTCATCAACTATCTGCATCGCAGCATTTTTCGATATATGCATTGTATTTCTCCATTCATATTTAAAATAATTGTAATTTTCGCTCTTTTAAATGTATTAATAATATACCACTCAAAACATAACATTTCAATATATTTATTTTAATTGAAACGTCAACACTTGATATTTTCTTTTGTAAATGCAATAATGGTTTTGTTTTATGAACTGCCACACTACAACGGCAAAATCAGAATGGAGATTAACTATGGCAAACAACCGATTAACAAGAAAACAGCGTGCAGCTGTAGTCAGACGACAAAAAATCACACTTGCCGCAGGCATTGCGGTTTTAATTTTAGTAATTATATTCGTACTAGCATTTAAAGGCTGTAACAGTAAAAAAAAGAATAACGACAAAACAGTCCCGGCTAATACTGAGACTACTACTGATGACAATAAAACAGCAACAGAAAACAACAGCGAAAACATAAAATCTGAGGAGACCCAGGATGCTTCCACATCATCAGATAACAATGCTGATAATAATTCTGATGGAGGCTCTGATAACAATTCAGGTAATGATAATAACAGCTCTGATTATTCAGGAAGCCAGTATGCTGATTCGCAGTCTGTTTCATCCAAAGGATTTTCAATCCAGACTATCAATGGAATAACATATGTTGATGGGGTGCTTATCGCCAATAAAACTTACTCTCTTCCAAGTGATTTTATTCCTCAGGACCCTGAGGTTCCTGTAACAAGCCAGCGAAGCACAACAAGTCTTGACAGAACACTTATGAGTGCATGGCGTACGATGCAGGCTGATGCTTCTTCACAGGGACTTAATATCTATATTGCAAGTGCTTACCGTTCATACAGTTATCAGGTAAATCTATATAATTCATATGTAGCAAGAGATGGAAAAGCTGCCGCAGATACTTATTCATCAAGACCCGGTAACTCAGAACATCAGACAGGGCTCTGTTTTGACCTTAATTCTATAGATGACAGCTTCGGCGATACCGCAGAGGGCAGATGGGTCAATGACAACTGTTATAAATACGGCTTCTGCATACGTTTTCCTAAGGGTAAGGATGCATACACAGGCTATCAGTATGAATCATGGCATTTAAGATATGTCGGTAAAGACCTCGCTGAAAAGCTTTACAACAATGGTGCTTGGATTTCACTTGAAGAATATTTTGGAATCACTAGCGAATATCCGGATTAAGCAAAAATTTGAATATTGAGAAGTATATGAATAAAAAAGCCCCGCCGCAGCGGGGTTTTTTTATAGGAATTTATCAAGTTCAGTCTCGACACGCTTATTTATTTTAACTTTAGGATTTTCCATAATCGTTCCTCTTGCGACAACCATTTTTACATGGCGTAATGCTCTGAGGTCATCGAGTGGATTTCCCTCGGTTACAATCATATCTGCACATTTATCTTTTTCGAGCGTACCGGTAATATCACCGATTCCCGCCATTTCGGCAGCTCTTGCGGTTGCCGTATACAGTGCAAACGCATTGGAAACGCCCGTATATTTGTGGAAATAATACAATTCTCTCCAGAAATCATACTGTGTAATCCACGGGCATCCAACATCATTGCCAAGAACGACAGGTATATCATTTTCAAGTGCCGCTTTCGCACATGCAATTATTCCCTCAAACACAACATTTCCGTTAAACTGTTCAACTTCAGTTGCGTTGGTAATCGAACGATCAAACAATGCATACGGAAGTGCAGGCGAAATTGTTGTGCAAAGAAATGCTTTTCTTTCCTTGAATAACTTAATTGTATCATCATCAATTTTTGCACCGTGTTCAATTGAGTCAACACCATTTTCAAGTGCAACACGCACCCCCTGCGGAGATTCGACATGTGCAGCAACGACATAGCCATTTTCATGTGCCTTGTCACAGACTGCCTTTACCATTTCCGGAGACATTTTTAATTCACCCGGAACACCTTTTTCTTTTGCATCCATTACGCCGCCTGTAATCATAAGTTTTATCAAATCAACCTTTTCTTTTTCCGATTGCTCCAGATGTTTTAAGGCTGTATCTATACTGTCCGCCGCAACAGCAACAGAGCCAGCCATATGTCCGCCAGGCACGGAAATCCCTTCATTAGCGGCAAGTATTCTAGGTCCCATCTTTGTTCCTGCATTAATCTCATCTCTTAATTTTGTATCAAAACTTCCAAGTCCGCCAACCGTTCTTATTGTTGTCACACCGCTCATAAGCTCTGTTTTTGCAAATCCGGCAACCATACCGTATGCAATTGAACGCATAAGTGCATTTCCCATAAGTATTTTTACAAGTTTCTCATTATCACGCTGTTTTTTCTGCGGCTTGCCATTACCTGCAAGGTGAACATGCATATTTATAAGACCGGGCATAATATATCTGCGTTTTAAATCAACTTTTTCATATCCATTCAAATCCGTGCCTGCCTTGACAATATCCTCAATTTTATCATTGTCCGTAAGTATGACGAAGCCCTCTTTTACCTGCATATCTTTGGTTCCGTCAAGTATTTTTCCGTTAATATAAGCATATTTCATATTTTTATACCCCGTGTTTTTGAAATGTTTATTTAATACCAATTAATCAAAATCTTACGCACTGATTGACTTTCCTGTGTAAAGCTGATAGTATCTGCCTTTTTCTTCCATAAGCTGGTCATGTGTACCACGCTCAATAATTCTTCCCTGTTCCATAACCATAATACAGTCTGCATTCCGTACCGTAGAAAGACGATGAGCGATAACAAATGAAGTTCTTCCTGTCATAAGTGCATCCATACCACGCTGTACAAGTTTTTCTGTACGTGTATCAATAGAAGAAGTCGCCTCATCAAGAATAAGAACAGGAGGATCTGCAACTGCCGCCCTCGCTATGGCAAGAAGCTGACGCTGTCCCTGACTAAGGTTCGCACCACCGCCGGTAAGCACTGTGTTATAACCATCAGGAAGTCTTTTTATAAATCCATCAGCATTAGCAAGCTTTGCGGCAGCTATACATTCTTCATCAGCTGCATTGAGTCTTCCATATCTGATATTGTCCATAATCGTGCCTGTAAAAAGATTGGTATCCTGTAAAACAATGCCCAGGCTTCGGCGTAAATCGTCTTTTTTAATATGATTAATATTAATTCCATCATAACGGATTTTACCATCCTGTATATCATAAAACCTGTTAATAAGGTTGGTAATTGTTGTCTTTCCGGCACCGGTAGAACCTACAAACGCAAGCTTCTGACCCGGTTTTGCGAACATTTTTATATCGTGAAGCACGATTTTATCAGGATTATATCCAAAATCAACTCCATCAAATGTAACATCACCCTGAAGTCTTGTATACATTTCATCTTTATTTGCAGCATTTGGTTTTTTCCATGCCCACATCTCTGTCTGTTCTTCAGTTTCATGAATTTCACCATTTGAATCATAACATATATTTACAAGTTCAACATCACCTTCATCTGTCTCCGGTACTTCATCACAAAGGTCAAATACCCTGCCGGCACCTGCCATAGCCATTACAATACTGCTTACCTGCTGGCTTATCTGTGTTACAGGCTGTGTGAAACTCTTGTTTAATGAAAGAAATGCTACAAGTGTACCAATTGTAAGTCCTGAAAAGCCGCTTAATGCAAGCACACCACCTACAAGTGCACACAAAACATAACTTATATTTCCTATATTTCCATTGATAGGCATTGTAATATTTGCAATCCTATTAGCATTATTGGCACTTTCTCTTAACTTGTTATTAATCTGCTTAAACTGTTCAAGACTTTCCTGCTCATGACAGAATACCTTAACAACCTTCTGTCCTTCCATCATTTCCTCAATATAAGCATTTACCTTACCGATATCTTTCTGCTGTTCAACGAAATATCTGCCGGATGCTGCGGAAAGCTTTGATGTCACAAAAAGCATAATTGCAACCATAATAACAGATACAATTGTAAGTGGTATATCAAGAACTATCATACTTACAAATGTTGATACAAGTGTTATAAGTGAATTAAGAACCTGTGGAATACTCTGGCTTATAAGCTGTCTTAATGTATCAATATCATTTGTATATACCGACATGATATCTCCATGTGCATGTGTATCAAAATATCTGATTGGAAGTGATTCCATGTTAGTAAACATCTCTGTACGGAGCTTTTTCATAGTACCCTGACCGACATTTACCATAATTCTGTTATATCCGTAGGAACATAAAACACCCACTGCAAATATTGCTACAAGTTTTAAAAGAGCCTGTGCAAGCGGTGAATAATCAGGAACTGCCATCTGTGTAAGCGGCACAATATAATTATCAATAAGTTTCTGTATAAATAAAGTTCCACACAATGTCGTAAGTGCCGAAACCAATATGCAAACGACCACCATGAAACATGCCAATTTGTAATTTTTTATTATATAAGAAAGAAGTCTTTTTAATAATAAAAGCGGATTCTTCTCTTTGTTCTCATTTTTATTTTTCATGTCTTCCTCCTATTCTCACTATTCTGCCGATTCATCGAAATCACCGCCGCCCTGCATCTGGACTTCACAGATTTCGCGGTAAACTTTGTTATTTTCCATAAGATTTTCATGTGTATCAAAGCCACTGACTTTTCCATCTTCAAGAACAATAATTCTGTCGGCATCCTGAATACTTGAAATTCTCTGCGAAACTATAAGCTTTGTTGTTCCCGGAATTTTCTGGGCAAATGCCTGTTTGATTTTTGCGTCTGTTGCAGTATCTACAGCACTTGTCGAATCATCAAGAATAAGAACCTTTGGTTTTTTAAGCAATGCTCTCGCAATACAGAGTCTCTGTCTCTGACCACCTGAAACATTAGTACCGCCCTGTTCTATCCATGTATCATACTTCTTAGGCATTCTCTCGATAAATTCATCAGCACATGCCTGTTTACATGCCTCAACACAATCTTCATATGAAGCATTGTCATCACCCCATCTGAGATTGTCAAGTATTGTTCCTGAAAAAAGGACATTTTTCTGTAATACTACAGCCACCTGATTACGGAGTGCATCCATATCATAAGTTCTTACATCTTTTCCGCCAACACATACAGAACCTTCAGTAACATCATAAAGACGGCTTATAAGGCTCACAAAACTTGATTTTCCGCATCCTGTACCACCAATAATACCAATTGTCTCACCTGCATTAATATGAATATCAATATCATGTAAAGTATCCTCTGTACTGTTTTTTCTGTATGAAAAATTAACATGATTAAAATCGATTCTTCCGTTTTCCACTTCTTCATAAGGTTTTTCCGGATTGGCAAGGTCCGCTTTTTCATTAAGAACTTCTGAAATACGTCTTGCACTTGCCGCACTCATTGAAACCATTACAAATATCATTGAAAGCATCATAAGTGACATAAGCATACTCATTACGTAACTGAACATTGATGTAAGATTACCAGTTGTAATTGAACCTGACACAATAAAATGTGAAGCAAACCATGACAATGCAACAATACATCCATATACGACAAGCATCATAGTCGGGGTGTTAAATGCAAGAAATGACTCGGCTTTAACAAATGTTTTATAAAGATTATCTTCCGCTTTATTAAACTTTTTATTTTCATGCTCCTCACGTACAAATGCCTTAACAACACGAATTCCTGAAATGTTCTCCTGAACACTCGCATTGAGTTCATCATATTTTTCAAAACCTGATGTAAAAATCGGAGTTACTTTATATATAATAAAGAAAAGTACAAATCCTAAAAATATAAGTGCAACAAGAAATATAATACTTAATCTCGGACTTATTATTACACACATTGTAATACTGCAAATCATCATGAGAGGTGCTCTCACAGCAATCCTTATTATCATCTGATAAGCATTCTGTACATTAGTTACATCAGTTGTCATACGTGTTACAAGACCTGCTGTACTGAATTTATCAATATTAGAAAATGAAAATGTCTGTATATTTTCATACATTTTCTCTCTCAGATTACACGCAAATCCTGTTGATGCTGCCGCCGCATACTTTCCTGCCTGTATACCACAAAAAAGGCTCAAAAATGCTATAATAAGCATTATTCCACCATAAATACCAACCTTTCTCATATCTCCGGCCTGTATTCCTTTATCAATTATTGAGGCTGTTATAAATGGAATAAGAATTTCCAAAAAAACTTCAACTGCAGTAAATATTGGCGTTATAATTGATTCTTTTTTATATTTGCCAATACATTTTGCTAATGTTTTTATCATATTTTTATCATTCTCCCTTCGATTAAATTCACCTTATAAGTCTACAGTCAGCATGACTTGATACTGTCATATACTTTCTGCAAAAGATTTCTAAGCTGTCTTTTTTCATCATCATTAAGTGCCTTTAAAAGTTCCCTCTCATTTTCATCCATTGAAGCTCTTGCCGTCTTGCATATCTCCTCACCTTTTGCCGTGAGCTTTACATGTTTGATTCTTTTATCATTTGAATCATAAAACCCCTCTATCATCCCCTTTTTTTCTAGACGTACAGCAATTCCTGCCATCGTTGCCTGTTTAACTTCAAAATGCTTTTCAAGTTCTTTTAGCGTTATCGTCTCATCGGGTGCCTCGCTGATAGTGGCGAGAACCTTAATCTGCGAAAGGGTAACATCATCGCACATCAACGTATTATTAGCCTTTCTTCCAAGTGCATCGTTAAGTCTCTTTATAAGTTCACCACAATGCAATGTTTCTCCAAACATATGCTCATTCCTTTTCATAAAATTTGATAAATAGTTTCTTCTAGATTTTCTAATATATTACAAAAATAACAGCACGCTGTCAATAGCGTGCTGTTATTTTGCGTTTTTATTACCTGTTTTTACAAACAGTTTTTATTTTGCTCTTTTTCTGTCGTATACGGCTACTCCTGCCATTCCTGCCAATGCAGCAGCAAGAATTATCATATACATGAACATACCTAAACTGTCACCTGTTGAAACTGATGAATCCGGTGTTACAGTTGTACCCGGTGTCTCTGTTGTACCAGGTGTCTCATCATTTCCTGGATTTTCAGGTGTTGACGGTGTTATATCGCTTCCCGAATCCTTTACTGCGTATACAACAGCATATGGGCTGAATGACTCTGCCTCGAATGAGAAACCATTTTCATCTGCTGTAACTGCTACACTTTCAAGAACTCCGTTGTTATTCATATGGAATACATACAAATTGTAATCTGCTGCATTGATTCCTTTCTTGTATGACATAGTAATCTTAATCTTACCGCTTGAAAGCTTAACAACTTTTCCGTCTGTTGTTTTGAGTGAAATATCATAATAATCCGCATTCTTTGAATCGAATCCCTTGATATTCTTGTCTGCAATAGCCGCATCAATCTTTTCAGATATTGAAGCTGCTGCTTTCTCAACATTTAACTTAATTTCACTTACTGTAAGGTCTTTGCCTTCTTCATCTTTAACCTTTACGTCACCTACTGATGCAATATCCTTGAAATCAGCAGCATCTTCATTTCTATCAATGTCAACTTTGATGTCTGATTTATCTGAATCATCAGTCTGTTTCTTAACAAGCCCGTTGATTGCATCTGTTATTGCCTTTGCCATTGCATCTACCTTTGCCTGGTCTTCTGACGTAAGTGTTCTGTCTACCGCTTCGATTGCTTTTGTTACTGCTGAGAAATCCTCATAATCATCTTTGTTGAGAGCTTCCGCAGCTTTGATAGCTTCATCTACTGCTGTGTAGTCTGCTGCAACCGGTTCCGGCTTAACATCTCCTGATTTATAGTATGCAGGTGTCCAACCCTCAAAGTAATCTTCAAGTTTTACTGCTGATGCTTCTTCATCAGTCATCTTATTAACGCCTGCAGCTCTGCTTGAAGTGCTTACCTTTGTTCCGTCTGCAAGATGTGTATTATATTCATAATACTTAGCCTTTGCAGGTGTTACATTACTCATTGAAGTAAATCCTGCAGGAGCGATAGTATTAGCATCTTCAACTTCTGTATTTAAGAATACAACCTTTGAATCTGCTCTCCATGGTCTTGCAAAATATGTCTTTGTTATACCGTTGTTAATTCCCGGATAAGAAGTCTTTACAACTTTACAGTTGTTGAAAAGATAACCTAACTGTGAAAGTGCCTTTGACGCAACAATGATACTTCCTGAAGCTGCTTTGTCACCGTATCCATACATGCTTAATGTACAGCCGTCGAATACCGCACTACCATCACCGCAGATATAATCTGTTGTACCTTCGATGACACAATTCTTAAAATATGTATGCTCTGTATTATTTCCTGTAAACATTGTATCCTGTGAACTTAAGAACTGGCAGTCCTTGAATTCGCTCTGGTCTGCTTCAATGAAAATAACACAAGCTCTTTCCTTATTTTTATAAAGTTTGATATCGGCATCTGTTGCTTTAGAACGGTCAACCTTAGAGTTATCTCCACCTTTGCCTACGCCATCCTCAACTTCTTCTGTTGTCATATATCTGTTAAATGAACTTTCATATATAACACCTTCTGAACGGAAAGCTGTAGCTGTAGGAAGTACATTAACTGTTGCTCCCCAGTGGCCTGTTCCCATTCCAATTGCAACGCCTTTTTCATACTTATCAACAGCTCTTGCTTCACTGTAATAACCATTCATATCTGCACTGTAATAAGTATAACCTGAACCATAATACCATGTTATTGTTGAGCCTGCTTCACTTGAAATAGTAACATAAGGAGTATCAACCATAACCTGCTCTCTGTATAAAGCATCTGTAAGAGTAATTGTTACTCTCTCTGTTGTTCTTACCATTCTGCCTATATACTTAACTGCATCTGTTATAGTCTCAAACTGCTGGCCCTTACCCACTTTTACTTCAGATTGATATTTAACAGGTGATGTATCTGCTTCTGTTTCAAGATAAACATCATTCAAAACATCTGAACTGCCGACACTTACATGGTCATATGCAGTATACTTTTCAGATACAACTGATGTATCGTACTCGCCTGCTCTTAACTGTGCTTTGTATCCGTCACCTGTTACATCAAATGAATAAGAATAGTTACTGTCAGATTTGTTTGTAAATGTAATCTTTGTAACATCTGAAGCTTTGTCATCTGAGGTTACGAACTTACCTGAAACATTAACCTTTACTCTCTGTGTTGCAGCGATTTGTACATCTGTATAATCTCCTGCTGCCTTGTTTAACTTTTCTGTAACTTCATAATCGTCAACGCCGCCTAATACTACTGAATAATTTGAGCTCGAATTAATACTTACATTTGAAAAACTGTAAGAACCATCTGTCTCTGCTTTTACATCAACAGCAATCGTTGAAAGCTTTGAATTATCAGGTACAAATTTAACTGAAACTGTTCCTTTTACAGCATCTGCCGGAATTCCCATAATACTTCCTGAAACTGTTGCAACTGCATCGGCAACTGCTTCAAAGTCTTTAACAGCCGTAGCATTTTCACCTGTAAGTTCGAGAATATTGCCGTTATCGGTATCATTAATCTTAAATCCTACAGCACTTATTGATACTTCGTACTTGGCACTGCCGTTTACTCTCTTTAATACAACGGAATACTTGCCGTTGCTGTCAACCTGTGCAGTAACCGTCTTTGCAGAACTGTCTGTAAGACTGTCAAACTTAATCTCTGTAATTCCATTTTCTGCTGCATTTGCCACTGTACCTGTAACTGTGACATTTATAATCGGATTATATTCTGTCAAAGCCATTGTTCTGATCTTAACATCTCCGCCTGATATAACAGGAAGATACTTCTGCCCTTCTTTTTCAACAATATAACCCGTAATATCATCCACTGTTACAGACTGTGTTGTTGTCTTCATCTGAACAGAATATCCGCTGTCAGCACTGCCGATATATACAGGTCTGTCAGTTGCAGCATTTGAACATAACTGCTCATATTTTACTTTTGTTGTGTCATCTTTTACCGGGAGATATAATACGCTTCCCTGTCTGAAACGAAGTTTGTCACTATCATATGTAACGCCACTGTTTCCCACATCCTGTGACACATACAAAATGCCGCCGGACTCTCCAGCTGTTCCATCAAGAATTTCCCCTGCTACAGGTGCTTTCTTACTTGAATTCGCTGAAAACGAATACGTAATTTTTCGTGTCTGTGTATCTGCTGCAAATGCCGTAACACCCAATCCTATAGGCATCCCCGATACAATCAAAGTAACCGCAGAAACTGCCGCAAATACCTTTCTAAATAATTTGTTAAATCGCATAAAACCCTCCGAACATTTTACTAAATTATATTTTTTACCACACACTTCCTTTCATTATCACGCTTACCATTAATAAAACACGCAGTGAACTAATAACTAAAAATACCCATAAGAAAAAGAAAAGACTTTTGCGTATGTGTTTTATTAAAGTATGTATAAATAATACACTTATATTATAAATGTGTCAATGGATTTTACTGATTATTATATTTTTTGTTGGTTTTTCACAAAAACTCTCATTAAATCTTTACTAATATCTTCCTCTTACATTCAAATGTTTGAAACTGTATGCAAAATATGCTATTTCTGCTATAGCTGTAATTGTCCACGAAAATACATAAACAAGGTACAATGAAGGTATAGAGTGAAAATATGCAAATATTGTATATACCCATGCAACCCTGAATACACACGAACCGCTTATAACAATAATTGTAGGTCCAACACTCTTTCCTATACCCCTCGATGCAGC
>ERZ860388.1677-NODE-1677-length-13506-cov-5.939261_pt1 | contig 13506 bp, 10 predicted proteins | sample MGYA00509978_ERZ860388 | MGnify/ENA primary metagenome ERZ860388 (study PRJEB30046, sample SAMN00715225) | human gut metagenome | study: EMG produced TPA metagenomics assembly of the A metagenome-wide association study of gut microbiota in type 2...
GCGAGATAGCTTTTGAATTTTGTTACCATATTATATTGATTTATAATGAATACGGTAACAATATAATAGAATATATCAGACATTATACGCAGTTGCCTAATGGTTGGTGTACTACTACACTTAAAGATTTATGCGAAAACATCAATGGATTGTGGAAAGGGAAGAAAGAACCATTTGTCCATGTGGGTGTTATACGCAATGCAAATTTTACAAAAGACTTTAAGTTAGACTATTCAAATATCGAATATATTGATGTTGAACAACGAACTTTTACTAAACGCCATTTAATGAATGGTGATTTAATTGTAGAGAAATCAGGCGGTAGTGATAATAATCCTGTAGGAAGAACAATACTCTATGAAGGTGAAGGTGGCGTTTTTTCATTCAGTAATTTTACAATGGTATTAAGAATAAAGTATAGCAACACCATATTAAGCAAATTTTTGTACTATTATATTCTGGCTATATATCAGACAGGAGCTATGAGATTGATGCAAACACAGACTACGGGTTTACACAATCTGATTCTTGATAAATTTTTATTAATGCCTATATACCTACCACCGTCTTCTGAGCAGAAGCGGATAATCGATAAAATAGAAATGATTTTCGCCACTTTAGATATGATAATGGAGAGTTTATAAGCTCCCCATTATCATGTCCAATTGAGAAAATAAAGTCTGTATTTTAGCCTTAATTAGTTTTTGTTCAGATAATGGAGGTAACATTAATCTTATAGAACACATATCGGTTTGAGTAAGTTTTAAGCGTGTACTTCCATTTACGTACTCAGAATAATCAATTTGATTAAGTGAGTATTGTAGAAATTCAAAATCAATTTTGGGAGATAGGATGTGAACATGATTATTTACCCAACTTTTTCCACTTATAGAATATGCCTTAATCGCATTTTTATCAAGGAAAGGTGCGCCATCTTCACCAAGCAATAAATAATGACCATCTACAATATAGTCATCTATCAGTCCAACTTGACCTGTTGCACCATAATAAGGGTACAACCTATCTATTTGTTTACCCTTTATTCGTAAATTACGTTCATTTGAATTAATAGGTTTCCGTAAATTGTCTAATACGTCTGCAACTTGATCAAGCCTGCAAACTGCCCAACCATTAGGCAACTGCGTATAATGTCTGTTATCACAAGGTGTGAAGTCAGGATTTATACGTTTCAAGAGTTCGATGGCAGGCTCATCATTCGGATTTTGGGGTACGAGTTTGCCGTGAATGGCAAGATCAAGGATTTTGCTTTTGGCTTGCTTGATGACGGTCTGCAAGTCAGCTTTGCCTTGCTCTATTTGGTCAATAAGGAAGAACCAACGCTCAATCTCACAAACTATGCGACGTTGTTCAGAAATAGGTGGAAGTGGTAGCTGCAAAGAAAGCAATAACTCTCGTTTTAGTCCTGGTATCAGACCATTAGCTTTGGATATTATATTCTCTATGTTATTCTTTACAACAGCTTTTATATATTTAATATCGGTATAATTTGTATATCCCCTTACAGCCTGTATCTGACGAGCTATATGAGCTACACCAATATTATTAATTGCCATTTTTCCTACACCAGCACCTTTACATACTACAAGCAAATCGTTTAAATAAGAATAAACAGAAGGGGATTCTGTCCAGCGGTTTATAATAAGTTGCTCGTTTTCAATATTGCTTGCCCCAATAATATAAGGTATGCCTGCAATATTGGCATTATATTTTTCAGGAGGAAAATCTTGTCCAGAGACAAGTTCTAAGATTTCTCCTAATGTTGTCCACACCCATACCTCAGGCACTTCAAACGGCACGTTCTCATAATGGTACGTATCAGAAGAAACAGTTTTCTTACTTTTCTTTATCTTTCCCTCCTTTATCAAACGTTCTTTCTCTTCCTTAATACGTTCAAGTAAAACAGATGCAGGTTCATCATTTGGATCTTGTGGGACAAGTTTTCCTCTAATAGCGAGGTCTAATATTTTCTGTCGTAGTTTCTTTGTGTCCATTAGTCCTCGATATTTGCCATTAATTTTTGAAGTTCAGCCACCGCTTTACTTATGTTATCACTTTTCTCTTTGAGAATATCAATTAATTCTGATAATGAATAGTCTACTTCATCTCCGCCCTGTTTTATCCAAGATACATCAAGGCTAGTCTTGTCACGAGTTATTATTTCATCACAAGTATATTTACGCCAACGCCCATTCGGATTATCCTCAGCATTATATGTTTCTACACGAGCATTTATATCCTCCGCATGATAACACGAAACGAAATCATCAAGATGATGCCTTTGCATTGGATTAGTAGCCAATGTATGCTTTACATCCGTACGATAATCATAAAACCAAATATCCTTCGTACCACTACCTTTTGTAAAGAATAATACATTAGCTTTTACACCTTGAGCATAAAATATACCAGTCGGCAAACGCAAAATAGTATGTAAATTAAATTCCGAAAGTAGTTTCTTACGAATCACTTCTCCAGCGCCCCCTTCAAACAGTACGTTATCAGGCAAAACAACCGCTGCACGTCCGCCTGTTTTGAGCGAAAGCATTATATGCTGTAAGAAATTCAATTGATTATTTTTCGTTTCAACATAAAAATCACTTCGATTAATGTCGACAGAACCAGAAGGACGGGTTCCAAAAGGCGGATTAGCAAGAATGACATTCACTAGTATATTAGGTTCTTTTTCTAAAGAGTCCTGACATATGATAGGACTTCGGTCAGTACCAACACCATGAAGATACAAGTTCATCGAAGCTAATGTAACAACCAAAGGAGTATTATCCGAACCATGTAGAGCTTTATTCCGCAAAAAGTCCCGTTTGCCTTTGTCTTGTGATTGTTTTTTCATGTAGTCATAAGCAGCCAAAAGAAAACCACCAGTTCCACAAGCCGGGTCACAAACCGTTTCCCCAATCTGAGGACGAGTTACATCAACCATTGCCGATATAAGAGAACGAGGAGTAAAATACTGACCTGCTCCACTCTTTTTATCTTGTCCATTCTTCTCTAAAATACTTTCATAAATAGCCCCCTTAACATCACCATCCATTATAAGCCATTGCTCCTCATTAATCATTGTTATGACTTTCTTTAAATATACAGACTTATCTATTTTGTTTTGAGCTTTCGTATAGATAGTACCAATCAGATTATCCTGCTCACTCAGTATTCTCAATGTATTTTCATACTGACCTATCAAATCAAGACCATCCAATTCTATCAGGTTTTCCCAACGATATCCTTCAGGTATGGCTGATTCTTCGTCAAGCAATTTAACGTTTTCATCATCCATTTTCAGAAATAACAAATAAGTCAGTTGGGTTATATAATCGGTAAATCCAATACCTTGCCCCGCTAACGTAGTGGCAAGTGTCCAAACCTTTTTAGTCAGACCTTGCTCATTCGAATTTGATTTTGCCATATTAATTTTATGCTACTTTTCTATTATAAATTAAAAACTGAGATAATGAAACAATAGCCTCATTCACCGCTGCTATAGTACCAAACTTACGTATCATCTGAAGCGCTATTGTTTTATCATCTTCCTTTATTTCTTTTATTGTACAAGAACCATTCGCTACAATATAGTTCACAATCTGACGGATAGTATTCTTTTGAGCCTCAGTCATTGTACGCTGTATCTGCCCACACCACAATTCAAAACGTTGGGCAGCCATTGATGACAGGCTACGAAGTTCTGTCACCTGATGATAAGCATATCTGACTAACTGAATAATATTAGTCAAAGCTTCTTTTTCTTCTTTCGTCCCAAAATGTACTACATTGGAAGGGTTAACAATAGAGTATGTATTCCATAATTGAGAAGGAGTAAACTTGTAATTCTCCATTTTCATCCGATTCTCCAAATCCTTAAGCATTGCATAAGTGATAGATTCTCCGTTATTGTTATAAATAATGCGTAAAGCCTCTATCTCATCTCTATGTTCATTTACATATTGTTCAAACGCCTGAGTCGTGTCGTGAGCTTCCTCTATGGAAAATCCTTTCTCAATCAATGTATCTTCACCGGGCATTAAAATTGTGACAAATCCGGCGTTCAGAATACACAGATATTCACGGGCATCGGGATGAATAGCGAGAGGACGCACCAAGCCTTTCCGTTCGTTATTCGGTTCGTTTATATTCACATATTCCGGCAACAGATTATTATCCAAAGCTTCATATATACGAGATGCCATATCCCGCATATCTGTACCAGCCAATCTTATAAACTCATTCCTCTGTTCTTCATTTGCCTTATTATGTATTCTTGACAGACGGCTAGCCAACAATCGCAGATGTTCATCCGGCAGTTCACCATGAGAGATACGCTCTAAAAGTTGCCTGAAAGACAATAATGTTTCAGCATTGCTTCCCGCTCCAGAAGTTGTTACATAATGCTCATGTTCTGTTACTCCCACCGCATCGACTAAGAAAAACAAATCTTTACTATGAGCATTTGGAGTAACATTACGCAGTTGCTCATCACCAATTGTACGTACTCCCCTACCTTTCATCTGAGTATAAAGAGAGTCAGACTCGACATCACGCATAAACATCACCACTTCCAAAGGCTTCACGTCTGTTCCAGTAGCAACCAAAGTCACAGTTACAGCAATGCGGAACTCCTTATCATTACGAAAATGACGTATCAATTCATTACTATCTCCAGCCGAATAAGTGATTTTCTGCACAAACGTATCATCTTCACGTCCAAAGACTTCCTTCGCTATTTTAACAATATTACTTGCATGAGCATCATTCAAAGCAAATATTAATGTCTTAGGTAAATAGTCAAAATTAGGTTCTCTTTGGGGATCATTAAACATTTCTGTATAAACCGCATCTCTATATGTCTCTAAAATCAACTTTATTTGAGCAGGATTAATAATACTCCTATTCAGTTCTTGTCTTGTATAAGTAGTCGTTTCCTGTGTTTCGATATTTTCAGTTTTACCTGTATAGCGGGTTATTTTACGTACTTTATCCCCCTCGCGAATTGCACCGCCATCTTCGGTTACTTGTGTTTTAATACGGAACACCCTATAATCAACATTGACACCATCAACTATTGACTTTTCAAGAGTGTAGTTCACTATTAAGTTGTTATTAAAGAAGGCTAATGTTTCAACAGCAGGAGTAGCTGTTAACCCAATCATTTTTGCAGAACTAAAATATTCAAGCACACTTCGCCAACTACCATAAATAGAGCGATGGCACTCATCAATAATTATCAAATCAAAGTAATCCGGGGGCAAGTTAGGATGAACTGGCAAATTCATATTTCTAGTGCCGTCGACAACATAATCCGCTTCATTATCATCATCTATAAAATCGTCTCCGGACAATAAAGAAAATAAACGCTGTATAGTAGCGATAACAACATTGGCATCATTTGGGATTTTCGCGGTTTTCAATCTTTCTACCCCAAATATGGTATTAAACGGATCACCATTTTCTGTCAAACGGAATGTTCCAAATTCTCCTTCTGCCTGTTTTCCAAGATTATTACGGTCAACAAGAAACAAAACCCTCTTCATTGAAGTGAAAGCCAACAAACGATAGGCAGCCAAACATGCGGTATAAGTCTTTCCCGCTCCCGTAGCCAAAACCATCAATGCACGATCATGCCCGCTACGAAAACTATTTTCTAATTTTGTTATCGCTTCATACTGGCAATCCCTTAATCCTTTCCTTTTTAAAGTTGGAAGTCCTGCAAAATCATCTTTAAGTCCTAATAGTTTTACTATTTCTTTAGGAGAATGAATTTTATTCAAAGAAATATATTCAGAATCAACTTCACGGGTATCTCTGAATAACAGTTCCCTTCCATTTGACAAATAAACTAAAGGTAAAGGATTCATCCAAGCCTGACACCAATGAGGTACACCTCTAGTATATTTTTCAGCCTGGTCTGCCACAATTTCAGAATAAATTGACACAGATTCTTTCTTTGCTTCCAATACGCCAACAGCTTTACCATTTAAAAAAAGTAAATAGTCAGCTTCACGATTACCTTTCAGCAAGCCTTCTTCGACTGCTATAGCAGATACTTCAGGAGAATAATGATTTCTATCAACTACTTCCCAACCCGCATCATTAAGCATACGGTCAATTATTATTCGAGCCTTTTCTTCCGGTTTCATGTGTGTGTCTTTTTTGTAACTTCCGATAAGGCTATATTATCGGAAGTTACAAAAATAGGTAAAAATATAGAATATGAGAAAGAAATAGAGATTTTTTGATACATCACAACACAATTTCTCTATAAAAGATTCTTTGCATATTAGTAATATTTGTCCAAACACTTCCCATTCCCAAAATAAAGCCCTACTTTTGCGAAGAATATTTTCCCGTATATTAACATATTAACAACAGTATCTCACAAATAAAATAAACCCTACAAGATGAAAGAAGAATCCGACAGCCCGTCTGTCCCCTACAATTTCTCCCGGTGTTTCAACGACCAATGTCCACAAGCCTCGAAATGCTTGCGCCACGTAGTTACGCAAGATAAAATAGCCGACTATCTTTATATCTCCATCGTTAATCCGGCACGTTATCCTGCGGATGGAAACCAATGCGAATGTTTCAAGACTGCTGTCAAAGTTCATGTGGCATGGGGACTAAAACGGTTGCTCGACAGAATCCCTTATGAGGATGCAGTCAGTATCAGAATACAATTAGTGGGACACTACGGGAAAACGGGATATTATCGGTTCTATCGTGGAGAACGGGGGCTTATGCCTAAAGACCAAGCCTATATAAAACAACTGTTCCGTAATAAAGGGATAAAAGAAGAACCAACTTACCAACGCTACACAGAAGAATATATTTGGTAAGTTGCTGTCATCTGTCACAGTTTAGGAGTTAATAGTTTAGTAATGAACCGATAAGCCCGTGACAGCAAGAGGTGACAGCAGGGTGATGGCATTTTTGCCGTCACCTGGTTATTAGTCTTACGACATGATAAAGAGTACCGCTACGCGTATGTTTGGAAGGTATTTCTTGCTTTTTCAGTATTCTTCCGAAGGAATTAACCCTCTTGACAGACATCGGGATTGAACTGCCTTTTTGAATATCCTCCATAATCTCCGCTGGAGACAACCACTCCCCTTCTTCAGGCTGTGCGGCACGGAAATAACGGAAGAAAAGTTGCTCTTCCGGTGGGACTTGTTCAAATTCACGGTTGTTTTCCACCATGATCTTTTCTTCCTCCTGGTCGAACCAGTAACGTTCGCCATGTTCCAATTCGTACATAGCTTGTGCGTAAAGCTGCTCATAGTCTATCGGACGATTGGTGTCAATCACTCCGGTCACTTCGATGCAAATAAAACGACGGCTGCCGGAAGGGTCGGTCAACAAGTCTTTCTGGTTACTTGTAGCTATGAATGAGGCATAACGGCGCATTTCAAGCACGGCACTGCCATGAGGTTTCTTCACATTCAATACTGGCTTTTGCAGAATATGTTTCAGAAAGCCTTGTTGTGTCGAACTCACCTGGTCAAATTCATCGATATTGATAAGCGCAAAACGATTGAGGTAAAGTTCGGCATCTTTCTTTCGGGAAAAATCAATACTGTCGGTATAGTAGGAACGCTCGGAAGGAGGCATTATGCTCCGGCAAAAGGTGGATTTACGTGTTCCTTGCGGTCCGACGAGTAAGGGCGAAACACTGTTTGCATACTTTTTATTGCTTCCTTTCCAATGAGAAACCATATTGAGGAACCAACGGTGGAACAAATCCATCCAATACGGATTCTTACAAGGGACGGTGGCTGCCAATGCACGAATACGGTCTTTACCGTCCCATGCGGGAAGCCGGTAGAGAAAATCTTCCAACGGGTTGAATACAGGGACGCGGTTGGAGTAAATATAACGGCTAATATCCCTGTCCCACAAGGGGATGCCTTCCATTTGTGCATCCAAAGCAATGCTGTTCAACGCACGTTTGTCGAGAGGATTGAAGCGGAAACGAAAAGAAAGCCTTTCACGATATTCTACCTCACCAATTTGGGTATTATGGCGGAATTCATAGCGGCGTTTCATGAATTCTTCAGTCTGCAAGGCGAGTTGCTGCTCTTTGCTTAGGCTGATATTCTTGCCGAAGCCTTTGCACTCGGTATATATATTGCCGATCATTTGCCGAATAAGCTCTTCTTGTTTATACATATAGAAGTGGAAAACGGTACGTCTCACGACTTCTTCTTGCGGAAGTCCCGAAGCAAAACAGTTTTTAGCCAGTTGAACGACTAAAGGATGCCATGTGCCTTCACGCAATTCAAGTCCCGCTTCCCGAAGATCGGCATACGCTTTCCGAAAAGCGGCTTCGAAAAGCATCAGGAAGGCATTTTCCGCATCATATCCCGGTACGGCACGAGTCAATGGAGATTTCTCCGCCTGAACCGCTTCCCGGAAAGTGGTTTCTTCGGGCATTGATGATGGTTGAGAGAGATAAAATTGGACTGAATTCGGACGATATATGATGTCCGGATCGTGGGATAATCGCGAATATTGTTCCAGAGTCGGTTCTTTGGGAAGTATATCGAATGGGATTTGGGGCTGATAACATTTCACAGCCAGTCGATAAGCATGGGCGTGGAATAGTTCCGCTTCTTCCCGTGTTTTAGGAAGCGAGTTGTCCGGTCGGGTGAAGGTAGTCCATATTTTCACCGTTTTACCACTTGAACCCATAAAAACACAACGGGTTTGTGGTTGCTCACAGGCTTTTTGTTTCACTAAAGCGATTTCCGACTTATTGGATAAAGGACCGATGGTCAGTTCTACAATACCGTTGTAGTTTTTCATCTGTTTCTGACCGTTTACTTTACGGAATTCAGCGGAAGGAATTATCTTGGGCAGTTTATCGGCAAACATACACCGTTCATCGGAAAGGGTATATCGCAGATGCTCTCTGAATGTAGAAACAGGGCGGGATTTTATTTCTGTCTTTATCTTATTTACCAGTATATCAAGATCCATTACGCTGAGCGCTATCGTATCTTCATTCTTACGAAATTGAGTAATTTTCATTAATTTGATAATAATTTGTTTTGTCAGCGTCTTTGTGATCGTTGAGACTGCTAAATTACTCATATTATCCGGAACCGACAAGGGAAACAATACTTTAATTTAGAAAATTATTGATATGTCAAGTATTTCTTTGGGGGAAAGAAACAGGTTCGCCTACACGCAGTTACGCTTCAAGTTAGTTTCCTTTGCTTGAAACTAAAGTTTCAGCTAAGAGAAACTGTAGTTTCATCGGTAAGAAACCAATGGTTTCAAGTAATTGAAACTAGAGTTTCAAGCGTATGAAACTAAAGTTTCAAACCGCAGAACCAACAGTTTCACGCCTTGAAACCGTTAGTTTAAAGGCAGGACACAATTCATAAGTGCGGAGATAACAAATTGAACGACTTATTCATTTATGGCTGATACTATTCATTTTTAAACAAAGGCTTTATTTTGTCTTTGTTTTTTAGGTGACAGCATTATTGCTATCACACTGCTGTCACCTTGTGCTGTCACATCATTAAGTACTTATACTCTGCAAGTTAGATTATAATCTGTGACAGATGACAGATATATTTTGTTTTTCATTTCATAGAGGGGGGCTGTGTAATTTCACAGGGGACAATTATTCCGTCATCGTATCATATTCCACAATCTTCTCTTTACATAAGCGTTCAGTAATATCTTTCAGAATATCTATGCGGGCAATAAGGTATTCCAGTTGTTCTTGTGAGATACTGAAATCTTTGTTATAACGAGCCTCGATATACGAACGGCATAATAAATCAAAACATTCTTTCTCTTCATCCGTATTTTGAGGAAAGACTGTGGTCAATTCCTGTGAGAAACGTTTTACCATCCCACTAAGCTCTTTAATTTTATGAGTTTTTGGAAGATAATTCGTAAAAACCATCAGGATAGTATAGTATAATTTTTCACAAGTCTGATGAAGCATGAAAGCTGATAAGTTATATTGTTCTTTAGGCATGAAATATTCCTTCACAACACCCAAAAAGTCACACGCATAAGGATACAACCTATCAAATTCACTCTGCGCAATATCCCGAATCTCTCTAAAACTCAACTTTCGCGGTTTTGCCAATTCACATTTACCACTATTGTAAAGCATAATTCCTTCCTTTACTATATCTGTAAAGAAATATTGGCTGATTTCCAAATTACGGTTTACTGTATTAATATGTTCTACAACAAATTGTGGAAAAGCATGACGACGGTCTGCAAACAAGTCATGATATTTATTCGTAATACGGTTCAATTTTCTTTCCACATATTTAGTCTGCCCGGTCACAACAAGAAGAATATCATAATCGCTTTGATAGGAAGTATGAACACCAAATTCTATATTAGTGTCCCATAAAACATAGTTTCCCCTTGCATAACTTCCGAACAGGATAACCATCTGACAATTCCCGATGCTTTTACACACTAAATCCAGCAAGACTGTCAATTCTTCCTGTGTACATTTGGGTAAACGTTTTATAGACTTTTTCATAATCAAGCTTATTTGATAACCTTACAAAGGTACGAACTTTGCTATCTCCAAACAACAGAGATACAGAAAAACTTATAATTAAGTTGATATACACAAGTCTTTGGTACCGGAGACCATTCCTTAACTATTAAAATAATTCAAAAGCGCTATTTTAAATTCCGAATTCGTTGAGGCATACTCACTGATAAATTTAGAAAGTTCCTGCGGATTAATGAATGACAGCAATTGTTTGATGTCCACATCGGGTTGTACAACCTCTTCTTCCTTTGTAACTATTCTCATTTTTGAAAATGCACTACGTCTCACCCGTTTATTATTATCACGAATTGCCAGAAGTGCTGCCACGACATGCTTGCAGATTTCTCCATCATACGGACAATCACAGTACCAGGATTCTACTTCCTTTCCGTTCATAGATATTTCTACATTATAATCATCCGTTCCCTCTACGGTTGCAGTCCATTCACCGGGTGAGGTTTCTTCCAGCTCGGAAACGGCATCTGTATCATAATACTCTTCCCCGCGCATCAATATCTTATAGGGGACAAAGTTCTCAAAATTATCCAGTGTAATCATATGACTAATTTAATACTTTATATATCCTTCTTGTTCATACGCTTTCCCATATTTATGAATCATTGCCACCAATGGCCTTAAACGTTCGTCAGAAACCAACATAGCCCTATAACGCAAATACTGATTATCATAAAGCTGCCGGTTTCCGTCCTTGAGGCGTTTCTTCACATCCGCAGGAATGAAAAATTCCGCACGGTTGCCCAATTTGACATAGAATTCATTTAAAAAGATAGAAATGCCAGCCAAATCTATGTCTCCGAAATGAATATAGCGATTGGGAATTATCTTTAGCCAGTTACACAAATCCTTCGATTGCGGATAACGGGACACGAAAAGAACTTTCATTCCTTCAAACAAGTATTTTTGGGCACGGATATGCTGGAAATTCTCTCCATTCTCTATACCCACTACTACAACATCTTCAGGAATACGGAAATATTCGTAATCCTGCATGAAGATAGAAGTACCTTGCAAGGGAGAAAGAACACATGGTTCGCCATGAAAAGTAGCTTCTATAGGCGTATAACAATTGAGGAGAAAACCTTTGAACGTACGGGTATATCTCAATTTAGAGTCCCCCGCCTTCGCCACTTGCTCCGAACGTGACACTTCATCCGGACAGTTCTTCATCTCAATCCAATCTTCCAGCTCCATGCCGGAAGTATAATTCTGGGAGATGTAGATACGGCATCCTTCCGGGTCAATCATACGAAAACTACGCTTACTCCCTCGGGGAACAATAGTGATGATTCCCTCATCCATTAATCTATTTGCTATCAGTCCATCAAACTTTGTGTAAGGTATGAGCTCGCCGCCCAGCATTTTCATAACCAGCCTCGCCATTGCCAATGTAAATAAACTGCCACTCATTTTTCTATCTTATTATAGGTTAACAATGGGACAACCTGAGTATTTGACCGCCCGTCTTTACTCAATAAATAGGTATAACGATAGTCTTCCACATTGTAAGTAGTGGGAGAACTGTTTACCAACAAAATATTCCGGCAATTGGCAAAGTCCAAAATACCTTTCACATTGTTGGGGTGTAACTTGCCTATTTCATCCATCATACAATGGATTTTAAAGTCACCAAACTTACGTGACGCCTTTTCTTTGAATACATTAATCAGCATGATATTGACCATTGCTTTTACCAGAATATCCGTACCGTCGGAACCTACATTGGCAATCTTCTCCACCCATCCCGTGTCATTATCATTCTCTTTCACGCGGAACTCCAGTTTGAATGTATCGGCAAGCGCCAACCGTCTGCGTCCCGGCTCGTCAAGCAGGAATTTCATAAACGACAACAAATGCCGGACAGCCATCGCATTGACATCTTCACGGGAATCCTGCGAGAACAAGTCAACCTTTCCCATATTATATTGGTTCTCATCACTAAAACGTTTAATCTCCAACAATAGCTGCATTAGTTTATCGCTGCTCTGAAGCGGGCGAAGAGCTATTTCCTTTATTACTCCGGCAAAATTCCGTTTGACAAAATCGTCGTTGATATCCTTTATTGTTCTGTGTATCTCGCTTTCATTACGGGTCAGTCCTCCCACTTCCTGCGAAATCCGGCGGATTATATCCGTATACCGTTCACTGATATGTTTCTGATAATCGGAAATCTTATCATTATCCACAAACTCGCACAGATTGGAAGCGAAATCATAGTAATCCTGTTCTCCAACCAGTTCCGTACGGACTATGGTGTAGTTTATGTAGGACTGTTTGTTACCATTATCCCTCTGGTTGTTGTATACCTGGTACTTTCCAAGTACATCGTCGCAGGTGTTGCACTTGGCGGTGTTAAGGGTTGATGGCGTGTATGAAAAGCATTTGATTAAGAAAAATATTAAAAGAGAATAACATGTACAGTCAGGGGAGAAATCTTCTGGCTGTATTTTTGCACTTTTTTTGAAAAATAATTTAGCATCACTGAAATTTATTAAGAATTTTGGTATTTTCAGGTGGCAAACAGAGAATTATATGTTATACTGATTTGGTGTCATTTATAGGAAAAAGCAGCATGTTTTTTGAGAATGGCATAGAGCCTGTTTGAAAAATCATTCACGTAATCTTGCAGAAAGTCTTTTTCAAACAAGCTCTGGCGTGATTTTAAAGCAACGTCAATATAGGGAGGCATATATTATGAAATTATCATCCTTATTAGAGAAGTTAGAATACACCTGCGTGCAGGGGAGCACAGAGCAGGAAGTCACTGGTGTTGTTTATGATTCCAGAAAGGTAACAGACGGCTCTCTGTTTATCTGTATCAGAGGTGCTGTTGTAGATGGACATAAATTTATCCCGGATGTGACAGCAAAAGGGGCTAAAGTTCTGGTAGTAGAAGAGGGGGATTCTGCACCGTCGGATGTTAC
>ERZ860388.1699-NODE-1699-length-13351-cov-5.159898_pt1 | contig 13351 bp, 12 predicted proteins | sample MGYA00509978_ERZ860388 | MGnify/ENA primary metagenome ERZ860388 (study PRJEB30046, sample SAMN00715225) | human gut metagenome | study: EMG produced TPA metagenomics assembly of the A metagenome-wide association study of gut microbiota in type 2...
AATTGAAAATTTGTGGCCACGGGACGGTTCTTGCCCTCTACCGCTGCGCTCAAAATCAACTTTCGACAAATGTTTCCGAATTGTTAAGGCGCAAAAATAAGTAGAGGTGGTGCTGCTCATGTAAGGGGGTCACCGTTTACTCCGAACGAAGTTCCTGCCCCTGTTTTGCAGCGGCGTTGTCCGGCTCGCCCACAGAAAGTGTAAGGTCATGGCACGGTATCACGTTCAGACGGCTTATGAAGGATTCAAGGTACAGCTTCCCGGAAAAGAAAAATACCGCCCACGCAGCGCAGCGATGGATTTTGTCGGGTGAATCGGCGGCAAAATGAATCGGGTGTGTTGCGGGGCGGGGATTTGTGACAGAGATTATCATGGATTGCAAAGCACGTCAAGATGGTTTTGCAAAATTTATTGTGGTAAAGCAGTAAAAGTATGACACATCCTTCAATATATGTATCAAAACAAAACTACATCTTCTGCCCACAGTAGGCACAATAGTATTCGCCGGATTTGCCCAGACGGAAAATCTGGTCACAGCCGCTTTCAATGGAAGTGATGCAGCGAGGATTTTTGCAGCGTACCACATTCACCAATCTCTGCGGTGGAACAGGATGGTATTTCTTTACGACTTCGCCATGCTGGACAATGTTGACAGTAATGTTCGGGTCTACTTTTCCAAGAATTTCAATTCGCTTTGGAAGTTCTGTCCCTTCAATTTTGATCAGGTCTTTTCGGCCGCATTTGCCGCTTCGGACATTTTGCAGCAAAGCGACAGATGCCGAACTATCTTCCAATTCCAGAAGCTGATACAGTTCCAGCCCCTTTCCAGCGGGAATGTGGTCTAAAATAAAGCCATTCTGGATTCCTTCAATGCTCAGCATTCCAGCACCTTCTTTCCGGTCAACGGGTCGGGGATGCCCAGCAGGGCCAGAATGATCGCCATACGGATGTATACGCCGTTGTGGACCTGATCGAAGTAGGCGGCGTGAGGGTCGTTGTCCACATCCAGTTTAATCTCATCGATGCGGGGCAGCGGGTGCAGTACTGGCATATCCGGCTGTGCCAACTGAAGCATCTTGGCATCGAGTTCATAGCATCCTTTCAACCGAAGATAATCTTCTTCGTTGAAAAAACGCTCCTGCTGAATGCGGGTCATGTAGAGCACATCCAGATGCGGCAGCTCTGCTTCGAGGTCGGCAGTCTCCTTGTAGGTCTGATGGAGAGGCGTCAGTGTCTCGTCCTTGACGTACTGGGGGATGCGCAGTTCCTCCGGCGAAATGAACACAAACCGATTTCCCTCAAACTGGCTGAGGGCTGCGGTCAGGGAGTGGACCGTCCGGCCAAATTTGAGATCGCCGCAAAAGCCAATAGTCAGGTGATCGAGCCGCCCTTTGCACTGGCGGATGGTCATTAGGTCGATCATGGTCTGGGAGGGGTGGGCGTGTCCGCCGTCACCTGCATTGATGACGGGCACTCGTGCGTACATCGACGCCCGGAGCGGGGCACCCTCTTTGGGATGGCGCATGGCGATGACGTCGGCGTAGTTGCTGACAACGCGGGCGGTGTCTGCCACGGTTTCACCCTTACTGGCGCTGGAGAGCTGGGCTCCTGCAAAGCCCAGCGTCTTGCCGCCGAGGCGGAGCATGGCCGACTCAAACGAAAGCCGGGTGCGCGTGGAGGGCTCGTAGAACAGCGTCGCCAGAATGCGCCCGTCGCACAGGTGCGCATAGGGAGCGGGATTCGCTTCCATCCGGTCGGCAAGGTCGAGAAGGGCCAACTGCTCGTCCAGAGAAAAGCTGTTCGGCTCGATGAAGTGTCTCACAGCCATTCTCCCTTCAGCACAAACTTCTCGCGCTCGGCACCGGTGGAGACGAACTGAATCTCATGATCCAGCTGCTTTTCAAGAAACTCCACATAGCCCTTGGCTTCTTTCGGCAGTTCGTCCCAGCTCTTGCAGCCGGAAATATCCTTGTTCCAGCCGGGCAGCATCGTGACCACCGGCTCCATTCGGTCGAGGTCAGACAGGGTGTCGAAGCGGGGGACTTTCACTCCATCCAACTTGTAACCGGTGATGACCGGGATCTCCTCCATGCTGCTGAGCACATCCAGCTTGGTGAGGGCAATCTTATCCGCGCCCTGACAGGCTAAACCATAGCGGCTGGCTACGCAGTCGAAGGGGCCAACGCGGCGAGGACGGCCGGTGGCCGCGCCGTATTCGCCGCCTGCCTTGCGCAGCTTCTCGTTCCACTCTTCGCCCATGGCGTTCTCGGCGGCGAAGGGACCTGCACCCACGCAGGTGGAGTAAGATTTCAGCACGCCGACCACATGGTCGAGCTTGCAGTTGGGGATACCGGCCCCCAGCGGCGCGTAAGCGGCCAGCGTGTTGGAGCTGGACGTGAAGGGAAAGATGCCGTAATCGATGTCGCGCATAGCACCCAGCTGGGCTTCTAGCACGATCCGTTTGCCGCTGTCGTGAGCCTGCTGCAAAAAAGCACCGACGTCGCAGATGTACGGCGTAAAGTGCTCGGCCTGCAACTTGCACCAGTTCAGCAGGGCATCGTAGGACATCTTTTCCTGATGGTAGCAGCCCGCCAGCTCCATGTTCTTGGAGTCCAAAATCATATGCAGCCGGTTCTGGGTGCGCTTCTCGTCCAAGTGGAGCAAGTCGCCCAAACGCAGAGTCTTTTTGCGGTACTTGTCGCTGTAGGCGTAGGCGATGCCGCGGCGGGTGGAGCCGAAAGCACTGCCCTTTTGGGCAAGGCGGTCTTCTTCCAGCCCATCCTGCACCTTGTGCCACGGCATCGAAATGGTGGCCTTATCGGAGAGCTTCAGATTCTTGGGGCTGACTTCCACACCACGGGCTTCGATGGCCTGCATCTCGTTTGCGAGGTGCTCGAGGTCAATCACCATGCCGGTGCCCAGCACACAGGTCACGTCCGGGTGCAGGATGCCGGAGGGCAGCAGGTTCAGGATGAACTTGCCCTTCTCGGTGACGACGGTGTGTCCAGCATTGTTGCCGCCCTGATAGCGGGCAACGATGTCAGCATGTTCGGCCAGCAGGTCGATGACGCGGCCCTTGCCCTCATCGCCCCAGTTGATTCCAGTAACAGCGGTAAGCATAACTCTTTATTTACCTTCTTTTTCGTTGTTTACAATGGCCTGCACCTTGGTGGGCAGGCCGTAGATGCTGATGAAACCGGTGGCATCGCTCTGCTTGTAGTCGCCGCCTGCGGCAAAGGTGGCAATGTCCTCCCGGTAGAGGGAATACGGCGACCAGACACCGGCGTTGATGAGGTTGCCCTTGTACAGTTCCAGACGCACCTTGCCGGTGACATGCTCCTGCGTAGAGGTGACAAAGGCGCTCAGGGCCTTGCGCAGGGGGCTGAACCACTGGCCATCGTAGACCAGCTCACCAAAGGTGATGGCTAGCTCGCGCTTCTTGTGGGCGGTGAGCTTGTCCAGCGTCAGAGTCTCCAGCACTTCGTGGGCCTTGTAGAGGATGGTGCCGCCGGGGGTCTCATAGACGCCGCGGCTCTTCATGCCGACCAAGCGGTTCTCCACCACATCGTACAGGCCGATGCCGTTCCGTCCGCCGATCTCGTTCAGCTTGGCAATGAGGACGGCAGGCTTCAGTTTTTCGCCGTTCAGGCTGACCGGCACACCTTTTTCAAATTCAAGTTCCACGAACTCGGACTTGTCCGGGGCCGTCTTGGGGGAAACGCCCAGTTCGAGAAAACCCGGCTTATCATACTGCGGCTCGTTGCCCGGATCTTCGAGGTCAAGGCCCTCATGACTCAGATGCCACAGGTTCTTGTCCTTGGAGTAGTTCGTCTCGCGGCTGATCTTCAGCGGGATGTGATGAGCCTCGGCGTAGTCAATCTCCTCATCGCGGCTCTGGATGTCCCACTCACGCCACGGGGTGATGATCTTCAGATCGGGTGCAAAGTGCATGATGGCCAGCTCAAAGCGCACCTGATCGTTGCCCTTGCCGGTGCTGCCATGGCAGACGGCGTCGGCACCCTCGGCGCGGGCAATCTCCACGACACGCTTTGCCAAAATCGGGCGGGCAAAGCTGGTGCCCAGCAGATAGCCCTCGTAATCGGCCCCGGCCTGCATGGTGGGGATGACATAATCCTCCACGAACTCGTCGGTCAGGTCTTCAATGTACAGCTTAGAAGCGCCGCTTGCCTTGGCGCGCTCTTCCAGCCCTTCCAATTCGCCTTTCTGGCCCACATTGCCGCAGACGGCGATGACCTCGCAGTTGTCGTAATGCTCTTTCAGCCACGGAATGATGATGGACGTATCCAGACCGCCGGAATATGCCAGCACGACCTTTTTGATTTCAGACACGGTAACTGCCTCCGTTCAAAACCAACTTTAATACTTTCAAATTCCCTCTTGCAATTTCCGATTGCAGTTGCTATTATACGAGCAGAGAAAGAATGTGTAAAAAGTATCCTGCACATAGCTGCAATGTGATTTTTACATGGAGGAGGCAGACGCATCATGTATGTGGACTGGGAATACTACAAAATTTTCTATTATGTAGCGAAATACCAAAACTTTACCAAGGCCGCGCGGGTGCTGGGCAACAACCAGCCCAACATCACCCACTCGATGAACCGGCTGGAAAGCCAGCTGAACTGCGTGCTGTTCATCCGCTCCAACCGGGGCGTGACCCTGACGCCGGAGGGCGAGATGCTCTATTCCCGCATCGCGTCGGCGGCGGTGCAGATCCAAGACGCCGAGGAAGAGCTGAGTGCCAGCGCCACGCTGGAACACGGAGCCATCTGCATCAGCGCCACCGAGACGGCCCTGAACATCTACCTTTCCGAAAAGCTGCGGGCTTTCCACACCGAGTACCCCGGCATCCGGCTGCGCATCTCGAACCACTCTACGCCCCAGGCGGTGCAGGCTGTGAAGAACGGAGAAGTGGATTTTGCCATCATCTCCACCCCGGCGGAAGTAGAACAGGGCCTGAAGATGGTGGAACTGAGACCGTTTTATGAAGTGCTGGTGGGTGGAAAGACCTTCACTGCACTGGCCAGCCAGCGCCTGACGCTGAAGGAACTGAGCTGCTATCCGATCATCTCTCTCAGCGATGAGAGCATGACCCGGAGCTTCTACCGGCAGTTCTTCCTCGACCACGACGCCGTGCTCCGGCCCGACACCGAGGCCGCCACCACCGACCAGATACTCACGCTGGTGAAAAGTGAGCTGGGCCTTGCCTTCGTGCCGGAACCGATGACGAAAGAGCTTCTGGCCCGCGGCGAGCTTGTCGAGCTGCATCTGCAGGAGATCATTCCCTCCCGCTCTATCTGCCTCGTCTACGACCATCACCGCCCGCTGAACACGGCGGCCCGGAAGTTCCAGCAGATGTTGACAAAAGCGGAGCCGGGCCATCCGGCAGCGCCGAAGTAGGCGGAGGGCGTCTCTTTCGAATCCCAATAAAATGATTTGTCGTTGTCCCATACCGGAAAGCTTCCCTTTTGATATGGGAATTTGTTGCAGCGCTTTCAGGCAGCAGTGCTATTATAAAAGAATTTGCAGGATGGGTAAGACGTATCTTGGATATGGCTGCAATATTCGTTCTGTATTGGAGAAACTGCCGTCCTTTTATTTTACAGGTCAGATGGACCCGCCATTGGTCGCCGCGACTTCGCCATACCAGAAGGCACTGTCTTTCGGGATACGCCGCCCGGAAGCGTAATCGACGTACACCAGACCAAAACGCTCTCTGTATCCGCTGTGCCACTCGTAGTTGTCCAACAGGCTCCAATGGAAGTACCCTCGCACGTCGGCACCGGCCTGAATGCCCTCGGAGAGTTTTTCCAGATAGCGCGCCAGAAAATCAATTCGCTCCACGTCATGCACCTTGCCGTCCCGATAGATTTTGTCGGTGCAGGATAAGCCGTTCTCCGCGATGAACATGGGCAGTCCATACCGCTCCTGGATGTAACGGGGACCCCAGTTCAGGCTTTCCGGCTCTACCGGCCAGTTCATGGCTGTGTGAGCGTATCCCGCAGGGCGCTCCACATAACAGGGGCCATTCGTTCCCATCTGTACAGGCGCGGCATTGTAGATGTTCAGCCCGAGCATATCCGGTCTGCCCAGAGACAGGGCGTCGTTGATGTATTGCGGCACAGCACCGATGCAGGCGGAAAGCTGCGGCCCACAGAGGTCCGGGCTGGGCCAGCGGCCAAGGCACAGAGGGTCGAGCGACATCGTGTGGGTGAAGGCCCAGTCCTCGTCCGGGCAGGCAAAGGTCAGAGCCCGGGCGGCGTCCACATCTGCTTTTGCCTCAGATACGGGATAGCAGATGCGGCCTGTGGAGACGAAGCCCACTCTGTTTTCGGCGTCCGTATGGCGGAGCTCCTGCGCGGCAAGGCAGTGCGCATAGATGATATTCTGCCAGCAGGTGAACTGCCCTTCCAGCGGGAGTTTCAGCCCCGGCGCATGCTCACCTGTCCCATAGCCCATTTTCACGATACAGGCAGGCTCATTGAAGGTGAACCACTGGTGGACCCTGCCTTTGAAATGTTCTGCCATTTTTGCCGTGTAGACTGCAAACGCCCGGGCGGTGTCCTCATTCTGCCAGCCGCCCTTTTCTTCCAGCGCCTGCGGCAAATCCCAGTGATACAGCGTAATATACGGCTCGATGCCCGCTTCCAGCAAAGTATTCACAAGACCATCGTAATAGGCAAAGCCTTTTTCGTTCCAGTCCGTGCCGCCGGTGGGGGCGATGCGCGTCCACGCCACAGAGAAGCGATAGGCTTTCAGGTGCATCGACTTCAGCAGTTCGATGTCTTCCCGCCAGCGGTGATAGCTGTCGCAGGCGGTATCACCGGTCTCGCCCCGATAGGTGCAGCCCGGTGTGTGGGAGAAAACATCCCAGATGCTCCGGCCTTTTCCATCCTCGACGGCACCGCCCTCGATTTGATAGGCTGCAGTCGCAGCGCCCCATACAAATTCTTTTGGAAATACTGCCATGTTCGTTCTCCTTTTATCTCGTCAGATACATGTGTACAGGAACTTGAGATCCTTACTGATTATAGTATACTCTTCTGTGTCTGCCGGTGCAAATAGCATTTTATTGGTGACCATTGTGGAAATACACATCAGGATACGCTATACTAAAACAGAGAACATGGAATTCATCTGGCGCAAAAAAGCCAAAGGGAAGGGAAACCAGAATGATAGACAAAATGCTCGTGCGCGGGGCAAAGGTACACAACCTGAAAAACATCGACGTGGACATCCCGCTGAACAAGATCGTGGGCATTGCGGGCGTGTCGGGGTCGGGTAAATCCTCGCTGGCGCTGGGGGTGCTGTACGCCGAAGGCTCCCGCCGGTATCTGGAGGCGCTGTCCACCTACACCCGCCGCCGGATGACCCAGGCTTCGAAAGCCTCGGTGGAAGAGGTGCTATATGTCCCGGCGGCGCTGGCGCTGCACCAGCGGCCGGGCGTGCCGGGCATCCGCAGCACCTTCGGCACCGGCACGGAATTGTTGAACAGCCTGCGGCTCATGTACTCCCGCCTCGCAAGCCACCGCTGCCCGAACGGGCATTACATCCTGCCGACGCTGGCTGTTGCGGCGGGAAAGGAGCTGGTCTGCCCGGAGTGCGGTGCGCATTTCTATGCGCCGTCGGCGGAGGAGCTGGCTTTCAACTCTCAAGGGGCCTGCCAGAAGTGCAGCGGCACAGGCAGCGTCCGGACGGTGGACATCGCGTCGCTGGTGCCGGACGACTCGCTGACCATCGACGGCGGCGCAGTGGCCCCGTGGAACAGCCTGATGTGGTCGCTGATGACAGACGTCTGCCGGGAGATGGGCGTGAGGACGGATGTGCCGTTCCGCGACCTGACCGAACAGGAAAAGGACATCGTCTACCACGGTCCAGCAGAGAAAAAGCATATCTTCTACCACGCCAGGAACTCGAATCAGGCCGGCGAGCTGGACTTTACCTATTACAATGCCGTCTACACTGTAGAAAATGCTCTTGCAAAGGTCAAGGATGACAAGGGCATGAAGCGGGTGGAAAAGTTCCTGCGGGAAGATGTCTGCCCCGAGTGTCACGGCTCACGGCTCTCAGCGGCGGCGCGTGCGCCGAAGCTGCGGGGCATCTCGCTGGACGAAGCCTGCCAGATGACGCTGGAAGCCCTCGTGGAGTGGGTGAAGGGCGTGCCGGGCAGCCTGCCGGAAGAGATGCGTCCGATGGCGGAGAGCATCTGCGAGGCATTCGAAAGTACCGCCAAGCGGCTGATGGACTTAGGTCTGGGTTATCTGACGCTTGACCGCTCGGCCTCGACCCTTTCCACCGGTGAGCGCCAGCGGATGCAGCTGGCCCGGGCCGTCCGCAACCGCACCACCGGCGTGCTCTATGTGCTGGATGAGCCGTCCATCGGCCTGCATCCGTCGAACATCGTGGGCTTGACCGGTGTGATGCACGACCTCGTGGCCGATGGCAACTCGGTCATTCTGGTGGACCACGACACCCAAATCCTGAAAGAGGCCGACTGGGTGATCGAGATGGGGCCGGAAGCGGGAGTCAAGGGTGGACATGTCATTGCCGAAGGGACGATAGCTGATCTGGAGGCAAAGCCGGAGTCCCAGATCGGGGCGTTCCTCTCCGGAAAAGCTGAGACGAAATTGCGCCGGTGTGCCAGAGAAGGAGAGATGTTCGCAGAGGGGGCTATCCATCTCTCCACCGGCAGCATCCACACGGTCAAGCCTTTGGGGCTGGACATTCCCAAGGGGCGGCTCACCGTGGTAACGGGCGTGTCCGGCTCCGGTAAAACGACGATGGTGCTGGAAAGCCTCGTACCGGCGCTGGAAGCAAAGATAAACGGCAGCGCCCTCCCGGCACATATCCGGGAGATTCGCGCCGAGGGCATCGCGCACGTCAAGCTCATCGACGCGACGCCCATCGGCATCAATGTGCGCTCTACCGTGGCGACCTACGCGGGCGTCCACGACGAGCTGCGGAAGCTCTATGCCAAATCTCCGGACGCCAGGCAAAAGGGCTTCAAGGCCAGCGATTTTTCCTACAACACGGGCAGTCTGCGCTGCCCTGGCTGCGACGGCACCGGTGAGGTGAGCCTGGACGTGCAGTTCCTGCCGGATGTGAACATCGTCTGCCCCGACTGCCGGGGTTCCCGCTACGCGCGGGCGGCTTACGGCGTGAAGCTGATGAACAAGGCGGAGCAGGCCGTCTCCCTGCCGGAACTGATGGATATGGACGTCAACTCCGCCCTTGAGTTCTGCGGCGGGATGAAGACAGTGAGCCAGCGCCTGCAGACATTGCAGCAGCTGGGTCTGGGCTATCTGACGTTGGGCGAAGAGACGCCCAGCCTCTCCGGCGGCGAGGCCCAGCGCCTCAAGCTGGCCAGCGAGATCGGCTGCACCCAGACCGACTCGGTGTTCGTTTTCGATGAGCCCAGCATCGGTCTCCACCCGCTGGACGTGCAGGTGCTGCTGCGGGTGTTCCAAGCCCTGCTGGACAACGGCGCAACGGTCGTTGTCATCGAACACGACCTTGATGTCATCCGCAACGCGGACTATGTCATCGACATGGGGCCGGGCGGCGGCGAGAGCGGCGGCCGCATCGTGGCAACAGGCACGCCGGAGGAGATCCAGGGAAACCCGGAGAGTATTACCGGAAGATATTTATAACAAAAAGGGGGCAGGTGCTGCATGACACCTGCCCCCTTCGTCAATATTCTTATTTGCTTTCCGGGACACCGCGCAGTTCGGCACGGAAGCGCTCTGGAAGATCTTCTTCCCGGATATTTTTGACGACTCCCAGAAGCTTTGCGGTTTCGCCTACGGGATAGACCATGATGCACTTCCGATGCTTCGCTGACAATCAAAACAAAAAGTTAATTCTCGGAAGAAATATCCTGACCGAAATACTTCTCGCTCAGCTCCTTGAGGGTGCCGTCAGCGCGCAGCTCGTCGATGGCGCTGTTGAGGGCGTCGAGGAAGGAAGAGTCTTCGCTCTTGACGATAGGGATCGCAACGTGAGAAGCATCTTCGGTCTGGGCGACCAGCTTGAAGTCGGCGTCCGGATGGACGTTCAGGTAGTCGTAGAAGGAGACGTTGGCGTTCAGGGTGGCGTCGATGCGGCCAGCGGTCAGCAGCTGGATGGTCTCTTCCAGCGTGTCGATGCCCTGCACGGTCGCGCCGTAGCTTTCGGCCAGCTCCATGTAGGTGGAAGCGAGGCTGTTGGCCGTGGTCTTGCCGGCAAGGTCCTCGAAGCTCTTGATGTCGTCGTTATCCTTGCGAACGGCGAGGACGGTGTGGATGTAGCCGTAGGGCGTGGTGAAGTCGTAGGTCTTGGCGCGCTCTTCGGTGACTTCGACGCCGTTGCAGACGAGGTCGTAGCGGCCAGCATCCAGACCGGCAAACAGGCTGTCCCAGTCGCTCTCGACGTACTCGGGCTCGACGCCCAGCTTCTCGGCAATGGCGCGGGAGACTTCGACGTCGTAGCCCACGAGGGTGTCGCTCTCATCGTGGAAGCTCCAGGGCTGCCATGCGCCTTCCAGCGCGATGACCAGCTTGCCGTTGGACTGGATGGTCTCCAGCTTGTTGGCGGCAGCAGCAGAAGCAGAAGCTGCGGTGCTGGAAGCAGTGGAGGCAGAAGTGTTGGAAGAGCAGCCAGCCAGCGAGAGAACACCGGCAGCGGCCATGACGCTCATGAGAGAAATAAAGGTTCTGCGTTTCATAGGTGATGATCCTTTCTTATTCAGTATGGGAAATTTTCTGAAGAAACTCACGGGTCCTTGCCTCTTTGGGATGGGCAAAGAACTCCTGCGAGGGGGCTTCCTCGACCACGACGCCGTTTTCCATGAAGACGGTGCGGGACGAGACGTTGCGGGCAAAGCCCATCTCATGGGTGACGACCAGCATGGTCATGCCCTCCTGTGCCAGCTGCCGCATGACGGCCAGCACCTCGCCGGTCAATTCCGGGTCGAGGGCGCTGGTGGGTTCGTCGAAATAGATGATCTCCGGGCCGGAGGCAAGAGCGCGGGCGATGGCCACGCGCTGCTGCTGACCGCCCGACAGCTGACGAGGGTAGTAGTCGGCACGGTCGGCGAGGCCGACTTTTTCCAGCATCTTCATGCCGACGGCATCAGCCTCCGCTTTGGGCGTCCTCCGGGCGACGATGAGGCCCTCGGTGACGTTCTGCAGGGCCGTTTTGTTGCGGAAGAGGTTGTAGTTCTGGAAGACGAAAGCCGTCTTGCGGCGCAGCCGCGCGATGCTGGCGCGATCGGCGTGGGCAAGGTCGAATGTCTCGCCGTCGAAGGTGAGCTTGCCTGCGTCCGCCGTCTCGAGGAAGTTGAGACATCGCAGCAGGGTGGTCTTGCCTGAGCCGGAAGGGCCGAGGATGGCCACGACATCGCCCTTTTCCACCGTCAGATCGACGCCGCGCAGTACGTCCAGGCTGCTGGTCGGCTTGGGGGCGCGGCCAAAGATGCCGGGATGGACGCCGGGCTTTGCGTAAGTATGGAAGGATTTGTGGACGCCGCGTATCTCTAACATTGCCATAACAGCCACACTCCTTTCTTACTGGAAGCCGTGGGCGTTGAGCTGGCGCTCCAGCAGCCCTTGCAGCTTGGTGATAACGGTACAGAACAGCAGATACACCACAGCCACCTCACAGTAGATGGGCAGGAAGATGTAGGTGCGGGCGGCGACGCGCTGGCCGGCCATGAACAGCTCCGCTACCGTGATGTTGGAGGCCAGAGAGGTGTCCTTTATCATGCCGATGAGGGAGTTAGAGAGGGCAGGCACGGCGGTGCGCAGGGCCTGCGGCAGCACGATGCGGCGCATGATCTGCCACCAGCTCATGCCGACGCAGTAGCCGGCTTCCAGCTGGCCCTGCGGCACGCTCTCGAGTGCGCCGCGCATGGTCTCGGCGCAGTATGCACCCTCGTTGAAGGCGAAGGCGATGACTGCCGCCGGGAAAGCGTCCAGCATGATGCCCACGCTGGGCAGGCCGTAAAAGATGATGAAAAGCTGCACCAGCAGCGGCGTGCCGCGGATGACCCAGATGTAGAACCGGGCCAGCTGGCTCAGCACCGGCACCCGGGCGTACTGCACCAGCGCCACGGCCACCGCCAGCACCATCGCCAAGGTGAACGAGATGAGGGTGAGGGGGATGGTCATGGTGAGGCCCGCCGAGAGGATGCGGGGAAGAGCCTCCCAGAGCACGCTGACGGTGCGGTTGGATAAGAGCGTTTCCAGCATGGATACTCCTTTTTCAAAATTTGAATAAACAGACAGGGCAAGTGGGTGGATACATTATATACCTTAAAGCAGGGTCAAAGTCAAGAGGAAAAAATGAAAATCCTACAAAACCTACCAGAATACTATAACATGATTTGGAAATGAACGCAAATGGTTTCGAAAAATTGCATGGTATAGACGAAATGGACGAAAAACAGGTGCTGACTTTGTGCAGAACGGCAGAGTGGTTGACGCGGCAGAAGCTTTCGGGTACAATAGAACTGTATAGACCTGTAAAGGTACAAACAGGCCGCACGCCCCGCCAGACGGGAGCGCGGCGGATACGGAGGACAAACGTGATGAAACGTATTGGTATTCTGGGCGCTGGCACCTGGGGCATGGCCCTTGCACGAATGCTGACTGTGAGCGGGAATGATGTGCTGGTGTGGTCGGCCATCGAGAAGGAGATCGACAGCCTTTCCACCACCCGCAAGCACCCCAATCTGCCGCAGATGAAGATCCCCGACGAGCTGCGGTTCACCAAGAGCATCGAGGAAGTCTGCAAAGACAAGGACATCCTGCTGTTCGCAGTGCCGTCGGTGTTCGTCCGCTCCACGGCGGCAAAGGCCCGGCCCTATGTGGCCGACGGCCAGATCATCGTGGACGTGGCAAAGGGCATCGAGCCCGACACCCTGTACACCATGACCGAGATCCTGGCTGATGAGCTGGGCAAAGAGGGCGGCCCGAAGGGCGTGCGTCTTGTGGCCCTGTCCGGCCCCACTCACGCCGAGGAAGTGGCCATCGACCTGCCCACCACCATCGTGTCGGCCAGCAAGGATATGGAGGCCGCTGCCTTCGTGCAGGAGGTCTTCACCAACAATGTCATGCGCGTCTACACCAACGAGGACATCAAGGGTGTAGAGCTGAGCGGCGCCATGAAGAACGTCATCGCGCTGGGCGTCGGCATCTCCACCGGCCTCGGCTACGGCGATAATGCCCGCGCTGCCCTTATCACCCGCGGCATCGCCGAGATCGCCCGTCTGGGCGTGGCGATGGGCTGCAATGTCCACACTTTCGCAGGTCTGGCCGGTATCGGCGACCTGATCGTGACGGCCACCAGTATG
>ERZ860388.1700-NODE-1700-length-13339-cov-3.343571_pt1 | contig 13339 bp, 10 predicted proteins | sample MGYA00509978_ERZ860388 | MGnify/ENA primary metagenome ERZ860388 (study PRJEB30046, sample SAMN00715225) | human gut metagenome | study: EMG produced TPA metagenomics assembly of the A metagenome-wide association study of gut microbiota in type 2...
TCCAAAAGAAACAGCTGGCAGTAATTGCCCTTTATCCAGACGAAGAACTGGACGAATGGAGACGACACCGTGATGAGTTTTCCCAAGAGTGGATCAACGGATATGACAAATCACTTACCATCAAAACCCAAAATCTATATGACCTGAAAGCAGTACCCACTCTTTATCTGCTGGATGCAAATAAGAAAGTGCTATTGAAAGATGCCACCGTGCAAGCAATAGCCCAATATCTGATGAAATAAAGTATATTCCATACAGTCCGATAAAGTATATTATAGCCAAATAGATTATAGATAGATAAATGATGTATCGGCACAATAATAAGTCCGTACCATTCCTTTGCCATTCTGAATATTCTTTCTATCTTTGCCACGCATTGGTTCATAATCTTCTTTCGGAAGATGTGATTAAAAAGGGAATCAGGTGCAAATCCTGAACAGTCCCGCTGCTGTAAGTTCCATAAAAACGTTACGGACAACTACCTTTAGCCACTGGGAAATCCCGGGAAGGCGTCCGCCACAGGAACAAGTCAGAAGACCTGCCATGCAATCTTTTCATTGCTTTCGAGGAAAAAGCGTTGAGTCTAATGAACCGGATAAGTTCTATCCATCATTTCATTCATCACTCTGATTCAGAGAAAGTATAATTTACAAATAAACTCTGCCAAGTTTATTGTTGTGTCCGGTCGAAGTGATTTCGCCCGGACATTTTAATGCAAAACTGACGAAATGAACAGATTGAACCGGATCTTTGAATACAAAATCTTCAGTGCAATAGTTTATTGTTTTTGCCCTGTTGCATTACTTTCCGCCCAGCAGCAGAAGGTAGATACGACACATGTTTACTCTATTCCCGAAGTAGTGGTTTCCGACCGATATCAGACACGGGAAGTACGCGCAACGGCACCCACCCAGATATTTTCCAAAGAAGAATTAAACAACTTGCATGTATTACAGGTTTCCGATGCTGTAAAACACTTTGCAGGAGTAACTGTAAAAGACTATGGAGGCATTGGCGGACTGAAAACCGTATCCATCCGCAGCTTGGGAGCACAACATACCGCCATAGGATATGACGGCATTGCCATAACCGACTGCCAGACAGGACAGATCGACATCGGACGCTTCTCTTTGGACAATGTAGACCGCCTTTCGCTCAACAACGGGCAGAGTGATAACATATTCCAACCGGCACGATTTTTCGCTTCCGCAGGTCTACTGAATATTCAGACACTGACCCCACAATTCAAGAATAATAAAAACACCCATATCATCGGTTCGTTCAAAACCGGTTCTTGGGGATTGGTGAATCCGTCCGTACTGATAGAGCAGAAATTAGCCCGGAAATGGGCATTATCTGCCAATGCCGAATGGATGTCGGCAGACGGCCACTACCCTTATACCCTCTATTATGGCGATAAGGATGATTTAACCTCACGCGAGAAAAGAAAAAACACGCAAGTGGAAAGCCTGCGTGCCGAAGCCGGCCTGTTCGGTAATCTCTCCGACAGCGAACAATGGAAGCTGAAAGCATACTACTACCAATCGTCTCGCGGATTGCCCAATGCCACTACCTTCTATTACGATTTTGCCAACCAACACCTGTGGGATAAAAACACGTTCGTACAAAGCCAATATAAAAAAGAATTCAACCGGAAATGGGCATTCCAGGCATCAGCCAAATGGAATTGGAGTTATCAGCGTTATCTGAACCCTGATTATGCCAGTTCAGCCGGTAAAGAAGATAACAGTTATTACCAGCAAGAATACTACCTGTCGGCTTCGGCACTCTACCGGGTATTGGATAATCTGTCTTTTTCGCTTTCCACAGACGGCAGCATCAATACGCTGAATGCCAACTTAACCGACTTTGCTTATCCTACACGATATTCATGGCTGACCGCACTCGCTGGAAAGTACGTGAACGAATGGCTTACGCTCTCCGCTTCGGCATTGGCCACGGTCACCAATGAAAAGGTGCAGCAAGGCACCAGAGCGGATAATCACCGCAGACTGACCCCTTACGTCAGCGCTTCTTTCAAACCGTTCAAGAGTGAAGAGTTCCGTATCCGCTTCTTCTATAAAGACATTTTCCGGTTACCCAATTTCAACGATCTGTATTACAGCCGGGTAGGAACGAGAGATTTGCGTCCGGAAAGCACCCGGCAGTATAATGTAGGCATTACGTACAGTAAATCTGTCTGCACATTTCTACCCTATGTATCGGCCACGATAGATGCCTATTACAATAAAGTGACGGATAAAATAGTCGCTATTCCCAACAAAAACATTTTTGTATGGACCATGACCAATCTGGGAAAAGTAGATATAAAAGGGTTGGATGTCACCGGAAGCATATCCTTGCATCCAATGGAGAAATTACAAATCAACCTTTCCGGAAACTATACTTACCAACGTGCACTGGATGTCACCAGTGCGACAGACAACACTTATAAAAAGACTTATAAGCACCAGATCGCCTATACTCCGCGTGTATCCGGTTCGGGACAGGCAGGCATCGAAACACCTTGGATCAACCTGTCCTACGCTTTCCTCTTCTCGGGTAAACGCTACACACAAGGAGAAAACATAAGCCAGAATCGTCTGGATGGCTATAGTGACCACAGTCTTTCGGCCAGCCGCAATTTAAAAATACGCAATATAAGTACATCACTCAGCATCGAGGTACTCAACCTGCTGAACAAGAATTACGAAATCATAAAGAGCTTCCCTATGCCGGGACGTTCGGTACGTGCAACATTGAAAGTTACTTATTAAAAACATATATTTTATGATGAAATATAAATATCTCATATTATTCGTATTCGGCTTGTTAATTCATGCCTGTGATGATATTACAGATAAAGATAGCCCCGAAAATAACGGGGGGAGTAACACAGAGACCGGAACCGCCGGTATTTATGTATTGAGTGAAGGACTGTTTAACCTGAACAACAGCACGCTCATGTTTCATTCACTCAAAAACGGGCAGACGGACACTGATTATTTCCGCAGTAAAAATCATCGAGGTTTGGGCGATACCGCCAATGATATGGCTATTTACGGCAGTAAACTCTATATCGTAGTGAATGTTTCGAGCCAGATCGAGGTAATAGACCGGGCATCAGGACTCTCTCTGAAACGGATACCGGTACTGAACGAGAACGGTAGTTCGCGGCAACCGCGTTACATCGCTTTTCATAAAGACAAAGCATATGTCTGCTCGTTCGACGGCACCGTGGCCCGCATAGATACCACCTCATTGGAAATCGAGGAGTATGCCACAGTAGGACGGAATCCGGACGGAATTTGCGTGCAGGGAGATAGACTCTATGTATCCAATTCCGGAGGATTGGATTGGGACGGAATTGGCGTGGACAACACCGTGTCCGTAGTCAACACAGAGCCGTTCAAAGAAATAAAGAAAATACAGGTAGGTTACAATCCGGGGCGGATCAGGGCGGACAATTACGGCCACGTCTATGTGGCAACACGCGGTAAAGACATCAGTGCGGGCGATTATAACTTTGTTCAGATAGACACCCGCACGGATGAAGTAAAGCAGATTTATGACGAAAAGGTAATGAATTTTGCCATCAACGACCAACTTGCTTACTTATATAATTTCAACTACACCACACAGGATTCGCAGATAAAGGTATTCAACCTGCAAACGGGAACTACCTTGCGCGAGGATTTCATTACAGACGAGACCGAGATTAACACCCCTTATGGCATCTACGTCAATCCGTATAGTGGAAACATATACATTACAGACGCCTATAACTATTTGGTAAGAGGGGATGTACTCTGTTTCAATCCACAAGGAAAATTAATATACCGTCTCACTAATATCGGACAAAATCCCAATACAGTGGTTTTCTCCGACAAAGATACGCAAAGTGGCAACGACGATCCGGATACCCCGCAGGCAGCCGCTTTCGCCGACAAAGTATTGGAGTATCGCCCTGCCCCGACACAATTTATGAATACCGATCTTACTGCCTATAAAGAGGGATATACTGCTAACGAAGTACTAAAATACGCCACTGAATGTATTCAAAAACGATACTCGCTTACTTTAGGCGGATTCGGGGGATACATCGTATTAGGCTTTCACCAGCCCATCCGTAATGTAGCAGGCGAATATGACTTCAAAATATACGGTAATGCTTATTACAATATGTATGGCACAGACAAACCTGGAGGTAACGCTGAACCTGGTATTGTCTTCGTTGCAAAAGATATAAACGGAAATGGTTTGCCAGATGATGAATGGTACGAATTGGCTGGCAGTGAATATAACACAGAGACAGAAACACGCGGATACGAAATCACCTATTATCGTCCCGAACCGGAAAATGCAGATGTACGATGGACAGACAATCAAGGTAACGAAGGATTTATATTCCGGAACGGCTTTCATACACAAAACTCTTACTATCCTGCATGGATCACAGAAGATAAAATCACCTTTCAGGGAACCCGACTAAAAGACAATGCAATAAACGAAAACGGTACATGGGTGAACTATTGTTACGCATGGGGATACGCAGACAATCATCCTAACAATACAGAAGCGTCGAATTTTAAAATAGACTGGGCCGTGGACACCAAGGGAAACAGAATTACTCTGGACGAAATCGATTTCGTAAAAATATATACCGCAGTCAATCAATACGCCGGACAAACGGGAGAAATATCTACAGAAATAGTGACAATAGAAAATTTGCATTTCAACAACTAAGGACCTGTTTATATTTTTCTCTTAAAAGTATTTATCGATTTATTTTGGGTCTGTATTCTATTTACTCGTCAAGATAGCTTGCTATCTTCTTCATAAAACAGAAAAGCAGTCTCTCAATAACTCTCAAAAAATACAGAGTAAAAATTTAAATAGCCTCTAAATAAACTCAATTAATAATTTCTTAAAGTAAAACAACAAGATGAAAAAATTATCTTTATTAATGCTGTTATCAGTATTCGCTTTTTGGGGATGTAACGATGATGACGATGTGAAAAATGAGATTGTAGTAAGCTATGAGAACCTCTTAAGTGAAGACAATACAACTTATGTCACAGACAAAGGAGAAGTCGATCCAACAAACCCATATGGCATCTATAAATACCAATTTAAAGATCCGCAATCTACCGTAGAATTAAACCATTATTACTGGGAAGGAGGAAGTTTCGGAGGAGGATTTACTTATACAAATACTACTGATACAGAAACACCCGGTTTTCTTAATCTTAGCAGCATAGTCGGAAAAGGGAAAAACGGAAAAACATATTTAACTGCTAAAACGGATAAATACACCTTGGCACAAATCACCAATCTTCAACCAGAAAAGTATAATTTCAAAGGTGCTTGGATAACAAACAGTACCTACGCTTACCTGGCAATTAAAGATGGAAATGACGGTTATATGAATGACACAAAATTCGAAGCAGACGACTGGTTTAAAATAACCGCAACCGGATACGATGCAAGTGGAAAAAGTATTGGACAAATTGATTTTTATCTGGCAGATTACCGGAACGGCAAAAACGAAATCACCCATACTTGGAAATGGTTTGATTGGAGTAGCATCGGTAATGCCAGCTATATCACATTCGAATTAAACTCTACAGACAATAATCCCAGTCTCGATCCACCAATGAAAACTCCTGCCTATTTCTGTCTCGACGGTATCACTTTAATAGAAAAATAACCTTTCCTTATGGTGAATAATTAAATAGTCATACCAGTCTTTCTCTGGTGATACTTTTTCAAAATGAGGGTGTGTCAAAACGTAATTTGATGAAAGGACAACTTTTAATCTGAAACTTGACTCCCTAAATCAATGATGAAAAGAGCCATATCATTACTCAAAAACAGAGTTTGATATGGCTCTTTTATAATTGTTAGTTATAATCTATAACTTATTAGAGTGGTCATTTTAGTTTTGACACACCCTCATTTTCATTTACGCTCTATCAAAATGTCAGAAATACATTGTATATTCAAAGAATAATTCCTAAATTCGACGGATAAAACCAAATATCTAAGAATATGGAATTACCTTTTGCAGAATCATGGAAAATCAAGATGGTAGAGCCTATCCGTAAAAGTACCCGTCAGGAACGCGAGCAATGGATAAAAGAGGCACACTACAATGTATTTCAACTGAAAGCCGAACAAGTATACATCGACCTCATAACCGACTCCGGTACGGGTGCCATGAGTGACCGCCAATGGGCAGGAATGATGTTGGGAGACGAGAGCTATGCCGGCGCTTCTTCCTTCTTCAAACTGAAAGAAATGATTACCCGGCTCACCGGTTTTGAATATATCATACCAACCCATCAAGGACGCGCAGCCGAGAATGTATTATTCTCCTATTTAGTTCATGAAGGAGACATCGTACCGGGAAATTCGCATTTTGATACTACCAAAGGACACATCGAAGGGCGCAAAGCCATAGCATTGGACTGCACCATTGACGAAGCCAAACAAACCCAATTGGAAATACCGTTTAAGGGCAATGTAGACCCTGTCAAACTGGAAAAAGCATTGCAGGAACATGCCGACAAAATTCCCTTTATCATAGTAACCATCACCAACAACACAGCAGGCGGACAACCCGTTTCCATGCAAAACCTAAAGGAAGTACGCACCTTGGCCGATAAATACAAAAAGCCGATACTTTTCGATTCGGCACGTTTTGCCGAGAATGCCTATTTTATTAAAACACGGGAAGAAGGATATACCGGGAAAACAATCAAGGAAATCACACGGGAAATGTTCGATCTGGCCGACGGTATGACCATGAGCGCAAAAAAAGACGGTATCGTCAACATGGGAGGCTTCATTGCCACCCGCCACAAAGAATGGTACGAAGGTGCCAAAGGATTCTGTGTACAATTCGAAGGCTATCTTACCTATGGTGGAATGAACGGACGGGATATGAATGCCCTTGCCATCGGTCTGGACGAAAACACAGAATTCGATAATCTGGAGACACGCATTCATCAAGTGCAATATCTGGCAAAAAAACTTGATGAATACGGTATTCCCTATCAACGTCCTGCCGGTGGGCACGCCATCTTCGTAGACGCCCCAAAAGTATTGACCCACGTCCCCAAACAAGAATTCCCGGCACAAACACTGACTGTTGAACTGTATCTTGAAGCCGGTATACGCGGATGTGAAATAGGTTATTTATTGGCAGATCGTGATCCGATAACCCACGAAAACCGTTTCAACGGATTAGACCTACTACGCCTTGCTATCCCACGTCGTGTTTACACCAATAACCACATGGATGTAATTGCCGCCGCACTCAAAAACGTATATGACCGCAGAGAAGAAATTACACGCGGCGTACGCATTGTATGGGAAGCTCCTCTGATGAGACACTTCACAGTGCAATTGGAAAGAATTGAATAATGTGCCAATTGAATCATGTACTAATATGCCAATTACTACGCTATAAATGTGTTATAAACAACATACTTCAGCATAATTGACATATTGGTACATTATGATTCATTCCTTCATTCTTTCATTCCTTCATTCTTTCATTGGCACATTGGCACATTGGCACATTATTATTCATATTCGAAATACTCGAAATCGGCATGTGCTTTTGAACTGTCGGAAGTAGAAACAGCATATAATCCTAAAATAATTCCTGTAAAACCACCGGCAGTCTCCGTACTTACATAACGTGTGTTCATTTTATCCAATTTGCGGAAATTCTTTCCATCCGTAGCATACTCAAACGCATAAAACTCATTGTTACCTTTCACACGAAGCTGAATTTTTCCTTGCGGCACCATCACTTCCTTTTGCGTGTGTGTCAATTCACCTAAACGATAGCGTAGTACGACTGCCTGCTTTCCATCCGCCAATTGCTTGACATAAAGATCATAGTGAGACGATTCGCACATATATACTGTCAATCCCGCTTCATCGGCAGGAGATGCCTTTTGCAACTGCATAGAAGTGGTAGCTGTAAAATCGGTATGTTGCTGCCGGCGTCCGACAAAAGTAGGACTGGCTTTGTCATCATTCAAACTGACAGGAGTTGCTTTCAGACGCAATTTGCCGGAAACAAGCGTGTAATTCTCGGGGTAATTGTTTCTTATATGCACCCACTCCGGACCAAGTTTCTCCCCCTTAAAATCAGTACGGGGCGATTTCTTGGCAAAAGGTTGCTGAGGAAGAGTCGGAACATCCATTTGCAGTGCAATGGTTCCATCTCCATTCACCACCGGCCACGCATTTTTATCCCAACGCATGGGAGCAAGAAACGTTTCACGACCTAACAGATGATGATAACCGGTCTGCGGACGAAACGCAAGGCAAAGTACCCACCAGGAACCGTCAGAAGCCTGTACGAACTCCGCATGTCCTACACCTTGTATCGGATTGCCCTGCGCATTCATATTGATATGTGTAAGAATCGGATTGGCGGGATTAGACTCGTAGGGGCCGTCTATATGCCGGCTACGGGCAATAGTAACTTTATGACCGTATTCCGTGCCCCCTTCGGCAATCAGCAGATAATACCAATTATCCTTTTTATAAATATGCGGTGCTTCGGGATAACGTCCACCGGTACCATTCCATATGCGTTTAGATTCGGTCAACTGCTCACCGGTCATCGGATTTATCTCACACAATTGAATGCAGTTGTCCGGATTGCTGACCAGATAGCACTTCCCTCCTTCGAAATAAAGAGAAGGATCGATGCCACCTTGTTTAACTGATACAGGCTCCGACCATTCCCCATACAAATCAGTGGTATGTACGATAAAGTTTCCTTTATCGGTAACATTGGTCGTAATCATGTAATACGTACCATCATTGTAACGAATAGTAGGTGCATAGATACCGCCCCAGATGCTGGCCCCTTGAAGTGATACTTGCGAGGGACGGGTCAGACAATTACCGATCTGTTCCCAATGGATCAAATCTTTACTGTGGAATAACGGTACACCGGGGAAATACTGGAAACTGCTGGCGACCAGATAATAATCATCACCTACGCTACAAACACTCGGATCCGGATAAAAACCGGGAATAACCGGATTCTGATACCCTTGTTGATTTTGCGAAAAACAGGATAAGCTCAAAGCCAATCCTAAAAGTAGTGTCATTGTTTTCATAAATTTTGTGTTCAAATAGTTTTTATGTTTTATTTTAAGCATTGTGTCGTTGTCGTCTTACAAATATAGAACTTTTACTTTAAACCAACAAAGCTGAAGTTGATAATTCAACAAGTATAAGCAGGGACTGTTTTTCGAACCAATGAGGGACAACGAAGACAGGAAGATAACCATACCGAACATTAGACACTGTATATCAAACCATTAACTATCAATTTCATAAACAAATAAACCAATATTCTTAGCTTGTAAGAATACGTATTTAATACTGTATTAAATACAATCTTTTGTTGGCAAGAATACGTTTCTTTACAGGCAAAGAATTAATGTTTTGCGACAGAAGAAACAACATGCCGGAAACGGAATTAACAATGTTAAAATCAGACGTGCTATTTTCTCACTATATCATACCACCCGGTAATCGTATCCCTTTAAAGATTGTACTCTAATATTTAAGAAGAAAATTTAAACATACCCTTAAAAATCAAAACCGAATGCCCTGATTTACAAATTTCCGGAGAACAAACAAACAAAACCTCCGGATAAACTGTTTATTAAGATATAAATTAAACAATTAATGCAGAAAATTATGACAGAAGAATATGAACTCATTGATAATGAAGAAAGCCGTAGATACGAATTCCGTATCGATGGCCATATAGCCAAAATAGAATATATAAAAACTCCGAACGGAGAAATCTACCTGACTCACACAGAAGTCCCTCGTGCATTGGGAGGCAAAGGAGTCGGTTCTCAATTAGTTGAAAAAGCATTGAAGGACATCGAACAAAAAGATTTACGCCTTGTGCCACTTTGTCCGTTCGTTGCCGGTTACATTCATAAACATCCGGAATGGAGACGCATTGTGATGAAAGGTTTTCATATCCAATAAAAAAATAATAAACATGGGAAAGAAAATAGAATATACAAATGGTGAAATGACCATTATCTGGCAGCCGGAACTTTGCCAACATGCAGGTATCTGCGTAAAAATGCTACCGAACGTATACCATCCCAAAGAAAGGCCATGGATACAGATAGAAAACGCGACCACAGAGGAACTGATCGCACAGATCAGAAAATGCCCTTCGGGAGCACTCAGTTACAAAATGAATAAAGAGAAAGAAAACCAAGAAGATGGATCCAAACCTTTATAAATACCGGTAATAAAAGAGTCGTATCAACTCTACTTTTGAGTAATGATACGACTTTTTTATGCTTATCAGTTACAATCTGCAACTTTTCAGAGTGTTCTTTTGGGGATACACAAAGTTCGTATCTGTCTTCGTCCGAAAATCACCCTTAACCGTGTTGGAACGATAAGCAAAGCCAATCCCGTCATTTTCAGAAGCCGGTCTCAAAGTTATCAATCGTGTTCTACCATGTTTTGCTGTCGACTTATAAGTTTCCCCCTCCTGAAAAGAGGAAGTTCCGCTTAGGCGGGTAAAAGTGAGAGCAACCGTAAACGGAGAATACGATGTATTGTCTGCATAAAAAGTAACTTCCCCTTTTGCAGAACGTTCATGCGAAACAGTGACCGGAGCATTCTGAGACTGGGCCATCACCGGTATCCAAAAAAGAAGACCCAAATAATATTTCAAATTCATGTTATCTCATTTTTTTATCAATCAATACTCCAAGTCATTACAAATTCAGGGTGAAGCAAATAATGTATCTGAAAACTACGCTTCTGTTCGGTTCTATATTCATGAGCGATAAAATCGCCCTGCTCCTGAAGCAAAAAAGGTTCTATATGCAAATGTTGGCGAAAATCGACCCCGTCCGTATCCATACATTTAAACATCACCTCCTTAGCAGACCAATGCAATAAAAGGCTCCAAGCAGCATCTTCTTTATAAAGACGAACCGGTTCATCCTCCCGCATATATTTATGGGCTACTCTGTGTACCCGTTGTCCGTACTGCTCGATATCGATGCCTACCGGCACTTTATCACTCAGAATAACCGACACATAACCTTTCGTATGGGAAATGCTGATGAAATATGAATGATCCGCCAGATACGGTTTCCCACTCGGCTGATAACAGACTTCCTTATGCTCTCCCAATAGGCGAAACAGCAACGCACGGACGGAAAGCCACTCCAACCGGCGATGAGAAGCGACAAAACGCTGCACTTCCCGTTCATAATATTCCCGCTCCGGAAGCAGATCAAGCAGCGTATCTACAGATTCATCCATTTTCCAGACACCCCACCGATACAAAGGTTCTTTATGAGAAAGAAACAATGCCATAATTATGCATCCTCATCCGATGGAGGTTCATTGATAGTAAACTTTACCTTCAAAATACGGCGGTTATCCATCTCCAGTACTTCAAAATCATAATTCAGATAAGAAACCTTTTCATGAAGTGCGGGAAACTCCCCTTTTATCTCGAGCAGAAGTCCGGCTAACGTATCGGCATCACCGGCCATCCTTTCGAAATCATCTTCATCCAACTTCGTGATTTTATAAAAATCGGTCAATTGGGTTTTAGCTTCAAATATCCAAGTATGATCATTCAATACCACATAAGTACGTTCTTCGTCATCGTATTCGTCATGAATCTCACCTACAATCTCTTCAATGATATCTTCCATGGTCACAATGCCAGAAGTTCCTCCGAATTCATCGACAACAATAGCAATGTGTATTTTATTGGCTTGAAAATCACGTAAAAGATCATCTATCATTTTTGTCTCAGGCACAAAATAGGCCGGACGTATCAGCGATTGCCAGCGAAAAGTATCCCCTTTATTCACATGGGGCAAAAGGTCTTTTATATAAAGTACCCCTTTAATATTATCACGAGAACCGGAATAGATGGGAATTCGTGAATAGGCATTCTCCACAATACACTTCATCACATCCTTGAAAGAGGTACGTATGTCCAAATCGACTACGTCGAGACGTGAAGTCATTACCTCTTTGGCTGTTTCTCCACCAAAACGAATGATACCCTCGAGTATATTATTCTCTTCAGAAAGTTCTGCTTTATCCGTCAGTTCCAATGCCTGTGAAAGTTCATCGACTGAGATATTATGATTCTTACGCGTAAAACGCTTATTCAGAAAAGTTGTGGAACGCACGAGAAGGGCAGAAACAGGACGGAAAACTTTCCGTAAAACATAGATACCCGGAGCTGCAAAACGACAGAACGCCAGCGTTTTCTGTGCTGAATAAATCTTAGGCATGATCTCACCGAAAAGCAGCAACAGGAATGTAAGAATCACCGTCAAAATCAAGAACTCCGCAAGCGCTGAATGAAAAACAAAAACATTCATAAAAAAGAAATTGCAAAGCATGATGATGGTAACGTTCACAAAATTGTTAGTGATCAGCACGGTTGCCAACAAACTTTCGGAATCTCCGAGCAAACTACTGATTTTTTCATCGGAAGGATGATTACGCTCGTCTATTTCATTGAGATCGGAAGGAGATAGTGAGAAAAAAGCAATCTCCGATGCGGAGGCGAAACCGGAGGCGAGCAGAAGCACACTGGCTAAAACAATAGCTACAATTGCCGAAAAAGAAGGTGGGTTTACAGTTATACCATTAAAAATATCTGCCAACTGGCATAAATAAGCGTCTGGGTCCAAAATCTTGGTTTTTAGTTAAACAATTATTGATATGGAAAGCCTTTACCAGTTGAAAGTCGAAAGTTGAAAGTTGAAAGTTGAGGATTTAAAACAAGTAGTTGAAAATTAACAGTATCATCATGCCGTATAGCAATTTTCAACTTTCAATTTTCAACTTTCAACTGATAAGGCTTTCAACTGATAAGTTTTTTAACTATTCATCGTCTTTTTTAAAACGGCAAATCATCTGCCGGATTATTCTGCATAGGGGCAGCCTGCGATTGTTGCAGCTGCGTTGTCGAAGCAATAGGTTGTTGCACTGCCGGAGCATACGAAGAAGTTCCGGATGCTGCATTCTTCGACGTCAACATCTCCATATTATCCACAAATATTTCAGTGATATATCGTTTTGATCCCGTTTGATCGTCGTAAGAACGGCTTCTGATTTTTCCTTCAATGTAAAGTTTATCGCCCTTATGAACATACTTCTCTGCCGTCTCCGCCAATCCACGCCATAAAACAAGATTATGCCATTCTGTTCTTTCGGGCACCTGCGTTCCGTTAGCCAAAGTATATGCACGATCGGTAGTAGCCAATGGGAAAGTAGC
>ERZ860388.1704-NODE-1704-length-13315-cov-2.443363_pt1 | contig 13315 bp, 10 predicted proteins | sample MGYA00509978_ERZ860388 | MGnify/ENA primary metagenome ERZ860388 (study PRJEB30046, sample SAMN00715225) | human gut metagenome | study: EMG produced TPA metagenomics assembly of the A metagenome-wide association study of gut microbiota in type 2...
TTCAGATATTGCTGCAGAAGCGGGATATCATTCTCTTCCGTCTCCGCACGGTGCTGTGCCGCCTCGCGGTTGGCATAATCACGCAGGAGCGGGATCTCCTCGTCATCCGCCTCGGGGCGCTGCACATCGGGCTGCACCGGCGCACTGCGGCGCTCGGCCTGCTTCCCGGCGACATAGCGCCCGCCGGAAGCGCCGCGGCTGCTGTTGCCGAATAGTTTCCTCATTCCGACTTCGTCCTTTCGCTTTTCAAAAAATCTCTGGCCGCTCTGGAATTCACGTCAATGGGCTGACCGGTTTCCGTCAGCAGATCGAGCGACATTTCAAGGCCCAGAAGGACCGCTTCATCCAGATCATGCTGCGCCAGAGCGCGGAGCCGTTCCACGCCGGGGAAATCCCGGTTCGGCTCCATGTAATCGGCAAGATACAGGATCTTCTGCAGCAGCGTCATGTCCGGCTTGCCGGTCGTGTGCCAGCAGATGGCCGACTGCACCGCAGCAGATTCCCCGAACACGGCCCCCGCGACCGCCGCGCCGCTTTTGGCGTGCAGCAGCTTCGGGTGACTGCGTTCGAATGTATCCAACATCATACCATATTTATCGGATAATTTCAACTGCTCCGGACCGGGGAGCGCCTTTGTGACATCGTGCAGCAGGCCTGCCCGGCGGGCTGGGCCGGGATCCTCACCAAAGCGGGCGGCAAGCTCCGCCGCCGTATGACTGCAGCCAAGCACATGCGGCACGCGCTTCGGGTCGTGCAGCGGCAGGGCGATGCGGGCCAGCGCATCGAGCGGCAGGGCGCGCAGGTCTCTGCGCGTGTGATAAAGCCCCTGCATGCAAACGGCGTCATAGACCGCAGGCTCGAGATAGTCCTCCCCGCAGCGGAAGGCCAGCATGGCGCGGGCGATGGTGGAGGAATAGGGCAGAAAGTCATTTTCCACCAGCACGACGTCCGCCCCGAAGCGGTCGCGCAGCTGCTGCGCCGCTTCCCGAAGCGTTTTGCCGTCATCCCTTCCGCGGTGCGCGACCGCCAGCGAGGCAAGCTTTGCAATGCGCTCCGGCGCATGCCATTGCGCAAAGGTCAGAAGCATATCCGTCCCCATCAGAAACCAGAGGTGGTCGTTGGGATACTGCCGGTGCAGCTCCTCGAGTGTATCGGCCGTGTAGCTTGCGCCGCTGCGGTGCAGCTCCAGATCGCTGACCTCCGCAAACGGGAGGTCCTGCGCAGCCAGCCTTGTCAGCTCCAGACGCGTGCGGGCATCCGGCGATCCGGCGGCCAGCGCCTTATGGGGCGGCAGCGCCGCCGGCATCAGAATGACGCGGTCCAGCCCAAGTCTGCGCTGGAACTCCGCTGCAGCCAGCAGATGGCCGCGATGCGGCGGGTTGAAGCTCCCGCCGAATATACCGATATTTGCCATGTGCGGCGCTCCCCTTTCCGATAATTTATGTTATTCCTCGCGGCTCTTCCGGCGCTCGATGGCGGCCTGAATGGCAGCCTGCCGGAAATACTCATTGCGGCGCTCGCGTTCCTCGCGTGCCTGCCGGCGGCGCTCCTGCGCCCCGCGCCGGACGGGGTTCGACTTGCGCTTTTTCAGCTCGCGCGCCTGCCGTGCGGCCTCCTGTGCCTTCTTCTCCGAGCGGCGGTAGATCACGAATTTCGAGCCGACGCACTGCACGCCGTCTGCACCGAGCGCTTCGCACAGCGCATCGCAGACCTCGCGTGCGGACAGGAGCGCCGCCTCGAGCACGCGGCCCTTGACAAGCTCACGAGCCTCAAGCTGCCGGGCGGCCTCGGACAGAACGTTCTCCGTCACGCCGCCCTTGCCCACCATCAGGGTGGTGTCCAGATCATTTGCCTGTGCGCGCAGATCGGCGCGCTGTTTGCTGGTCAGCATAATTCCTTCTCCTTTTTCGTACCGAACGCCTTCTCCACAAAGGCGCGCAGCGCCCGGGCGCGGTGGGATACCTGATTTTTCTGCTCCGGGGCCAGTTCTGCGAACGTGCACCCGGCATCCTCCGCAAAGAACACCGGATCATAGCCGAAGCCGCCGTTTCCGTGGCGCTCGAACAGGATGTGCCCCGGACACTCGCCGCGCGCGACGATCTCCTTGCCGTCCGGCGTGACGAGCGTGATGACGCTGACGAATTTTGCCGTCCGCTTCCCCTCCGGAACGTTTTCGAGCTTTTTCAGCAGATAGTTGATGCGGTCGGAATCGCTGATGCAGTCCGGTCCGCCGTAGCGCGCGGAATAAACGCCCGGCTCCCCGTTCAGCGCGTCGACCATCAGGCCGGAGTCGTCCGCCACGGCGGGCAGACCGCAGGCCTGCATCACAGCCACAGCCTTGATGCGGGAATTCTCCTCAAACGTTGTGCCGGTCTCCTCCGGCTCGACATGCACCCCCGCCTCACGCTGCGAGACGACGTCCAGCCCGTAGGCAGACAGGATCGCGCGCAGCTCGGCGATCTTGTGGGCGTTGTTGCTTGCCATAACGACCTTCATGTGCGTGCCTCCTCAGATCAGCGCGTCGACGAACGCGCGCGGCTCAAACGGCATCAGGTCGTCCATCTGTTCGCCGACACCGATGAGCTTCACAGGGATCTGCAGCGCGTCCGCCACGGCGATGACGATGCCGCCCTTGGCCGTGCCGTCGAGCTTTGTCAGGGCGATGGCCGTAACACCAGCGATCTCCTTGAACTGCTTGGCCTGAAGCAGGCCGTTCTGGCCCGTCGTGCCGTCGAGCACGAGCAGGACCTCTTTATCCGCATTCGGCAGCTCGCGGTCAATGATGCGGGAAATTTTGCCGAGCTCGTTCATCAGGTTGGCCTTGTTGTGCAGGCGTCCTGCCGTGTCGCACAGGATGACGTCGCTGCCTCGCGCCTTGGCGGCGGAAATGGCGTCGAACACCACGGCGGCGGGGTCCGCGCCCTCGTGCTGGCGGACGATGTCCACATTGGCGCGTCCGGCCCAAATTTCGAGCTGATCGGCAGCCGCAGCGCGGAACGTATCGGCCGCGCACAGCAGCACACGCTTGCCCTCGCCGGAGAGGCGATGGGCCAGCTTGCCGATGGTCGTCGTCTTGCCGACGCCGTTGACGCCGATGACAAGCACGACGGACGGGCGCGTGCCGAGCTTCAGGCTCGTGTCGCCGACGTTCAGCATGTCCGCAAGGATATCCTTCAGGGCATCGTGAATTTCTTCCGCCGTGCGGAGCTTGCGCTCCTTCACGACGGTGCGGAGCTGCTCGACGGCCTTGCAGGACGTTTCCACGCCGATGTCGGCGAGGATCATGCTCTCCTCAAGCTCCTCGTAAAAATCTTCGTTTGCGCCGCTGAACGAGGCGAAGATGCCGCCGAGTGTGTTGGCCATGGCGGCGCGCGTCTTTTTCAGTCCGTTTTTGATTTTTTCAAAAAATCCCATTTACTTGATCTCCTCCGAAATTCCGAGCTGATGCTCCATTTGATTCAGGTCCAGATGCAGGATACGGGAAATGCCCTGCTCCTGCATGGTCACGCCATAGAGCACGTCGGCGGCCTCCATGGTACCGCGGCGGTGCGTGATGACGATAAACTGCGTTTTCCCGCTGAAGCCGCGCAGGTAGCCCGCGAAGCGTTCGACATTCCGGTCGTCCAGCGCGGCGTCGATCTCGTCGAGCATGCAGAACGGCGTCGGCCGCACCTTCAGAATGGCAAAATACAGCGCGATGGCGACAAAGGCCTTCTCACCGCCGGACAGCAGCGTGATGGTCTTGAGCTGCTTGCCGGGCGGCTGCACACGAATTTCAATGCCGCACGTCAGCGGCTGCGAGCGGTCCTCCAGCTCGAGCGAGGCCTTGCCGCCGCCGAACATCTCCGTGAATGTCTGGCCGAAATAGGTGTTGATGCGGCCGAATTCCGTGACGAAAATATCGGTCATCTGGCCGGTGATATCGCCGATGATGCCCTCGAGGTCGCGCTTGGACGTCAGCACGTCGTCGCGCTGGCCGCAGAGGTATTCATACCGCTCGTTCACGCGGGCAAATTCGTCGATGGCGCCGAGGTTCGGCGTGCCGAGGCCGGAGATCTTCTTGCGGAGCTCCGCGGCGCGCTTCGTTCCGGCAGCCGTGCTCTCCAGCTCCGCCGCAGCGGCGGGCGCGCTTGAGCGCGTCAGCTCATAGGTATCCCACAGCCGGTCGAGAATTTGCTTTTCCTCCAGCTCGGCAGCATTTTTGCGCGACTCCAGACGGGCGCTCTCGCGCTCCATGTTCAGGATATCGCGGTTTTTCTCCTGTACTTCCTTTTCCGTAGCCGTTTTGCGCGCTTCGACCTTAGCACGCTCGGCAAGCGCGGCCTGCAGCTCTTCCTGCTTGGCCTGCGCCGCGGCGTCCTGCCCGGCCAGCTTGTCCTGCTCGGCCTGCAGCGTCTTTTCCAGCTCAGCGGCCTCCTGCGTATAGCGGTCGATGAGCTGCAGCTTCTGCTCGCGGTCGCCGCGCATGGCATGCTCCAGCCCGCGCAGCTGCTCGGCGGAGCTCTTCGCCGTGGCACGCTCGGCCTCCAGTCTGGCCGCCTCCATGCGCAGCGCCGTCAGGCGCTCCGAAAGGCGGCTGCTCTGCTCCGAAGCAACGCTCTGGCCGTCCGAAACGACGGAAAGCTCCTGCTCAGCCTCCTCCAGTGCCTTCTGCAGGTCAGCGACGGCCTTCTGCAGCGCCGCGCGGCGGCCGCTGTCGGCGCCGATCCGCTTTTCGAGCAGCTCCTGCTCGCGCTGCGAGCCGGTGATTGCGTCCGTCAGGGCCTGCACAAGAACGTGGTGCTGCTTTTCCTCGCCCTGCAGGCGCAGAGCGGCGTCTTCGGCCGTGCGGAGGTCCGTCTCCGCGTTCGTCAGGTCATAATTCGCCTGCTCCAGCAGGCGCTGCGCCTCCTTCTGCTCTCCGCGGAGCTTGTCCAGCGCGGCGGCGGCCTCCTTCTGCTGGGCCTGCAGACGCTCGATCTCGTTGGCGCGCGACAGGATTCCCGCACTGCGGGAGACGGAGCCGCCCGTCATGGAGCCGCCTGCATTCAGGACCTGCCCGTCCAGCGTGACGATGCGGAAGCGGTGGCCGAATTTGTTGGCAATGGAAATGGCCGCGTCGAGGTCCTGCGCCACGACCGTGCGGCCGAGCAGATTCAGGATGATCTCGCGATAGCTCGGCTCACACGAGACAAGGTCGGAGGCTACGCCGCAGAAGCCGGCGCAGCGCTCTCGTTCAGCGGCCGGCCGTGGATGACAGACAGCGGCAGGAATGTGGCGCGGCCGTTGTCCGAGCGTTTCAGATATTGGATGGCAGCCTTGGCGCAGCCCTCGTCCTCCACGACGATATTCTGCATGGCGCTGCCGAGCGCGACCTCGATGGCAACGGTATAGCTGTCCTGTGTGCGCAGCAGCATGGACACCGCGCCATGGATGCCGCGGAGCTTGCCGCGTCGGCTCTCCTGCATGACGGTGCGGACAGCGCGGGAATAGCCCTCCAGCTCACGCTCCATCTCCTGAAAGAGCTTCAGACGGGAGCTGACCGTGTCGAGCCGGACACCGGCGTCCGTGGCCTGCTTCTGCAGGGCCTCGCTCCGCTCCGCTCGGGGGCGGCTGCGCAAACGGTAGCCGTTGATGCGGTTCTGCGCGGCCGTGATATCGGCCTGCGCTTTGGAGAGCTGCTTCTGTGCGGTCTCGAGCGCGCGCTGTGCCTCTGCACAGCGGCTCTGCGCCGCCTGCAGATCCTGTGCCAGCTGGGTCTGCCGCTCCGTGCTCTGGGCAAGACTCTCTTCCACGGCGGTCAGGTCCGCGCCGCGGGCGGAGAGCTCCTCACGCTTCCGGCCCTGCAGATCGCGCAGGGTGAGATAGCGCTTTGTCATGCCGTCGGCGGAGTCCGCCAGTCTGCGGCCCTCCTCCTCGGCCTGCTTCTGCTTTTCGGCCAGCGCGGCGGTCTGCGTGTCGATCTCGCCCATGCGCTGCTCCAGTGCTTCGATCTGCGCGGAGATGCTGCCGCTGCGGCTGTCCTGATCCTCCAGCTCGTGCTGCACGCGCTTCAGGTTGCTCTGCGCGTTGCCGCGATTCGTCTCCAGCACGGCGATCCGGCTGCGCTGCTCCTGCGAGGCGGCCTCCGCCTGCCGGATCGCATCACGGATCTGATCCGTCTGCAGGTCGCGGTTGTGGAGGTCGAACGTCAGGGATTCCGATGTGACATACAGCTTGTCCAGCGCGTCGTGCTCCTGCTGCAGGATGAAGGCGGCGGAATGATAGTCCTCCTCGGCCTTGCGCGCCGTGGCGCTCAGGCGCTCGAGCGACTGCAGCCACAGCGCGACCTCAAGGCCCTTGAGCTCCTCACGGTAGGTCAGGTAGCGCTTTGCCTTTTCCGCCTGATCGCGCAGCGGGCCAACCTGCAGCTCCAGCTCCGAGATTTTGTCGCCGATGCGGGTCAGATTGTCCTGCGTCGTGGCGAGGCGGCGCTCCGTTTCCTCCTTGCGGTGGCGGTATTTCGAGATACCGGCGGCCTCCTCGAAAATTTCGCGGCGGTCCGTGCTCTTGAGGGACAGAATTTCGTCGATGCGTCCCTGGCTGATGTTGGAATAGCCGTCGCGGCCGAGACCGGTATCCATGAACAGCTCGTTGACGTCGCGCAGACGCACGCTCTGCTTGTTGATGTAGTATTCGCTCTCGCCGGAGCGGTAATACCGGCGTGTAACCATCAGCTCGTCGGCGTCATAATGCAGGGCGCGGTCGCTGTTGTCCAGCACGAGCGTCGCCTCGGCAAAGCCGACGGGGGCGCGCTTCTCCGTGCCGCCGAAAATGACATCCTCCATCTTCTGGCCGCGCAGCGAGCGGGAATTCTGCTCGCCCATGACCCAGCGGATGGCATCTGAGATATTGGATTTTCCGCTGCCGTTCGGCCCGACGATGGCGGTGATATCATGGCCAAATCCCACGACCGTCTTGTCCGGGAAGGATTTGAAGCCCTGAATGACTAGCTGTTTCAGATACATATGGACAGATTGCTCCTATTGTATTTCAATGTCTGATTATACCATTGCGCCCCGAAAATTGCAAGACCGGGATTTCACCCCTGCAGGCGGTGCGGCATAGGATGACGCGGAGGTGATCGGAATGCTGCCGATCTTTCGGGGCGCCGCCACGGCGCTCCTCACCCCGTTCCGGCCGGACGGGAGCATCGATCTTCCGGCATGGGACCGCCTGCTTGAGCGGCAGCTGGATGCCGGGATCGCGGCACTCGTTGTCTGCGGCACGACCGGCGAGGCTGCGGCCCTGACGCAGGACGAGAGGCTGACACTCCTGCGCCGCGCAAAGCAGGCTGCCTGCGGCCATTGCCCCGTTATCATGGGCGTCGGGACGAACTGCACGGCAGGCTCCGTAGAAAATGCAGAGCTTGCGGCACAGAACGGCGCGGATGCGCTGCTGGCCGTTACGCCCTACTATAATAAAGGGACGCAGGCAGGCCTGCTTGCGCACTATACCGCGATCGCAGACGCGTCTCCCCTGCCGCTCGTGCTCTATAATGTTCCGTCGCGCACCGGCGTCGATCTTCTGCCGGAGACGGTGCGGGCGCTCGCCCGCCATCCGCATATTGCAGGCATCAAGGAAGCCTGCGGCAGCATCAGCCGGGCAGCGCAGCTGCTGGCCCGGTGCGGACTGCCGGTATGGAGCGGCAACGACGACCAGACGGCCGCAATCATGGCGCTCGGCGGCAGCGGCGTGATCTCCGTGGTGTCGAACGTCGCACCGGAGGCCGTCGTTGCCATGACGGATGCCTGCCTTGCCGGAGATTTCCGCGAAGGCGCGCGCCGCCAGCTGGAGCTGCTGCCGCTGTGCGAGGCGCTGTTCTGCGTCGTGAACCCCATCCCGGTCAAGGCCGCCATGGAGGAGCTTGGCCTGTGCAGCGGGACGCTCCGCCTGCCGCTGTCACCGCTGGAGGAGCCGCACCGCAGCCGCCTGCGGGCAGTGCTGCGGGGGTATGGGCTCCTCTCATAAGAGTATCCCCGCGCAGCACCGGGACTGCTTCCTGCGCGGCATGAAAATGCTCCCCCTATGTGACGGTGTCTTTCATCGTCTCATAGAGGGAGCATATCACTTCACCAGCTCCGAAGCTTTTTCTTTAAGCGCGCGGGTGGTATTTTTCATAGACGCTCTTGAGCGTCTTTTTCACGACCTGCGCATAAACCTGCGTGGAGGAGATATCGCTGTGGCCGAGCATCTCCTGCAGGGAATGCAGGTCCGCGCCGTTTTCGAGCAGATGGGCCGCAAAGCTGTGGCGCAGCGTATGCGGCGTGATCTCCTTGTCGATCTGCGCGGTCTGCTGATAGTGCTTGATGATCTTCCAAAAGCCCTGTCTGGAAATGCGGCCGCCGTTCAGGTTGACGAACAGGGCCTGCTCGTCCGGCTCGGCGATCATATTCGGTCGGATGTCCGTCACATAGGCCGTCAGGGCACGAATGGCCGCCGGGTAGATCGGGATGATGCGGGACTTCCCGTTCCCGATGCAGCGGACAAAGCCGCCCGCCAGACTGACGTCCGAAACGTTCAAGGCGATCATCTCGCTGACGCGCATGCCGGTGGCATAGAGCGTCTCAAGCATGGCCTTGTCGCGATAGCCCTTCATATCCGTGCACTTCGGCTGCTCGAGCAGCAGCTCGACCTCGCGGCCGGTCAAAATCTGAGGAAGGCGCTTTTCCGCCTTCTGCTGCGGGATATCGTGCACAGGAGACTGCGCGACCGCGCCGGTGGAGACGCAGTAGCCATAGAAGCTCTTGAGCGATGCCACACACCGGGAGACCGTCGCAGGCGATTTGCCGATACTCGTCAAATGGCGCACATAGGCACAGACCGTCTCCTGCGTGCACGCCTCCAGCGCAGGGCCGTCCGTCTGCTCCAGATAGGTGGTGAATTGCCGCACATCGCGCAGATAGGAAGCGACCGTATTGTCCGATGCGTGCCTGATATTCATAAGGTAGGATTCATATGCAGCCACGAGCTTCCCCATCTTGCGTTCCCTCTCGCCAGCAAAAAACTATGCCGCAGCGGCCCGGCGCATACAGGAGGCAACCGGAGCGTTCTGCAAACATTTCTGGCAGTGTAGAATATGATAACGCATATTTTCCCGGATTTCAATCCTTTCCGGCCCGGAGAGGAAAACTTTGTATATTATGCTCAAGAATTATGTTAACAATATTATGTTAACCAATGCAACGGAGACATCGTAATTCAGCGGCTCATCTGCATATTCCACCAGATGTTGTATTCATTATCTGCATATTCACCACATGCTGTGTTTTGCATATTTGCAAGTTCTCCTGCATTTATCCGTTTTCGATTTATGCATAGCGGCGCTTTTTCCGGCGCCCGGCCCCGAGCAAAGCGCCGAGCAGCCCCGCACCGGCCAGTGGCAGCAGGACCGGCAGTGCTTCCCCGTAATGTACGCCGAAGAACAGCAGGTTCCCCAGCAGCAAAAACAGCGCATAGCCGCCTGCCGCCCCAAGCCCGCAAAGCAGCTTCCGCCGTCCGCTGTGCAGGGCTGCGATCAGCGCACCAAGAAAGGCGACCAGCCCCGCGATCACGCCCGCGGCGACCGGCAGACTGCTTTCCGGCAGCTTCCCGCCCAGGATCAGGCGCGCAGCCAATGCGGCCAGCGCCAGCGTTGCCAGCGGCATGGCCGCCGCCAGCTGCAGCGGCAGCCAATTCCGGTTTTTCCTTCCCTGTTTTCCACCCATGGCGATCCCCTCTCCCATTGTTCTGTTCCAGCCTATGCCGCCACGCAGAAAAAAAGACCCGCCGTCCGGTTTGCCGGGCAGCGGGCTTGCAGAAGGATCACTTGCGAACGAAGGACATGCAGTCCGTGCACTGCTTCATCGTGGGATCGGACTCGTGGGTGCCGACCTGGATGCGCTCGAGCGAGCAGTAGTTTTCGTCGCTGCAGTGGTTCCGGCACTGGGTAACGGAGCACTGGATGCAATGGTTGGCATGGCAATCACAGCTCATGAACGGTTCCTCCTTTGCTTGATTTCGAGCCTAGTTTGCGCCGCTCCGCCGGGAAAAATCATGGAAATTCCATCCATTTTCAAATTGACAGCCCCGGAAAATTCGCTATAATGAAGAGCAGAGGTTCAGGAAGAACTGCAAGGAGGTTATTTACACTATGATCAAGGTCGCACCGTCCATTTTGTCCGCGGATTTTGTCAATCTGGAGCGAGATATCCGCTCTCTGCCCGCCGCAGGAGCCGATTATGTCCACGTCGACGTCATGGACGGCATGTTTGTTCCGAATATCACCATCGGCATCCCGGTCGTCGCTGCCATTTCGCGCATCGCCCCCCTGCCGCTGGATGTCCATCTGATGATCGAGCGGCCCATCCGCTATGTTGACGCGTTCTGTAAGGCCGGAAGCAGCATCCTCACGCTCCATGTTGAGGCCGACACGCAGGAAAACACGCTCGAGGCCCTGCGCCGCATCCGGGAAAACGGTGTGCGCGCTGCCATTTCCGTCAAACCGAACACCCCGGCAGAGGCCGTGCTGCCGTTCCTGCCGCTGTGCGATCTCATCCTTGTGATGACAGTCGAGCCGGGCTTTGGCGGACAGTCGTTCCTGCACAGTACCATGCCGAAGCTGCATCAGCTCCGCCAGTGGATCGACGAGCAGAACCCAGCCTGTGAGCTGGAGGTTGACGGCGGCGTCAATGTAGAGACGGCAAAGATCTGCCGCGATAACGGCGCGAACGTCCTCGTCGCGGGCAGCGCCTATTTCAAGGCCGCCGACCCCGCAGCCTTTGTCCGCGCGGTAAAGGCGTAATATCAGAATAATTCCCCGGCCCTGCATGGATCGAACGCCATGCAGGGCCGGGGCTTTTTTAGGCAGCACCGCATAATTCAGTGAAAGCATTCAGCAAAAAACCGGCAAAGGCCGAAACTGCAATTGTGCGGTGTTGCCTTCATAGGCTGACCGCGGTGTCCGTTGCAAAGAAATACACGATGCGCTCCGACACCGGCAGCTCAAAAATACGCGACAGCGCGCGGCTGTAGGCATCAAGCTGACCGCGGTAGTACTCCGCGCGCTCGTGCTCCGCGCCGGGGCGCAGACGGTCACTCTTGAAATCAAGAATGACCAGGCCGTCCAGCTCGATGAGGCAGCAGTCCGTAACGCCCTGCAGCAAAATCTCCTCCCCCTCCAGCGCCGGATCATAATTCGCGCCGTCATCCAGCACAGAGAATTTGAATTCCCGCACAACCTGTGGGGCCTGCAGCACACGCTGCCCCAGCGGAGAGGCAAAGAAGCGGCGCAGCCGTTCCGGGTCGACGGCCTCAAGCTGCTGCGGCGTCAGGAATTTTTGCCGTCCGAGCCGCTCCAGTTCCGAACGAAGCCCTGACTCGTCTGCGCAGGCGGCATAGTTCAGGTGCTGCATGGCAAGGTGCAGCGCCGTGCCGCGCTCCGCCGCTGTCAATGCCCTTCTCCCCTCTTCGAAGCGCGGGACCGGGAAATGAAGCTTCGGCGCCTGTGCGGTCTGCTCGGCCGCCTCGTTATCCAGTTCGCGGCCCTTGAGCTGCGTCGCTGTCAGCTTTGTCGGCATCGTCACCGCCGCTGCGTGGCCATAGGGTGGAAGGAAGCGCGGCTCCGGCGGCTGCTCACACGCCGGGGCGGCCGATGCGGCAGTCCCCGCCGCCGGGGCGGCCTGCACAGCAGTATGGAGTTGAATGCGCCACGGGTAGCCGCCCTGCAGCGCACAGTCCGGCTGCCCGGCCGCAGCGAACAGCTCGCCCGCCTCCGGCCGGGTCATCGCAGCAAGCAGGATCCAGTCGCCCAAGGAATCCGCGCCCTCCAGCAGGGCGGCATCCGGCGGCAGGCTCAGTCCCTGCGCATAGCTCTCGAGCCTGCGCGTCAGGCGGGCGGCGCAGCAGGTCATGATCAGGCGGTACTGCGGCCGCGTCATGGCGACATAGAGCACGCGCATCTCCTCCGAAACGGCCTCCTGATCCAATCTGCGCGCAATGGCCTGCCGCGCAATGGTCGGGCAGAGGATACGCGCTGCGGGGTCATAGCAGTTTGAGCCAAGCCCCAGCACCGGGTCGGTGAGCACATTGGCCCGCGAGTCCGTGCGGTTGAAGCTCTTGCAAAGGTCCGCCAGAAATACGACCGGGAATTCCAGCCCCTTGGAGCTGTGGATGGTCATCAGCCGAACGGCCCCGGCCGCCGCGCCGCCGCTTGACGGCACGCCACGCTCCCGCAGGCCCTCCAGATGGCGCAGGAAGCCGGGCAGGCCGCAGCCGCCTGCGCGCTCATAGGAATCCGCGATCGAGCGGAACGCCGCCAGATTCCGCTGCCGCTGCGGGCCGTTCGGCAGAGCGGCACAGAGTGGGGGCAGCAAGAGCCGCTCCTCCGCCTCCTCGAGCAGGGTGCGCAGCGGCGCTTCCTGCGCCGTGCGCCGCAGGTCCTCCAGCACGGCGCAGATGGGCACTTTGCTTTCACAAAGCAGCGTGTAAAGGTCAGCGTCCCGGTCCCCGGCGCGCAGCCGGGCCAACGCGTCGGCAGGATAGCCGCCGAACGGTGAGAGCAGCACCGTCAGCAGCGGGATATCCTGATGCGGGTTGTCGATGATCTGCAGCAGTGCGAAGAGGAAGCGGATCTCCTCTGCGGCAAACAGGTCGTCGCTGCCGCAGGAGGCCGGAATGCCGTGCCGCCGCAGGGCGTCGAGATAGGTCTGCGTCCGGCCGGAGAGCGAGCGCATCAGGATGACGATATCACCGGGCCGGACGGGCCGCAGTCCGTCGCCGTCCGGGATCTTCTCCTCCTGCCGCAGCATCTCCGCAATGCGCGCGGCGACAAACTCCGCCTCGGCCGCCGCACGGTCCGGCGGCGCGCCGTCCCCGGCCGGGCTGTAGTCGATGGCATGCAGCTCCACGGCAGGCTGCCCCATGTCCGGGAATGTCCGGTTGGCGCGCAGCGCCTCGGCATCGCCGTAGACAAGGCCGCCGGTCCGCTCCGTCATCGTCAGGCGGAAAACGTCATTCGCTGCAGACAGGATTTCCGCATGGGAACGGAAATTATCCGAAAGCAGGATGCGGCGCGACTCTCCTTCTGCAGGTTCCTCCGCAAACGTGCGGTATTTTTCCAGAAAAATGGTCGGATCGGCCAGACGGAAGCGGTAGATGGACTGCTTCACGTCGCCGACAAGGAACACATTGCGCCCCTCCCGCGAGATCGCGGAATAAATGGCCTCCTGCACGCGGTTCGTGTCCTGATATTCGTCCACCATCACGGCAGCATAGCTCTGCCGGATGCTCTGGCACAGCGGGGTGCACACGCCATCCG
>ERZ860388.1706-NODE-1706-length-13294-cov-4.161266_pt1 | contig 13294 bp, 12 predicted proteins | sample MGYA00509978_ERZ860388 | MGnify/ENA primary metagenome ERZ860388 (study PRJEB30046, sample SAMN00715225) | human gut metagenome | study: EMG produced TPA metagenomics assembly of the A metagenome-wide association study of gut microbiota in type 2...
GCGTCGAAATCGCTGGTGGTTTTCTGGTTCTCTTTTGACATCAAAAGAGAACAATCAGCCTTAATGAAAAAGCGCTCTGTCCCGCGCCGTCGGCGCGCAAAGAAAGTAACTGGTTTTACGATAATACAGGAAGTACAAGGAGGCCCACTATGTCCAATATCGTAATCATCGGCTCCGGCCCGGCGGGGGTGTCCGCCGCGCTGTACACTGCCCGTGCGGGGGTGGACACCACCGTCCTCGCTCGGGGGCCGGGTGCGCTTGACCGTGCAGAGCTTATCCAGAACTACTACGGCTTCGCCGCCCCCATATCGGGTGCGGAATTGGAGCGTCAGGGCATCGAGGGGGCCAAGGCTGTGGGCGTTAAATTTGTGACCACCGAGGCCGTGGGTCTGACCTATACTGATAAACTCACTGTAGAAACCCTCGATGGAGATTACCCAGCGGACGCTGTTGTCCTCGCCACAGGTGCTTCGCGGGCGACGCCCCGCATCCCGGGGCTGGCGGGCCTTGAGGGCCACGGCGTCAGCTATTGCGCCACCTGCGATGCCTTTTTCTATCGCGGCAAAGATGTGGCTGTGGTAGGCAGCGGCGAATACGCCCTGCATGAGGTGCAGGCGCTCCTGCCGGTGGCGGCCAGCGTCACCCTCCTGCTGAATGGTGCGCCGCTGGTGGCAGAGTTTCCGCCGGAGGTGACTGTCCGGCCGGAAAAAATCGACGCCATCCTCGGCGAGCAGAAAGTCACCGGCGTCCAGCTGTCCGGCGGCGATGTGGTGGAGCTGGCGGGAGTGTTTGTGGCTCTGGGCGTTGCGGGCAGTACGGCGCTGGCCCGGAAGATCGGTGCCGCCGTGGAGAACGACCGCATCGTGACAGATGAAAAAATGCAGACTACCGTCCCCGGCCTCTACGCCGCCGGAGACTGCACCGGCGGGCTTTTACAGGTGGCGAAGGCCGTCTATGAGGGCGCTCTGGCAGGCACCGAAGCCGCCAAAGCGCTGCGGAAGGGGTGATCTGAGATGCCGGAGATCCTGCCCATCCCCAAATGCGGCGAGCACCGCCAATGTCTCGCCTGTGCCTTCCCCTTCTGGGACAAACTGACCGCCGAACAGCAGGATATGCTCTGCCGCACCACCCGCCCGGTGCGCTATCGCAAGGGCGAGCGGGTCCACAGCCCGGTGGAGAACTGCGTGGGCATCCTGTTGCTGCACACCGGCCAGTTCCGGGCGTATCTTCTCTCCGACGATGGCCGTGACGTGACCCTCTACCGCCTCTTTGGCGGTGAGATCTGCATCCTCTCTGCCTCCTGCGTGATGGACTCGGTGAACTTTGACCTCTACATCGACGCCGAGGAGGACACCGAGGCCTACTGCATCAGCGCAGGCGTCTTCCGCAGTCTCATGCAGCAGAACGTGGAGGTGCGGTGCTTCGCCTACCAGATGACCGCTGAGCGCTTCTCCGACACCATGTGGACGATGCAGCAGATCCTCTTCATGAGCGCCGACCGGCGGCTGGCCATCTTCCTTGCGGACGAGCTTGCCAAGACCGGCGGCGACGATGTCCGCCTGACCCAGGACCAGATGGCAAAGTACATGGGTTCTGCCCGCGAGGTGGTGAGCCGCCTGCTGAAATACTTCGCCGGTGAGGGCATCGTGAAGCTCTATCGTGGCGGCGTGACCGTGACGGATAAAGACCGTTTGATGAAGATAGCACACGGAGAATAAAACAGAAAAGGGACGCTGCGCATATACACAGCGTCCCTTTTATCGTGTGGAATTACCCTTTACACCCCTGCTCTTCCCAGTCGCCGAAGTCGGAGACGTCGGCGATTTTAGTCGGGTCGAACTTGCCGTTTTCGTCCTTGGGGGCGACGGCGGGGCCGGCCTCCACGGGGTTCGGGTTCGGAGCCTCGGGGTCACAGACCGGACGCTCCTCGCTCAAATCGGGCAGGGTCACAGGCTCTGCGGCCTCAGCGGGCGCTGCCTCCGTCTCAGGGGCGGCGGGCTCCTCAGCAGGAGCGGTCTCTTCTGCCGGTGCGGCGGCTTCGGCCTCTGCCTTGGCCTCACCCTCGGCGTATGCCTCGGCGGTCTTGGCGGCCTCTGCGTCGTCCTTTTCGGCTTCCTCGGGGAACTCGATGGATTCGATGATGGGTGCGGCCTTCTCGTTCAGGAGCTTGTCCATGATGACGATGGCGGCACCGGTGGCCGCCACAGCGGCGGCAGTACCCAGAATGCGGAAGATTGCTTTCATGCCATGACCTCCTTGGTTATGTTGCAGTTAGGAGAAGGTGACAACATCGTTCAGCGGCTTCTCGGCAGGCTCCACCGACAGTGCGGTGAGCACCGGGCCTTTGCCGCGGTAGATGTTATGGAACTTATAGCCGACCTTTGCGGTCACTTTGACCCATGCCCGCTGCTCGAGGGCCTTGTAGCCGTCGTAGCTGCAGGGGAAGCCCACGAACTGGATGTCCTGTACGCAGCAGGTCATGGCGAACCGGCCCGGCACAAAACTGTTCTTGCCGGCACGGTTGGTCTGGCAGACCTGTGCGAGGAACTTGACGGTCTTGCCCGTGTACTTCTGGGGCTCGTCCTGGCAGTCCATATACCAGATGCCGTAATCGTCGTCCGGGATGTCGATGACCGGGGCATTGATGTCGAAGGGCAGCGGGTCGGGGATGTCGTCGTAAGCAACGCTGCCGTCCTTGAACTCGTAGGCGATGTCGCACTTGCGGGATGCCTGACGCACCAGCTTGTGCAGCTCCTGACGGGCGGCGTCGTTGTTGACAGCCTCGGCGCGGTTGAAGACGATGAGCTCACTGCGGGCGATCTTGTCCAGCATCAGCGCGCGCATGGAGTTGTCGCGGGCGTAGGTCAGCGCGGTGGTGCCGTCGGCGGTGGCGATGCACTGGTACACGATCCAGCTCTCGGGCAGAGCCTCGGCCAGATCCTGCAGCAGCCACATGCCGTTGTACTCAATGACCACACGGCCTGCGCCGGATTCCTTTTTCAGCTTGAGCAGGTTCTGCGGGTTCAGCTCGGCCTTGTCCTCCAGCACCTTGACGGTCACGCCGGGAAAGGCGAACTTCTTCTCGTTGTACTCCTCTTCGCCCTCTTCGCAGATCAGCAGCAGGGTCTTGTCGCCGGAGTCAAAGTTGGGGTCTTCAAAGGTCTCCTGAATGAATTTGGTCTTGCCGCTTTCCAGAAAGCCCACAAACAGGTAGACCGGAATTTCTTTTGCCATAGGAATGGTTTCTCCTTTTTACTTTAAGCTCAGCAGCCGAACAGCTCTGCAATGGCCTTTTCGTTCAGCTTGGAGCCGATCACGACCAGCTTGCCGCCCACATCTGCACCGCGGGCACGCACTTCCCATTCGCCGGGCACATAGTCGAACTCCAGCCAGCCGTCTGCGCCGCCGTCCACGATGCCCTTGGAGCGGAGGATCATGCCGTAATTGCCGGTGTCCAGCTCGGTGAGGGCGTGCTCAATGTCAGCCTTGGAGAACTTCTTGGCCGTCTCGACGCCCCAGCTGGTGAAGACCTCATCGGCGTCGTGGTCATGATGATGGTGGTGATGGCCGCAGCAGCAATGCTCGTCGTGGTCATCATGGTCGTGGTGGTGATGATGTTCGTGCTCGTCTTCATCATCGTCATCATGGTCATGGTGATGGCCGCAGCAGCAATGCTCATCATGCTCATCATCGTGGTCGTGGTGATGATGGTGTTCGTGCTCTTCTTCCTCGTCCTCGTGGGCGTGCTCCTCGTTGGCCTTGGCAGCCATAGCGATAAGCTCAGCCTTGAAGTCGTCCTTGGTGGACATGGCCTTCAGGATCTGCTCGCCGGTCAGGGCGTCCCAGGCAGTGGTGACGATGGTGGCGGTGGGGTTCTTCTCACGCAGCATGGCCACAGCGGCGGCGATCTTTTCCTCGGTGGCGTTCTGGGTGCGGCTCAGGATGATGCAGCTTGCGTGGCTGATCTGGTCGTCGTAGAACTCACCGAAGTTCTTCATATACATCTTGACCTTGTTGACGTCGGCCACGGTAACGAAGCTGCTCAGCTGAACATCCAGATGCTCGGCCACGCCCTCGACAGCGCGGGTCACGTCGGACAGCTTGCCGACGCCGGAGGGCTCGATAACGATGCGGTCGGGGTGGTACTGCTCCACCACCTGCTGCAGAGCGGCGCGGAAATCGCCCACCAGAGAGCAGCAGATGCAGCCGGCGTTCAGCTCATTGATCTGGATGCCGGACTCCTTCAAAAAGCCGCCGTCGATGCCGATCTCGCCGAACTCGTTCTCGATGAGCACGACCTTCTGGCCTGCAAAGGACTCTTTGATGAGCTTCTTGATAAGGGTGGTCTTACCGGCGCCAAGGAAGCCGGAGAAAATATCGATCTTGGTCATAGTCTGAAATGCCTCTTTCTTTTATGCAGGCCTGTCTGGCCTTACAAGCAGTCCGGGCCGCTGAGTGCTGACCCGGAAAAATTCCTACACTCCTATTATAACAAGGTTGTCAATGGCAAACCGGCCTTTTTGATGAGAAATTTGTAACATTTTTTGCAATTTGCTTGCGTTTTCGGGCGGCAGGACCAAAATGATACCTGCGAATTGCATTCTGCGCCCCGGAATGATACAATAAGGTACAGCAAACCATCGCCGCCGGACGTTTTTCCGGCATAATAAAGAAAGAAGGCTTTTTGACATGAGCATGAATACCGTTCCCGAGCGTCTGGCCGCCCTGCGCGAGGCCATGAAGGCAAACGGCGTGGACGTCTACCTTATCCCGGTGGGAGACCCGCACGCCAGCGAGTATATGCCCGACCACTACACTGCCCTGACCTATTTCTCCGGTTTCCACGGCGAGAACTCCAACTTCGTCGTCACCATGACCGAGAGTGCTGTCTGGGCCGATGGCCGTTATTTCGTGCAGGCCGAGAAGGAGATCGCTGGCACGGAGATCCAGCTGATGCGGATGGGCGAGCCGGGCGTGCCGACCGCCGAGCAGTACTGCGGCAAAGTCCTGCCCGAGGGCGGCAAGCTGGGCCTCTGCGGCCTGACTGCTTCCTGCGGTCTGGTGCGCAGCCTGCAGAAAGAACTGGACGCCAAGAAAGGCACCATCAAGCTGCTGAACCTCGAGGACGAGCTGTGGACGGAGGGCCGTCCCGCCCTGCCCGCTACCCCGGCATGGCTCCTGCCGAAAGAGTACGCAGGCTTCTCCCCTGCCGAGAAGCTGGGCCAGCTGCGTGCGAAGCTCTCTGAGCTGGGCTGCACCGCACAGCTGGTGGGCAAGCTGGACAATCTGGCATGGCTGCTCAATCTGCGTGCGATGGACATTCAATGCACCCCTTATGCAATGGCTTACTGCTATGTGACCCCCGATAAGGCGACGCTCTTCATCAACACCGCCCGCGTCAGCGCTGAGGCTGCTGCGGAGCTGAAGGAGAACGGCGTGGAGCTGGCTGAGTACGACGATGTGCTTACCTTCCTCGCCGCCCAGGCCGAAGAGCAGACCGTTCTGGCCGACCCCGTTTCCGTCAACTACGCTGTTTACCAGACCCTGCAGGCCAACCCGGCTCTGACCGTCAAGGACGAGGCCGACCCCCTGCTGCCCATGAAGGGCGTCAAGAACGAAGTCGAGCTGGCTCACACCCGCGAAGCTCACATCCGCGACGGCGTGGCTATGGTGCGCTTCCAGATCGAGCTGGAGAACCGTCTGGCTGCCGGCGGAGAGCTGACGGAGCTGACCATCGACGAGATCCTCCACAAGTACCGCAGCGCACAGGACAAGTTCCTGACTGAGAGCTTCGGCACCATTGCAGCTTACGGCCCCAACGCCGCCATGATGCACTATCACGCCACTGAGGAAGACCACGCAAAGCTCGAGAAGAAGGGCTTTTTGCTGGTGGACAGCGGCGCGACCTATATGGACGGCACCACCGACATCACCCGCACCTACCCGCTGGGTGAGCTGACGGAGGACGAGCGCCTGTTCTACACCTGGACTTTACAGTGCCATATCGACATCGCCCGGGCTGTCTGGCTGGACTACTGCGACGGCCATATGCTGGACACCATCGCCCGTGAGCCGCTGTGGCGCCACCTCATCAACTACCGCTGCGGCACCGGCCACAGCGTCAGCCATGTGGGCAACGTCCACGAAGGCCCTCACGCCCTGAACGGCCGCAACACCACCGTTTTCAAGCCGGGCATGATCGTCACCGACGAGCCGGGCGTCTATGAGGGCGGCGTCGTTGGCATCCGCATCGAGAATGAGCTGGAGTGCTACCACAAGGCATCCAACCAGTACGGCGAGTTCCTGGCATTCCGCCCCATCACGTTCGTGCCGATCGACACCTCCCCCATCGTCCCGGGCGTTCTGAGCCGCGACGAGCTGGATTGGCTGAACGCCTACCACCGCGAGGTCTTCGAGAAGCTGGCTCCCCGCCTGACCGAGGACGAGCGCGACTGGCTGGCTAAGAAGTGTGCCGCCATCGGGGCGTAAATAAAAAAGCGGGAGGCCCCGCAGGGGCCTCCCGCTTTTCTTTAGGATGAGATCTCTGCCTTGTGCTCTTTCCAGTAGGCTTTCGCCTCGTCGATGACCTTCTTGAAGGGGCCGGAGGGGTAAGTGCTCTCGGCAATGTCGATGAGGAATTTGTAGAGCTGGGGCCGCACCTGCTCATACATCCCAAGCCGGGTGTAGAGGTCCTTGTAGTAGTGGAACACCTGGATCTTGTTCTGCACCAGAGTGGCGGGCTTTATCTGGGTGTGGCAGATGCTCTGAGGGTTCTGGACGTAGTAGTAGCCGGGCTGCGGGATGGACGCAAAGACTTCGGCGTACTGGATATACTGCATGTTGAACACGAGGTCTTCGGCCCAGCGCATCTCGCTGGTAAAGCGGATGTCGTGCCGGGTGAGGATGTCGCGGCGGTAGAGCTTGTTCCAGAGCACGCTGTAAAAGTAAGAGGCGGGCTTATCCATCAGGCGGCGGGCGAAGGTGTCCTTGTCGTAGACGCCCTCGGGCAGGAAACCGTATTCCCGGTTCTCCGGCGGGCGTGCAACATGCATGACGCCGAGGTCGTCCTGGATCTTTTCCAGCACCTGTTCCGGCTTCGACGCCCCGGCGGGGATGACCATGGTGTAGGGCGAGATGACGAGGTCGGCACCGGTCTTCTCTGCCGCCTCCACCAGCCGGGCCGTGTAGTCCGGGGCGATGTAGTCATCGCTGTCCACGAACTGGACGTACTTGCCGCCGGCAAGCTTCAGGCCGAGGTTCCGGGTGTCGGACACGCCGGAGTTTGCCTTGTCCACCAGCAGGATGCGGCTGTCCTTTTTGCGGAACTCCTCGCAGACGGGCAGGCTCTTATCTTTGGAGCCGTCGTTGATGACGATGAGCTCGAGGTTCTTGTACTCCTGCCCGCAGATGCTTTCGAGGCAGCGGCTCAGATGGCTCTGGGCATTGTATACAGGGACGATGATGCTGACGAGAGGCATTTCCATAGCAGTTTCTCCTTCTGTTTTTTATAGCAATGATACTCCCGCCGGGCCGAAAAAGCAAGCGCCGGCGGCAGGCCCGAAAGGGGGCTTCGGAATGATATTTCATATCGCGGTGTGCAGCCCGGACAGCGTCCTCCGCAGCCGGGTGGAGCGGCAGTGTCTCGACTATTATGCCCGGCGGGACGACGCCTGCATCATCGAGCAGCTGGACAGCTCGGAGGCCCTGCTGGCCCGGGACGACGCCGGGGAGCGGTACGAGCTGTACCTCATTGAGCTGCCATCCACGGCAGCCGCATCGCTGCGGGCAGCGGCTGCACTCCGCAGCCGGGGGCGGCGCAGCCCGCTGGCTTTTCTGGCCCACACGCCCGCCCACGCCTACAGCGCCTACCGGGTGGACGCCATGCAGTATTTATTGCTGCCTGTCCCGCCGGAACAGCTGGACGCTCTGCTGGCCCGGGCAACCGAGCCGGAGTACGGCCCGGCCATCCCGGTAGCCACGGCGTCGGGTCTGCGGGTACTGCCCTTCGCGGACATCGAATACCTCGAGTGTACCCACCATGTGGTGCATTTCCATCTCGCCAGCGGCGAGGATGTGCCGTCCCTGTCCGTCCGGGTGCCGTTCGCGCAGGTGGCCCAGCCGCTTTTAACGGATGAGCGCTTCGTCCAGCTCCACCGCTCCTATGTGGTCAATCTGGCGGCGGTGTCCCAGCTGGCGGCGGGCGAGTTCTGGATGCAGAGCGGCGCACGGGTCCCTGTCCCCCGCGGGCGGGAGCCTGCAGCCCGCACGGCGCTGAAAGATTATCTGGAAAAGCAGTTCCGATAAAGCAATGGGGAGGCCCTTCCGGGCCTCCCCATTGCTTTATAATCTTGTCCAGTCCAGCTGCGTCCAATCCGTTATGTACTGGTCGGCGAGGCGCTGCAATTCAGGCTTATCGGCAGCGCTGGTCTCATCCTCGATGTCGATGAGGTAGAAGCCGCACTGCCTGGCCGTACGGGTGGCGTAGACAGCGTCCTCGCAGACGACGGCGTCGGCGGGTTCGCTGCCGCCCAGCCGCTCGAGGACTTCGTGGAACACCTCGGGGTGGGCCTTGCTCTTCGCGCCCTGTGCGGTGTAGAAGAACTCGAAACAGTCTGCGACGCCCAGCCGGGTGAGCACCTCTTCGCACTGCTCTGCCCAGGTGTTGGAGCAGATGCACATCCGCACGCCCTCGGCCTTCAGCCGGGCCAGCATCTCCCGGACGCCGGGCTTCAGCTCAACTTTTTTGTACAGGTCCCGGATGACCTGCCGCATGGCAGGCTCGTAGTCCCGGAGGGTCAGGGGCAGATCGTAGGTGCGGATGAGATACTCCGCGCCCTCTGCCATCCCCATGCTCAGAAGAACATCGTGGATGCCGGGTCTTGCGGTGCGGCCATAGCGGCGCAGCAGCTCCAGCGGTGCGCCCTGCCACACCACGGTCATGCTGTCGGTGAGGGTGCCGTCCATGTCGAAAATCCATTGCTTGCGGTGCATCTGTCGTCCTCCTGAATCGTTCTGGCAAAGTGAATTTATTATAGCACATTTTTTGTTACAAAAACAGAGAGAAATCTCCCGGGAAATATGCTATAATCTAGGCAAAACCGGAACACATCAAAGGAGGCAGAAAACATGGCGCAGAACAACACCCCCGTAAAGGCGCTGGTGCTGGCGGGCGGGGGCGCCCGCGGCAGCTATCAGGTGGGCGTCTGGCGGGCGCTGACCGAGCTGGGCTGGCGGCCCCAGATCATTACGGGTACCAGCGTCGGCAGCCTGAACGGCGCCATGTTCGCCCTCGACCTCTACGAGACGGCCCGGGACATGTGGCTGACCATCCGCAGCCAGGATGTGATGGAGCTGCCCGCCGAGGATGCGCCGCTTTCTGAGCTGCACGCATTCCTCAAAGACGCTGTGACTCAGGGCGGCATGGACGTCACGCCGCTGGAAGCGATCGTCGAGCGGGTGCTGGACGAAGATAAACTCCGCAAAAGCCCCATCCGGCTGGGCCTTGTGACCGTGGAGCAGAAGACCCTCAAGGCCCGGGAGCTTCCGCTGGAAGACATCCCCGAGGGGAAGGTGAAAGACTACCTGCTGGCCTCTGCAGCCTGCTTCCCCGCCCTGCGGGCCCACACCATCGACGGGGTGTCTTACCTCGACGGCGGCTACCGGGACAATATGCCCACCGCGCTGGCCCAGAAGATGGGCGCAGAAGAGCTGGTCTGTGTAGACCTGGAGGGTGTGGGCATCACCCGCCCCAACCGCACCGGCCTGCCCACCACCCTCATCCGAAGCTACTGGGAGCTGGGCGACATCCTCCACTTCGAGCCCGCCACTGCCCGGCGGAACATCGAGCTGGGCTACCACGATACATTGCGGGCCTTCGGGCGGCTGCGGGGCTGCGCCTACGCTGTGGACAGCGGGGCTGAGAGCAGCGCGGATGCCGCCGCATTCCATGCGGCCTTCGAGGCCGTCCAGAAGGACGTGCGGGAAAAGCACCCCTCCACCCTGACGGCGGACGCTGCTCTCCTGCTGGCAAAACTCTCAGATGCAGAGCTTGCCCCGCTGGAAGCCGTGGCTGAGGACGTGGGCGTAGACCCCGCCCCCTACTACACCACCCGTACTTTGGGAGAAGCTTTCCTTGCAAAATGCGACTTCGAGCGCCTCAGGAGCTTCGAGCCGCTGTTCGAGGGTGAAGCAGGCCCGGCGCAGGCCGCACGGGCCGCTCTGCTGCCCAACACCTTTTTGCAGGCACTGGTCTGCCGGGCGCTGACCGGCAGAGTGCCGCCGGAGGAGATGGAAACATGAAGGTATATAAGGGCTTTACCGCATCGCCCGGCCTCGTGCTGGGTCAGGTCAGCCGGCTGGACCGCCCGCCGCTGGTGTTCGGCGAGGGGCCTTTCCACCCCGAACAGGAAAAGCAGGCGCTGGAAGACGCCATCAAGGTCGCTCAGCAGGAGCTGGACGAGATGGCTGGCCGCGCCGCGCCCTCGGAGCAGGCCATCTTCCTGTTCCAGAGCATGATGCTGGAAGACGAGGGCTTCATGAATGAGGTGGCTTTCCAGATAAAGGCCGGCGTCGGTGCCGCCGAGGCGATGGACCGTGTGGGCCGCCGCTACGCCGCCCAGCTGGCCGCCATGAAGGACAATGCTTACATGCAGCTGCGGAGCGTGGACATCCTCGACGTGACCCAGCGCATCACCAACATCCTCTGCCACCGGATCCGCAGCTGGCTGGCCCTCGACCACCCGGTCATCCTTGCGTCTGACCTGCTCATGCCCACCGATCTGTTCAGCGTCCCGGCGGGCCGCATCCTCGGCCTCATCACCGCCGAGGGCAGCGGCCAGAGCCATGCGGCCATCATCGCCCGCTCGCTGAACATCCCGGGCATCACCCAGGTGGGCGAAGATTTCCTGAAAGACTGCGATGGCCGCGAGGTCATCCTGAACGCCACCGAGGGCGAGTGCATCCTTGACCCGGATGCCGCCGCCCGGCAGAGCGCCATCACCTGCATCTGCGAGATGCAGCGCCAGAACGAGGAGCTGAACGCCCAGCTTGAGCTGCCCAACCGCACCCGGGACGGCGAAGAATTCGAGCTTCTGGCCAACTGCTTCGGCCCCGAGGACGTGGGGACCGCGATGGAGTCCGGCGCGTCCGGCGTGGGCTTGCTGCGCAGCAGCTACATGATGATGCCCGGCCATGCCATGGACGAGCAGGAGCAGTATCTGTTCTACACCTCCTGCCTCGCCGCCGCCAGGGGCAGGATAGTGACGGTGCGCACCTTCGACTTCGGTGCCGACCGCACCATGGCCGACGCCTATCAGGGCGTCCAGTCCTCCAAGCTGGGCCTGCGAGGCATCCGCAGCAGTCTGCGCAATCTGCCCCAGATGGCAGTACAGATCTGCGCCCTCATGCGTGCCGCCGCAAAAGGCCCGCTGCGGGTCATGTTCCCCATGGTGACGGACATCGAGGACTGGGATTCCGCCATGCAGGTGGTAGACCACTGCCGCCGCAAGCTCACCGAGCGAGGCGTGGAGTTCGAGCCGGATGTCCCCTTCGGCGTCATGCTCAGCGTACCCGCCGCCTGCCTGACGGCAGAGGACTTCACGGCTCACGGCTGCCGGTTCTTCGTCATCGGAACCAACGATTTGACCCAGTACACCCACGCGGTGAGCCGGGAACTGGCCATTGCCGAGCACTACTACCGTCCCGCCAGCCCGGCCATGAAAAAGCTCATCGCCATGGTGGTGGACGCCGCCAGGAAAGCGGATATCCCCGTCACCATCTGCGGCCTCGCCGTCGGCAATGCCGTCAACGCGACCCAGTATCTCCACCTCGGACTGCGCAGCTTCTCCATGAGCCCGCAGAATCTGCTGACCATCAAAAAGGCCCTGCGGGATGCAGAGGCAAGATAAAGAGAAACGGCGTCCCACCTCGGCGGGACGCCGTTTCTGATGTCAGAACTTACTCGAGGTTCCCCGTCAGGGTCATGACGGCAGAGACAACGGCCAGCGGGGCCGTCTCACAGCGGAGGATGCGGGGGCCGAGGCCGACGGTCTTTGCGCCGGCTTTTGCGGCCATCTCAGCTTCCTCGGCAGCGAAGCCGCCCTCTGCGCCGGTGATGATGGCGATCTTCAGCTTTTCGCCATCGGCGGGTCTGGCCTCAGCCAGAAGCTGGCGCAGGGGTGCACCGCCGCACTCGTAGCAGAAGAGCACGAGGTCATACTGGTCGAGGCTGCGGCAGACGGCCCCGAAGTTGGGCAGCGGAAGGGCCACATCCGGCAGTACGCCCCGGCCGCACTGCTTGGCGGCTTCAAAGGCGATGCGGTTGTAGCGCTCGTTTTTCTGCTCTTCCTTCTTGGGCGCGGCCACGCAGTAGCGGCTGAAAAATGGGATGAAGTGGTCACAGCCCAGCTCGACGCCGTGGCGGATGACCTGCTCCAGCTTGTCCTGCTTGGGGTAGCCCACCAGCAGGGTGACGTCTACGGTGGGCTCTGCGGCGCTGGGGTAGCCCGGCTCCACGCTGAACTCCACCGTCTCGTCGCCGAAACCGGTGATGGTGGCAGTATACTCGACGGCGCTGCCGTCGCAGAGGATGACGGTGTCCCCCAGTTTGCCCCGCATCACGCGGGAGAGATGGTGGGCGTCGGCCCCCCGCAGCACGGCGGTGCCGTCGGAAATTTCAGTGGTAAAATAACGGTGCGGCATATTTTTTGATCCTTTACATCTTAGGCTCCCCTCACAGGGGCAATAACGACGACCGCCGCCAGTGGCGGAAGCAGGGAGTCGTTGTTGAGGCCGCGGCCAGCAAGGCGCAAGTGCTTTTCAAGCACGAAGCGAATGCTGGGAGCCGCAACCCGGCAATGGCAGTGCGGAGCACTGACTGAGAGGTTGGCCTTATGCCTTCTTGCAGACGATGCACTCCCAGCCGCGCTTCTCCTTCACTTCCAGCACGGCGAGGCCAGCGGCTTCCAGCGCAGCGATGACCTCATCCTTCCGGCTGTCGATGATGCCGCTGGCGATGAAGACGGCGTCGTCGGCCATCAGGCCGGGGACGGCGGGGGCCAGCGACATGATGGCGTTGGCCACGATGTTGGCCGTGATGATGTCGTACTTGCCGCTGGCCTTGTCGGACAGATCGCCCACGAGGACGGTCAGCTTATCGGCTACGCCGTTGAGGGCGGCGTTCTCGCCGGCGGTGCGGACGGCCACGGGGTCGATGTCCACGCCCTCAGCCACGGCTGCGCCCAGCTTGAGGGCTGCGATGGCGAGGATGCCGCTGCCGGGGCCGATGGCCAGCACC
>ERZ860388.1707-NODE-1707-length-13287-cov-6.535973_pt1 | contig 13287 bp, 13 predicted proteins | sample MGYA00509978_ERZ860388 | MGnify/ENA primary metagenome ERZ860388 (study PRJEB30046, sample SAMN00715225) | human gut metagenome | study: EMG produced TPA metagenomics assembly of the A metagenome-wide association study of gut microbiota in type 2...
CGATCAAAGTGGCAGATTTCGTATTGGACATTTCTTCAACCAACGCTTCCAGCTTCTCATTGATAGCCATTACTTCGTTGTCATCTTCGCTTGACATCCACAATTTAAAGTAATTGGGTGCTTTTTCCAATCGTTTCTTGGCAGCATACGCTCTGCACTCTGCTGTGAGTTGTTCCAAATCACCAGTCAGACGTGGATAATCAGGATCATGGATAATCACTTCTTTCTTAAATATATGGCGTACACTACGGATTCCCATAATCTTCTTGAACCAGTTGATATAGGCATCTGCATTAAGCACAACAGAATCCTTATTCGATTTATAGGTAAGGAAAACTCCTAATGGGGCAAGGACCGCACTACTTGTCCACATTCCCATCCATACTATCCACTTACCGTCACGGGCCATTTTATATCCTGTATTATCAATGATATAGTAAATAATAAATACCAACACGGATACAATTACCGGCATTCCCAACCCTCCTTTGCGGATGATTCCACCCAATGGAGCTCCGATAAAGAAGAACAGCAGACAAGAGAGTGAAATCGTTATCTTCTTATGCCATTCCGTCTTATGTTTGCGAATACTATAATCGTTGTTCTCCATCGTGAATTTCTTGAACCCAAGATCGTTGGCCACATTCTCCGCCCGACTGACAGCAGAAGAAAGCACCTTCTGTTTCTGCGTTAAAGAGGCTACTTCGTAAAGGCTGTCCACATTATATTCATGGATATCCGCCTTTTCTATTTTGACCGTATCTTCTTTTGTCAATCCATAAGAAGGACGGAAATTTCCTTCTGCCACTTCCCTGTAATACTGTCGTCCGATACTGTCTCCCACAACCGTCATCGAGTCAATGGAACTCTGCAACTGCGCCATGTCCTTAGCACTGGACTGCTTACCCATAATCTCACCGTCAACCATATTGAAATCGGAATTAAACTCAATAATGGAATGTTTTTCCCTGAATTCCTCGCGTCGATAAGGTACATTCTCCGATTTCATACTTTGAGCTTTCAGATTCTCAAATAAATCTCCGCTATACAAATGCAGCCAAAGATGCTGTTTATCCGCGGTCATCTCCAAACGCCCGGAATCAGCATATATAATACGTGCTTTCTCAAAGCCATCTTTCATACTATAAATCAGCACATCATATAGCATACCGGTCTTCCGGTTCTTCTTAGCTACCTTTAAATTATAGTCCTTGATTTCAGAATAGAAAACTCCTTCCGGAATGTCCAACTCCGGAGATTTCTGTTTCATCGAAAGAATCAGGGTTCCCAATTTAGCCTGGGCAATAGGACCTACTACATTTTGGAAATAGAATGAGACACCGACAAGCCCGCAAACGAAGAAAGCAAGCGGACGCATGATTTTAAGGAGAGAAATACCTGCGGCTTTCATCGCGAGCAATTCATAACGCTCACCAAAGTTACCGAAAGTAATCAAAGAAGCCAGTAGCACAGCCAATGGCAACGATACTGGCACTAATGTTAATGCAGAATAAAAGAAGAATTGAGCCATAACGCTCATCTCCAACCCTTTTCCGACTAATTCGTCTACATATCTCCACAGGAACTGCATCATGAATATGAACAGACAGATGAAGAATGTACCAATAAAGAGCATCAAAAAACTCTTTACGATGAATATATCTAATCTCTTTATGCGTAGCATCTTAATAGGTTCGTGCAATTAGGATGCAAAATTAGCACAAAAAAAGGAGCATCGAAAATTTTTAGTTGAAAGTTAACTAAAAACCACAAGTTCTTCTTAATTTAGCTACTTGCGACTCCCACAATTCTTTCATATCGGCTACTTCATCCGGCTCTGCGAAATCGGTAATTTCCAACACATAGTCACTAGTCAGCTCATTATAAGTCATCTTGATTTCAAAATAATCGCGCTCGTTTTCATCATCCAGCCAACGGAAGCGGATAAAAGAGAAAGAGCGAATGGCAATAATTTCTGCTTTCCTCTGTTCTGTCTTGCCCCAATGAAACTCTACTATTTTATCGTCAGAAATAACTTTGTCTGCAAACCAGTCCTCCAACCCGGTCGGTGTGCTAATAGCTCCCCAAAGTATATTTTTAGATGTTGCATTCAACAAATACTCCAAATGAATCTTTTCCTTTTTCATAGCAATTTCGAATTGTTTTTACGTGTGCCAAGATAAATACTTTTTTCTAAATACACCGCATAAATCAGACACTTTATTTAATTATTCTTTCATTATCGAGCCTCAAACTCCCTGTTTATAGGGAAAACCAAGACCCGTATTAAAGAAAAAACACAAAAAAGTTATGAATTGTTTTGGAGATTATAAAAAATCATCTATCTTTGCACCCGCAATCGAGAAACGATGGCGGGATAGCTCAGCTGGTTAGAGCGCATGATTCATAATCATGAGGTCCCCGGTTCAATCCCGGGTCCCGCTACTTGATAAGAATAAGGCATTTGGGAGGCTTCCACTTCTGGGTGCTTTTTTCTTTTATACATCAATTGGTGGCGGTTTACACTATGGTTTACACCAGTGCAAATCATATATCAATCAGATTAAACATTATTCATTATTAAACATATCAAATTGACTTTACCCAAACAAGTTCCAGTCAATATTATCCTTCCCACTTATCCATTAAACCATAATACTCCAGTTTCATCCAAAGGGATATTTGAGCAATGATAGATTAACGCTAATAAGCAACTTTACATCATTTATTTAAGATTCCATTCTTACATTATGTTCACCCCCCCTTCTTTGTAATTTTGTAGTAGATAAATCAATCACTAATCTATTAACATTAATTCTAATATGAGAGTAACAGAGAAGACTAACACAATTCATTATTTACCACAAGAGATTAAAGAAACCAAACTCACAGAAGTAACATACCTACCTATTACAAGGGAAATGTTAGAACAACTATTCTCAAATTCAGCTAAGAAGAATAAGCATAAATTAGTTAAGAAGAGAAGGAGGTAATTAATAAGGCAGCAAATGAATGTTACTTCAAATGCTGCCTTTATTTGTTGGATTAAGAGGTCAACCTCTCTTATAGGTCATCTTAGCATAATGTTCAGATGTTTCATCCTTATCATGAAATTCAAGTACTAACTTATTGGAACTGATTTCAAGAACCTTTAAATCATACTGTTCATATTCATCTTCAATAAGAGTTATAACATTACCATTCACTTCCCATTTCTCAATACTCTGCGGGTTACTTGTACCGTCCAAATCATATTCACTGTAAGTACCGTCTTCTCTAAAGGTGAAGTTACCGAAATATTCACATTCATCTTTAGGCGCATGACTCCATGCTTCATCATCTTCGGGATATTCAGAATCCTTAATGAATCCTTCCTCATAAGTAAGTACCCAATGCCCTATAATCTTCTCTGCAAGAGGTCTGTTGTCCTCTTCATCGTCATCACTACAAGCAACGAAATTTACACTCATAATAATGGCTACTATAGCCATACCAATAAATCTTAATGTCTTCATCTTTAAATTGTTTTAGTTAATTAATAAATTATACATTAGGGTTCACCTCATTATCATTTAAATCACCACCGTTGAAATTCATATCAACATTCTCGTTTCCCATTGGAGTATCATCCTCTTTAACTCCTAAAGAAGAATCTGTAGTACCACCATTCACATTTACATTGACAGTAGTCATTACATTGCGTTTTACAGTAATTACCTCCTCAAACGTTTGGGTTGCTCCATTAGCCCGTTTCCATTTTAACCGTATGGTGAAGTCTTTAGTATAGTTCTCTGCTTGCCAACATTCATAAACCTCATAGAAGGTGTACATAGAAGAAGATTCCAATATATTATCGTCTGCTGATACCTCCACATTGGAATTTATGGAATGGTAAGAGTTATCATTTGTTGTAATACTGCTAATATACAGTTTACCGTCTACAGGTGGAGTTACTATAAATTTAAGTCCAAAGGCTGTACGTTTTAGATCTATATTAGCAACTCCGTCTTTAGTAGGAATATAATCGGTTAACTCGCCATAGAATCTATCTGTTTTAGGATAATTGCTTCTGACAAAACTTGACTCCGTACATACGTCCGTAGTACCATATTTAATGTAATCTAAATATCGGTAAGTCGTTGTTGAGACATGGAATTTATTAGTCAGTTGGGTAACTGTGTTTGCGTTATAATCTCCATTATAATTATCTCCAGACATAAAAGGTCTTCCATAATATCCATTCTTATCATGATAAATTATATCATTGTCATTCTGTATCATGGTACATTCAAACTTATACCTATATCCACTAATCAGGGATATAGTCATATCTTGAATGTTGTCAAACAATCCATAGGCATAATTATCATACCACGTATTTCCGTCCTTCTTATAATACACATTAATCCCATATATCTTCTTTGGTGCAACTTCTGTTCTGCTTAAAGGAGTTTCAGAAGTGGAGATAAACTCTCCGCCCAAATTGAATGAGATAGTGTAGGTTTCTTGGTTAGTCTGCTCCTTAGGTGGTAGTTCATCCTCATTATTACTACAAGAGAATAGAGTACTACTTCCTATGAGAAGCATACCAATTAATCTGAATATCTTCATTGTAATAATCTGTTTGTGCTTCTACGTTCCCAATAGAGAGCGTTAATAATTTAGATATAAGTGTGAGGAACACAACACGGAGTTGCACACTTCTTTGATAAAGAACTGTTGAGTAGTAAAATAGACTGCCTGTTTCTTATATACCTGTATTTATGCCAACCTGTTCCCTATAGTTGGTTACTACATACAAGAAGCGTGGGAACTATTGAATATTACCTAATCCGAGGCTCTGGACTGCCCAAACACAAGTAATAAACAATAGCCCACGCCAAACGATATATAGACTATCTAATAAGATAGGTATATAACATTGACGTGAGCGTTCTTGCTTATTATCCTTGTGTTTTGAAATTGTCCAGATTTCAGATTAAGGATAATATCTTAAACGCTCTTCGTTAACTATGTCCCTTCAGCCCTAACACATTAGGTATCTGAAATTGCTACAAAGTTACGAATTTACGTTTGATTAGCAAGAACTATTGTTCATTAATCGTTGAGGCTTACCTCTACTCTATAAATCAAGGTTAGGAGCAAATTAGTAAAATCCTTATAAAGGTAGAATTTTAGAGATTTGATCCTAACCAAGTTATAAGTCTATGAGCTGATAAATTGATTCTTGATCCGTTGAACTGTAGAGATACCAAGACCTTGTAACTTAGCTACATTTCTAATTGAGTAACCTTTCTTTAAAAGCTGAATCACCTCTTTATACTCTTCTCGCTTTCTCTCTTCTGTCTTAGTACTGCCAACCTTTCTGCCAAGTTTACCACCCTTAGCAATGTAGTTAGCTCTTCCACTGTTGAGGCGATATACTATGTTAGAACGCTCAATGTTAGACATCTCCGCCAGTATGGTTATCAGAATTGAGACGATAGGATTAACTTTACCGTCCGTTTGAAGTGTGTAAAGTCCCAAGTTCTGAATGTAAACTGATACTTTAGCTTCATGTAGAATTTCTAAGGAACGAAGTACTTGTAACGTACTTCTGCCCAGTCTGGATAATTCAGATAGTAGCAAGTAATTAACAGGATTGGCGGTACAGTACTCCAAACAGTCCGTTAAAACTTGCCTCTCTTCATTTTTCTTAGCACCGCTTATATGTTCCTCAAAGATAGAGACTACTTCAATCTCCTGTGCGTTGGCGTACCTTGTTAAATCTTGAATCTGTCTTGCTGTATCCTGTCTGTCACTTACAGAGGATACACGTGCGTAAATCACTGCATTTGCTTTCATTAAAGTCTTTGATTAAATTGATAACATGAAGGAATGTGTTCAAACCACCTTTATAGATTTAATTGAACACATTCCCAATTTGAACACAAACTAGTTAAAGCGTGCCTTCGTCATTAAAGCTATAGTAACTTTCACTTGTCATAATGATATGATCCAGTACATTAATCCTCATTAATTCGGCAGCTTCTTTAATGAACTTGGTTAATTGTATATCCTGTATACTAGGCTTTAAATTACCGCTAGGGTGATTGTGTGCCAAGATTAAAGATACAGAGTTAGTAAGTAGGGCAGCTTGCAGTATCAATCTGACATCTACGCTTGTCTCTGTTATACCTCCTTCTGAAATTAAAGTATATCCCAGAACTTGGCTAGACTGATTTAAGAAAAGTACTTTAAAGTACTCCTTGTAATCTATCGTACCTTCTTTATAAGTAGATAGTAGAATTTTGTAAGCGTCAGCAGAACTGGCAACTTTGCTTCTCTTTTTGGTAGTAGGCTTATAAGCAAGCTCCACCTCTCCAACTTTATAATCTAAATTCATAATGTCTAATTAGTAAAGTGATTGTCTTAGTAACTTCTATCCTTTTATAAGAGCATAGCCAATTAAGGCTATATAGCCCACTATTAATAGAGGAAATGATAACATAGCTATAATCATAGTGACGGTTACAACAAGAAGATAAAACAAGCTCTTCATAGTCTTATCAATTAGAAGGTTGTCTGAATGCGAAGTATACCACTCCTAGAACTAGTAAGCCCACAAAGAATTGTGGAAGTAGAATCAATGGTACGATTAGTATAGTTCCAATCGTAGCTAACATCTTTAAAGTCTCCATACGTGTTGTCTTAGATTAGTAATCAGTAAATTAGATAGTAAATGAATGATCTGACATGAAGTACTTTCCTTATCACTTACTTCTGTGTCTGCTTATACTGAATCATCTGTTAGCTATAGATTGAACAGTACATTTCATAGATTCAAAAGGCTTGTGAGTTAGAAAGCGATTCACGCTAAACCATTCATTTCACTTCAATCATGGGGAAGGGGTGTTAGGGGTAACACTACTATAGAGTGCGTATCTTATACCTCATGCTCACTGTCTGATTAATGATCGTACTCTATGTAATTCTAATCACTATATAGAATTACTTCTTATATCTAAGGTAGTGGGGGGATAAATGATAAGCCCTAAACCTACATATAGTATGGTCTAAGGCTTCATGCTATAGTATGATTTCTGGATATGATTGTTTATCCTCCTTCTGCTTCTTGGGATACCTAACCATACCATAGGAAAATGTAATTAGCAGATTCCCTAAGTTATCTACTCCTTCGAAGTTCTTGTTCTTATAAAACTGGTATGCTTTTAAGTAGCGTGGTAGTGGGGCGTTTGAATCCAAGTGTGAAGCTAGAGTATTGTCTAAACTCAGGATGAGTTCTTTGATTTTCTTCTGCCCAGGCTCATCTATGATTAATCCATCTACCTTTAACAGCCAAGCGTCCTCAATGGGTTGCAGTAATCCTAATTCCCCTAATTGCTTCATGTACTTCTTTATAGTGGCATGTCCCATGTGAATTAGTCTCTCCAGTTGCCTTATACTCTTAGTAATTAGATAGCTGTGTGGCTCCGCAACGCTAAAGAGTTTCAGTACAAAACCTAACAACTCTTTTCGTAAGCAATGGTTCCATTTATCATAGAACAGCCTGCTAATTCTCCTGTAACTACCATAAGTAGGTTGATTGAACATATATCTGTTCCTATCATGTCCGTTTGCTCTGAATGGTATAAGAGTTACTTCGTTAGTGGCTTTCAACTTATCGTTAAATGACTTGCTTCTACTGCCACCTTTGTAGTTATTAGAAGATTCACCTACAAAGAGAGCCAACTGGTCTACTGTTGTGTCAGTCTCTAATGTTCTTTTATCAGTAGTTAGAGACAGTACATAGGCTCTGTAGGCGTCTGAACACCCTAAATTCTGAACTAAAGCGTTGTTTAGTACAGTGTAATCTTTAAATGGTAATTTCTCGTACATAATGGTATTTTTTAATATAATGAGAAGTCCGCTAGGACTTTGATTTATCTAGATGGAATGTAGTTGTCAAGAGTGTAGTCATAAGGTATATAAGCACACCCCCAACAAGGTGATTATACACACCCCCTATAAGGTGATTAAACTCACTAAATTGAGGAAAGTAGAAGAGCTAATTTTAGTAAGCTAAAAATCTTAATTACCTCATTACCATTAAGGCAAAGACTGCTTAGACTTAGATTAGCCTCATTTCTAGTTCATAAACTTTAGTAGGCTGGTTTTTCTGGTAGGTGGTCTATAAAGTAAACATCTGCCAAATTTTACCAGACCTCCCTAAGTGAGTACACTGACTATCAACAGACCTTCCTTACCTTTAATAGTGGCTCGGTCACAGTTAAAGTATCTACGTAAGGTTTGTCCTGTGACCCGTTCTTGGGGTTCGATACCGCATTCCTCATAAATCTGCTTGATTGTAGCCTTAACATCAGTCAGTAAGTACCTGCGACCAACCTTAAAGTAATCATGTATCAGTTCTGTTACTTGTGGAGATTTACACTTTGCCTTATAGATAGCTAACTTTAGATTCTTTGTAATATACCGTAATCTACGTACTTCTGTGATACCCAACGTATCAACGGCTTCTACAATTAGAGGATCAGCCATACAAATGTCATTTCTAAACTCATAGTCGGATTCAGTTTCATAAGGTAGAATCTTTTCCAGTATATCAACTATCACTTTTCTCTTAGATACTATAGATTTGTTAGCATAACGTAATTGTAACCATTCTGCATTGCCAATTTTATATAGATATGAGCTTCTAAATGCAGAGAAGTACTTCATCAGTGCTTCTTTGGTATAGACTGCAAAGAGGGTGGCTTTACTTAGATAGATGTTCCTCACCATTGTATCATTTACATAGTTATCGATAGCACAGGAGGACTTTTTCTTGTTTCTATCCAAGAACCTGTTATATGGAGAAGTTTTTAATAAGGTATGGAATGCACATTGACTTCCCTTATCAATGGCGTTACCTAGTTCTCTTCGTATAAAGTTATAATTGATTTCATAGATCTCCACTTCACGTAGTACCTCCTCCTTACTTCTATATGTATAATCGGTGAATGTGTTAGTTATATGTGTAATGTAACTGACACCGTTTCTGAATCTGCCAACTATCTGTATCATATCAGAGAACGGATCTAGTACAGTATGCTCTACTAAGGTTATATCTGACATCATGATTAAGTCGGGTTGAAAATCTAATTCTATATCCATGCCTGCATTGAATCTACTTGTAAAGAAGTTATACTTCTTCATCCGCTTTGGATCAAATTTGGAATGTGCATTCTTAAAGTTAAGGGAATGCTTTAGCTTACGTACACTCTTGTCCGCACAGAACACCGTTGATTCTTCGAGTATACCAGACTTCTCCATGAGAGCATAGATAGTGTCTGTTGAGTTGAGGAAGATACAAACACAATCGCTCTTTAATTCTTTGATCGTCACTTTGAATCGTTCTAATGTGTTGTTGGTGTATTGAATGTGTATATCCTTGTCATAGGAGAACTGTGGTTCAATTACTAATCTCTGGAAGTCATTGAATCGTGGGTCTGATAGTTCAAGAGGTGTGGCAGATACCAGTGCTTTACCTTTGAATTGGAAGAAGTCGTCCAGTGGTAGATAAATGCCTTCTCTGTAATCCGCATCCTTCACAAGCTTATGCGCTTCGTCTATCAACGTAAAGCACTCATTATACATATATATATCTAGTTCTTCAAATGCCTTCTTTACCTTATAGAATGATTCGGGAGTTACTAGGAACTTATAATGCTTACCTTTGGAATTAAGTATATACTCTTTAACCTCATCAACTCCTACCTTCTCAATTACACCGATTAAGTTATCGTTAGCGTGCTTAGGATTAACTAATTTACTTTGAATCGTAGATACATTGGGTTCGATAATAATAGAATTACGTTTAGCTTTAATTTCTCCAAAGGTGGCACCTAAACCAGTTAGAGTTTTACAAAGTATCGTGTTAGTTGGTATCTCTGCAAGAATGGTGATTAAGTACGGTATCTTACCGTTCTCATCTTTATATAATTTTATAGTTTCAGTTTTCATAATGATATAAGTTTATAGATTGATTTGGAAAGTAAGGAGAGAGCCTTACTTAATCACTCTCTCCTTTAGAGTTACTGATTACAATAGATTCTTCTCTGCTAAGTAGTCCAGTAGTTCGTCAGTGCGTTCAAGACGGAAGTACATTTTCCCATTTGGAAAGGTGAACACTGCATTTACATAACCGTAAACGGTTCGGAACAGTGGAACGATTTGCGGTCTGAATCTTGCGTCAATCAGAAGTTTAAACAAGTCAGTTGTGAAGTCCTTGCCTTCTTCATAAGGCTCTACATCATTGGCATTAATAGGATTTTCATCAATCTTGCCATCCTTAAGGTAGCCAACAATCAGCTTCAAAAGAGCTTGATTCATTCTCAATTTAAAAGGAGTAACTTTAGTCGTTTCAATACCAAGTGAAGGATAGCCTTCTCTGTCAGGATAGACACGAATCACGAGTCGTTCACCTTTATCCACTCTCGAGAGTAATTCCTTGCACGCACTCTCATTATCGTAGGCTGCACTTTTAGGCGTGCCCAAGCCTTGTAAATTAAATTTTGTCATAATGCTAAATTTAATTGTTATTAATTAAGTTAATTCTGCAAATCGAGAGTGGTGCGCACCGTTTGTCTTTCGATTACGTTGCAAAGGTGAGGAATTGTCAAGAGGTGTGTTATAAAGAATGGAGGGCCATTTCTAGGCAATTCTTTAGATAGTAGTATATCAGCAAGTTAGCTAATTTAAGGATATAAAAAAACTACCACGTAATTACATGGTAGTCTGTGAGGATTGGTAGATTATAAATTACCAGAGATGTTCTGTAGATCGATTAGTAGGTGAGAAATTGTAGTCTGCTATCTGCTTGGGCTTCCACATAGGTTTATAGCCTTGCTTCACTAAGTAGGCTATAGCTGCATTGGTGTAGTTCTCGTCATCATTGAAGCTGCCTTCTTCAAACAGTAGCCTCATGTAGTCTAAAGTCATGCGTATCTGTTCGCTCTTTGTTTTTAGTGAAGAGTACTTCTGTAACAGGTGGAATGTACCATACATGATTAATTCGCAAGCATGATTCTTAGTCTTTCTGCCTTTTTTGGCTGCATATACTTCCTTCAATTCTGCTTGGGCTTCTTCCAGACTGTTTACTCCTAAGTATATATGTAGGTAGTTATCCAGTAAGTCAGTAAGCCAATGACATGAGTTGTCTAGTGTTATCTTCTTAACTCCATTATCAATGGTGATAGAATTTAGTGATCTCAACTCTTTCTTCTTACTAGGTGAGTACCTCTTAGTGTTTAGCAACTCATATAGCTTTAGCATTTCTGGACGGACTTGTTCCAGATAAGGTAGTGTGTCCTCTGACATAGTAACTTCTGTATAAAGTTCACCATTCTTATACTTCTCATATATAGCAGCTACTACAATCAAGGTTGTACCAATGACTTCGTTATAGTCTGCTTCTCCATGATCTTGTAACAGGTCAAACAGTTTTTTTAAGATCTTATCATCTGACAAGGTGATAGTGATGTTAAAATCTGAATCCATTATAAAGCTACTAGGATCAAATGTCTTACTCGTTGAGGCTGGTCTTGGTGCGTAACGGTGATAGTCAAATGCGCCATTATCTACTGCAAACTCATCCAGAATTGGACTATCAATCATATAGGCATTGGCTATCTCCTTATCAATCCCATTGGGATAGTTACTATAATAGGCATGTAGTAGTTCACTCTCAAACATAGCACGCTTATAACCAAAGTACTCGGTTAAGATTGGCTCTAATTGCTTTAGTTCTGGAATTGGTAGTATGTAATCTTTCATGTCATATCTGCATTAGGAGCTGTAAAGTTAAAAAGAAATCCCCACTTGCATTGCTACAAATGGGGATTAATTAAGTATCAAAGTAAATTCTTCATTGCATCATTCAGTTGCTTGTTTTCAAAGCTATCCAGATATATCTGTGTCACTCGTTCTGAACTATGTCCTAAAGATTCACTGATTACAGAAGTAGAAACTCCCGAACGTTTTAAAACGGTAGCATAGGAATGGCGAGCAACATAACTAGAAATCTTCAATTCAACGCCTAGCTCTTTTCCAATCTCCTTTAGATAGCCATTCACATTATCCAACACATCATATATACGATTCCTTATCTGCCGTAAAGTCCTCTCTCGTTCATCCAAGATTGGAAATATGAATTTACGCTGTGAGGAACGATAACGATTCATTATCTCAACAGCCTTCTCCTGTAATGGCAACATTATAAGCTTTTTCGTTTTCTGACGAACATACACCAAACGTCCTCCTTCAACATTCTTGTCGGTAAGAAACGCCATATCAGTAAAGTTGATACCACCCATTAAGTAAGAGAAAGCAAACATATCAACAGCCAATTTTTTATAAAAGCGTGCTCCTGACACATCATAATCGATAACCTGCTTCACCTGTTCTTTCGTTATAGCACGTTTAGCTGTCTCCTTATGTAATTTAGAGACTTTGTACTTCTTAAATGGATAGCAATCCGCTTTTACCAGACCTTCTGCCAAAGCCAAGTTATAAACTGCTCGTAGCGTTCTGAATCTGATACCGATTGTATTATCTGCCAACTTACAACATCTTAACCACGATTCATACGCTTTCAACCAATTCACATCTATCTCCGAGAAGTATATATCTAAATGCCCTTTATACTTCAACAAAGAGTTACATACCTGCTGTACAGAAAGCGCATACCCTAACCTACCTTCGTCTTTAAGTTGGGCTATATACTCATTAAACAGTTCACCGACCGTTCTAGCCTTCTGGACTGGTACAATCGCTTCAATTAAAGTAGTAGGTGTATACTCTCGTTTCTCTACAGAGAACTCAAGTATCTGTTCTGCATACTTCTGCTCTTGCTCATTAATTACCTTAATCAGTTGTTCTCTATTAGGACAGTTACGTTTAGGCTTGTTCTTCTCAAAGTCCCAAAATTTAGGATTGACAGAGATTCCAAGACTGATATACTTCTTTTTACCACCTTTACAGACACGTAACATGATCGGATGTTCACCATTACTAAGAGTTTTAGATCTGTAACACAACACATTAGCTGTAGCATTCATTGCAATTTCGGTTTAACTCTTGGTTTAACTCTCAGTTTAATTTAGTAGTATAAAACCAGCTTTAATCAGCACTAGAGACAGGATAGCCCCATGACAGGCATATAAACAAAAAGCTCCGTAAATCAATGATTTACAGAGCCTTTTAATCAGGAATACTCGTACTCGAAGCGGGACTTGAACCCGCACAGCC
>ERZ860388.1708-NODE-1708-length-13285-cov-3.565457_pt1 | contig 13285 bp, 8 predicted proteins | sample MGYA00509978_ERZ860388 | MGnify/ENA primary metagenome ERZ860388 (study PRJEB30046, sample SAMN00715225) | human gut metagenome | study: EMG produced TPA metagenomics assembly of the A metagenome-wide association study of gut microbiota in type 2...
AACCTATAACAGGATTTTTTTAATACACAGTCAACCAAAATCAGGACGAGACATGTGATAGAGAGTGACACAGGAGTGATGGATGAAAAGGGCATCTATCACACTCAATACATGTTGATATACAAAGGATGCAAGAAAAAAAGTGATAGAGTGACAGTAAATACGCGAAAATCTATTTACGGCGTTCTACGATGTAATCGGCAAGCAGCAGCAAACCTTCGCGTGCTTCCGATTCAGGAAGTGTCATCAAAACCTCGACCGCTTTGTCATGATATACCTGCATACGCTGTTCAGCATATTCGATTCCCCCGTTCGCTTTCGCAAAATCAATCAGCAAATCTATATTCTCTGTGGTAAAGTCTTTTTCATTTATGATATGAAGGCAATGTTCTGCCTCTTCTCTCCTACCCGTCTGCAACGCGTGCAGCAAGGGGAGCGTGACCTTTCCCTCCCGGATATCGTTGCCGGTCGGTTTGCCGATATTCGCCTCTTTGAAGTAGTCGAAGATATCATCTTTGATCTGGAAACAGTAACCTAAGTATTCGCCGAACTCACGGCATTTTTCCACCATTTCACCGGATGCCCCGGCAGAGATGGAACCGATCTCGGCACAAGCGGAAAGCAGCATGGCCGTCTTTTTCCGTATCACCTGCATATAGCAGGATTCGTCGATGATGCTTTCTTCGGCCGTTTCCAACTGCTTGATCTCCCCTTCCGAAAGATCGCGTCCGAGATTGGAAACAATACCTATGATTTGCAGATTACCTGTCTGGATAGAACGGATCAACGCGGTGGAAAGGACATAATCGCCCACTAAGACAGAAATGCGGTTATCGAATATGGCATTCAAGGAAGGAACCCCGCGACGCTGTTTTGTCTCGTCGATCACATCATCATGAATCAGTGTGGCAGTATGAAGCAGTTCCAACAGAACAGCCGAATTGATCGTATTATCCGTTACCTGCCCACATGCTTTAGCCGTCAAAAGTACTAATAAGGGGCGGACATGTTTTCCGCTCGCATTCAGTATCTGGTCAATAGCTGATTGCAAACGATTCGTTTCGCTTCGCAGCGAAGCAGCAAACTCATCATTAAAACGTTTAAACTCTACGGCAACCGGTTGTTCTATTTTACTTCTATCCTTCATAATTGATCCTAAGATGCGCAAAAGTAACAAAAAGTATCGAGTAAGCGAGTTTTTTCGTACATTTACCGACAATTGTCACACTAAAACGTGTTAAAAGAGATGAAGTTATTCCTCATAGATGCATATGCATTGATTTATCGGTCTTACTACGCTTTTATCAAGAACCCGCGTATCAACTCCAAAGGCATGAACACTTCGGCCATCTTCGGTTTTATCAACAGCCTGGAAGATGTCCTGAAACGTGAAAACCCGACCCATATTGCGGTAGGCTTCGACCCGAAAGGTCCGACTTTCCGCCACGAAGCCTACGAACAGTACAAGGCGCAACGGCAAGAGACGCCGGAAGATATCCGCAAGTCGGTCCCTTTCATCAAAGACATCATAGAAGCCTACAATATCCCGATACTGGAAGTTCCGCGCTATGAGGCCGACGATGTTATCGGCACGGTTGCCAAGCAAGCCGAAAAAGAAGGTTTCGAAGTATATATGATGACACCTGACAAAGACTACGGCCAGCTGGTATCCGAACATATATTCATGTACCGCCCCCGCTTCGGCGGTGACTACGAGATTATGGGCGTACCCGAAGTACTGGACAAATACGGCCTGACATCCGTCGACCAGGTGATCGACCTTTTAGGACTGATGGGCGACAGTTCCGACAACATCCCCGGATGTCCGGGTGTCGGTGAAAAGACCGCCCAGAAATTATTGGCCGAATTCGGAACGATCGAAAATCTTTTGGAGAATACCGACAAGCTGAAAGGCTCCCTTCAAAAGAAGGTCATGGAGAACATGGAGCAGATCCGCTTCTCCAAATTCCTGGCAACAATCAAGACGGATGTACCGATCCGGTTCGATGCTGCCAAATGCATCCGTGAAAAGATGAATGAGGAACGTCTCGTAGAGATTTACACTGAATTAGAATTCAGAACATTTATTAACAGAATGAGCGGAGAGCCGGAAAAAGTCAAAACGGAGTCCAAAACAGCACCGGCGCCAGCAAAAGCCGATACAAGAAAAAAAGCAGCTCCGGCAGGCCCGATTCAAGGCTCGCTCTTTGAAGAATTTGCGACCGAACCTACAGCTGTTCCCAAATATTCGACTCTCGCGAACTTAAAGTCTACTCCTCACACCTATTATCTTGTTGATACAGAGGAAAAAAGAATAGAATTAGGGCGGTTTTTGAACGAACAGGATTTTTTTGCTTTTGACACGGAAACAGATGGTATAGATCCATTGAAGGCCGGATTGGTCGGAATGTCGTTCGCCGTGAAGGAAACCGAGGCTTGGTACGTCCCTGTTCCGGCAGCCCGCGAAGAAGCCGACAAAATTCTTGCCCACTTCTCCCCCGCCCTGCAGAATCCGAAATCTCTCAAGATCGGACAAAATATAAAATTCGACATCCTTGTCGTCCGCAAATATGGAATCCGGATAGCCGGCCCTCTATTCGACACGATGATCGCCCACTACCTTCTGAATCCCGAACTGCGTCACGGTATGGACTACCTCGCCGAAACATACCTTAAATATAAAACAGTACGGATCGAGGAACTGATCGGCCCGAGAGGAAGGAAACAACTTACCATGCGTGACGTCCCGGTTGCCCAAGTAGCCGAATATGCCGCCGAGGACGCGGACATCACGCTCAAGCTGAAAAACTATTTTACCCCCTGTCTGGAAAAAGAAGGACTCGAATCGCTTTTTTATGACATCGAGATGCCTTTAATATATGTATTGGCTGAAATGGAATATACGGGAGTGACGCTTGACACCGTCGCCTTGAAACAATCGTCCGAGGAACTGACGACCGCACTCAAGAAGTTGGAGAAAGAGATCTACGAACTGGCAGGAATGAAGTTCAACATCAATTCTGCCCGCCAGGTCGGCGAAGTCCTTTTCGATCACCTCAAGATAGAAGAGAAAGCGAGGAAGACAAAGACAGGCAGCTATAGCACGAGTGAAGAAATACTGGAAAAAATGCGTTCCAAACATCCCGTTGTGGGAAAGCTGCTCGAATATCGAGGGCTGAAGAAGCTGCTCAGCACCTATATCGACGCCCTGCCCGAACTGATCAACCCGGAAACCGGCAAGATCCATACATCCTACAACCAGGCAGTCACCTCGACCGGCCGCCTCAGTTCCACCAATCCGAACTTGCAAAACATTCCGGTACGCGATGAGTTGGGACGTGAAATCCGGAAAGCCTTTACAGCCGAAAACGAAGACTGTATTTTCTTCTCCGCCGACTATTCGCAGATCGAACTTCGCATCATGGCCCATCTGAGCCAGGATGCCCACATGATAGAAGCCTTCCGCAGCGGAGCCGACATTCATGCCGCCACAGCCGCCAAGATATACGGTATTCCGGTTGAAGAAGTCACTTCCGATATGCGTCGGAAAGCGAAAACGGCCAATTTCGGCATTATCTACGGAATCTCTGTTTTCGGGTTGGCCGAACGGCTGAGCATCCCACGCGCAGAGTCAAAAGAGTTGATCGAAGGATACTTCAAAACCTATCCGGACATCCGTGCATACATGGACGAAAGCATCGAGGTGGCGAAAGAAAAAGGATATGTAGAGACGATCTACAAGCGCAAACGTTTCCTGCCGGATATCAACTCCCATAACGCGATCGTACGGGGATATGCCGAACGAAACGCGATCAACGCTCCGATCCAGGGCAGTGCAGCCGACATCATCAAAGTTGCCATGGTTCGCATCTTCAACCGTTTCGAAACCGAAGGTCTGAAGAGCAAGATGATCCTGCAGGTACACGATGAATTGAACTTCAACGTCTACAAAGACGAATTGGAAAAAGTGAAACAAATCGTGTTGGATGAAATGGAAAATGCAATCAAACTGCAAGTTCCCTTGATCGCCGACTGCGGTGAAGGGGTAAACTGGCTGGAAGCGCATTAACAAAAACACATAAAGTTTATAAATCACAGCATTTATACACTATCTTTGTCGTGAAATTTATTGCAAGGAGTTGCAATATCACATAGTAAAACAGAAGCGTTATCATATTGTCCTTAAGCAAGAAAATCGCCAATTTTTCATCCAGCAAGGACAGTAGACAACAATTGCCTCACGTTTTTTGTATATATATACATAATATATAAACATCAAGCGTGGGCTGTTGTCTATCTGCTGGATAGGTGTTTGGCGATACCTCTTGCTTGGATAGATGGCAGTTCCCACGCTTTTATTATATTTTCCGTCTTAGGGGGACAGATGGAGCAATTGGAAAATTATGTATTTCATATTCCCTGACAATCTTCCGGCATCCGTACAAAAAGCAGCGTTCGAATTCACATCCGGACAGTTCCCCTTGTATCGTTACATAACACCGGATACAGAGATACTGAATCGGGGTATTTCAATCGCTATCCCGGATGAAGCCAGCCACATCCGTTCCATCCGCCTCACGACATCACTGAGCCATTTCACTTACTATTACCCCGAAAAAGGATATAAGATCGCGCAAGGTATCCATCTTCCCCCTTTCCGGGTTCCGGCAGTCGGAGATCTCTATGCAAACGGCGTGATCATACAGGCTGGAGCAGATTCTCCCGGTCAGCATATAGAACCCGATATAGCCCCTTATAAAGGTTCGGTAATGGAGATACGGGAACAGACACTCGATTATTTCGATGCCTTGATCTATTGCGAGTCCATTTCCGAAGGGACCTTAGACAACTGGCATCTGCCGGATATGCTCAATCTGGTATTACTGCACACCAGGCAACGGGAATTCAACATGTTCCTCGCCAAGTATCAAGGAACTTTTTTATACGACGAGGAATACTGGTGCAAAGACAACAGCGTGATCGATCTGGGAGTAGCATTCAATATGGCAAACAGCCGCCTCGCTATATGCCCCAAAAAAGAAAAGCGGCAGGTTCGGGCCATACTGGATTATTAAAAGACTCAAATTCCTCTCCCGCTTATTCGCCCAAACAATATTTTCTATATCCGGTTCGCCTGTATCCGGCAACATAAATACAAAAGATTGTATATCTTTGCAGTCTGGAAACAAAGTTTGAATAAATCATAACAACAAAATAGAATGGCATTACAATGTGGCATCGTAGGACTTCCCAACGTAGGAAAGTCTACTCTTTTCAATTGCTTATCGAATGCAAAAGCACAGTCTGCTAACTTCCCGTTCTGTACGATCGAACCGAATGTCGGCGTGATCACCGTACCGGACGAACGTTTGAACAAACTGGCAGAAATCGAACATCCCCAGCGTGTTATCCCTACTACGGTGGAAATCGTAGACATCGCCGGCCTTGTAAAAGGCGCCAGCAAAGGAGAAGGGCTGGGAAACAAATTCCTTGCCAATATTCGCGAAACAGATGCAATCCTGCATGTACTGCGTTGCTTCGATGACGACAATATTGTTCATGTGGACGGCCGTGTCGATCCGGTTCGCGACAAGGAAATCATTGACACCGAATTGCAGATCAAAGACCTGGAAACCATTGACAGCCGTATTGCCAAAGTGCAGAAACAGGCTCAGACAGGCGGTGACAAGCAGGCTAAAATCGCTTATGAAGTACTTTGCAAATATAAGGAAGCACTGGAACAGGGTAAAAGTGCCCGCACCGTTTCTTTCGAGACGAAAGACGAGCAGAAGATCGCACACGATCTATTCCTGTTGACCGACAAACCGGTAATGTATGTCTGTAACGTAGATGAAGCAAGCGCAGTCAACGGTAATAAATATGTGGATGCTGTCCGCGAAGCCGTAAAAGACGAAGGAGCTGAAATATTGGTCGTAGCGGCCAAGATCGAAAGCGAGATTGCCGAATTCGACACCTACGAAGAACGCCAGATGTTCTTACAGGAGATCGGTTTGGAAGAATCCGGCGTTGCCCGTCTGATCAAGTCCGCTTACAAACTCCTGAACCTGCAAACATTCCTGACCGCCGGTCCCGACGAATGTCGTGCCTGGACTTTCCATAAAGGATGGAAAGCCCCGCAATGTGCCGGTGTGATCCATACCGACTTCGAAAAAGGCTTTATCCGCGCCGAAGTCATCAAATATGAGGATTATATTTCCTACGGTTCGGAATCTGCTGTAAAAGAAGCCGGAAAGATGAGTGTCGAGGGAAAAGAATATATCGTTCAGGACGGCGATATCATGCATTTCCGCTTTAATGTGTAATTACCTAAAACAAAATACATTATGATTGATAAAACCAGTACAGCATTAATAGTGGCCTTGATAAGTATCTTAGGGCTTACCAGCTGCATACGATACAACGTTGCAGAACCATTAGACCGTTTCAGCAGTCCCGAAATGGGAACTGCCGACGGTAATGAAATAACCGTGACAGCCGGATCGACCTGGTTTGCTGAAGGAGAATATGAGAACTTTATACTTACCGGGCAAGCTCTCACCGGGGAAAATGCGGAAGCGGCCTTGTTGTTCCATCATACCGACTGGAAATCAGGCTATGAGGTAGCATTCCGGAACGGAGCCATCGACGGCACACGTAAAAGCGGCAGCCTCACATCCGTGCGTAACCTCTACCGTTCATTAGCTGAAGACGGGAAGTGGTTCGACTTTGAAATTGCTGTACGCGGGCATAACATAATGATTGCCATAAACGATACGGTAGTAGTATGCTATACCGAACCCGAACACCCCTATCGTACAAAAGAGTATGCCGGGCGCTTGCTCAGCCGCGGTTCTATTGCACTAAAAGGTATGAGCGGTGATGTAACCTTTCGTAACCTCAACATGACCCGCTTGGAAAAAGACGCGGTCAATGAGGCAGACACAATGCCACGGATAGACGAACAGAACGATGCTGTGATCCGTTTCCAGCAGCAAAACTTCCCCGTGATAGATTACCACGTGCATTTGAAAGGCGGCCTGACGAAGGAGATGGCGCACGCCATGTCAATGAACTACGGTATCAACTACGGTGTGGCTCCCAATGCCGGTGAGGGTGGCGTAGGCCGTATGCTTGCCGATGACAAGGAAGTGTACGAATACTACAACGAAGTAAAAGACATGCCATTCCTGCGCGGTGTGCAAGGTGAAGGCCGTAAGTGGACAGCCACCTTCTCTCAGAAGGCTTTAGGCGTATTCGATTATCTCTTTACCGACGGAATGACCATTGTGGACCATAAAGGACGTCTGTCAAGGATATACCGCCCCGAAGAGGTACACTACGACGGTGTTACCAAAGAACAATATATGGATCACTTGGTGGACCAGACCGTCAAGATCCTTACCAATGAGCCGGCCGACATCTATGCCAATCCTACCTTCCTGCCGGAAGAGTTGAATGCAGAGTATGCCAAATACTGGACCGATGAGCGTATCGACCGCGTCCTGGATGTATTGAAAAAACATAACATTGCACTCGAAATCAACGCACGCTACAAAATTCCAAGCTTCGACATCATCCGCAAAGCGAAAGAGCGTGGAATCAAGTTCACCTTTGGGACGAACAATGTCGATGCCGATTTCGGCAAACTGGAATATTGCCTGCAAGCCGTCGACGAATGCGGTCTGACAGCAGAAGATCTCTGGTTTCCGACTATGAGCGTACGCGGTACTCGCGAAGTGGTGCTGTATAATAAGTGGTAAAATCTTCTCTTTACAAATAATTTTCATTTTCAGGTGCGCTGTCTATACTTAATCAACAGCACACCTGTTGTTTTATAGATACTCCTATCACATTCTATGGAATATTAGAAAGTGACCAAACTTATCCTCTACAGCAAAGCTGGCCATCTCCTGCTGGACGAACCGTTCAACGCCTCTCCTATTGCTGCAGAAGAAATACGTATGCACATCACCGAAAGCGCCCGGACAAGAGGCATTATCTTGATAGACCACAATTTCAGGGTAGTGCACAAAATAGTAAACCACACCCTGCTTCTGGATCAATGCTACCTAAAGAAAACCAAGGAAAAGAAAAAATTAATCCCTTACGGTCATTATCGTCCCGGCTAATTTTAGTATCTTTCAGCGCATATTAATTCTCAATCATTATGAAAACCTGTTGTATGATTCTCTTAGCGGCTTTCACGTCGCTCGCATCCGCCCAACAAAACGACGTAACCAGCATATTGGAAGTACTGGACGTAACAAACGGCAGGCGCACCGTAGTCAAAGAATTCCCCTACCGTGTCGAAGCTCCAAACTGGACACCCGACGGCCAGTGGCTCGTGTATAATAGCGGGGGAAAACTGTACAAACTCTCCCCCGATTCGCCCGGCGAACCTGAAATGATAAACACTGGCTTTGCCACCCGATGCAACAACGACCATGTCATAGCTGCCGACGGCAAGCAGATAGCTATCAGCCACGGGACGAAAGAAGACGGCAAATCACGCATCTATACCCTCCCGATGCAAGGAGGGACACCTCGCTTGATCACCCCGATTGCTCCTAGCTACCTACACGGATGGAGCCCGGATGGACGGCAACTTGCCTATTGTGCCGACCGGAAAGGCAATTATGACATTTACATTATTCCAGTTGAAGGAGGAGAAGAAAGACAGCTGACGACAGCAGAAGGATTGGACGATGGTCCCGAATATTCCCCTTGCGGAGAATATATCTGGTTCAATTCCGTACGCACGGGTTTGATGCAAGTATGGAGAATGAAGAAAGACGGCTCCGAACAAACCCAGATGACGTTTGACGAAACCCGCAATTCCTGGTTTCCTCATGTCTCGCCTGACGGTAAATCCGTTATCTTTATCACTTATTATAAAGGAGATCTGGAACCGGGGCAGCATCTTCCCAATAAGAACGTTGAACTTAGGATTATGCCAGCCACAGGAGGAAAGCCAAAAACATTAGTCAAGTTATTCGGAGGACAGGGCACAATCAATGTCAATTCCTGGGCTCCGGATAGTAGGCGCGTCGCATTCGTCAGTTACCGCCTCTCCTCTCCTTCATCCAAATAAGCATTCTTGGCGGTGTCAAAACTATTCTACCCCCACGCTTAACGCACCGCCAAGCTTTTACATTATATAGAAAAACATCATTTCTAATAAAAAAAGGAATGCCGTACCGACATTCCCTACCAAACACACATTTACCTCTTATTTCATACCATATTTCTGCATTCCATATTCACCTAATATTTCAAGGCATCTGAGGCACTTTCTAAAAAACTTCTTCATAGCTTCTCTCTTTTTGTTTAAAACGACTCATGCAAAACACACCCGCATTAGTATTGCATAATTATGTTTTACAACACAAAAATAGAGGTAAAACAGATACGTTATTCACCTCAAAATGTCTATTTAACATCATTTGTACAAACAGCCGAACAATAAAAAAGCACCTTAGCCTATGATATATTTCGCATGTGGCAACTTACTCACCAGATAAGTAAATGACCATGAACAAATAAAGGTAAGAATGGTCGAAACAGGAACCAAGGCCGGAATAGGTGTTCCAATCCACTGCGCGAACATATAGGAAGGGCCGACAAAGAAATAATGCACGCAATACAAGCCAAAACCACATTTGGTCAGATTGGCAAGGGCACGGCAAATAACCGGCGAAGTAATCCGTACTTTCCGTACCAACAAGAAAATGGCTGCCGTCATCAACAATGCGTTAGGCGAACAATAAGTAAAGAACAACTCCATCCCCTCCTCGCTCACGTTCGGATCGGATGTCATATAGCGAAAACCGACTAATGTAATAAAATAGCCAACTAAAAACAGCGGAACCGTCACCGAGAAAGTCTTGCCAAGCGACCAATCCGTTCTTTTCCCTAAATAATGTCCTAACAGCAAATAGCCGTTGAAACCGGCAAAATAATAAAATAGACCGAATGAATTCCATGAGCAGGTTCCGAACTGGTAATGCGAAACAAACTCCGTCAGATAAGGGATAAACAACGAAATAAACCAAAACGCCAGAAACATACGCTTCGCCTTATCCGACGCCTTTTCCACCCATGCGGAAAAGACCGGCATATACAGATAAAGTCCTATCAGCACATAGATATACCACATTGGCGTCGCATAGACCGTAAAGGTTACAGGGATCAAAGCGATCGTCTTCAACGCCTCTACAAACGAGGCCGAAGGGTTCGGTTCCCAAGGGAAAAAGTCCGTCACCAGTTCCGGGCTGCCTCCTATCCACTGGATGAACCAGGGCGCCAGATCAAACAAAACAGACCAGATCAGAAATGGAAACAACACACGTGGAATGCGTTTCTTATAAAAGGCAGAAGCCTCTTGCCTGACCGGCAACAAAAGAAATCCGGTCATCATCACAAAAAGCGGCACACTGGCACGCAGCATGGAGCCATAAACAGAACCCCAGAAATTGAACTCCGGATTGGCACGCGATTCAGGCGAAGCGTTAAACGGATCAGTGCAATGGATGGCAATCACCATCAAGATGGCGACAAGACGAAGAACATCCAGCCAGACAATATGCGGTCTGGCAGTAGTAGTTTGAACAGTGTCCATGATAGAATAAAGATCGTTATGTATTTATTTGTTATTCTTATACTCCGACGGGATCATGCCCGTACACTTCTGGAAAGCCCGCCGGAACGTACTGATCGAATGGAATCCGGAACGTTCGGCAATCTCCTGTATACTGGCATTCGGCTCGGCATCCATCAAGCGCTTGCTTTCCTCGATCCGGAACTGGTTGACATAATCGGAGAACGATTGTCCCAACTCCCGGTTAAACAATTGGGAAAGATAAGAACGGCTGATAGGGAAGATCCGTTGCAAATCCGTCAGACGTAAATCTTCGCGAAGATACGGTTTTTCTCTTTCAAACCATGCACTTACTTCCTCTGCATAGCGTTTACTGAGAACCCTGTGTTCATCATCGTCATTGTCGTCCTCTTGATACGGAAGATCCCATCCGCTTTTAAAAGAATGCTCCAAAACAACTACCTTCAGAAATAGCGCCTTATAAAAGAAATAATACCAAACGAACAACAGGACTGTTTTGTCGATCACATACATCAATGGTGTATTGGTCAGCAATAAGACAAGATAGAAACCATACAGAACAATCAAAATTATCATGGTTTTCCTTAACCATTCCAAATCATATTCTTCCGGATCGGAAACATTCTCTGCTAAAAAAACATTGAAGTCTTTACTGTACCTTGCTATCAGATAAACGGGCAGAATCATATAAAACAAAGTCAGCAGAAAGACTGTCATACGAAGCAAAACATCCATATTCAAGTATTCGAAAACCTCCCTTATTGAATAGTAGGTATGAATTTCACCTCCCGACAAACGATAAGTCAGGTAAGCCAGTCCACCAAAAACAACCGGACTGATAAATAAGAAAAAACGTTTGCAGGTAAGAAACCCGGGCCGTAAGACCTCAATCACATAACAAGCAAGCGTTGCCGTTACCAAAGCACCCATAATCAATATATCCGGATGGAAAGCCTCTTTCGGTTTATGCAGGTAAAGATTCACAGACAACCTTATGGCAGCCAGAAAAGCCCACAAAAACATACCCCACCCTAATATCCTTTTCGCCCGGTTATCACCGGCCCGGAGCAATAGGGTAGCTCCACCGAAGATACAGAATCCGATGATCTGTAAGCTTAATAAAAACAGAATTTTGTCCAACATAATATATCCCTCGTATCAAGTAAACAAATTGAAGCATTAAATAGTTGATCTGAACCATTAGTAGACAATTTGATGCCTGTAGATAATTTGCACCTCGTGGTTTTATACGATTTCATCGTGGTTTTATACCGAATGCACCCTCTACCTCTCCAAACTGACTGATCTTTGTACCTGCAATCACTTCACAAAAATAATACAAAGAATGAATAAATTACTACTATTTATGATGACGGCAGTTAGTATTTTTAGTTGCACAAACGACTACGACCCGGGACTCATTGAAAATTTAGGCATGAAAGAGCAACCTTTAAGAATAATAACAAAGGTGCTGACAACAAAGTCTCCTAATTTTATGCAAGAATTTACAAGAGGATCGGTCATCGGGTTGCATGTCGTCTCGGAAAGTACCGGCAACATCTACGATAGTAATCCGGATTACAAAAACGTGCGGGCTGAAGCCTTTCTGGTAAACAACAAGCTGAACTGGCGCCAGTCACCCGATATTTATCTGAACGAGGAACCAGTCACCGTTTATGCCTATTACCCGTATCAGTCGCAGGTTAATTTCGACCCGGAGAATATCCCGGTCCGTATATCGCCGGACGCTTCCCTGACGAAAGATTACATGTACGGGATACAGGCCAGCGGGCAACGAGCGGTCAACCAGATTTCCCCAGTCGCGTTGCTTAACATGAATCATACGCTTTCGCTCCTGAGCTTCCAACTGCGAATGACACCGGAAGCAGAAGGCTGCTTCCTACTCCATGCGATACAGATCGGAAACAAAGCCGGCGGTACAGCTCTTTGCTTCAGGGGTAAGATGAACATTAAAACCGGAAATATCGGCGGATGTGCCGGGACAAATGCCTCTACCCGACTGAAACTGAATACTCCGCGCATGTTGAAAAAGATACCGGACGAGCCGCAACAACTAATGGTAATCCCCACATCGCGTATCAGAACAGACGGAGATGTGGAAGTGCTCTTCACCATCAACGAAACGACATTCAAATATAAAATTCCCGCCAATACGAAGTGGGAAAAAGGAAAAAGATATATCTACAACCTTCTTTTCAACGGTAAAGACATCACACTCGAAAATGTAAGTACCAGCGAATGGCTTCCTGTTGAAGGGAATATGGAAAATACTATTCTGTAATGTAAGTTTTATTTTATGTTCGGTTATGTCAGGTGTAACAGCCGAATATCGCCACTCAAAAGACATATGAAAGCGCCCCGCCCATTTTATCCCTTCTCAACTTATCGCCAACAACACACCTCTATTCAAATTTAACCAGGACGGGGCCGCTTTTCATCTCACTTCTCATTTACAAAAATATTTATGCATGATGAACTTGTAACTGAATGTATCATATCCCATGCACTCGTCAAGCTACGGAACCCCCAATATGTAACTGTTTGAGCACTCACATCTCCTGATACTAGTCTCTTAAATAAACAAGGGCAGTCCATACATTGTGAACTACCCTTGTTTCATTCTATAATCAATAATATTTTCAGGAA
>ERZ860388.1709-NODE-1709-length-13282-cov-7.086187_pt1 | contig 13282 bp, 8 predicted proteins | sample MGYA00509978_ERZ860388 | MGnify/ENA primary metagenome ERZ860388 (study PRJEB30046, sample SAMN00715225) | human gut metagenome | study: EMG produced TPA metagenomics assembly of the A metagenome-wide association study of gut microbiota in type 2...
CATATCCAAGAGCGCTTGCCGTATTGGACAGATTGATATAATTGCCTATTCCATCTGTATTCTGCGATACCGGTCCCTTGTTGTATTGCCGGTAATATTTGGCAAATGCCGACACATTCCATCTGTCCGACGGCATCAGACGGTAAGAAAGCCCGCTGACGTTTTTACGGGTGATTTTAGGAATAGAAAAGTCCGTGAATTTGGAAGAAGCACCGATGGTAGAACGGCTCGTACGTTCAAAATCACTGATTACATGACTGAAAGTAAACGTATGTGCCTGTCCGATATGATAATTCATCTTCAGCGTCCCATTCCAGTTTCTATTTTTAGATTCACTGTTCTGGTAAGACTGTTCTCCCCGGCTACCTTTTTCATAAAAATCTCCACGCCAGTTGTAAGCCCGCGAAGCGGTATCGACATTATTGGTGATATTATGATTATAATTGGCAGTCAACAGCAGATCCAGGTTTTTCACCAGTAAGTTCTTTTTGTAATATTCTAAAGAAGGGACCAACGAATGTCCTTTGCGGAATTTTTCACCGAACACGACATCTTGATAAACGCCTGTTTGTATCTCTTTATAGAAATGGGAATAATTGAAACTCAACGCCAAACGGTCTGCCCATTTCTTTCCTACCAAGCCGATTTTTCCAATCACGGCTTCATTATGATACTGGTCATTAAAACGTTTCAGATGATAAATCTTATTTTTGTCAAGTGGCGGAAAACGTACGCTTCCATCTTCTTTAATCTCAAATTCGCGTACATAAGTGTCCACATAATAATCATTATCCGAGAAATTTTGAAAAGCATTGACCTCATACATGAAACCATTTTTGAACGTTTGTCCGAAGCGCACGTATGATTTATGAGTATTAAACGATCCGTAAGAATAGGAAGCATCCATAAACCACTTTCCGGGTTGTTTGTTGGTGACAATATTAACCACTCCCCCAATAGCATCGGTTCCGAATCCTACAGGAACTACTCCTTTATAGACTTCTATACGGTCGGCAAAATTAATAGGAACATTGTTCAAATCGAATGCGGCACCGGCTCCCTCCTGTGGTATGCCGTCAATGAAGATTTTCACATGTTTTCCGCTAAAGCCATCGATATACAATTGCATATCCGACCCCACTCCACCTGATTCGCGGAGTTTTACACCGGGCACTTTAGTCAGTGCACCTGCCAAAGTCTGCGTACTGTTATGCAATTTCTTCGCATCAATGGCTACCGCATTAAAAGCAGACTGATTCACACGGCCGACTCCAGATGTCGTGACCAGCACCTCTCCCAGTTCTTTTACCGCCGGCGCGATAGTGACGTTTACTTTTATTCTTTCTCCCTTGGCTAATTTAACTTTCTTTTCTACCGTTTGATAACCGATAGCCGAAACGACGAGTGTATATTATTCACCTGCTGTCGTTTTCAAATGATATATACCTTTTTCATCTGTATAGCATCCTTGGTTGGTTCCTTTCAGATAAACTGTCGCAAAATCCACCACTTCTTTCTCTGTGGACATCACTCTGCCCGAAATTAAACTACTACGGTGACGCCCCTGTTGTGAATATACGGATACGGAAAACAAGAATGCCAGAAAAACCAAAAAACATTTATTGCTCATTTCCTTTTTACCTTTTTACTTTATAACCTTTTCATTGTTCTAAAAGCGATGCAAAGGTAAGCAGAAAGAGGGATGCCAAACAATCCCTATCTATTGGTAAAAATAAGACAACAAAAATGAGGTATATAGATATGTACAATACCTATATATAAGTAAATACTAGATAATTTAAATAAAAAAAGAAAAGAAAACCTACTTCAGCCAACTCGCCAACGCACGTTCCGTTATCTCCCACAACTGCTCTTTCTGCACATGATTCGTGTATTTATCAGACAAGTTTTTCCGGTGGTTATTGACATACAGTTGTCCTGTCACACCAGCTTCCTTTTCGTCCAACAGTAAACCGATTGCCGTAGAAGCCCCTTTCTTGGGTTTACGGATAAAAGGACGGAAAAAAATATCCGTCAACGGATCGAACCACTTGTGCATAGTGATGATATCAGTAGAAACAATTCCCGGATCCGCAGCATTGACGCTAATCCCTTTCTCTCGAAGTTGCTCGGAAAGTTCGAAAGTAAACAATAATAAAGCCAGCTTCGTGTTACTGTAAACAGGAATCCTCCAAAACGTTCCCGTTTTCCCTCTATGAAAGAAATCCGGGAAGTCGAGCTTGCCGATTGCGTATGTACAGGAAACCATATTTACGATACGCGCTCCACGCACCATCAGCGGAATTAATTTCCGGGTAAGCAGATAAGGTCCCATGTAGTTCACACTTACCGTTCGTTCGAATCCTTCGGAAGTAGTATGAAAACCTGTCTCCATCGTTCCGGCATTATTCATTAACAAAGAGATGGGAAGATTCCTTTCTAAGATCTGACTGGCAAAAGCAACTACGGATTGCATGGAAGATAAGTCAATAGCCATAACCTCCAAATCCGGGTTTCCGGTTTCCTTGCTCAAACATTCACGAACAACCTCCGCTTTCTTCGGATGATAACAAGCCATAATGATTCGATAACCGGCTTTGGCTACGGCACGTGTTATTTCTGTTCCCATTCCTCCGTCCGCACCGGTGATGATTGCCCATTTCATTTCACTCATTTTTTCTCCAGTTTATCAATTTCCTTTTGTAAAGAGGAAGGTAATTGTTCTTTCAAATGTTGATGACAAGCCATTTCTATCGTATACATACGTCCTATGCAATAATTACTGTGTCCACAGTTGCAGCGTGCTTGTTCTTCCTGTTTCATCCGGTTCACGAACCCCGGTTCGTTGAGCAAAGCTCTCGCCATCTGCACGGCATCAAAACCGGAATCGAGCACTTCATCTATTTTCTGACGGGAAACAAGACCACCGACATAAATCAACGGCGCATCCGGAAGAGCCGCACGGAATTTCAGTGCATCTTCAAGGAAATAAGCCTCTTTGAAGGGTACAGAGGGGATCATCCATTTGCCAAACATACGGACTCCGTATTTCAGCCACCAACAATTCATATAGTAAGACATCGAACGAATCGGCATGGCCCCTCTCATTACATACATCGGCGCTTTGCTGACAAAACCACCACTCAACACCAATCCATGAGCGCCAAGTTCCAACAGACGTTTGGCCACTTGTATGGATTCGTCTATCTCCATTCCTCCTTTGAAGCCGTCGCGCATATTCATTTTTACGAAAACTGCCATATCATTGCCCGCCGCTTTCATCACTTCTTCCATCACCATATCCATAAAACGCATCCGGTTTTCGAGCGAACCGCCATATTCATCTTTCCGATGATTGGTGTAGGGAGACAGGAATTGACTAATCAAATAGCCGTGCCCCGCATGTACTTCAACGGCGTCAAACCCGGCTTTCCTCGCCAGATTGACTGCATTTCCATACGCTTTCGCCATTTCCGGAAGCTCCTCTTTTTCCATTCCACGCACAAACGTAGGAGAATAGAGGTTGAAGCCTGAAGATGCGGATATAGGAGTGACACCACATATATTTTTATGGGACATATTTCCACAATGCCCGATTTGTATACCTACTGCGGCACCTTCATCGTGCACGGCTTTTGTCAGTTCATGTAAACGGGGAATAATGGACGGACGCAACCACAATTGACGGTCGAAAGAAAGTCCGCTTTGTGTCACGGCAGCATAAGCCACTGTTGTCATACCCACTCCCCCCGCAGCTACCGACCGATGGTAATCCAGCAACATCTGCGTGGGAGTATTCTCCGGACACATGCTCTCAAAAGCTGCCGAACGGATCGTTCGATTCCGCAGCGTCAAAGGGCCAAAGGTGACCGGGCTAAAAAGTTTAGATTCCATAGTAGTTGATATTTTATTTAAGTCATACGTAAATCATGATGAAAAACGCCCCTAATAAAGGAAAGGGAACACTCGTTTCCGTTCTCCCACTGCGTCTCCGAATTCTTCGCGGTAACGGCACCAAATAGCGTTGGCACGGGGAACAAGGTTAGCAATCGTCCACCAAAGGAAGACCAGGCCGGAAAGTGAACAAGTGAGTATCGCCCAACCTGCCCATTCTACTATCTCACCGAAATAGTTGGCGGAAGTGACATAACGGTACATTCCTTTTTGAGGCAGATAATGCCGGGTGTCTCCCGGTTTGCGCAAATGTCGGATGATATAATCCGACTGCCAGTTCAACAGCATACCTGCGAAAAAGAACAATGTGCCGAAAATAAACCACGGTGAAGTGAACCAGCCGGCTTGATACATCGTTTCGGGAGCAAGATAGAAAATCCATTTCCCTTGCATATAGCCATTCAGCAAATTAAAAAGAACTCCCATCGACATGATTGCCAGTGGCATCTTACTTTTCCCTTTCAATAGCAAAGGGAAGATGAAAGCACGCTGAAAATAGTGAATTTGAAAGAAGAGGAAGAAAGTGAAAATCACCGGCTCGAACCGACGTTCGGAATAGATCCACATCACGCACATCACCACGAAAACCGGAGCTTCCATCAATATCCAGGCTAGTTTATTGGAGATAGCTACGCCCCACGATGCTGTGCGGAAAATACCATATCCGGCTTTCACAAAGTAAAGGGCGATAAAAACAAACAAAGCAATCAGGCTCATCACCCCCAGAAACAGATTAAAAGTATCTATACTCATACCGATCTATTTTGTAACACGCAAAAATAACAAAAATGAGATAAACGACGATACAAAAAATAGAAAGAATCTGAAGTACATTCTTTTACGAACATAAAAAAGGAGAAAATATAAAATTTCCCGGATGCGCTTCTGAAATGATCGGGCACACATCCGGGATTACTTATCTATTCAATAAAAGGATTTGTTCTTATCAGCGTTTCTTAATTGGGATATAAGCCAAATCATCAAGTACATTTTTATAAGCCGGGCGGATAATCCGTTTACCGTCGAAGGTCAATTCTTCATTGCGGTGTGCACACCAGCCTACGATACGTGCCATGGCAAACAGTGGAGTGAAGATTTCCTGCGGCAAACCGATCATTTCATACACGAAGCCCGAATAGAAGTCGATATTGCTGGACACTGTCTTTCCGTTGTTTTTAACCCGTCCGAAAGTAGCTATGGCACGTTCTTCCAACAGTTCGAGGAAAGCAAATTCGCTTTCTCTGCCTTTTTCACGGGCAAGGTCGCGAGCCAGTTCTTTCAATAGAAGAGCACGAGGGTCGGAGATGGTATAAACGGCATGTCCGATACCATAGATCAATCCGGTTTTGTTATACACTTCTTTGTTCAACATTCGGGTGTAGTAAGTGTCTATCTCATCTACACTTGTCCAGTCTTTGATATTTTCCTTCAGGTGCTGGAACATGTCAGCAACCTGAATATTGGCACCTCCGTGAAGCGGACCTTTCAGCGAACCGATACCTGCGGCGATGGCCGAATAAGTATCTGTTCCGGTAGAAGAAGTAACGCGAACGGTGAAAGTAGAGTTATTACCACCACCGTGCTCCGCCTGAAGAATCAATAACAAATCGAGGGTGCGTGCATCCAGTTCGGTATAGTCTTTTTTCAGCATATACAGGAAATTCTCGGCAATAGAGAGCTTTTCCTGCGGATGGCGGATATGCAGAGAACGTCCGAAAGTAGCATGACGAAGCATATTATAAGCATAAGCGATGATAGTGGGGAACTTTGAAATCAGTTCAATACTCTGACGCATCAGGTTATCCCGGGAGGTATCATCCGCATTTGCGTCAAAACGATACATTTCGAGTACGCTGCGTGAAAGAATATTCATGATGTTGTTTCCTTCCAACTCGATGATGTTCATTTTCGTTTTCTGTTCCAACGGCATATTGTCGTTAATCAACTCACGGAAAGAAAGTAGTTCTTCTTTATCCGGCAGACGTCCGGAAAGCAATAGGTAAGCCACTTCTTCGAAGCCAAAGCGTTTCTCTTTGATTATAGCGTGAGAAATATCTTCTACATCATAACCGCGATAGAACAGTTTTCCCGGTATGGGTTTCAGTCCACCACCCGGAACACGTTCATATCCTACTACATTACCGATTCTGGTTAAACCTACCAATACACCTGTGCCGTCTTCATTACGCAATCCGCGCTTCACATCAAACTTGGAGAACAATTCTGTATCAATCCGGGTAGCTTCCTTCATTTCCTCGGAAAGCTTGTAAATCAAGTACTCTTTTTTCATCTTTCTTCGTTTTTTATTCGTTACTTTTGTTTTTCAATTCTTTCCACGATCTCACGAGTGAAAGCGGAAGTAGAGAGGGAGGTTCCATTCGGCATAAAACGGGCTAAATCGTGTGTAGCGCGAGCGTCCAAGAAGCTTTGTTCCAAGGCTTTCTCTATCAGAGCAGCCGCTTCTTTCCAGTCAAAATATTCGAGCATCATTACTGCCGAAAGGATAATAGAACAAGGGTTCACCACATCTTTTCCCGCAATATTGGGGGCTGTTCCGTGAGTCGCTTCAAAGATGGCATGACCTGTCTGGTAGTTGATATTTGCTCCCGGAGCGATGCCGATACCGCCTACCGTGGCCGCCAGTTGGTCGGAAACATAGTCTCCGTTGAGGTTTAAGGTGGCTATCACGGAATATTCTTCGGGAATCAGGAGTGTATTTTGCAAGAAAGCATCTGCAATGCAATCTTTTATCACCAGTCTGCCATCTGCCAAAGCATCGCCAAATTCACGTTGCGCCAGTTCGTAGCCCCATTTTTTGAAACCACCTTCGGTAAACTTCATAATATTCCCTTTATGCACCAACGTTACGGAAGGCAAATGATGGTCGAGCGCATACTGGCAGGCAGCACGTACAAGACGCTCCGTGCCCTCACGTGATACAGGTTTCACACCGAAAGAAGAGGTTCTCGGGAAACGGACTTTTGTCACCCCCATTTCGTCTTTCAGGAATTGATAGAACTTTTCAGCCTCCGGAGTTCCGGCTTCCCATTCGATACCTGCATAAATATCTTCCGTATTTTCACGGAACACACACATGTTCACTTTTTCCGGTGATTTGACAGGCGACTGTACTCCCTGATACCAACGAACCGGACGAAGACAGACGTATAAATCAAGTGTCTGACGCAGTGCTACATTCAACGAACGGATTCCACCTCCGACAGGAGTTGTCAACGGGCCTTTGATTCCTACTAGGTATTCCTGAAAGGTTTCCATTGTTTCATCCGGCAACCAGGAACCAGTCGCGTTGAAGGCACGTTCTCCCGCCAACACTTCTTTCCATTCGATACGACGTTTGCCACCGTATGCTTTCCGGATAGCTGCGTCCACTACGGCTTGCATGGCAGGAGTCACTTCAGCTCCTACTCCATCGCCGGTAATATAAGGTACGGTAGGCACATCGGGCACCAGCAACGTACCATCTGTTTGCATGGTTATTTTGCTCATTTTTTATCTTGCATTTAAGGCAGAACCGGCACGAAACCAGGCTATCTGCTGTTCATTATAGGTATGTTGCACTTCAAAACTTTCTTTCGTTCCGTCTTCGTGATGAAGAATAATCATCAGATTGCGCCCCGGTGCGAAATGGACTAAGCCTGATACGGACAGAAGATCGTGTTCCCGAATTTTATCATAGTCTGCTTTATCTACAAAAGTAAGAGCAAGCATTCCTTGTTTTTTCAGATTTGTTTCGTGGATACGGGCAAAACTCTTAGCCAAAATGACACGTACATTGAGGAAGCGTGGTTCCATGGCTGCATGTTCACGGCTGGAACCTTCTCCATAATTCTCTTCGGCAACAACAATAGACGGAATACCTTCGGACTTATACATCTTTGCCGTACCGGAAACTGTTCCATAAGTATTTGTCGAACGATTCCAAACACGGTTCGTTTCACCATTGAAAGCATTGACAGCTCCCATCAGCATATTGTCGGAAATATTCTCCAAATGTCCCCGGAAACGAAGCCACGGACCTGCCATAGAGATATGGTCGGTAGTACATTTTCCCTGTGCTTTAATCAATAAAGGCATGTTCAGCAAGTCCTGTCCGTCCCATGCCGGGAAAGGAGTCAGAAGCTGGAGACGTTGGGAATCCGGTTTTACCCTGATTTCCGTTTTTGCTCCGTGCGGAGCAATATACCCTTCATTTCCCTGTTCAAAACCTTTCAAAGGAAGTTCATCTCCTACAGGCTCGGAGAGTTTCACTTTTTCTCCGTTATGATTCACCAGTCTGTCTTTCAACGGGTTGAAACAGAGATCGCCGGCTATTGTTAACGCCATCGTTAGTTCCGGAGAAGCTACAAATGCATAGGTGTTGGGATTACCGTCAGCGCGTTTGGCAAAATTACGATTGAAAGAGGTGACGATTGAGTTCTTTCGTGTCGGATCGTCCGTCTCACGTTTCCACTGACCGATACAAGGTCCACAAGCATTTGCCATAATCGTGGCTCCCAGCCGTTCAAAAGCCTCAATCATACCGTCTCTTTCGGCAGTAGCCCGGATTTGCTCCGAACCCGGATTGACGATCAGCGGAGAAGCGACGCTCAAATTCTTTTCTGTCACCTGCTTTGCCAGAGAAGCTGCACGGCTCAAATCCTGATAAGAAGAATTGGTACATGAACCTATCAAGCCCACCTCCATTTTACGGGGATAGCCGTTCAATAACACTTTTTCTGCAAATTCAGAGATGGGAGTAGCGGCATCCGGTGTAAACGGCCCGTTTATATAAGGTTCGAGTTCTGACAAGTCAATTTCAATCACACGGTCGTAATAGTTGGATGGTTCGTCGGTCACAATGTCGTCTGCACGAAGGTCTGCACCAACAGATTCAGCCCAATCGACTACACAATCTCTTCCGGTAGCTCTCAAATAAGTAGCCATGCGTCCGTCAAACGGGAATAAAGAGGTAGTAGCTCCAACTTCGGCACCCATATTGCAAATGGTAGCTTTCCCGGTAGCAGAAAGGGATTCGGTTCCGGGACCAAAATATTCGATAATAGCATTCGTTCCTCCTTTTACGGTAAGGATGCCGGCCAATTTCAGGATTACATCTTTCGGAGAGGTCCAACCGCTTAGTTTTCCGGTCAGACGAACACCGATAATCTTCGGCATTTTCAGCTCCCATTCCATTCCTGTCATCACATCCACGGCATCCGCTCCACCGACACCGATAGCCACCATGCCCAGTCCGCCTGCATTAGGCGTATGAGAGTCTGTTCCCACCATCATACCACCGGGGAAAGCATAGTTTTCGAGCACTACCTGATGGATAATTCCTGCTCCCGGTTTCCAGAAGCCAATGCCATAACGGGAAGATACATCACGGAGGAAATCGTATACTTCTTCATTAGTCAGTCTTGCCGTAGCAATATCCGCCTTTGCACCTTTATACGCCTGTATCAAGTGATCGCAATGCACTGTCGAAGGCACAGCCACCTGATCCTTACCTGCATTCATAAATTGAAGCAAAGCCATCTGCGCAGTTGCATCCTGCATAGCCACACGGTCGGGACGGAAATTCACATAATCCTCCCCCCGTTTGTAATCTTTCAAATCGGCTACATCATACAGATGAGCATACAAAATCTTCTCGGCCAACGTCAAAGGGCGTTTCAGTATAGCCCGTACGTGTTCTACCTTTCCTTTATAAGCAGCGTAGAAAGCTTCTAACATAGTCACATCATATACCATATTGCTTTTTGTTTTTTTAGTCTATCTATTAAAATAACGAACGGCGTTCGAGTAATGTTTAACAAAATGAAATATTTTTTCTACCCGGAACGAAGATTTGTTACCTTTGCGCCTATTATGAGTAATAATCCGAAAAGTCCCATTATAGATCTTCAGCAACAGCAACTCCTCCTGCGGATGGAGTATGAATATGAGAAGGAAGAATTTAAGCGGCAGACCGAAACAATGGGCGTTGCCCGTAAAGTGAAGCGCGGTCTCTGCTGGTATCCTGTCTCTCTTGGCCGAAGTTACTACAATTCGCTGAATCAGCTTGTAATAGATATTACACGGACCGAAAATAAAGAAATAGAGCATTCCTTTGAGTTCGGCCGCCCTGTTTGCTTTTTCCACCAGTCATTCGAAGGAAAAGTGAAGTATATGGATTTCATCGCTACCGTCAGCTTTGCCGACGAAGAACGAATGGTCGTTGTACTCCCCGGAGCGGGAGCTTTAGCGGAACTGCAAACTGACGGTATACTGGGGGTACAACTTTATTTTGACGAAACATCGTACCGGGCCATGTTCGAGGCACTGGAAGACACGATACGTGCCAAGGACAACCGCCTGGCGGAACTGCGTGACATTTTGTTGGGTACCCAAAAGCCGGGATTCCGCGAATTATATCCTGTCCGCTTCCCATGGCTGAACAGTACACAGGAAACAGCAGTCAACAAGGTGCTATGTACGCGTGACGTATCTATTGTTCACGGTCCTCCGGGAACCGGAAAGACAACGACTCTTGTCGAAGCGATTTACGAAACGTTACACCGGGAACCACAAGTGCTTGTCTGTGCACAAAGCAACACGGCTGTCGACTGGATTTGTGAGAAACTGGTAGATCGGGGAGTCCCCGTGCTCCGCATTGGAAATCCAACCCGGGTCAATGACAAAATGCTTTCATCCACCTATGAACGCCGGTTTGAAAGTCATCCTGCCTACCCGGAGCTTTGGGGAATCCATAAATCTATCCGCGAAATGGGTAGCCGGATGCGCCGGGGTAGTTATTCTGAACGGGAAGGAATGCGTAATCGCATGAGTCGTCTCCGCGACCGTGCCACGGAGTTGGAAATACAAATCAATGCCGATCTTTTCGACAGTGCCCGCGTGATTGCTTCTACCCTTGTCAGCAGCAACCACCGCCTGCTCAACGGACGTCGTTTTCCGACTTTATTCATCGACGAAGCTGCACAAGCCCTCGAAGCTGCCTGCTGGATCGCTATCCGCAAAGCAGACCGGGTCATCCTCGCAGGAGATCATTGTCAGCTTCCGCCGACTATCAAATGTATAGAAGCTTCCCGTGGAGGATTGGATCATACATTAATGGAAAAAGTCGTTCAACAAAAACCTTCCGCGGTCTCTCTATTAAAAGTACAGTACAGAATGCATGAAGCCATCATGCAGTTTCCCTCCGACTGGTTTTATCATGGAGAACTGGAAGCTGCTCCGGAAGTACGCTATCGGGGTATTCTTGATTTCGACACTCCCATGAATTGGATCGATACTTCAGAGATGGACTTTCACGAAGATTTTGTAGGAGAAAGCTTCGGACGCATCAATAAGCAGGAAGCCAACCTACTACTACAAGAACTGGAAACTTACATCGAACGTATCGGCAAAGAGCGAATACTGGATGAAAGAATTGATTTCGGTCTGATTTCGCCATACAAGGCACAAGTGCAATATTTGAGAGGAAAAATAAAAGGAAGCAGCTTTTTACGCCCTTTCCGCAGCCTCATCACCGTGAATACGGTAGACGGCTTTCAGGGACAGGAGCGAGACGTTATTTTCATCAGTCTCGTACGTGCCAACGAGGACGGACAAATCGGGTTTCTAAATGACTTGCGAAGAATGAATGTAGCGATTACGCGGGCACGAATGAAACTTGTTATATTAGGAGATGCTTCCACCCTTGCCAAGCATCCTTTCTATAAAAGGTTGATGTTATTCATTAAAAAGGAGGATTAAATACTTAATCCTCCTTTTAACAAAGCACACTTTCTCCCGAAACCACACTTTTTTTAACACAAACAAAACAAACAATATTTTACATCAGTACTATTCTTAATTTTTCACCCTCAAAGATAGTCGATTATTCCAATGCACTCCAACTATTTCCACCATTTTATTTGCGGATCGCGCGTTTTTGCCCATTCTGCAAATTTAGGATATGTTTTGTCAATGCGCTGATTCTCCTTTTTAAGATCTAAATTCAAAATAGAAGCGTCCAAACGAGCATCTACATGAATTGCAAACGGAAAACCATCTTTGCAAATGAAATAGGTACCATCTACATCACCACGAGAAATATCAGCTCCAGAAGGGAAACGATTATTCGCACCAGTCGTCGGCTTATGATCTGTCAGATGGACTTCTGTGGCAGAGTTGAATACTTTTATAAAAGGGTTATAAGGAGCTACCACTACTGATTTATCAAGAGTAGGGTTATTAAATTGTATGGATACCGTATATGTCTTCTCTTGAATATTCTGATTAATCATATCCTCCGCATTCACATTGGATACTCCCAATTCAGCTTTAGCATCCTTGAATAATGTTATCACATTACCTGAATAGGAAGTAATTTCATCGCCATTGATTATTACTTGGGACGCTTTACTCAAATCGAAAGGAACCTCATACGCAAACGAGTTTTTATAATTAGCTCCCGTCCAAGCCAATGTGAACTTATCAATAATATTAAGAACTTTATTATCTATATTATAATCAACACTTGACTGATATTTCATGACTACATCATTCAAGTCATAATCTCCTTGTTCAGGCCAGTTATCTTCAAAGCCAAGCACTCCTGAATAGTTTTCTGTCCCTTGTCGATCACCCGGATTAGGAACTTCCGGCACCTCAATAGCAGTAATAGGATTGGAAGATATTACAAAAGCAACGTCATTATAGTCGTTATCATTTTTCCAGTCTTCCATTGTAATCACATTCACTCTTTCACCTGCTTTATTTTTTGCTGCAAAGATTGCAGTGTGTGAGATTTTATCACTATTTAAAGATTTGGTTGAATAGAACATATTTCCATTAGCCTTGGTGTTTTTCCAACCATTATTCCAAATCAAGAAACCTATTTTTGTATTTGCCGGAATACGTTCGGGGTCCTCCTGCGGGAAATTACCAGCCTCATTTATATATTTTAAATTAACCGCAACCCCACTATAATTTCCCAAACTATTTCCATGTGCATTAGGAAATATGACACAGGCATGCTTTGTAGCCTCCTTTATTTTATCAACAGAAGCATCTTTAGGATAACAATAATAAGCAAATACACTTTGTGCAGCAGTATTTCCTCCAAAATAGTTAATAACAACATTGGCATCTTTTGTTATCAGAATATCTGCATCATCGGACACCAATGTTCCTTTATTATTCTTTCCTTCCGGGAAATATGCTGTTATATAACTCTTAAGCGTTGCATCCACATTAATTTTTTTAGAAGCATCCAGATAGTTAGGTCTACCAGTATTTACATTCCAAGTTCCTAATACATTCGGAATTACATTTGTAATAA